>VFQQ010000143.1_pt1 | contig 186054 bp, 188 predicted proteins | sample 3512341 | NCBI WGS metagenome assembly VFQQ01 (sample SAMN10412373, study PRJNA504923) | tailings metagenome | isolation source: Relicate 2 Philex TSF1 revegetated site | place: Philippines: Tuba, Benguet | collected 2017-08-29 | reverse complement strand
ATGCGCCACGTCGGCGGCGAAACGCTCGATGGCGTCCATCCGCTCCGACAGCGTGTCGGTCATCGACTCCAGCGAGCGGGCGAGGTCGCCGATCTCGTCGTCGCGGCGGGCCAGGTCCGGCAGCGAGATCGACCGCGCCCGCGCGGCCTTCACCCGGTCGGCCGACCGCGCCAGCCGCAGGATCGGGCGGGCGACCAGCAGGCTCAGCAGCAGCGAGGACAGCAGGGTCACGCCGGTGGCGATGAGGATGAAGGGGATCAGGTTGGCCCGCTCCCGGGCGATGATCTGGTCGACGTCGCCCGCCTCGAGGGTCAGCACCCCGACGACGGCGCGAACGCGCTTGATCGGCAGCGAGACGGAAATCACCTGCTCGCCGGTCTCGGAGACGCGCCGGCCCTTGACCGGCTCGCCCTGATGGGCGGCGGCCAGCTCCGCCTGAAGGGCGCGGTCGGCCCGCTCCTCGGCGCGCGTCCGTTCACTGGAGGGGGCGGCCTGGCCGGGCTTGCGCGCCGGCGGCAGCGGCTTCCACTCGACCCGGTCGGCGACGAAGTAGGAGTCCGCGATCATCCGGCCGTCCTTGTCGAACAGCCGGACCCGCTGATTGCGCGGAATGTGCAGCAGCTGCAGCAGCTGGGCCGCGCGCTCGGGTTGGAGCGCGGGCTCGGGCTCGCCGACGGTGGCCGCATCGTCGATGATGTGGGCGATCCACTCGCCCTGGGTGATCAGACTGTCGATCCGCGCGTTGACGAGGCCCCGTCGCATCTCGTTGAGCGTCAGGGCCCCGCCGACCAGGATGGCCAGGCTGAGCAGATTCAGGGCGATGATCAGCCGGCCGAGCCGCGACCCGCGGGGCAGAAACCAGCGCCGCGGCGACGCTTCCGGCTCAGGACTCGCGGTAGCGGTATCCGACGCCATACAGGGTCTCGATCGCGTCGAAGGTCGGGTCCACCTGGCGGAACTTCTTCCGCATCCGTTTGATGTGGCTGTCGATGGTGCGGTCGTCGACGTAGACCTGATCGTCGTACGCGGCGTCCATCAGGTTGTCGCGGCTCTTCACGAAGCCGGGACGTTGGGCCAGCGATTGCAGCAGCAGGAACTCGGTGACGGTCAGGCGGACCGGCTTGCCGTCCCACAGGCTGTCGTGGCGTTCCGGATCGAGGGTCAGCTTGCCGCGCTTCATCGCCCGGGCGCTGGGCTCGATCGGGCCGGCGGCGGCCAGATCCTCGTCCTGGACGTCGGCCCGGCGGAGCACGGCCTTGACCCGTTCCAGCAGCAGCCGCTGGCTGAACGGCTTGTGGATGTAGTCGTCCGCGCCGAGGTTGAAGCCGAGGATCTCGTCGATCTCCTCGTCCTTCGAGGTCAGCATGATGACCGGCAGGTCCGAGGTCTGCCGCAGGCGGCGCAGAACCTCCATGCCGTCCATGCGCGGCATCTTCACGTCGAGGATCGCCAGGTCCGGCGGCGACGTCTGCAGGGACTCGAGCCCGGCGGCTCCGTCATAGCAAGCATTGACCGTGTGGCCGTGGCTTTCCAGCGCCAGCGAAACCGAGGCGACGATGTTCTCGTCGTCGTCCACCAGGGTGATCTTGGCCATCGAAGTCCTTCTATCTGGTCGCCCGCTGCGCATCATACCTAGCGTGGCGATGTCCCGCCGCAAGGAATTCCCCCGTCAGCGTGGCGTCAATGGGGCGGTGCGTCGTAAACGCCGCCTTAGAACCTTGTTCGATAGATCGGGTTCCATGGGTGGGCGGGTGCACTACGAACTGTTCGTCCGACGTCGACCGGGGTCCGGTTGGACGCTCGACATCGCGACCGAAGATCGGGCGAAGGTGATCGAAGCGGCCGAGGACGCCCTGGCCGAAGGTCGGGTCGCGGCCGTGCGCGTGACCAAGGAGATCCTCAACGAGGAGACGATGGAGTTCAACTCCGTCACCATCCTCGAGCGCGGCGCGCCGGATCGCTCCAAGCCCAAGAAGGAACGCGACGACAGCGAGCCGCTCTGCGTCAGCCCCGGCGATCTCTACACCTGCCACGCGCGGGAGCGGATCGGCCGGCTGCTCGACGGTTGGCTGATGCGCCAGAAGGCGACGCCGTTCGAGCTGCTGCACCGTCCGGACCTGGTCCAGAAGCTGGAAGCCGAGGGCGTCGAGCTGCAGCACGCCATCCAGAAGATCGCCGTCCCCGAGGCCCAGGCCCGGGGGATCGGCGTCCATGAGATCATGCGGTCCTTCCAGCGTCTGGCCGAACGGGCCATCGAGCGGCTGCTGAAGGACGCCAAGAAAGGCAATCTGCCCGACATCGACAAGGAAGGCTTCGCCAAGGCCGCCGAGCGGCTCGTCAAGGAGCCCGAGCGCAGCTACCTGCTGGGCGCCGGGGTGGCGGCCTCGATCGCGCCGGCGCGCGGCTGGGGCGACAAGGTCGGCCTGCTGCTCGACCTCGCCGATTCCGCGCCGCTGAATCCGGAGGCCCGGGACGTGGCGCTGGCGGTGATCGAACAGCCCCTGACGGAGATCCTCGGCTCGCGGGCCGGAATGATGGACCTGCTCGGCGTCGAACTGGATCTGGGCGGCCAGCTGGCGGCCATGACGCGATTGGCGGGCGCCGACTCGGTCGAGGCGCTGATCGGCATCGAGGCGTCCGTGGCGCGGGTCATGCCGTCGCTGGAGCCCTCCGCGGCGCGCCTGGACAACTGGCTGGCCGGTCCGCACTTCGAGTCCTGCCGTTCGGCGATCGCCCAGCGGGTGCTGCGCGAACTGACCGGGCCGCGCCGGTTGAAGCCGGGGGAGGCCGAGGCCGAGATCGAGCTCCTGCGGGGCCTGGCCATGGCGTTGACCGCCGCCGGCGGTCGCGTGCTGTCGATGGAGGACATCCACCACGCCTTCACCGAGCGGTCGAAGGCGCTGGTGACCGGCGACTTCGTCGATGCACTGCTCGGCATGAACCGCTCCTCGCGCGAGGAGATCGAGATCCTTATCAAGCTGGCCGAGAACGTCACCGGCGGGGCCAACAAGCGCCAGGCGGCGCGGTGGCTGAACGCCAACGTCTCGTCGCTGCGGTTCGAGAAGGAACAGCGCTACGGACCGGATTCGCCGGTCGCCAAGCTGGTCGCCCTGGCGGCGCTCCAGAAGTCGGTCCTGCGCGCCGGGCTCGTCCCCGAGGACGCCGACCCGATCCGCGGCAAGATCGGCGAGGTCGCCGGCATGGTCGAGGCGGACGGCAAGCTCGTCGTCGCCCTGGCCAAGGCTTCGGCGCCGGCCGCGCATCGCCTGACCCTGCTGCTGCGCATGGCGGTCGGCGAGACGGCGCCGCTGGGCCCGGCGGCGGATCGCGCGCGATCCGAGGCGCTGAAACTGGTCAAGGCGCCGGGCGTCCGCGAGGAGCTGACCCGTTCGCCGGAAGCGCTGGCTCAGATGCGCGGCCTCATGCAGACCGCCGGTCTCGCCGCCTAGAGCCGCAACGCCCGGGCCAGCGCCGCGACCACCCGCTCGACATCACCGTCCGCCATGCCCGGAAACAGCGGCAGGCTGAGGCAGCGATCATACCAGGCCTGGGCGCCGGGCAGGGCCGGCGCGCCGTTGCGAGCCTGCCAGTAGGGCTGGGTGTGGACGGGGATGTAGTGGACCTGGGAGCCGACGCCGGCTGCGGCCAGATCGGCGACGACCCGGGCGCGGTCCGTCCCGGCGGCCGCGAAGTCGATCAGCACGGTCAGCAGATGCAGCGCGGGGTCGGAATTCTCCGGCCGCATCGCGAGCCGTACAGTCGGGGCCAGCGGAGCGAGGGCCTCCTCGTAGAGGGCGGCCAGGATTCGGCGGCGCGCCGTGAACCGCTCCAGCTTGGCGAGCTGAGACAGGCCCAGGGCGCAGAGGACGTCCGGCAGGCGATAGTTGAAGCCCGGTTCCGGCATCTCGTAGATCCAGGGCGCGGCGCCGGCGGGACGGACCATGCCGTGACTGCGGGCCAGGCGCAGCCGCTCGGCCAGGACGTCGTCGCTCGTGGTCACCATGCCGCCCTCGCCGGTGGCGATGGTCTTCACCGGATGGAACGAGAAGGTCGCCATGGCCGAGAAGGCGTTGTCGCCGACGCGATGCACCTCATTCCCGCGCCGCAGGTTCGACCCGAGGGCGTGCGGGGCGTCCTCGACCAGGATCGCGCCGGCCGCGCCGGCCAGGTCGGCCAGGGCGGGAAGGTCGCAGACGTCGCCGCGGAGGTGCACCGGCAGGACGGCGCGCACCCGACGCCCTTCCGCGCGGGACAGGGCCTCCGCAAGGGTCTCCGGCGTCATCAGGCCGCTGTCGGGATCGACGTCGGCGAACACGACGTCGGCGCCGACATAGGTCGCGCAGTTGGCGGTGGCCAGGAAGGTGATCGACGGGACGATGCAGACGTCGCCCGGGCCGATCCCTGCGGCCAGCATGGCCATGTGCAGCGCCGCCGTGCCGTTGCTACAGGCGACGGCGTGTCGGGCCCCGACCGCCCCGGCGAAGGCGGCCTCGAACCGGCCGACCATCGGCCCCGTGGTCAGGAAGTCCGCCCGCAGCGCCTCGGTCACCGCGGCGATGTCGTCGTCCTCGATGGTCTGCCGGCCATAGGGCAGGAAGGGGAGACTCACGCGCCGGTCTCCTCCAGCATCCGGCGCAGGCCTTCGGCGGTCAGCCAGTCGGGATTGTTGTCGCTGGCGTAGGCGAAGTCCTCGGCGACCGGCTTGGCGCCGTCGGCGGCCCCGAAGGGCGTGCGGGTGTACTCGACGAACGAGGGCTCGATCACATAGCGGTCGATCATCTCCACCGTCTGGCGGGCGTCGTCGGCGCTGACCATGGTCTCGTGCAGCTTCTCGCCGGGGCGGATGCCGACGATCTTCATCCCCGCGCCGGGCGCCATGGCCTGGACCAGATCGGGCATGGCCATCGAGGGAATCTTGGGTACGAAGATCTCGCCGCCGCGCATGATCTCCAGCGACGACAGCACGAATTCCACGCCCTGGTTCAGGGTGATCCAGAAACGGGTCATCCGGGTGTCGGTGATCGGCAGCTCGGTCGCGCCCTGGGCCAGCAGCCGGCGGTACAGCGGCACCACGCTGCCGCGCGAGCCGACCACGTTGCCGTACCTCACGACCGAGAACTTGGTGCCGATGTCGCCCGACAGGTTGTTGGCGGCGACGAAGGTCTTGTCCGAGGCCAGTTTGGTGGCGCCGTAGAGGTTCACCGGGTTGCAGGCCTTGTCGGTCGACAGGGCGACCACCTGCTGGACCCGGTTGGTCAGGCCGGCCCAGACCACGTTCTCGGCGCCGATGACGTTGGTGTGGATGCACTCCGACGGGTTGTACTCGGCGGCCGGCACCTGTTTGAGCGCAGCGGCATGGATGACGATGTCGACGCCGCGCAGGGCCAGCGTCAGGCGCGAGCGGTCGCGGACGTCGCCCAGGAAGAACCGCATCCGGCTCATCGCCTCGGCGTCGAACCGTTCGCGCAGGTCCTGCTGCATCTCGCTCTGCTTCAGCTCGTCGCGTGAATAGACGATCAGCTTCCGCGGCTTGAAGCGGGTCAGCACCGTCTCGATGAAGCGGCGGCCGAACGAGCCGGTGCCGCCGGTGACGAGGATGACCTTCCCGTCGAGATCCAGGGTGTCGGGCGCGAAGCTGGACATGGCGTCTCCAAGCGGGCGCGGTTCTCCGAAACTGATGCGAGGACGCCCCGAGGTCAGGCTTCGACTGAAATCGTAAACGGCCCGTCAACCATGATGCGGCAAGAGCGTCGCATGGACCGTCGCCTCGTCATCGCCGCCGCCCTGAGCCTGCTTCCCGCCGCCGCCTCGGCCGCGGGCGGGGAGGAGCGCAAGAAGGGCGGCGGGGCCGGCTTCGTCCAGATCAAGGCGATCGTCGCGACCATCGTGCGGCGCGACGGCAGCCGCGGCGTGATCACCGTCGAATGCGGATTGGACACCTCCGACGACAAGGTGCGCCAGCGGGCGACCGCGTCGGAGCCGCGCCTGCGCGCCGCCTACGCCGGCTTCGTCCAGGCCTATGCCGCCGGGCTGCCGACGGCGGGCGTGCCCGACGCAGACTACCTGGCCCGCGAGCTGCAGCGGCTGACGGACCAGACCCTGGGCCAGAAGGGCGCGAAGTTCCTGCTCGGGACGATCCTGATCAACTGACGACCGGCGGCCCGGCCGAAGAGGGCTTGGCGAACGGCGCATCGTCTCCGATGAAGAGGCATGACCGAGGAAGCCGCTCCGTTCGAAGGCGAGTACGACTACATCGTGGTCGGCGCGGGTTCGGCCGGGTGCGTGCTGGCCAATCGGTTGTCGCGGGATCCCCGCAACCGCGTCCTGGTGCTGGAGGCCGGCGGCCGCGACGACTGGATGTGGTTCCATGTGCCGGTCGGCTACCTGTTCGCGATCGGTGATCCGCGCTCCGACTGGCTGTTCGAGACGGAGCCGGAGCCCGGCCTGAACGGTCGCGCGCTCAAGTATCCGCGGGGCAAGGTGATCGGCGGCAGTTCCGCCATCAACGCCATGATCTCGATGCGTGGCCAGGCGGCCGACTATGATCACTGGCGACAGCTGGGCTTGGCCGGCTGGGGCTGGGACGACGTGCGGCCGGTCTTCCGTCGCCTGGACGATCACTTCCTGGGCGAGAGCGAGCACCACGGCGTCGGCGGCGAGTGGCGGGTCGAGGCGCCGCGGGTCCGCTGGGCGGTGCTGGACGCCGTCGAGCAAGCCGCGAACGAAATGGGCGTCCCGTCCACGCCCGACTTCAATACGGGCGACAACACCGGCGTGGGGTTGTTCCACGTCAACCAGAAGCGGGGTCTGCGCTGGTCGGCGGCCCGGGGCTTCCTGAAGCCTGCATTGACGCGGCCGAACCTGCGGCTCGAGACGGGCGTCCAGGTCGAGCGGGTGTTGTTCGAAGGGCCGCGCGCGGTCGGCGTCCGCCTCCGTCGCGGCGGCCGGGCGTTCGACGCCCGGGCGCGGGGCGAGGTGATCCTGGCGGCCGGCGCGATCGGCTCGCCGCAGATCCTGCAGTTGTCGGGCGTCGGCCCCGCCGACTGGCTGGGTGGTCTCGGCCTGCCCGTCGTCGCCGACCGGCAAGGGGTGGGCCGCAATCTCCAGGACCATCTGCAGCAGCGGGCGATCTACAGGGTCGCCGGCGTGAAGACCCTGAACGAGACCTACCACTCGCTCCTGGGGCGCGGGCTGATGGGCGTGGAGTACGCCCTCTTCCGGCGCGGTCCCCTGACCATGGCGCCGTCGCAGCTGGGCATCTTCACGGCCTCGTCGCCGGAGCACGAGCGGGCCAACATCCAGTTCCACGTCCAGCCGCTGTCGCTGGATCGGTTCGGCGAGCCGCTGCATCGGTTTCCGGCGGTGACGGTCTCGGCCTGCAACCTGCGCCCGACCTCGCGCGGAACGGTGCGGCTGCGCTCGACCGACCCGGCCGACGCGCCGCGCATCGCGCCGAACTACCTGGCCACGCCCGAGGACCGGCGCGTGGCCGCCGATGCGATCCGGGTGACCCGTCGTCTGATGGCCCAGCCCGCGCTCGCGCGGTTCTCGCCGCAGGAGCACCTGCCGGGGTCGGCCGTCGGCGACGACGAAGCCGCCCTGGCGCGGGCCGCAGGCGACATCGGAACGACGATCTTCCATCCTGTCGGGACGGCGAAGATGGGTCTCGCCTCCGATCCCGCCGCGGTGGTCGACGAGCGCCTGCGGGTGATCGGCCTGGACCGGGTGAGGGTCGTCGACGCCTCGGTGATGCCGACCATCACCTCCGGCAACACCAACACCCCGACGATCATGATCGCCGAGCGCGGCGCGGGCCTGGCGCTGGAGGACGGCCGCTAGCGGCCGCCGGCCTCACATCGCGCTGATGCCGCCGTCCAGCTTCAGCTCGGCGCCGGTCATGAACTTGCTTTCGTCGCTGGCCAGATAGAGAGCGGCGTTGGCGATATCGAGCGTCTCGCCGATGTGGCCGAGCGGAATCTGACGGCCGAGCTTCGCCTCACCCTCCTCCTTGCCGAACGCCTGCCGGATCGGATCCAGGATCGGGGTGTCGATGAAGGTCGGGTGGATCGAGTTGCTGCGGATGTCGAGCTTCTGCTTGGCGCAGTAGAGGGCGATGTTCTTGCTCAGCAGCCAGACCCCGGCCTTGGAAGCGTTGTAGGCGGGACCATTGTGGTTGGCGATCAGCCCGGCGATCGAGCTGATGTTGACGATCGAACCCGGCTGGTGCGCCCGCATGTACTTCAGGGCGTGCTTGGCGCCGAGGAAGACGCTGTCGACATTGACCGCCATCACGTCCCGGAAGTCCTCCAGGCTGCACTGCTCCAGATGGCCGCCTTTGCTGATGCCGGCGTTGTTGATCAGGACGGAGATGCCGCCCATCGCCGCATCGGCTTCCTCCAGGGCGTAGATCCACTGGTCTTCCTTGGTCACATCCAGCGGGAAGGCGAAGGCCGTCCCCTCGCCATGGGCCTTGTTGATATCGGCCGCGACGGCCTTGACGCCGTCGTGGTTGAGGTCGGCCAGGCTGACCAGCGCGCCCTCCTCGGCCAGGCGGCGGGCCATGGCCGCGCCCAGTCCCTGGGCGGCGCCGGTGATGAAGGCCTTCTTGCCGGCGACCCGGCCCGTGCGCGTGGTCATGGTCTCGCTCCCTGTCCTGTTCTGGTTATTCGAAGATGAGTCCGGTCGAGGCCGACAGCTCGGCCAGGGCCTGGTCGACGCCGCCGACCTTGATCGCCCGCATGCCCAGCATCGCCGCCGGCTTGCAGTTGATCCCGAGGTCGTCGAGGTAGACGCACTCCGCCGGGTCGACCGCCAGCCGCTCGCACATCATCTGGTAGATGCGCGGGTCCGGCTTGCGGACGCCGGCCTTGGAGCTTTCGATGACCGCGTCGAACAGCGCCATGATCCCGGCGACCTGGGCGGCCTTCTCGCTGGTGCCCGACATGCCGGCGCCGTGGCCGGTCTGGACGTTGTTGGTGATGCATCCGACCTTGAAGTGCGCCTTGCACTGTTCCAGCGCCGCGACCATGCGCGGGCGGATGTCGCCGGACAGCCGCGGCAGGATGTCGGCCCCGCGCACCGGATGGCCCAGGGCGGTCGACTCTTCCAGGAACTTCGCGTCGAAGGCCGCGGCGTCGATCTCGTTGCGTTCGAACAGCGCCCAGGCGTTATGGTCGGGGTCGGTCGCGTTCACGCCGCGAATGAAATCGCGCGGCAGCCCCTTTTCCGCCTCATAGTGGTTGAATGCCTCGAACGGCGAGGAGGTGATCACCCCGCCGAAGTCCCAGATCACCGCAGAAACCGTCACGACCGCTCCTCTTTTCGCGGCGCGGACGCTAGACAGCCCCCCATCGACGCGCAACCCGAAGGTTCCATGCTCCCCCGTTCTCTCCGTATCGCCGTCTTCGTGCTCGGTTGCGTGACCGTTCTCTGGCTGTCCCTGGCGCCGGGCGACGGGCTGCCGCTGGCGAACGTCTGGGACAAGCTGAAGCACAGCGCGGCCTACGCCGTGCTCTCGCTCGCGGGAGCGGCGGCGTTCCCCCGGCGGATCATGCTGGTGGCGCTGGCTCTGTTCGGCTTCGGCGTCGTGGTCGAGTTCGTCCAGGCGGCCATGCCGTACGGGCGCCAGGGCGACGTCCGCGACGCGCTCGCCAACACGATCGGCATCGCTTTGGGCGCGGGCCTAGCGCTCCTGATCCGCGAATGGATCATGGTTAAGTCTCGCGCTCGGGGAGAATAGCGCGCGCGACGGCGTCTCAGGGGGGTATCGTGCCGGTTCTTATCGACCGTGCCGCTCCCCCCAAGAGGCCGTCCATGTCCATTCGTATTCCGCTGATCGCCGCGGGCGCGCTGCTCGTGACCGCCTGCACCCAGGGCTCCGGCGTTCCCGCCTCCGCGCCCGGCAAGTCCGCTTCCGCGCCGCCGCCTCCGGCCGCCGCGCCGGCCGCGCCGCCGCCGCAGGTGATCGAGGTCCGCCATGATTGCTGCTGCCAGTGCCCGCCTCGGGCCGAAGCACCGCGTCCGGCGGTCCGCAAGGCGCGTCACGTGAAGCCCCGCAAGCACTACCGCCGCTACGCCGACACCCGCGCCGCCGTCTATGTGTCGGTCGAGGAGCGCGAAACCTATTCGGAGCGCTATCTGGGCCCCGTCGAGGAGTACGGTTATCGCGAGCGCTACGGCCACGGCTATCGTGACGACGGCTATCGGCGCGGCTACCGCGACGACTACCGTCGCGGCTACGACTACGGCGACTACGATCGCCGCCGCCCGCCGCCGCCTCAGGCCCGGCCCTACGACTACCCGCTCGCCGGCCGCGACCGCGACGGCTATCTGCAGTGGCCGGCGAAGGTCGGCTACTGATCAGGCCGGCCGCTGCAGCACGCCGAAGCCGTACCGCTTGAAGATCGCGGCGGCTTCGGGCGTCTGCAGATAGCCGAGGAAGGCCGCCGCCCGCGGGTTGCGCGAACCCGAGAGGACCGCGCCCGGATAGACGATCGGCGGATGGGTCGCCGCCGGGAAGGTTCCGACCACGCGGACCTTCGGGTCGGCCTTGGCGTCGGTGGCGTAGACGATGCCCAGCGGCGCCTCGCCGCGCGAGACATAGGCCAGGGCGGCCCGCACGTTCTCGGCCGGCAGCAGGCTCTTTTCGACCGATCCCCAGACGCCCAGGGCCGTCAGCGAGGCCTTGGCGTACTTTCCGGCCGGCACGGCGGCCGGGTCGGCGACGGCCAGCCGTCCGCCGCCCAGCGCCTTGGCCAGCGGCATGCCCTTGCCGATCTTCAGGCTGGCCTTCGAGGCGGCCGGGGCGATCAGCACCAGGCTGTTCGACAGCAGGTTGCGGCGCGAGGCCGGGACGATCAGCCGCCGCTCGGCGAGCCAGTCCACCCAGTCGACATCCGCCGACAGGAACAGGTCGGCCGGGGCGCCCTTTTCGATCTGGCGCGCCATGGCCGACGAGGCGCCGAAGCTGAGACGCGCCGGCGTCCCGTTCCGCTTCGCCCAGGCCTCGTTCGCGGCCGTCAGCGACTCCTGCAGCGAAGCCGCCGCGAACACCGTCAGCGGCGCCTGCGCGAACGCCGGCCGCGTCGCCAGGAGCGCCGCCGCCCCGATCAGAAACTCCCGTCGTTCGAACCGCATCGATCCCTCCAGCCTGGCCTGCGCCTTGCCGCGCATCTTCCGCATTGCGCCACAACGGCACAAGCGGGGGAGTATCAACATGCGTTCGCCGACAGGCCCTCTCTTCAAGGGCTACGAGATCATTGCGATCATCATCTTCCTGACCGGCGCGGCCGTCGTGGCCGGGCTGAACCTGGTCTACTGACCGGGCCGGCTCAGGCCGGCTCGGGCAGAACCTCGGCCAGGGCGTCCCATTCCGGGTCCTCGAAGGCCCGGAAGTCGAGCGGATACTCGGCATGGCCTTCGAGGCCGGCGTTCAGGACGTCCATGAAGGCGTCCGGATCCTGGGCGTAGTAGCGCCATTCGCGGGCGCCGCCGCCCATGATCGAGGCCGCCAGGACGCCGCGTCCGGCGGCTTCGACGGAGCTGCGGACGGCCTCCTCGAAGCGGTCCATCTGGTCGTCCTCGCGCTCGGAGGGCAGGCCGGAGTCGGGCTCCGGCTCGTAGCTCCAGCCGATCAGGATCAGATGCGGCCAGGCCGCGCGCCGATCCGGCTCCGGCAGTCGGGCGCGGCAACGGACGATGAGGACGCCGTCGTCGTCCTCGGATTGCCCGACGATCCAGTCGTCGTCCGCGTAGGGCCCGGCCATGACTACTTCTCCGTCCGCGGCTTGGCCGCCTTCACGTTGAGGTCCATCCAGCGCGTCATCTCCCACAGGGTGTGCAGGACCGACTCGCGGCCGCGGTAGCCGTGCGCCTCGAGCGGCAGCACGACATAGCGGACATTGGCGCCGTTGCCCTTCAGCGCGGCGTAGAACCGCTCGCTCTGGATCGGGAAGGTGCCGGAGTTGTCGTCCGCCTGCCCGTGGATGAGCAGGATCGGCTCGTTGATCTTCTTCACGTGGGTGAAGGGGCTCATCTGGGTGTAGATGTCGGTCGCCTCCCAGTAGGTGCGCTCTTCGGCCTGGAAGCCGAACGGCGTCAGGGTGCGGTTGTAGGCGCCCGAGCGCGCGACGCCGGCGCGGAAGATGTCCGAGTGAGCCAGCAGGTTGGCGGTCATGAACGCGCCGTAGCTGTGCCCGCCGACGCCCAGGCGGTCACGGTCGGCGACGCCCATCGCGACCACCTTGTCGGCCGCGGCCTGGGCGCTGGCGACCAGTTGCTGGACGTAGGTGTCGTTGGCCGTGCCGTCCGGACCGATGATCGGCATCTTGGGGTCGTCCAGCACGGCGTAGCCCTGGGTCAGCAGGAACAGGTGGCTGGAGCCGGCGGGGCGCACGAAGCGATTGTCCTCGGCCACCACCTCAGCGGCGATCCTCGGATCGGTGAATTCGGTCGGATAGGCCCACATCACCAGCGGCAGCGGACCATCCTTCTTCTGGTCGTAGCCGGCCGGCAGGTAGAGGTTGGCGCTCAGCTCGACGCCGTCGGCGCGCTTGTAGGTGATCAGCTGCTGGGTCACGCCGGCGAACTGCGGCGCGGGGTCCTTGAAGGCCGTCAACGCGCGCGGCGTCCCGCCCGAACGCTTGCGGACATAGTAGTTGGGAACCTCGGTGCGGCTTTCGCGGCGAGTCAGCAGGGTCTCGCCGGCCTCGTCCAGCAGCTCGACGATGGACTCGTAGTAGGGGGCCTTGGCCTGCCACAGGCGGGTGGTCTTGCCGGTGGCGAGGTCCATGCGGTCCAGGAACGGGAACTCGCCCTCGCGGCGTGCGCCCTCTCCGGTCATGAACACGCCCTTGCCGTCCGGCGTGAAGTGAATGACCTGGCGGCCGCGGGCGTCGGTCCTGGTGACGATGTCGCCCGGATCGTCGTAGCGGCCCTGGTAGTTGCGATCGACCAGCACGCGAGGCTTGGCCGCCGGATCGGACGGGTTCACCAGGTAGCGGGTCTCGTGCCTGTTCTTCCACCACATCGACTGGACGACGGCGGTGTCCTCACGCCCCCAGGTCACGCCGCTGAAACGCTCGTTCAGGTCCATGAGCTTCCGCGGCGGGGCGGTGAACGGCGCATCCTGCAGGAAGACGGCGTCGCGAACGGCGGCGTCCTTGCGGGAGTCGCCGCCGTCCTGGGCCTCGGCCCAGAGCAGGGTGGCGGGGGCGTCGGCCCGCCACTGCACCGAGCGCGGCCCCTTGGCGACGGCGTCGAACGGCGGCGGAATGTCGTCGCGCAACGGCAGGGCCGCGACGGCGTGGATCGTCTTCCCGGTCAGGTCGGTGACGACCACGTCGGCCGGGAACAGGCCGGCCGGGACGATGTAGCTGAACGGCCGCTTGATGCGGGTCTGCAGGATGTAGCGGCCGTCCGGCGAGGTCGAGGCCGACGAGATGACGCCGGGCTCGCCGACGACCCGGGCCGGGCCGCCGTCGCGGGGCTGTATGACCAGCCGGCTGGTGAAGTAGTGTTCGAACAGCGCCTCGTCCTCGCCGTCGCCGAGCAGGTCCTGGTAGGTCCGGACCGGAGCAACGCGAGAGACGCTTTCCTGCACCAGCGGCGCGGACGGCGCGCGGGCGGCCTGGGGGGCGGCGCCACGGCCCTCGGGGACCTGGCGCACCAGCAGGCCGGAGCTGTCCGGCAGCCAGCTGTAGCCGCCGCCGAAGGCCGCGTTCACCGAGGGGCCGGTCAGTCGGCGCGCCGTCGCGCTCGCGACGTCCGCCACCCACAGTTCGAGACCGGCGGGCGCGTCCACCAGGAAGGCCAGCGAGCGGCTGTCCGGCGACCAGCCGGCGGAGATGTAGCGGGCGCCGGCGGGCAAGGCGACCTCGCGGGTCTTGCCCGACTTCACGTCCTGCAGCGTCAGGGACTTGAGCCAGCTCACCCGGCTGTTGGCCGGACCGTTGTTGCGCGGATTGATCCGGAAACCGGCCAGCTTGAGGTCGGGTTCGGCGATCTCTGCGATCGGCGGCAGGTTCGAGCGGCCGAACAGCGCGGTGACGGCGGCGTTGGGGCTGACGCTGACGCTGGGCGTCGGCTGGGCGTCGATGATCTGCGGGATCGGCGCCGGGGGCGTCTGGTAGGCGTCGGCGCCGGCCGGCGGCGTCTGCGTCGCCGCAGGCGTCGCGCCGGCCAACGCCAGGACGGCCACGCAGGCCGTGAACAACGAACGCGAATGCATGCAGCGCTTCCCCCGGACAGATGAAACTCGGACTGTCTGGTTAGGGCGCCTGTCCGCCCGCGGCAACCGGGCGACGTCGGGTCGCATGACGTAACGTCCAAACGGCTGTTCAAACGACGTTGTTCGGTACATTATCAGTGTCAACATAGAAAAACGGGCAGGAACGGACATATGGCTAAGGGCGGCGCGACCGAACACTTCGACGTGCTGATCGTCGGCGCAGGGCTTTCCGGCGTCGGGGCAGGCTACCATCTCCAGGACAAGAGCCCGGGCAAGTCCTACGTGATCCTCGAAGGGCGCGAAGGCATGGGCGGGACCTGGGACCTGTTCCGCTATCCCGGCATCCGTTCCGACAGCGACATGTACACCCTGGGCTACAGCTTCCGTCCCTGGAAGGAAGCCAAGGCCATCGCCGACGGCCCGTCGATCCTCAAGTACGTCAAGGAGACGGCGGCCGAGTACGGCGTCGACAAGCACATCCGCTACGGTCACTGGGTGAAGACCGCCTCCTGGTCCACCGAGGACGCCGCCTGGACGGTCGAGGCCGTGCGCGGCGAGGGCGAGGTCGTCCGCTTCACCTGCGGCTTCCTGTTCCTGTGCGGCGGCTACTACAACTACGAGGCCGGCTACACGCCCGACTGGAAGGGCGTGGAGCGCTACAAGGGCGCCCTGGTCCATCCGCAGCACTGGCCCGAGGATCTGGACTACAGCGGCAAGAGGGTGGTCGTGATCGGCAGCGGCGCCACCGCCGTCACCCTGGTCCCCGAGATGGCCAAGAACGCCGCCCATGTCGTCATGCTGCAGCGCTCGCCGACCTACGTGGTCTCGCGCCCGGCCGAGGACAGCGTGGCCAACTGGCTGCGCGCCAAGCTGCCGGCCATGACCGCGTACCAGATCACCCGCTGGAAGAACGTGCTGTTCGGCATGTTCTTCTACAACATGGCCCGCAAGCAGCCCGAGAAGACCAAGGAGCGGATCATCGGCATGGTCCGCGAGCATCTGGGTCCCGACTACGACGTCGGCAAGCACTTCACCCCGCGCTACAATCCCTGGGACCAGCGGCTATGCCTGGTGCCGGACAACGACCTGTTCGACGCGATCAAGGCCGGCTCCGCCTCGGTGGCCACCGACACCATCGAGACCTTCACCGAGACCGGACTGAAGCTGGCCTCGGGCGAGGAGCTGCAGGCCGATATCGTCGTCTCCGCCACCGGCCTGAACCTGCAGGTGCTGAACGGCATGGAGTTCATCGTCGACGGCGTGAAGGTCGATCCGGCCAAAACGCTGAACTACAAGGGCATGATGTACAGCGACGTGCCGAACATGGCCTCGTCGTTCGGCTACACCAACGCGTCCTGGACGCTGAAGTGCGACCTGACGTGCGAGTATGTGACCCGGCTGCTGAACCACATGGACCGGCAGGGTCTTCGCCAGTGCACGCCGCGCAACGACGATCCGGCGATGGCCGAGGAGCCCTGGCTCGACTTCTCGTCGGGCTACGTCCAGCGCTCGATCGACAAGTTCCCCAAGCAGGGCGCCAAGAAGCCCTGGAAGCTGCACCAGAACTACGCCCGCGATCTGATGGCTCTGCGCTACGGCGCGGTGGACGACGGCGTGATGCGGTTCACGAACCCGGCGCCGCGGCGGGCGGCGGCCTAGGGGCTCAGCCAGCGGCGGAAAAGAAAACGCCTCCCCGGATCACTCCGGGGAGGCGTCGTTCGTTTCGGGCTTGAGCCCGGCTTACTTCGCCGGAGCCGCCATCGGCGTCTGGTCGGCGACGATCTTCTTCTGGGCGGCGCGCTCGGCGTCGGTCAGCGGGATCAGGCCGCGATCCTGCAGGTAGCCGCCCTTGCCGCTGGCGGCGTCGGAGATGAAGTCGTTGACGTAGGCCTTGAGGCCCGGGGTGACGTCCAGGTTCGACTTCTTGACGTAGATGAACAGCGAGCGCGACAGCGGGTAGGAGCCGTCGGCGATGGTGGCGATGGTCGGCTGCACGCCGCCGATCGAGATCGCCTTCACCTGGTCGCGGCTGTTGTCGAGGAACGAGTAGCCGAACACGCCGACCGCGCCGGGGGTCTTGGTCAGGGTGCCGATGATGGCGTTGTCGTTCTCGCCGGCGTCGATCCAGGCGCCGTCGCTGCGGAGGGTGCCCGCGCGCTTCTTGAACTCGTCCTCGTTGCTGGCCTTCAGGGCCTTGAGGGTCGGGTTCTTGGCGGCGCCGGCGTCCAGGGCCAGCTCGACGAAGGCGTCGCGGGTGCCGGAGGTCGGCGGCGGGCCGTAGACCTGGATGCGCGTGCCCGGCAGGCCGGCGGCGACGTCGCTCCACTTGGTCTTCTTGTTCGGCGCGAAGCCCGAGCCTTCCGGCAGTTCGGCGGCCAGGGCGTCGTGGATGTTCTCCAGCGAGACGTTGAAGTCGGCGCCGCTGCGGGCGGTGGCGATGACCACGCCGTCATAGCCGACCTTGATCTCGATGATGTCCTTCACGCCGTTGGCGGCGCACTGTTCGAACTCGGACTTCTTCATCGGACGGGAGGCGTTGGCGATGTCCGGGTAGGCCGAGCCCGTGCCGGCGCAGAACAGCTTGATGCCGCCGCCGGTGCCGAGCGACTCGATCTTGGCCGGGGCGCCGCCGCTGGTGCGGGCGGAGTTCTCGGCGACGCGCGAGGCGAACGGGAAGACGGTGGACGAACCGGCCGCCCACGGAGCGTTGCGGGACGCCGAAGCGGCGCCGGACTTGGCGGCGGGCGCCTTGCCGGCGTTGTCGCCGCAAGCGGCGAGGCCCAGCACGGCCGTCGAGGCGGCGGCGAGGGTGAGGAGAGTGCGCATAGGGGGTAGTCTCCGGACAGGGCGCGTGGCGCGCGGGGCGAAGGCAGACCCCTCCTGAACGAGTTTTGTGACAGTTTCGCTATGGTTGCGGCGGAACGAACCGTAGGCGGACGACATCTGCCGCCCGGGAGACGGCGACGCGACGGGAAGGAGCGACGGCCCTCGCAGCCCCTCGGCGTTGACCCGGGCGGTCGCGTCGTTGATGTCTGGATCATGAGCAAGAAACCCTCGGCGACGGCGTCCAAGCGGCTGACCCCGGCGAACCTGGAGGCGTTGGGCGCGGACCGTCTCGCCGCCCTGTTGATGGAGCTGGGCGACAGCCAGCCGAACCTCAAGCGCCGCCTGCGGATGGAGCTGGCGGCGGCGGTAGGGCCCGCGGATCTGGCCGCCGAAATCGACAAGCGGCTGACCGCGCTGGCGACCAGCAAGGCGCGGGTGTCCTGGCGCAAGCGGGGCGAGCTGGTGCTCGACCTGCACGTCCTGCGCCGGATGATCGCCGAGCGGCTCGGCGCCCAGGATCCGGCCGCGGCCTTCGTCCGGCTGTGGGCGTTCCTCGATCTGGCCGAGGATCTGGGGCTGCGGGTCAAGGATCCGAAAGGCGAACTGGCGCCTGTGTTCCTGGAGGCCGCCGCCGACATCGCCGTGCTGGGCGAAGCCGCGCCGAAGGCGGCCATGGCGACCGCGCCGGCGCTGGCCGACATCCTGCTCCGCGCCAAGGCGACCTGGGCCGCGTGGCTGGCGGTGGCGCTGCCGGCGCTGGGACGCCCCTTCGCGAGGGCGGTCCTCGACGCCGTGAATCGCGAACGCCAGGCGCGCCCGGCCCTGTCGCCGTCGGGGCAGGTGTTGCGCGCCCTGGCGGACAAGGCCGGCGACGTCGACGCCTTCATCGAGACGGTCAGCCCGCGGCTGCTGTCCGATCCGGCGACGGGCGCGGCCATCGCCGCCCGGCTGCTCGCCGAGGGGAGGATCGACGACGCGGCGGCGGCGCTGAAGGCCTCGGACCCGGCAGGACGAGGCAAGCCGCCCGCGTTCGGCCGCCTGGCCCCCGACGCCGGGGAGGAGGCCTGGCATGCGGCCCACATCGATCTGCTGGAGGCGTCCGGTCGCCAGAGCACGGCTCAGGCCGAGCGCTGGGCGGCTTTCGAGCGCACCCTGTCGCCGGACATGCTGCGCGCGCATCTGAAACGCCTGGCGGACTTCGACGACGTGATCGCCACGGACCGGGCCACGGCCCTGGCCGCCGCCCACCCGCGCTTCGCCGCCGGTCTGGCCTTTCTGATGGACTGGCCCGCCCTGACCGAGGCGGCGGCCATGGTCGAGAAGCGTCCCGGCGACGTCGAGGGGCGGCCCGAAGACCTGATCGCCTGGGCCGCCCGCCTCGAGGGGCGTCGGCCGCTGGCCGCGCTGTTGCTCTACCGCCAGGCCCTGCTGGGCCTGCGCGCCCAGCGCGGCGACCGCGACGCGGTCACGCATGTGCTGCAGGAGATCGAGGCCCTGACCGCGCGGGTCGATGACTGGAAGGGCGTGGAGGGCCCGGAGGCCTTCATGGCGCGGGTCACCGGGCGACGAGGCTACTGACGGTAGCGCGTCGGCTCAGGCGATGGCGGAGAGGGTGGGATTCGAACCCACGGTACCCGTGAAGGCACGCCGCATTTCGAGTGCGGTACATTCAACCACTCTGCCACCTCTCCGTTACGCCGGGTGTGGAGGCCGGAGGCCTCCTGAGCGGGAAGGCGCGGAACCTAGCGATGCCGCCCCGTTTGCGCAAGAGGCCGTTTGGGACCTTATCGCCTGGGCCAGAGGACGGCCTGGGTGCAGCGGAACAGGGCCATGGTTTTTCCCGTATCCTGATGTTTCACCTCGGCGTCCCAGAGCTGGGTCGTGCGGCCGCCGTGGACCATGCGGGCCTCGCAGGCGACGACGCCTTCCAGCGCGGTGCTCAGGAAATTGGTCTTCAGCTCGATGGTGGTGAAACCGGTCGCGCCGTCGGGCAGCGAGCTCATCGCGCCGTAGCCGCAGGCGCTGTCGGCCAGGGTGATGACGCTGGCGGCGTGCAGGAAGCCGTTGGGCGCCAGGTGATGGCGCTGGATCGTGAAGCGGCCGCGGACCAGGCCGTTGCGGACGATCTCCCACTCCAGACCGAGCAGGTCGGGCAGCATGCCCTTCTGGCCCTGGGTCATCAGGGCGGAGTTGTCGCCGCCTGAGCGGTCGAGAACGTTGGGTGCGGTCATTTCAGAACTGTCCTCCGCGGCCCTGGCCCCCGGCGAAGCGGGCGGCGCCGGCGGCGGTCTCTCCCGATTGCAGGGTCTGCAGGCCGAGTTCGATTTCACGAGCCGTGGCGGCGTCCCAGTCCAGACTCCACTGGTCCAGGGCCGAACGGCGGTCATTCCGCAGGCAGGTCTGCGGAAAGGCGGCGAGCTGATGGGCCAGTTCGAGCGCCGCGTCCAGGGCCTTGCCGTCGTCGACGACGCGATTGGCCAGGCCGATGGCCAGGGCTTCCTCGGCGCCGACCGGGCGGCCGGTCAGGATCAGGTCCATGGCCCGGGACTGGCCGATCAGACGGGGCAGGCGGATGGTGCCGAGATCGATCAGCGGCACGCCGAACCGGCGGCAGAAGACCCCGAAGGTCGCGCCGCGCGCTGCGACCCGCAGGTCGCACCAGGCGGCCAGCTCGATGCCGCCGGCGACGGCGAAACCCTCGATCGCGGCGACGACCGGTTTGGAAAGGGAGAGGCGGGTGGCGCCCATGGGGCCGAGGTCGCCGGCGCGCCTGACCGGGTTGCCCCGGTCCGTGCCGACGGCCTTGAGGTCGGCGCCGGCGCAGAAATTGCCCCCGGCGCCGGTCAGCACCGCGACGCTGGCGGTCTCGTCGGCGTCGAAAGTCCTGAAGGCGTCGTACAGGGCCAGGGCGGTCGGGCCGTCGACGGCGTTGCGCGCCTCCGGCCGCTCGATGGTCACGATGGTGACAGGGCCGTCTCTGGAAACGGAAACGCTCATCCCGATGATCTCCTCGAAAGGACGATCATCAGGATGAGCGCGTGACCCGCACGGAAGGCAAGTTTCTTTTAGAAACCCGCGTTAGGCGGCCGGCTTGGCCTCAGGCTCTTCCTCGCCGTCGCCCAGCTGGCCCTCCCACTTGGCGACCACCGCCGCTGCGACCGAGTTGCCGACCACGTTGGTGGCGCTGCGACCCATGTCGAGCAGGTGGTCGACCGCCAGGATCAGGGCGATGCCCGCTTCCGGAAGGTCGAAGTAGGCCAGGGTGGCGGCGATGACGACCAGCGAGGCCCGCGGCACGCCGGCCATGCCCTTCGAGGTCACCATCAGCAGCAGCAGCATGGTGATCTGCTGGCCGATGCTCATCTCGACCCCGTAGATCTGGGCGATGAACAGGGTCGCGAAGGTGCAGTACATCATCGACCCGTCCAGATTGAACGAGTAGCCCAGCGGCAGGACGAACGAGGCGACCTTCTTGTTGACCCCGAACTTCTGCAGCTCCTCCAGGGTGCGCGGATAGGCGGCTTCCGAGCTGGCGGTGGCGAAGGCCAGCAGGGTCGGCTGGCGGACCATGCCGAGCAGCTTGATGATGCGCGGGCCGACGATCACGAAGCCGGCGAACGCCAGCAGGGCCCAGAGCACGCCCAGCGACAGGTAGAAGCCGCCGATGAACTTGGCGTAGATGCCCAGGATGTCGAGGCCGTACTTGGTGACGGTGCCGGCCAGGGCGGCGAAGATGGCCAGCGGGGCCGCCTTCATGACGTAGCCGGTGACCTTCAGCATGATCGAGGCCATTTGCTCGACCAGGCCCAGGATGGCCGGAGCCTTGTCGTCCAGCGCGGCCACGGCCACGCCGACGAAGATCGAGAAGACCACGATCTGCAGGATCTCGTTCCGCGCCATGGCGTCGAAGATCGAGCTCGGGAAGACGTGGGTGATGAACTCCTGCAGCGTCAGCTTGGAGGCGTCGACGCCGGTGGCCGCCGATTCGGGGATGGGCAGGGTCAGGCCCACGCCCGGCTGCAGGATGTGGACCATCACCAGGCCCAGCAGCAGGGAGAAGATCGAGGCGGTGATGAACCAGCCCATCGTCTTGGCGCCGACGCGTCCGACGCTGGCCGCATCGCCCATGTGGGCGATGCCCGCCACCAGGGTGGAGAACACCAGCGGCGCGATGATCATCTTGATCAGGCGCAGGAAGACGTCGGTGCCCACCTTGAACCAGGTCGCGGCCTGGGCCGCCTGTTCGGCGTCGAGGGTGACGTGGCAGACCCAGCCCACGCCGACGCCCAGCACCATCGAGGCGACGATCAGGAAGGTGAAAAGTCGGTTCATACGGATTTCCCCACCGTGAAGAGGTCGCCTATCTGGCGGGGAAATCGCCGCTAGTCCATGCACTTGCGGATGAGCGGGGGCGCGGCGCCCATTCCTTTTCTTGAGAAAGGCATGGCGCGCGGCGCCGGGATCAGGCCCAGGGACCCTTGCGCGTCGGGGTCAGCGGGACGGCGGAGCCGGTCGCGCGGGGGCGCGCGGATCCGGCCAGCTTCATCAGCGCCTCGACCCGATTTGCGGTGTTGGGGTGGGTCGAGAACAGATTGTCGGCGCCCTTGCCCGCCAAGGGGTTGATGATGAACATCTGGCCTGTCGCCGGGTTGCGCTCGGCGGTCTCGTTGACCGTGCGATGGGCGTAGCCCTCCATCTTGCGCAGGGCGTCGGCGAGGGCCTGAGGGTCGCCGCTGATCTCGGCGCCGTGACGGTCGGCCTCGTACTCGCGGCCGCGGCTGATCGCCATCTGCACCAGGGCGGCGGCGACGGGGGCCAAGATCGCGATCAGGATGGTCCCGATCATGCCGGCCGGCCGGTCGCGGTCGCCGCCGAAGAAGAAGGCGATGTTGGCCAGGGCCGAGACCGCGCCGGCGATGGTGGCGGTGACCGTCATGGTCAGGGTGTCGCGGTTTCTCACATGGGCCAGCTCGTGGGCCATGACGCCGCGAATCTCCCGGCGGTCCAGTAGGCGCAGCAGGCCGACCGTCGCGGCGACGGCGGCGTTCTCCGGATTGCGGCCCGTGGCGAAGGCGTTCGGCTGCTCGGTCTGGATCACGTAGACCTTCGGGCGCGGCATGCCCGCGCGGTCGGCCAGCTCCAGGGTGTCGGCGACATAGTTGCGGATCAGCGGCTCTGGATGAGTCTCGTCGACCTGGATCGCGCCGTACATCTTCAGGACGATCTTGTCGGCGTTCCAGTAGCTGAACAGGTTCATGCCGCCGGCCAGGACCAGGGCGATCAGCATCCCGGCGATTCCGCCGATGAAGTAGCCGGCCACGACGAACAGCGCCGTCAGGCCGGCCAGAAGCATGAAGGTGCGCACAGAGTTGTTCATGGCCGGATATGTGGCCCCGCATCGCGGCGCCAGCAAGGCGCCAGCCCGGGCAGGGCGCTGTCTCGCCAAGTTCACGCAGCGTCGCTATAAGCAGTCATGACTCATGAGAAAGAAGCAGCCGTCATCGTCGAACGGCTTATCCAAGAATACGACCGATCCGTCTCCGCCCTGCGGACTGCCCTCAGGGCCTTCCTGACCGACGGAACCCGTCCCGATCCCGCCTCGCGCCTGGATGGGACCTTCGCGTATCCCGAACTTCGGCTGCATTGGAGCGGCGAGAACGGCTATCCGCGCATCAGCCGCGCCTATGCCCGCATCGGCACGCCCGGCAGCTACGCCACGACCGTGACCCGGCCGGCGATGTTCAAGGACTATCTGGTCGAGCAGCTGGCCCTGGTCATGAAGGACTTCGGCGCCACGGTCGACGTCGGCCGGTCCCTGCAGGAGATTCCGTTCCCCTATGTGCTGGACGGCGGCGACCTGGCTCTGGCGGACGTCAGCGCCGCCGAGATCGCCCGTTGGTTCCCGACCACCGAACTGGCCCACATCGGCGACGAACTGGCCGACGGCATGTGGAGCCCGGTGCTGGAGGAGGCTCGGCCGCTGGCCCTGTTCGACGGCCTGCGCACCGATTTCTCGCTGGCCCGGCTGAAGCACTACAGCGGCACGCCCGCCGAGCACGTGCAGCCCTACATCCTGTTCACCAACTACCACCGCTACGTCGACGAGTTCGTGCGCTGGAGCTGCGAGCAGCTGCGGCAGCCGGGCACGCGGTTCACCGCCCTGTCGGCGCCGGGCAACATCCTGATCACGGCCGACACGCCAGATCCCGAGCTGGCGGTCGCCAACGGTCCCTGGCGGCGTCACCAGATGCCCGCCTACCACCTGATGACCGCGGACGGGCAGGGCATCACCCTGGTCAACATCGGCGTCGGCCCCTCGAACGCCAAGACCATCACCGACCACCTGGCGGTGCTGCGGCCCCAGGCCTGGCTGATGATCGGCCACTGCGGCGGACTGCGCGGCAGCCAGCGGATCGGCGACTACGTCCTGGCCCACGCCTACCTGCGCGACGACCACGTCCTCGACGCGGTGCTGCCGCCGGACATCCCGATCCCCAGCATCGCCGAGATCCAGCGGGCCCTCTACGACGCGGCCAAACATGTCAGCGGCGAGAGCGGCGAGACGCTGAAGAGCCGCCTGCGGACGGGCACGGTGGTGACCACGGACGACCGGAACTGGGAGCTGCGCTACACCTCCTCGGCGCTGCGCTTCAACCAGAGCCGGGCCGTCGGCATCGACATGGAAAGCGCCACCATCGCCGCCCAGGGCTATCGCTTCCGGGTGCCGTACGGAACGCTGCTCTGCGTGTCGGACAAGCCCCTGCACGGCGAGATCAAGCTGCCGGGGCAGGCCAACGCCTTCTACGAGCGCGCGATCGGCCAGCACCTGCAGATCGGCATCGCCACGGTCGATCTGCTCCGTGCGGAAGGGCCGAACTTGCACTCTCGAAAGCTGCGCTCATTCGACGAGCCGCCGTTCCGGTAGAGATCGTCGCGTCGACCTCCGAGGCCTAGGCTTCCGGCATGGGCAACGATCGAAAGCCGCCGCCGGAAGGCGTCGCCGAGGACGGCGCGCCGTTCCGGGCGCCCCCGGACAGCGACTGGACGATCGCCCTGGAGCGCCCGGAGGAATACCGACGGACCGGCGAGACGATCTCGGTCGATGAGTTCATGGAGGAGCTTCGCCGAGAGGTGGCGTTGCGTCGGATCGCAAAGCGGTGAGGGTTCGCCTCGCGGCGACGGCGCGGCGTGATGTTCTGCGATCGGCGGATTTTCTGCAGGAGCGGAATCCAGCTGCGACCGAACGGGCGACGGACGCCGTCGAGGCCGGGCTTCTCAGCCTGAGCGTATCCGTTCTCATCCGCATGTCCTCGCGAAAGCGGGGACATACGGGGATGGGGGTCGTATTCGGCGTGAATATCGATACGCCCTAGCCCTCCAGGAACGCCGCGATCGCCTCGGCCAGGGCCGGTTCGGCGACGGCGCTGAGGTGCGTGCCGGGGACGCGCTGGGCGACGCCCTGGGGCAGCAGCTCGGCCAGGCGTTCGGGGGAGCCGTTGTCCTGGTCCAACTCGCCGCAGACCGCCAGGATCGGCAGGTCCAGCCTGCGCAGGTCGTCTTCCGTGGTGGGGACGAAGCTGGACAGCACGCCCAGCAGCGCCTCGGGAACGAAACCGCCCTGGCGGATGCGGGCCTGGATGATCTTGCCGGCCTTGGGGTCGGCGGCCCTCTCGCCGTTGCGGATGGAGTCCTCGAACATGGCGGCGCGCATGCCGGCGGCCATGACGCCGCTGTCGCCCATGCCGCCCAGCACCACCCGCCGCGGCGTCGCGCCGCGCACCAGCATGCGGACGGCGGTCCGCGCGCCCAGGGAATAGCCGACCAGGTCGTAGTCGATCAGGCCCAGGCCCTCGATCAGCGCCTCCTGGTCGCGGGGCAGGATGTCGGGCGTCCAGGCCGCCGGATCGGTCGGCGCGGCCGAGCCGCCGTGGCCGCGCAGGTCGGGCATGATCACCCGCCGTCCGGCCGCGGCGATGCGCTCGGCGATCCCCGGCAGGACCCAGTTCAGCTCCGCCGTGGCGATGAAGCCGTGCAGCATCAGCGTCGGCCGACCCTCGCCCATCTCGCGCACCGCGAGCGGCGCGCCGTCGAAGCTGGCGAAGGTGCTGGCGCGAACGGTCATGTGAACTCCCTAGCGTCCGGTGGACTCGGCTGGCGCTAGACGCTATCGCACCCGCGCGCCGCGACGGAGTCCCCCGCCTTGATCACCAAGTCCGAAGAAGCCGGCTGGGCCACCGCCAAGACCCTCGCGGAGGCGCTGCCCTACATCCAGATCTACGACCGCGAGACGGTGGTGATCAAATACGGCGGCCACGCCATGGGCGAGGACGAGGTGGCCAAGCTGTTCGCCGCCGACGCCGTGCTGCTGAAGCTGATGGGCCTGCACCCGGTCGTGGTGCACGGCGGCGGGCCGCAGATCTCGCGCATGCTCGACCGCGCCGGGGTGAAGTCGACCTTCGTCGACGGCCTGCGCGTCACCGACGAGGCGACCATGGAAGTCGCCGAGATGGTCCTGTCGGGCGCGATCAACAAGGAGATCGCCAACTGGATCACCCTGGCCGGCCGCGAGGCGGACGTCCGGGGCGTGGGTCTGTCCGGCAAGGACGCCCGGCTCATCACGGTGACCAAGGCCCAGCGCACACGCAAGGATCCGGACAGCAACATCGAGCAGGTCGTCGACCTGGGCTTCGTCGGCGAGCCGCAGAAGGTCGACGCCGAGCTGATCGAGGTGCTGATCAACTCCGAGAAGGACTACATCCCCGTGGTCGCGCCGATCGGCGTGTCGGAGGAAGGCCAGACCTTCAACGTCAACGCCGACACCGTCGCCGGCGCCCTGGCCGGGGCGCTGAAGGCCAAGCGCATGCTGCTGCTGACCGACGTCCCCGGCGTGAAGGACGGAAACGGCGAACTGATCCGCCAGATGACCGTGGCGGAAGCCGCCGAGCTGATCCGCACCGGCGTCGCCAACGGCGGCATGATCCCCAAGCTGGAGACCGCCATGGCCGCGATCGCGGACGGCGTCGAGGCCGTGGTCATCCTGGACGGCCGCCGGCCGCACGCCATGCTGGTCGAGCTGTTCACCGAATTCGGCGCCGGGACGCTGATCAAGGCGTGACCGACCTCGCCCACATCGACGTCTGGCTGTTCGATCTCGACAACACGCTGTACCCGCTCGAGACCGGGTTCATGCGCCAGATCGAAGACCGGATGACCGACTTCATGGAGCGGTTCACCGGCCTCCCGCGCGACGAGGCGCGGGCGATCCAGAAGACCTATTTCCAGACCCACGGCACCACCCTGGCCGGGCTGATGAAGAATCATCAGATCGACCCGGAAGCCTTCCTGGACGAGGTGCATCAGGTCTCGCTGGACCTGCTGACGCCCGATCCGACGATGGCTGCGGCGCTTCGGCGCCTGCCCGGCCGCCGGCTGGTGTTCACCAACGGTTCGGCCGCCCATGCCGAGCGCGTGCTCGAGCGGCTTCAGATCGCCGACGTCTTCGAGGACGTCTTCCACATCTCCGCCGCCGACTACATACCCAAGCCCGCGCCGGAGACCTTCGACAAGATGATGCGTCGCCACGGCGTCGCCGCCGTCGGCTCGGCCTTCTTCGAGGACAGCGAGAAGAACCTCGCGCCGGCCGCCGCGCTGGGCATGACCACCATCCTGGTCGGGCCGCACGCCGGCGCATCGACCGCCGACTTCGTCCACCACCGCACGCACGACCTGCCCGGCTTCCTGGCCGGCGCCAGGATCAAGGGGAGCCCCGCATGAGCACCGTCAGCCTCGCCGACCTGGAACTCGAGATCGAAGCCGCCTGGGAAGCCCGCGACGGCGTCGGCGCTTCGACCCAGGGCGCGGTGCGCACCGCGGTCGAGGAGACCCTCGCCCAGCTCGACGCCGGCAAGATCCGCGTGGCCGAGAAGATCGACGGCGAATGGGTCGTCCGGCAGTGGGCCAAGAAGGCGGTGCTGCTGTCGTTCCGCCTGAACCCGAACGAGATCATGCGCGCCGGCGCCATGGGCGGCGCGGTCGGTCCCTGGTGGGACAAGGTGCCGAACAAGTTCGACGGCTGGGAAGCGCCGCAGTTCGAGGAGGCCGGCTTCCGCGCGGTGCCGGGCGCCATTGTCCGTCGCGGCGCCTACGTCGCCAGGAACGTCATCCTGATGCCTTCGTTCGTGAACATCGGCGGCTACGTCGACGAGGGCACGATGGTCGACACCTGGGTCACGGTCGGCAGCTGCGCCCAGATCGGCAAGCGCGTCCACCTGTCCGGCGGCGTCGGCATCGGCGGCGTGCTGGAGCCCCTGCAGGCCAACCCGACGATCATCGAGGACGACTGCTTCATCGGCGCCCGCTCCGAGGTCGTGGAGGGCGTCGTCGTCGGCCAGGGCGCGGTGCTGTCGATGGGCGTCTACCTGTCTGCCACCACCAAGATCGTCGATCGCAAGACCGGTCAGGTCCACGTCGGCAAGGTGCCGCCCTACAGCGTGGTGGTGCCGGGCAGCCTGCCCGATCCGCACGGCGGTCCGAGCCTCTACTGCGCGGTGATCGTCAAGACCGTCGACGCCCAGACGCGGTCGAAAACCTCGATCAACGACCTGCTCCGCGACTGACGCCGCCGAGCGGCTGACATCGTCATCGGCTTCGAAAGGCCGCCCCTCCCGGGGCGGCCTTTCTCGTTCTGGAAGGCGCGAGGGAGGGTTTGGTTGAAGAGTTCGATGAACAATATTGGTTTATTTCAAAGTAACCTTAACCGTGTTTCCACAGGAAATGCTCGATAGGTGTGTCCTTTGGTGTTGCTGTTCGAAGTCGAACGGCTCCATCTTCCGTTCATCGGGGGCGATGATTTGGTGCTGAGCGGCACGACGGGTAAACCATATGCGCGATAGGGCCGGAGTTGCCATTGATTACACGCGTATCCCCGACTCGGAGGTGGGGTTTGCGGGTGTTAATCTTACCGGGGCCGCCGGCGCTTCCCTGAGCGCGCCGGCGATCCATGTGGAAAGTCGCCGGCCCGCGCCCCCGCAAACGGCTCAGTGGGTGGACGACTATCTCGGCCGCGACGTGTCCCGCTTCTTCTATCGATGGGGCGGCTCGCTCTCGTCGGTGCTGGTCAAGCTCCGAGGCCGCTACGACGGCGACCTGGACCAGTTCCTGCTGCACCTCGTGTTCATGCTCACCGAGCTGGCCTCCGCGAACTACGCGGCCGAGGCCAAGGCCAAGGGCGCCCAGACGGTGATCGTCCGGCGGCGCGGTCTGAACGTCCTGAGCCTGGCCGACATCACCCGCATTCCGCGCGAGACCGTCCGTCGGAAGCTGGCCGCGATGGTCGAGCGCGAACTGGTGGTCCGCGAAGAGGACGGCCTGTACTACTCGGGACCGTCCAGCGACATCGACCAGTTCTTCTACGCCCTGAGCCCGCTGTTCTGGGAAGGCGTGAAGCCGGACTGAGACGACCCGGCTCAAAGCCCCTCCTCGACGGCGTCCATCCACCGCCAGAGCTCCCGCAGGCCCAGGGCGCGCAGAGCCGCGTCCGACGACCGGACGGGCGGGAGCCCGATCAGCCGACGGGCGTCGTTGACGTCGCTCAGGTCGGCGGGACCGACGTTGATGCCGCGGCGGCGGGCGACCTTGGTGAACCGCGCGCGGGCGCAGTCGAGGCTGGCGATCTCGCTGCGGATGCCTTCCGGCAGGAAGCTGCCGTGCAGCACGCGGCCGAAAGCGATGATCCAACCGTTCCGGCAGGGCTTGAGGGCGTCCTCGAGCTGGTCCCAGGTGATCGCCGGGATCGGCGGGGGCGGACCGTCGTTTTCCTCTTCGAACGGGTCGCGGCCGCCGACGTCGCTGCGGCCGCGCACGAAGACGCTGACCGCCACGTTGCCGAAGTCGTCGACCAGGGCGAACTGGAACAGGTGCGCGAAGCCGTCGGCCGAAACCGAGCGGACGTGCAGGAAGAACCGGTCCGCCCGAGCCTCGCCGGGTCGACGATCGCCGGCCTCGGTCTTCTTGGCCGGCGTGCGGCGCGAACCCATGCCGCTGAACAGCGCGAACAGGGCAGGGGGCGGAAGGTGATGATCGAGCAGTTGCATGGGCGATCTCCTTGGCGACCCCGTGATCTGGCAGGGAGCCGGCCCTCGCCTCAATGAAGCGCCCGCCCGGTCCGGGCGGCCCAGAATGGGCCGGAGGCCGGTTGAAAATCATGTGGAGCCGCCGGCGCTGGGCGCATCGGTTTGCACCGTCGCGGCAAGGGCCCTAAACGACCTGTCGATGTCTTCGCTCGACGCTCTCGATCTCGCCCGCGACCTGATCCGTCGCCCGTCCGTCACCCCCGCCGACGCGGGCGCGATGGATGTCCTTCAGCGCGCGCTCGAGGGGCTCGGCTTCGCCTGCCGCCGGATGCGGTTCGGGGAGATCGAGAACCTGTACGCCCGGCGCGGGACGGCGCGGCCGAATCTCTGCTTCGCCGGCCACACCGACGTCGTCCCGGTCGGCGACGCCGCCGCCTGGACCAGCGGACCGTTCGACGCCGCCGTCAGCGACGAGGTCCTGATCGGCCGAGGCGCGGTCGACATGAAGGGCGCGATCGCCGCTTTCGTCGCCGCCGTCGCCCAGGTTCTGGCCGAGGGCGAGCCTGATGGTTCGCTGAGCTTCCTGATCACCGGCGACGAGGAGGGCGTCGCCCTCGACGGCACCAGGAAGGTGGTCGAGGCCCTGGCCGCGGAAGGCGAGGTCATCGACCACTGCATCGTCGGCGAGCCGACCAGCGCCGCGCGTCTGGGCGACATGATCAAGATCGGTCGGCGGGGCAGCGTGAACAGCTGGATCACCGTCGAGGGCAAGCAGGGGCACGTCGCCTACCCGCAACGCGCGGCCAACCCGATCCCCGTCCTGGTCGAAATCCTGGCGAGGCTGCAGGCGCGGGTGCTGGACGACGGCTACGAGGGCTTCCAGCCGTCGAACTTCGAGATCACTACGATCGACGTCGGCAACACGGCGACGAACGTCATCCCGCGCGAGGCCAAGGCCCGGGTGAACGTCCGCTTCAACCCCGCCCACAAGGGCGCCGAGCTGCAGGCCTGGTTCGAGGAGACCGCCCGGGCGGCCGCCGAGGGCTTCGAGGGCAAGGTCGAGGTGAAGACCCTGATCAGCGGCGAGGCTTTCCTGACCCGCCGCGGCGATTTCACCGACGTGGTCGCCGAGGCGATCCGCGAGACGACGGGCGAGGAGCCCGACCTGTCGACCACCGGCGGCACCTCCGACGCCCGTTTCATCCGCAGCCTGTGCCCGGTCGTCGAGTTCGGCCTGGTCGGCACGACCATGCACGCGGTCGACGAACAGGTCCCGGTCGCCGAGATCCGCGGGCTTCAGGCGGCCTACGCCAAGATCGTCGCGCGCTATTTCGAACGTTTCGGCGAGGCGTCGCGGTAGCCCCGAACCAGGCGGACCAGCGCGTCCTCCAGGTCCTGGGTTCCGAGCAGGGGCGAGTCCTCCATCACCGCCGCGCGGACCACGCCCATGATCGCGCGGGACAGCACGAAGGCGTGGACCGGCCTCTCGCCCGCCCTGATGAAGGGCGCGACGCCCAGGTCGATCTGGTCGGCCATGCCCGGAACCGTCGGTGTACGGAGAATCTGGGCCAGGATCGCCCGCCGTGCGCCCTCACGGCCGTCGAAGGCGGTCAGCATGGCCCGGATGGCCGCACGGTCCGGCTCGTCGCCGTCCAGGCCCTCGCGAATGGCCCCACGCTGACGGCGGCGCTCGCGGGCCGCCAGCGTCTGGACGATCGCCGCCTTGTCCGGGAAGTACTGGTACAGGGTGCCGACGCTGACGCCCGCCCGTTCGGCGACGTGGTTGGTGGTGAAGGCGTCGCCGGCCTCCAGAATGCGAGTAGCGGCCTCCAGGATCGCGTCCACCGTCGCCTTCGATCGCGCCTGGCGCGGCCTGCGGCGGGTCTGCGTGACGTCGTCCGACATGCGAGTTCCCAAAATCCGAGCAAGCTTCAGATTTGTCGCCTCAACACGGGAGCGGAGGCAAGGCATGACCTGGGCGACGGAGAGACTGGACGCGCTGAAACGTCGTGAGGCGACGCCGCCGCCGGTCGTCGAGACTCTGCGGCTGGGGCTGCTGGACGACTGGGGCGAGGGCTGGGCTCGCAAGCGCTGGGAGCCGGACGCGGGGCTGCTGAACGGCGACGGGACGGTGTTCGGCGGCTACCTGGCGGCTCTGGCCGACCAGATGCTGACCTTCGCGGCCATGACGGTGCTGACCGACGCCGAGGCGATGCGGACGACCGATCTGCAGATCCGCTTCTTCAAGCTGGTCAGGGGCGGGCCGCTGATCGTCGAAGGACGGGTGGTTCGGCGGTCCCGATCACTGGTCCATGTGGAGGTCGATTTCCGGCGCGAGGACGGCGATCTGGCGGCCCGGGCGTCGGGTCAGCAGTTCGTGACGCCGTACCCGGCGGATGTGCGCTGATCTTTTACACTCGGGAGGTGGACGGAACCGCGTTTTTCGTTCCATGGTCGCATCCGTCGGGGGACCCTAGCGGCCGAGAGGGCCTACGGAGACACGACGTATGGGTATCTTCAGCAATATCATGGGCAAGATCTTCTCGCGGAAGAAGCCCGCCGAAGCGCCGGCCGCCGCGCCTGCCGCAGCGCCCGCCGCGGCGGCTCCGGTCGCCGCTCCGCCGCCCGAGCCGGTCGACGTCGAGGCCATCCTCGAGGAGCTGGCCAGCCAGAATCCGCAGAAGCTGAACTGGCGGACCTCGATCGTCGACCTGATGAAGCTGGTCGGGATGGAGAGCAGCCTGGCCGAGCGCAAGGAACTGGCCGACGAGCTCGGCTACACCGGCGACAAGTCGGACAGCGCCACGATGAACATCTGGCTGCACAAGCAGGTGCTGCGGAAACTGGCGGAGAACGGCGGCAAGATCCCCGCCGAGCTCATCGACTAGATCGATCGGCTAGTAGCTCACGCCCGTGAAGTAGAGACCGTCCGCCGGGGCCACGGGCCCGCAGGCGCGGCGGTCTCTTGCTTCCAGGGCCGCCTTCAGGTCGTCGCGGGTCCAGCGCCCGACGCCGACCTCGACCAGCGATCCGGCCATCGACCGCACCTGACGGTGCAGGAACGAGCGGGACGCGAACTCCAGCAGCACCATCTCGCCCTCGCGCCGGACGGCGGCGACGTCCAGCGTCTTCATCGGCGACTTCGCCTGGCACTGCATGTCGCGGAAGGTGGTGAAGTCGTGGTGGCCGACCAGCACCTGGGCGGCCTCGTGCATCGCCTCGGCGTCGATCGGCTTCTTCACATGCCAGACGCGGCCCTGGTCGAGGGCCGGCGGGGCCATGCGGTTGAGGACCCGGTACTGGTAGCGCCGCTCCTTGGCCGAGAAGCGGGCGTGCCAGCCCTCTTCGGCGATCCGAACGTCCAGGATCGAGATCGGCTCGGGGACGAGGTGGGCGTTGAGGGCGTTCTGCACGACCTCGACCTTCCAGTCCTTGGCCAGGTCGATGTGGATCACCTGGCCGGTGGCGTGGACGCCGGTGTCCGTCCGGCCGGAAGCATGGACGCGGATGGCCTCGCCGCAGAAACCCAGCACGGCCTTCTCGATGGCACCCTGGACGCTGGGCAGCGCGCCCTGCGCCTGGAACCCACGATAGGGACGGCCGTCGTACTCGATGGTCATGCGGTAGCGGGGCATCAGGCCAGCCTCGTTCCCGGGGCCAGGGGGAAGCCGCGGACGAAGTCGGCGGCGTCCTGGGCGCTCTTGCCCTCGCGCTGGGCGCGGAGCAGGCGGACCGCGCCGCCGCCGCAGGCGATCAGCAGGTCGTCGTCCAGGACCGCGCCCGGGGCGCCGGAGGCCTCCTCGACGCGGGACAGCAGCGCCTTGACCCGGACGGGGCCCTTCTCGGAGGGCGCCTCGAACCAGGCGCCGGGGAAAGGCGACAGGCCGCGGATGTGCAGATCGAGCTCGGCGGCCGGGCGGGACCAGTCGATGCGGGCCTCGGCGGTCTTGATCTTGCGGGCGTAGGTCGCCCCCTCGGCCGCCTGGGGCGTCTCGACGGCCGTTCCGGCCTCGATCGCGGCCAGGGTCGGCGGCAGCAGTCGCGCCCCGGCCTCGGCCAGCCGCTCGGTCAGGGTTCCGGCGGTGTCCAACGGACCGATGCGGACGGTTTCGGTCGAAATGACGTCGCCTTCGTCGAGGCCCTCGCTCATCCGCATGACCTGTACCCCGGTGACGGGGTCGCCGGCCATCAGGGCGCGCTGGATCGGCGCGGCCCCGCGCCAGCGCGGCAGCAGCGAGGCGTGGACGTTGAAACAGCCCAGCCGAGGCGCCTCCAGGACCTCGGGCAGCAGGATCTGGCCGAAGGCGACGACCACGGCGGCGTCCAGCTCCAGCGCCTGGAAAGCGGCGATCTCTTCCGGGGCCTTCATCGAGACCGGCGTGCGGACCGCCAGGCCGTGACGCTCGGCGAAGGCGTGAACCGGCGACGGCTGCAGGGTCTGGCCGCGACCGCGCGGCGCGGGCGGTTGGGAATAGACGCAGACGATCTCGTGCCCGGCCTCGACCAGGGCGGCGAGGCTGCGGACGGCGAAGTCGGGGGTTCCCATGAAGGCGAGGCGCATGACGGGGCTTTACAGGGCCGGAGCGAGGCCGGGAACCCGCTCGCTCACAGATCGTTGATCGGTCGGAAACAACGGAAGGGGGTCCATCCCATGAAGAAACTCACGCTCATCGCCTTCGCGGCCGTCGCGGGCCTGTCGCTCGCGGCCTGCAGCAAGCAGGATCGCACCGACGTCAAGGAAGGCGCGCAGGCCGCCGGCTCCGAGGTGAAGGAAGCCGCCCAGGACATCGCCAACAACAAGGACGTCAAGGAAGCCGGCGCGGCGATCGGCGCCGCGGGTCAGGAAGCGGCCGGCGCGGTGAAGGACGCGGCGCAGGACGTCAAGAAGAGCGCCGAGGAGATGGCCGCCGACGCCAAGAAGGAAGCCGAAGAGGCCAAGGCCGCCGTCGGCGACACCAGCCGCAGCAGCGAGGCCGAGAAGAAGTAGGTTTCTCCGAGCTCCACAACGCGGAACGGCGCCGGAGAAAAGCCTCCGGCGCCGTTCTCATGTCCGGGTCAGGGATGATCAGGCCGCGCGGGCGGCCTTCTTGACCTTGGTGATCGCCCGGTCGCGCTTCAGGCGCGACAGGTGGTCGATGAACAGCACGCCTTCGAGGTGGTCCATCTCATGCTGGACGCAGACGGCGTAGAGGCCGACCGCGTCTTCCTCGACCTGTTCGCCCTGGTAGTTCAGGTAGCGCACCTTCACCCGGGCCGGCCGCTCGACCGCGTCGTAGATCTCCGGCACCGACAGGCAGCCCTCCTCGTAGGAGAACAGCTCCTCGGAGCGCCAGACGATCTCGGGGTTCACGAAGTAGCGCGGATGCTTCTGCTCCTCGGCGCCCGGGACCGGCTCGGTCGCGTTCGGATCGCGATCGCCGAGGTCCATGACGATGATGCGCTTGGTTTCGCCGACCTGCACCGCGGCCAGGCCGATGCCGGGCGCGGCGTACATCGTCTCCAGCATGTCGTCCATCAGGGCGCGCAGGTCGTCGGTCACGCCGCCTTCGACGGGATCGGAAACGCGCTTGAGAACCGCCAGATCGGCGGCGTTGTCGACGGTGAGGATACGGCGAATGGTCATTTGGCTCAGCAGGTAGGGGCGTCATTCCCGACCGTCAAGGTGGGAGAAGGTTCTAGGGCCGGACGTGGGTCGTGATGAGCCACACGAACTGGGCCAGGAAAAGGCTGCCGACGAGGATGACGATCAGCGGTACGGCCAGCTCCGCGCGCCGCCTCTTCATCAGCGCCTCGAACCGTTCCGGATCGACCGCGCGGTCGATCCTCTGGGCGCTGTAGCCCTTGCCGACGAGGACGCCCGTCCGGTGGGCGGTCAGAAGCGGGAGGCCCCGGGACAGGAGCAGAGCGCATCCGGCGAGGATGGCGCCGACGGAGCCGATGAGCTGAATCATGCCGCGAGGCTAGGCGCGAACGGCGTTCGCCCGCAATCCCCGCGTGTCAGCCCTCGTCCTGCCCGGCGATCCGCAGGTGGGGCGCATCCGAGGTCGACAGCTTCGACAAGGGGCGGACGGCGGTTTCGATGGGCGTCGCCTCGGGGATTTCCTTGCCCTCGTGGTCGACCTTCAGGTCCTCGAACCGGCGGGCCTGGGTCAGAACCTGGGTCTCCAGCGAGCCGACGAACTGGTTGTAGCGGCTGACCGCAGCCTCCAGCGCCTTGCCCACGCCGGCGGCGTGACCGCCCATCACCGACATCCGCTTGTAGAGCTCGCGGCCCAGGGCGGCGATCTTGTCGGCGTTGGCGGCCTGCTCCTCGACGCGCCAGCCATAGGCGACGGCCTTGCAGAGGGCGAACAGGGTGGTCGGCGTGACCAGCAGGACCCGCTTGTCCATCGCCTCGGTCATCAGGTCCGGCAGCCGGTCCAGGGCCGCGGCCAGGAAGCCGTCGCCGGGCACGAACATGGCCACGAAGTCCGGCGACCGCTCGCCGGAGAACTGGTCCCAGTAGGTCTTGCTCGACAGGCCCTGCATGTGGCCGCGGACGCTCTGGGCGTGGCGCATGAGCGCGGCTTCGCGTCCGGCGTCATCGGGCGCCTCCTGGGCTTCGAGGAAGGCGTTGAGCGAGCATTTGGCGTCGATGGCGAACACCGCTCCGCCGGGCATCTTGACCTTCACGTCCGGGCGACGGCGGCCCTCCTCGCTGTCGAGGGTGAACTGCTCGACGAAGTCGTACTGCGCGGCCAGACCGGCCGCCTCCAGCACGTTGCGCAGGGTCTGCTCGCCCCAGCGGCCCTGCACGCCGGCGCCCCGGCGCAGGGCGGCCGAAAGCTTGCGGGCCTCGGCCTGGGTCGCCGTCGAGGCCTCCATCAGCTGCGCGATCTGGGCCTTCAGCCCGCCGGTTTCCTCGGCGCGGGTCTTCTCGACCGCCTGCACCTGGGCCTCGAACTTGGCCAGGGTCTCGGCGACCGGCTTCAGCTGGGCCTCCAGGCGTTGCTGGGCGAGCTGCTCGCGGTTGCGGAAGGTCTCGTCGGTACGTTTGAGCAGTTCCTCGGCCACCGCGCCGGCCGACTGCGCCGCCTGGGCGCGCAGCAGTTCGGACTGGGTCGCGGCCTGGTCCTCGATCAGCCGCATGCGGGTCTCGGCCTCGATGAACTGCTCGCGCAGCGTCCAGGCCCTGGCCTCCGCAGCCCCCGCCCGGCGACGCTCGAGCAGCGCCCAGCCGAGGAAGGCCAGCGCCAGCAGGCCGGCGGCCAGAGCGATGATCAGAAGGGGATCGAGTTCGTTCATGCTCCGTTCTTAGCGGGAAACGGGGCGGGCGGGTAGGGGCGCCATGCGGGGTTCGAGAGGCCGGCCTCTACGCCGGTCGCCGGGCCCTCAGCGCTTGGGCGATGGTGCCGTCGTCGAGCCAGTCCAGGTCGCCGCCCACCGGAACGCCTCGGGCCAGCATGGTGACCTGGATCCCGGTCGGCGCCAGGCGGTCGGCGAGGTAGTGCGCGGTTGTCTGGCCGTCGACGGTGGCGGGCAGGGCGAGGATCACCTCACGGGCGACTCCGTCGCCGGCGCGGGCGACCAGTTCGCCGACCCGGAGCTTCTCCGGCCCGATCCCGTCCAGCGCGGACAGCAGTCCGCCGAGCACGTGGTAGCGGCCCCGGAAAGCGCCGGCCCGCTCCATCGCCCAGATCGAGCCCACGTCCTCGACCACGCAGATCAGGGCCCGGTCGCGCGAGGCGTCGGCGCAGATGGCGCAGGGATCGGTGGTGTCCAGCGAGCCGCAGACCGAGCAGGTCTTCACCTTGGCCTGGGCCTCGACCATGGCCGCGGTCAGCGGATCGAGCAGCGTGTCGCGCCGTTTCAGCAGGGCCAGAGCCGCGCGACGAGCCGAGCGGGGGCCAAGCCCCGGCAGCTTGCCCAGCAGGGCGATCAGTCGCTCGATCTCGGGTCCGGCGGTGGCGGCCATGACGCTGTCATATGGGGCGTTGGGGGTAGAGGGGAAGCCGTTGCGACCATGCGTCCTTCGAGACGCTCGCTTGAGGCTCGCCCCTCAGGATGCCGAAGGCGGCAGATCGCCACCCACGTTCGTCATGGTGAGGAGCCGGCCCTCCGGCCGGCGTCTCGAACCAAGCTATGTCTAGAACTTCAGCCCGGGAATGTTCATCCCCGCCAGCGGGCCGGCGACGTCGCGGAGCATCTCGGCCTGTTTGGCGTCGAGCTTGGCCTTGGCGTCGCGATGGGCGGCGACGAGCAGGTCGGCGATGACCTCGCCCTCGCCGGGCTGCAGCAGCTCCTCGTCGAGCACCACGCCCTTGAGGTCGCCGGAGCCGACCAGCGTCACCTTGACCATGCCGCCGCCGGCCGTGCCCTCGACCTCGATCAGCTTCAGCCGCTCCTGGGCCTCGGCCATCTTCTGCTGCATGGCCTGGGCCTGCTTCATCAGTCCGCCGAGGTCTTTCATCGCGATGCTCACTCTTCCGTTCGATTGAAGAGGCCCGCCTGGACCATCTGGTCCCGCACCTGCTCCGGGTGCTGGGTGACGATCAGGTCGTAGGCCTCCAGTTCGGAGGGGACATACCAGTGGATCTTGTCGTTGTGGTAGGCCCCCCAGACGGCCTTGGCCACCTCGACCGGCGGAATCAGCCGCCACATGCCCTCGGTCGGGGCGTTGGTCTTGGCTTCCGGCGGCAGGATCGGGGTGTCGATCAGGCCGGGCAGGGTGTCGGCGACGCGGACGCCGGCGGCCTTCAGCTCGACCGCCAGGGCCTCGGTGAAGCCCTTCACCGCATGTTTGGTGGCCGAATAGACCGCGATGTTGGCGATGCCGAAGATGGCTGAGCTCGACGAGGTCGAGAAGCACAGCGAGTTGGGCGTCGCCTTCAGCAAGGGGATGGCCAGGTGGATGCCGCTGAGCACGGCGATCAGGTTGATGTTCACGACCGCCAGGGCGTCTTCCCAGGCCATGTCCTCGAACGGGCCGCCGCGGCCGATGCCGGCGTTGTTGAACAGGATGTCCAGCCTGCCGCCGGTCGCCTCGGCGAAATCGGCCAGCACCTTGCGGTAGGCCTCGCGGTCGGTGACGTCCAGGCGCGCGACGAAGCCGGCGTCGCCGAGGTCCGCCTTCAGGCCGGCCAGACCCTCGTCGTTGACGTCGACGCCGCCGACGAACCAGCCCTCGCTCGCAAACAGGCGGGCGGTCTCGAGGCCCATCCCGCTGGCCGCGCCGGTGATGAAGATCGCCTTGCGGCCGTTGGCCTGGGTCATCTCGTTCTCCCTCGTCCCGGTTCGAGCATCTGGCGGCTCGAATCCTTGTTTGCGTGGTTCGACACGCCTGCCTTGCAGGCTGCTCACCATGACGAGGCGTCAGTCATCCTGAGCAGCGCGAAGCGCGTATCGAAGGACGCAGAGAGGCTCAGTCCTCCTCGCCGTCCTCTTCGGGATCGACGCTAGCGGCTTCACCTTGGGGAACCACAAGCTGCTTCACGCCGAGAAGTTCGGTTCCGGGAAAGGCGTCCATGACCGCCTGGACGAACGGGTCGGCCAGGATGGCTTCCTTGGCCTCGCGCTCCTCGCGCTTCTCGCGTTCCCAGGCGCTCTCGGCGCCGCCGCCCCCCGAGGTGGCGATCAGCCAGGTCTGGCCGGTCCACTCCTTCAGTCGCTGCGACAGGCGCTTGGTCAGGTCGGCCGGCGCGCGGGGCGCGGGCTCGAACTCCAGCGCGCCGGGACGGAAGCTGATCGGCCGGACGAACCGTTGGACGTCCATGTAGAGGGTGATGTCCCGCTTCAGCTGGATCAGCCGCAGGACGTCGTCGAACGAGGCCAGGGCGGTCGTGGCCTGAGGCGCCGGCGCCGCAGAGGCCATCGTCGCCGGCTGGACGGCCGCGAAGGCGCTGGTTCCGCCGCCGCCGGCCGAACCGCCGCCGGTCGGCGCCATGCCGCCGCCCGGTCCGCCGGGGATCGGTTCGCCGTCGCGCAGAGCCTTCAGCGCCTCCTCCGGTCCGGGCAGGTCGGCGGCGTAGCAGAGGCGGATCAGGGCCATCTCGGCCGCGGCCGAGGGATCGGGCGCGCGGCGCACTTCCTCGTAGGCCTTCATCTGCATCTGCCACAGGCGCGACAGAGTCCCGGCCGAGGCCGTCGCGCCGATCGCGGCCAGGCGGCCGGCCTGATCCTTGGGCAGGTGCAGGGCGTCCGGGCCGAGGGCCTTGGACACCGACGCAGCGTGGCAGTGCTCCAGCAGGTCGAGCATCACCTGCGAGGCGTCGGCCCCGTAACCCCACAGGGTTCGGAAGCCCATCAGGGCCGCGCCCGTATCGCCCTTCATGACGTGCTCGAAGAGCTCGATGGTCTGGATGCGGTCGGCCAGGCCCAGCATGTCGCGGACCACGGCGACATCCACCGCCTGGCCGCGTTCGGCCTGGACGATGGCCTGATCGAGCAGGGACAGGCCGTCGCGGACAGAACCTTCCGCCGCACGGGCGATCAGCGCCAGGCCGTCGGTCTCGACGCGGGCGCCTTCCTTCTCGGCGATGGCGCCCAGGTGCTTGCTCAGCACCTCCGGCTCCACGCGGCGCAGGTCGAAACGCTGGCAGCGGCTGAGGATCGTGACCGGAACCTTGCGGATCTCGGTGGTGGCGAAGATGAACTTGGCGTGCGGCGGCGGTTCTTCCAGCGTCTTCAGCAGCGCGTTGAACGCCGCCGTCGACAGCATGTGCACTTCGTCGATGACGTAGACCTTGTAGCGGGCCTCGGTCGGGGCGTAGCGCACCCCGTCCAGCAGCTCGCGCATCTCGTCGACCTTGGTGCGGCTGGCGGCGTCGAGCTCCAGCACGTCCATGTGCCGCCCCTCGACGATGGCGCGGCAGTGGCGGCCTTCGTGGCTCAGGTCGACCGACGGCTGGTGGACGGTGTCGCTCTCGAAGTTCAGCGCGCGCGCCAGGAGGCGGGCGGTGGTCGTCTTGCCGACGCCGCGAACGCCGGTGAGCATGAAGGCGTGGGCGATCCGGCCGGTGGCGAAGGCGTTGGTCAGGGTCCTGACCATGGCCTCCTGGCCGATCAGGTCCTCGAAGGTGCGCGGCCGATACTTCCGCGCCAGCACCGTATAGGCGCCGCCGTCGGCCGGCGCCTGTCCCTCGGCCGCGCCGACAGGCGGCGACGGCTCGGCCGCCGGGGCCGGCTCGGGCGCGCCGAAGATGTCCGCCGTATTGGGGTCGCGCTCGGGCGCGTCGTCCTGTTCGACTTCCCAGGGGGGCTCGGACATGGAGGGTTCGTCGGGCATTGGACTCGCTGCTATGCGTCCTTCGAGACGCTCGCCTGAGGGCTCGCTCCTCAGGATGACGACCCTTAGCGGATTCCACCACCCCTCGTCATCCTGAGGAGCCCGCGAATGCGGGCGTCTCGAAGGACGCAACGACTCTCAGCGATGGGAGGTGAGGTGGAACCGACGCGACCCGGAGCGAAACTCGTTGTGGCTGCTGCCTTCCGGCCCTGACCAGGTTGGCGAGGCGTCCGCCCGCGCCGGTTCCAAGGCCTATATCGTCGTTTGAAGGCGTCGATGCAAGCGGCGGGCGCTTGCCGGGCCGCTTCGTTTGCGCCACCAAGTCGGCCATGCCTCTTTCCAAGAACTCCAACGTCTTCTCCGGCAACCCCCTGAACCGGGCCAGCGAGCGGCGAGGCGACATCGCCTGGCTGGAGGGGCTTCAGACCGGGCCCGACAGCCTGTGCCTGCCGCTCTGGAACGGTCAGCCGTTCACCGAGAAGACCACGGATGGAAAGATCCAGCTGGCCTACGTGCCCGGCGGCATGGCCAACGAACTGGCCGGCGGCTGGGAGCGGCTGCTGTTCATGGGGCTGTGGAAGGACACGGCCGTCTTCGCCGTCGACATGGAGGGCGCGCCGGACCCGGCGGACGGTCCGCTGAACGGCCTGGGCAAGTTCGCCGACCTGCGCCAGGTGGCCATGGCGCTGCCGGGCTCGGAGGCGGCGATCGCGGCCACGGCCAAGGGCATGTTCGAGTGGCGGCGAAAGCATCGCTTCTGCGCCAGCTGCGGCGAGCCGAGCCAGGTCAGCGACGGCGGCTGGAAGCGGGTTTGCCCCGCCTGCCGCACCGAACATTTCCCGCGCACCGACCCGGTGGTGATCATGCTGGCGGTGAAGGGGGACAAATGCCTCGTCGGCCGTCAGGCGATGTGGCCGGCGGGCATGTTCTCGGCCCTGGCCGGTTTCCTGGAGCCCGGCGAGAGCATCGAGGAGGCCTGCGCCCGCGAGCTGAAGGAGGAGGCGGGGCTGAACGCCGTGGCGGTGCGCTATCACTCCACCCAGCCCTGGCCCTATCCGAACTCGCTGATGATCGGCCTGATCGCCGAGGTCGACAGCGAGGACGCCGCGCCCGACCAGACCGAGCTGGAGGCGGTGCGCTGGTTCACCCGCGAGGAGGCGCGAAGCCTGATCAACGGCGGCCATGACGGCTGTTTCGCCCCGCCGCCGCTGGCGATCGCCCACCAGCTCATCAAGAGCTGGGCGGAGGAAGGCTGACAGGCGCTGCGTGGTTCGACATGCGCCTCCGGCGCTGCTCGCCACGACCGTACGCCGACCATCCTGAGCCGCCGCCGCGGGCTGCGTGTCGAAGGACGCGGTGAACCTCAGCCGAACGCGCCCAGCGCCACGATCACGGTCCAGGCGATCAGCACGATCGTCGACAGGCCGAACACCAGGAACCGCAGCGTCACGCGGTTGATGGTCAGCTGGATGAGGCTGTGCAGGATCCGCAGGCCGACATAGGCCCAGGCGAGGCCGGCGGTGAGGTCGTTCTGCTGGCCGGCCAGATAGGTGAAGAACGCCAACGCGTAGAAGATCGTCGGCTGTTCCATCAGGTGGTTGTAGTTGTCGGCCGCCTGGCGGGCGTCGTCGGGCAAGCCGTTCAGCGAGCCCGGAAACCGCGCCGCCTGCGGGTCGATCCTGGCCTTGGACATGGCCGGGATGCGCTTGGCGTACATCCACAGCCAGATCAGCAGCGACCAGCCGATCAGCGCCAGAACCGGCGCCAGCACCGACTGCAGACAGGAAACTCCCTGGATCATTTGCTCCTCCCCCGAAGCTGTTTGGGGAAGGCTAGACCGGGAACGCGGGTTCGCGAAAGCGTGACGTCGAGCGAAGGGGGACACGCGCCCTACGGAAACATGTCCCCGATCGCGCTACACCCGATCGCGGAACGGATCGGCCGGGAACACGCCCAGGATCTCGATCTTCTCGGAGAAGAAGCTCAGCTCCTCCAGCGCCAGGGCCAGGCCGCGGTCTTCCGGTCGGCCGTCGACCTCGGCGTAGAAGAAGGTCGCCGTGAAGGCGCCGCCCTCCATGTAGCTCTCCAGCTTGGTCATGTTGACCCCGTTGGTCGCGAACCCGCCCATGGCCTTGTAGAGCGCAGCCGGCAGGTTCTTCACCCGGAAGCAGAAGCTGGTGATGCAGCGGCTGGTGAACGGCGGCGGCGGCGGGCTCTTGTCGGCCGTCATGACCAGGAAGCGGGTGGTGTTGTGCCGCTCGTCCTCGATGTCGCGCATCAGGATGTCGAGGCCGTAGATCTCCGCCGCCAGCGCCGGCGAGATGGCCGCGCGGGTCCGGTCGGGATTTTGCGACAGCATGCGGGCCGCGCCGGCGGTGTCGCCGACGGCTTCGGTCTTCACGCCCAGCTTCTTCAGCGAGTTGCGGCACTGGTGCAGGGCGATGGCCATGCTGGAGACGGTCTTCACCTCGTCCAGTTTCACGCCCTTGTTGACCATCAGCTGGAAGCGGATCGGCTTGAACCGCTCGCCGATGATCTTCAGGCCGGAACTGGGCAGCAGGTGGTGCACGTCGGCGACGCGGCCGGCGATCGAGTTCTCGACCGGGATCATGCCCAGTTCGCAGACGCCGCTCTTCACGGCTTCGAAGGCCTCCTCGAAGGTCGGGTAGGGGGCGGCTTCGTGGTTCGGGAAATAGGTCCGGCAGGCCTCGTGGCTGTTGGCGCCGGGTTCGCCCTGGAAGGCGATCTTGGGAAGAACGCTCATGCGTCGTGATCTCTTGCGTAGGCCCGCGCCGCCTCGAGGTCGGCCGGGTTGTCGACGGATATGGGGGCGTCGTCGGCGACGGCCGCCCAGTACGAGAGGCCCATCTCCAGGCCCCGCAGCTGCTCCAGCTTCTCGCGCTGCTCCAGCGGCGAGGGCGGAGCGGTGATAAATCGGCCCAGCGCTTCCCGGCGGTAGCCGTAGATGCCGACGTGCCGCCAGATCGGCGCATCGCCGTACAGGGTGGAGCGGGTGAAGTAGAGGGCCCGGCCCGTCGTCGCGCCCTCGGCCAGGGCCAGCACGGCCTTGACCACGTCCGGGTTCGACCGATCGGCCGACGAGGCTTCCGAAGCGACCACCGTGGCTACGTCGCAGGTCGGCTGGTCGGCCAGCAGCGCGGCGCAGGCCGACAGGATTCGGGTCTGCACGAACGGCATGTCGCCCTGCAGGTTGATGACGGCGTCGTGGACGCCCGACGGATCCAGGGCTTCGAGCGCCGCCTGGATGCGGTCCGAGCCCGACGGCAGGTCCGGATCGGTCAGCACGGCCTGGCCGCCGGCCGCCTTCACGGCCTCGACGATCTCGGCGTCCCCGGCCGCGACGGCGACCGGCCCGATGTTCGCGGCCTCGGCCCGGCGCAGCACGCGGACGATCATCGGCAGGCCGCCGATATCGGCCAGCGGCTTGTTCGGAAGGCGGGTCGCGGCCATGCGCGCGGGGATGATCACGATCGGATTCATGGTCGTCCAAACAGCCTGTGCGGCATCCGGACCCCTTGGCCCGGCTTGCGCGAGGGGCGGTAGCGTGTAAGAGAGCCCGGCGCAACACAGGGCGCGTCGGGGGGAATCTCTACGGCGCCAGTACTGGCCCGGCGCCCCGGGCCCTCTAGAGGACGAAGACAGGCGGACATGAGCGACCTGACGTTCAACAAGATCGCCGGCGGCTTGCTGGCGACCGGGCTCGTCATTTTCGGTCTGCGCGAGCTGACCACCATCGCCTTCGACAAGCACCCGCCTGAGAAGCCGGGCTACGCGGTCGCCGTGGCCGAGGAGTCCGGTGAAGGCGGCGCCGCGGCCGAGGTTCCGCCGGATTGGGGTTCGGTGCTGCTGCTGCCGGCCAACATCGCTCAGGGCCAGGCCGTCAGCGCAAAGTGCGCCTCGTGCCACACCTTCACCCCGGGCGGCGCCAACGGCACCGGTCCGAACCTGTACGGCACCCTGGGCAAGAAGCCGGGCACGCACGCCGGCTTCGCCTACTCGCCGGCCATGGCCGCTGAAGGCAACGCCCATCCGATCTGGGACTATGATGAGCTCGACGCCTTCCTGAAGGCGCCGCAGAAGCACCTGCCGGGCACGAAGATGACCTTCGTCGGCCTGAAGAAGCAGGAAGAGCGCATCGCCATGATCGCCTACCTGCACAGCCTGGGTTCGACCCTGCCGGTTCCGGCGCCCCGTCCGGCCGCCGCTGCTGCGGCTCCGGCCGCCGAGGGCGCGGCTCCGGCGGAAGGCGCTGCGGCTCCCGCCGCCGGCGCCCCGGCCGCCGGCGCTGCGCCCGCCGCTGCGGCCCCGGCCGCTGCTCCGGCTGCGAAGTAAGCCAGGTTCGACTCCGAATCACGAAAGGCCGCGTCGGGCTTGCCCGGCGCGGCCTTTCTGCGTTTGGTGAGTCCCCCGGACTGGAGGTCGCCATGCGTTTCGCCGTCGCCGCCGCCCTGGGCCTCGCCCTGGCCTTCGCTTCGCCGGTCCTGGCGCAGCAGGAGCCCGACGCCGCGGCCGACGTGAGCGTCGTCCGTCCGGCCTGGCCCGCGGGCGCCGGCCCCGTGGCGGCGTTGGACGAGGGGCATCGCAATTTCCACACCCTCGACGGCCGCTATGGCCCGTTCGCGGCGCTGCTGCGCAACGACGGCTACCAGGTCCAGGCCGCCAGGGGGACGATCACCGCCGAGAGCCTGAAGGGCGTCCGCGTCCTGGTGATCGCCAACGCCCGCGCTCCGGAGGGCGCCGCGTCGGCCTTCACGCCCGAGGAGATCGCCGCGCTCGAGGCCTGGGTCGCGCAGGGCGGTTCTCTGCTGCTGATCGCCGACCATATGCCCTTCGCCGGCGCGGCGGCGGCGCTGGGTCAGGCCTTCGGCTTCACCTTCGAGGACGGCTACACCCAGATCCCGCGCGAAGGTCCGTTGCCGGACGTCTTCACGCCCGGGCGCGGGCTCGGCCGGCATGCGGTGACGACGGGCCGGTCGGTCTCCGAGCGAATCGATGAACTGGCCACCTTCACGGGCTCGGCCTTCACGGCGCCGCCAGGGGCGGTTCCGATTCTCACCCTTCCGGCGGGGAGCAAGGCGGTCAAGCCCGACGCGGAGGGCCGCATCGTCCGCGACGGCTCCGGCGTCGACGTCGGCGGCCGGCTGCAGGGCGCGGTGATGGACTACGGCGCAGGCCGCCTGGCGGTCTTCGGCGAGGCCGGCATGTTCTCGGCCCAGATCGCCCGCCGGAACGATTTCCGCATGGGGTTCAACAACCCGGGCGCGCCGCGCAACAAGCAGTTCGCGCTCAATCTGCTGCACTGGCTGAGCGGCGGCTCGGCCAGGTAGCTCGCCCGAGCTTACCGCGAATTCACGAGATCGGAGGCCGCGCGGGCTTGCGCCGCGCGTCTCCGTTCCGTTTGCTCCTCGCCGTTTCAGGGAGAGGCGAACATGCGGCGGCGGGACGTGTTGACGGGCGCGACGATGCTGGCGGCGGGCGGCTTGGCGGCCGGATCCGCCTGGGCCGCGACTCCGAGATTCGACGAGGTCCTCGCACGCTGGGACGCCGACGAGCATCCCGACCTGAAAGGGGTGGTGATCCGGATCGGCGGCCATGTGGTCGCCGAGCGCGCCTACGGCGGCGCTGATCTCGAGGCGCTTCACGACATGCGGTCGGCGGGCAAGAGCGTGACGTCGCTGCTGGTCGGCGCGGCGCGCGATCGGGGGCTGATCCGTTCGGTCCGGGACACCGTCTCCGACTATTGGCCGAAGGCGCGGGGGAGCGCGGTCGGCGACGTAGCCCTGGCCGACGTCCTGACCATGCGCTCCGGCCTGGCGGCGAACGACGAGGATCCGACCTCGCCGGGCAACGAGGATCGTCTGGATGAGGCCGCGAACACGGAGGCCTTCCTGCTGGCCACGCCGCAGGCCGAGCGGCCGGGCGGCCGGTATCAGTACAACTCGCTGACCGCCTTCACCGCCGGCCTGGTGGTCGAGAAGGCGACCAGGCGGCATGGCGCGGATTTCGCGCGGGAGGTCCTGTTCAAGCCGCTCGGCATCGACCGGTTCGACTGGACCAGCGACGTCTCGGGCCACACGAAGGGCCAGGGCAACCTGTCCCTCAGTCCCCGCAGCATGGCGATCATCGGCCAGATGGCGTTGGACGGCGGCGTCTGGCAGGGGCGCGAGGTGATCGGCAGGGCCTGGATCGACGAGAGCCTGGCCCCGAAGGTGAGCATCGCCGCCGTCGATCGATACGCCGACGGTTATGGCTATTTCTGGTACGCCAAGGCCCACGAGATCGGCGGGCGGCGGGTCCAGGTCCGGTTCGCTTCCGGCAACGGCGGGAACAAGATCTATGTCGTCCCCTCGCGCCGCATGGTGGTGGCGATCGCCTCGGCCGCGTACGGCCGGGGCTATGGGCAGCGCCGGTCGGAAGACATCCTGAAGGCGGTCCTGGCGGCCTGACCGATCAGGGCCGCCGATAGGCCGTGGGCTCGCCGCCGCCGTTGTTGCGGATGCGGACGATCGCATCGGCCAGGGGTTCGATCGCCACCGCCATGTGGTGGGCGTTGGCGTGGATCATGCGGGCGCCGTCCAGCATCATCGCCACATGGCCCTTCCAGAACACCAGGTCGCCGCGGCGCGGATGGTCGTCCTGGATCGGCGCGCCGAGGCCGGCCTGCTGCATGTCGGTGTCCCGCGGGCAGGCGCGGCCGCAGGCGGTCATCGCCTGCTGGATCAGGCCCGAGCAGTCCAGGCCCAGGCTCTCGCGGCCGCCCCACTGATAGACCGCCCCCAGGAACTTCTCCGCCACCGTCGCCGGATCGGTCGACAGGGCCAGACCTACGGGGGCCAGGTGCGCCTCGATGAACCAGCCGGAGCCGACCGCCTTCACGAACCGGCCCTCGCGGGCCTCGACCGTGACCAGGGCGTTCATGGTGTAGAGACCGATCGGCCGCGACTTGATGTCGGGCCGGCTGAAGCCGTAGGTGCGCAGGGCGTGAACGCGATGGGTGGCGGCTTCGATCGGGCTGTGCAGGGCGGCGGTCTCGACCCAGCCGACATAGCCGTCGCGACGGGCCTGGCCGAACGAGAAGCCGTCCTCGTCCAGCAGCACGTCGAAGACCTCGCCGAACAGCAGCTGATCCTCCTGTTCGGCCTCGGGGGCCGGGGTCTTGCGGATCGCCGTCGCCGGGACCGCGCACTGACGCGCCGTCGGGTCCAGGTAGCGATCGGCGGCGACCACGCCTTCCAAAGTCCGGGCGGCCACGCCGTCACGGATCAGGGTCAGGCGGCGATCCGGCCGGCTCACGTAAAGCGGCCCTTGATCATGGCGTACAGGGCGCGGACCGCCTGGGCTTCCGCGCCGACCGGGTAGCCCGGGCGACCTTTGGGGTTCCAGGCGAAGATGTCGAAATGAACCCAGCTGCCGACGGCCGGGGCGAACCGCTTCAGGTAGAGGGCGGCGGTGACCGAACCGGCCTGGGCCCAGGCGTCGGGGTCGTTCTTCAGGTCGGCGATGTCGCCGTCCAGCGCCTCCTCGTAGCCGGGCCACAACGGCATGCGCCACAGCGGGTCGGCGACCGCCTTGGCCGCAACGGTCAGGTCGGCGGCCAGCACCTCGTCGTCGGTGTAGAAGGGGATCACCTGCGGACCCAGCGCGATCCGCGCGGCGCCGGTCAGGGTGGCGAGGTCGACGGTCAGAACCGGCTCCAGCTCGCCGGCGCGGGTCAGGGCGTCGCAGAGGATCAGCCGGCCCTCGGCGTCGGTGTTGCCGACCTCGACGGTCAAGCCCTTGCGGGTGTCGAGCACGTCGCCCGGGCGCATCGCGTCGCCGCTGATGGCGTTCTCGACGATCGGAACCAGCACCGCGACGCGGATCGGCAGGTCGGCGGCCATCAGCATCCGGCCCAGGGCCAGGGCGTGGGCGGCGCCGCCCATGTCCTTCTTCATCAGCCGCATCCCGGCCGCCGGCTTGATGTCCAGGCCGCCGGTGTCGAAGACCACGCCCTTGCCGACCACGGCGACCAGCGGCTTGTCGGCCTGGCCCCACTGAATCTCGACGAAGCGCGGGGCGCGGGCCGGATCGGCGGCGCGGCCGACGGCGTGGACGGCCGGATAGCCTTCGGCCAGCAGGTCGTCGCCGGTCGTGACCGTGATGGTCGCGCCGAATTGCTCGGCGATCTCGCGGGCGATGGTCTCGATCTGCAGCGGCCCCATGTCGTTGGCCGGCGTGTTGACCATGTCCCGGGCCAGGGCGCAGGCGTGGGCGATGGTGCGGGTCTCTTCCAGCTCGGGCAGGTCGCCGACGACCAGTCGAGCATGGTGGTCGCGCGTCTTGCGGTAGCGGTCGAAGCCGTAGCTGCCCAGCGCGAAGGCCAGCGCGGCCTGGCCGAGGTCGAGGCCGTCCGGCAGGCCGTCCAGGCGATAGTCGCCGACCGCCAGCTTCGAGGGCAGGCCGCGGAAGAGCATGGCCGAGGCCTTGGCGGGGTCGCCGATCCCGAACAGCACTCGAACCGTCTTGCCGTCGTCGCCGGGCACGGCCAGCGCCTGGCCGGCCTTGCCTTTGAAATCCGCGGCCTCGGCCAGGCCTCGCTCGAAGGGCGAGAGGGCGTCCAGCGCGTCCTCGGCGATGATGGTGACGGGGGTCGGGTCGCTCTCGGCGGCGGTCAGCAGGACTTCGGTCATGGCCTTGGAATTATGCTTAACGATTCCTTGAGCCGGGCGGTGGAAGCTGAGGGCCACCCTCGCGAAAGGCTCGCCTCTCATGTGTCGCACGCCGGCCCTCGTCGCAACAGTCCTGGCCCTCGCCGCCGGACCGGTTCTGGCCGCGGAAACGACGAAGCCCGCCAAGGACGTCGCGCCTGCGGCCGCGCCGGCCGTTCCCGCTGCTCCGGCGGCGGTGAAGGCGACCCCGCAGCAGCGCGTCGAAGCCAGCCGTCTCGACCCCTTCGCCCGCGCCGCGTTCTGGGCCAGCCAGCTGGAGATCGACGGTCGTGATCTCGAGGCGGGACTGGGCGTGGCCCAGGCCATGCGCCAGATGGGGCGATACGAGGAGGCCGCCGACGCGGCGGCTCGCGCCCTGATCATCGCGCCGGACAACCTCGACCTGTTGCTGGAGTCGGCTCGGGCCCAGATCGGCCGGGGGCAGGGCTTCTACGCCATCGAGCCGGCGAAGAAGGCTCAGGCCCTCGCGCCGCGGGACTGGCGGCCGGTGTCGCTGCTGGCGGTGGCGACCGAGCAGGCGGGACGCGACGACGAGGCGCTGGCCTATCATCGCCAGGCCTTGGCGCTGGCGCCGACCGAGCCGGCGGTGCTGAGCAACATGGGCATGTACTACGCCGGCCATGGCGACCTGCCCCGCGCCGAACAGATGCTGCGCCAGGCCACGGCGTCGGGCCGCGCCGACGCCAAGGTGCGTCAGAATCTGGCTCTGGTGATCGGGCTGCAGGGCCGGGTCGCCGAGGCGGAGCAGCTGGTGCGTCAGGACCTCCCCCCCGACCAGGCCGCCAACAATGTCGCCTGGCTGAAGGCCGCCACCGAGCGCGCGCCGACCGGTCAGGGCCGGTCCTGGGACGCGATGCGGGGCAGCGGGTCCTAGAAATCTCCCCGTCATCCTGAGCAGGTCCGACGGGTCGTGTCGAAGGACGCACCGAGGCGCCCTGCGTGGTTCGACACGCGGCTGCGCCGCTGCTCGCCGTGACTAGGCGGCTGGACGTCCGCGGGCGATCTCGCTATACGGCGCCCGGCCGTTTCGAACGGCCCCACAATTGATCCAAGTCCACGCGCCGAGGAGCCTGTCGAAGGGCGCGCTGGATCGTTCCGGCAGGCGGAAGGATCGCATCCAATGAGCAACGTGACCGTCGTCGGCGCCCAGTGGGGCGATGAGGGCAAGGGCAAGATCGTCGACTGGCTGAGCAACCGCGCCGACGTGGTCGTGCGGTTCCAGGGCGGCCACAACGCCGGCCACACGCTCGTCGTCGACGGCAAGGTCTACAAGCTCGCGCTGCTGCCGTCGGGCGTGGTCCAGGGCAAGCTCTCGGTCATCGGCAACGGCGTCGTCGTCGATCCCTGGCATCTGCTGGGCGAGATCGAGAAGATCGCCGACCAGGGCGTGGCCATCACGCCCGAGCTGCTGGTCCTGGCCGACAACGCCTGCCTGATCCTGCCGCTGCACCGCGACCTGGACCAGGCTCGCGAGGCGGCCTCCAGCCAGAAGATCGGCACCACCGGCCGCGGCATCGGCCCGGCCTATGAGGACAAGGTCGGCCGCCGCGCCATCCGCGTCGCCGACCTGGCCGATCCGGAGGCGCTGAAGCCCAAGATCGACCGCCTGCTCTCGCACCATGGCGCGCTGCGCAAGGGCCTGGGCCTGCCCGAGGCCGACGCCCAGGCGCTGTTCGACGACCTGATGGCGCTGGCCCCGAAGATCCTGCCCTACGCCCAGCCGGCATGGCGTCTGCTCGACGACGCGCACCGCAAGGGCCAGCGGATCCTGTTCGAGGGCGCTCAGGGCGCCCTGCTCGACGTCGATCACGGCACCTATCCGTTCGTGACCTCGTCCAACACCGTCGCCGGCCAGGCCGCGGCCGGCTCGGGCATGGGGCCGAAGGGCCCGGGCTATGTCCTGGGCATCGTGAAGGCCTACACCACCCGCGTCGGCGAGGGTCCCTTCGCGGCCGAACTCGACGACGAAGTCGGCAAGCATCTGGCCACCGTCGGCCGCGAGGTCGGCGTCAACACCGGCCGGCCGCGCCGGTGCGGCTGGTTCGACGCGGTGCTGGTGCGCCAGTCGGTGGCCATCAACGGCATCGACGGCATCGCCCTGACCAAGCTGGACGTCCTGGACGGCCTGAAGACCCTCAAGATCTGCGTCGGCTACCGGATCGGCGATCGCGTGGTCGACTACCTGCCCGCCGGCATGCGCGACCAGGCCGCGGCCGTGCCGATCTACGAGGAGATGGACGGCTGGGACGAGAGCACCGCCGGCGCCCGTTCGTTCAAGGACCTCAACGCCAACGCCATCAAGTACGTGCGTCGGATCGAGGAGCTGATCCAGGCGCCGGTCGCCCTGCTGTCGACGAGCCCCGAGCGGGACGACACCATCCTGATGCGCGATCCCTTCCAGGGCTGAGGCCGGCAAACCCAATCAGGGTTAGGGATTGCTTATAGGCTCCTGGCTTAGACCCGTTCGCTGGACTTGGCGGGGGATCGAGTGCGGGGGAAGAGACGCGCGATTGGACTGACGGCGAACGCCGACCGCACCTCCCGCAGCCTGCGGGCGCTGGAGCGGACGGCGTCCACCAGTCGCGTGCTCAACCTGTTGGCGGTCGCCGCCAAACACGGCGATCGACCCGACTGGGAAGAGCGGCCGCTGTTCCGCAACCGGGTGCTCAACGCCTGCTTCATCCTCAAGCATCGGCTGCGGCTCGACGAGACCTATCTGTTCGACGACTACCGGACGTCGGCGACCAAGATCATCGTGCCGTTCGAGCGCAGCGACCTGGGCCTGGGCGGCCAGTCGTTCTTCATCGGCCAGCGCGGCTGGATGGAGTTGCTGCGCGAGGCCTGCGCCGACAGCCGATCCCTGGATCAGGACATCCGCATCCTGCGCCTGCTCGACAAGCTGCCGTCGCTGGACCCCTTCCTGCTGCGCGAGCACCTGCGGCGGCACGGCCACGAAGTCGCGCCCTTCTATTTCGCCATCTCGCCCGCCGACCTCGACGCGATGCAGGGCTATGTGGCCATGCAGATCGAGGAGCTGATCCGGCTGGCCTACGAGAACGCCGGCGGCGGGGCCTATACGGCGCGGCTGGTCGAGGCCCTGCTGTCCACCGATGTCGACGAACGGCTCGAGCCGCTGCGGGTCACCCTGATGCTGGAGGGGGAGGACTTCCGCGAAGGCGTGTTCAGCTGGAAGGGCTTCCTCTACTACAAATGGATGCTCACCACCCTGCAGCCCCAGCTGCAGGCCGTGATGAAGGAGATCGGCGACCTGGCCGTGTCGGGGCCTCGCGACGTCGAGGTCGGCCTCTATCTGGACGGCGCCCGGCGGCGGCTGAAGCGGTCGATCGCCGCCCAGCGCAGCCACGTCAACGCCACCCTCGGGATCTATGACGCCGCCTTCGCCAGCCTGACTCGCGACGGCAACCCCAAGGCCTTCCGCAGCTTCCTGCTGGATGCGCCGCGGATGTTCCTGTCGCTCGGCGAGAAGGTCGGCGCTGCGTCTCATATCGCCAGCTTCTGGCGCTATCGCTTCCCGCACGGACGGCCGCCGGTGGCGCCGGTCGACGAGGCGGTGGACATCTTCCAGGATTTCGAGGCCAGCCTGGGCGAACCGCTCGCGATATGACCTGACGTCAAGGCGCTGTTTACCCGATCCGGGCCAGCATCGCCGCCAATCTTCCGAGGCTCTCCGTGTTCAACGACGAACAGAAGCTCTTCCAGAGACTGGCGCCCCACCTGCAGCGCGTGCTGGTCGTCGACGCGCAGCCGGCGTCGGTCAAGCTGTTGCAGGAACTGCTGCGGACCATCTCGACCGGCCAGATGTGGCACGCGCCGACCGACGCCAAGGCCATGCAGGCCGTGCAGATGATCGATCCGCAGCTGATCTTCGTCGAGCACTCAGGCCCCGGCCTCGACGGCGCCCGCCTGGCCCGTGCGATCCGGCGCAGCGATTTCCCGTGCCGCAAGGTTCCGATCATCATGGTCACCGGCGAGGCGACCGCCCAGACCATCCTGGGCGCCCGCGACGCCGGGGTGCACGAGTTCCTGCGCAAGCCCTTCACCATGAAGGACCTGCTGCGCCGGCTCGAGGCCGTGGCCCTGAAGCCGCGCGACTGGGTCGAGGCGGTGCAGTACGTCGGCCCCGACCGCCGGCGGTTCAACTCGGCCGAATACCAGGGACCGCGGAAGCGCAAGACCGACGCCCGGATGACGCCGGACCAGGCCCGGCTGCTGCAGGCGCTGAAGATCGTCCGCGCCGCCGCCGGCTCGCTGGACGACGACTGGATGCAGGCGCGCCGCGCCCTGGCGACCCAGGCCCTGGAACTGCAGAAGGCCGGCGTGGCCGTGGGCGACATGAAGCTGGTCGAGGCCGCCGCCGCCATGGCCCGTCTGCTGCCGACCGAAGGCTCGCCCGACAAGGCCGGCCTGCGCACGGCGATCGGAGCCTTGCTGGTGTTCATGCCTAAGGAAGAGGAAGCGACGGCCGCCCGCGCGGCCTAGTCGCGCCAGCAGAGAAAGAAAAAGGCCCGGACGGCTGACCGTCCGGGCCTTTCTCGTTCAGGTGGCCGAGGCTTAAGCCTCGACCAGGTTCCGTTCCAGCGCGGCGGCGCGCATGGACTTCTGCAGCTTCTCGAAGGCGCGGACCTCGATCTGACGGACCCGCTCGCGGCTGACGCCGTATTCGGCGGCCAGATCCTCGAGGGTGGTCGGATTGTCCTTCAGGCGACGCTCGGTGAGGATGTGCTTCTCACGGTCGGTGAGCTCCGCCATCGCCTCTTCGAGCAGGCCCATGCGAAGGGTCTTCTCTTCGTTTTCCGCGACGATCTCTTCCTGGCTGACGGCGTTGTCGTCGGCCAGCCAGTCCTGCCACTCGCTCTCGCCGTCGGCGCGCATCGGCGCGTTCAGCGAGGCGTCGCCGCCGGACAGGCGACGGTTCATCGAGATGACCTCGTCCTCCTGCACGCCCAGCTTGGTGGCGATCGTCTTCACATGCTCCGGCAGCAGGTCGCCTTCCTCGAAGGCGCTGATCTGGCTCTTGGCCTTGCGCAGGTTGAAGAACAGCTTCTTCTGCGCGGCGGTGGTGCCCATCTTCACGAGCGACCAGCTGCGCAGGATGTACTCCTGGATCGAGGCGCGGATCCACCACATGGCGTAGGTGGCCAGGCGGAAGCCCTTGTCCGGCTCGAACTTCTTCACCGCCTGCATCAGGCCGACGTTGCCTTCGGAGATCACTTCCCCGATCGGCAGACCGTAGCCGCGATAGCCCATGGCGATCTTGGCCACGAGACGCAGGTGGCTGGTGACCAGCTTATGAGCGGCTTCGGAGTCCTCATGTTCCCGCCAGGCCTTGGCGAGCATGAACTCCTCGTCCTTGGCCAGCATCGGAAACTTGCGGATCTCGGTGAGGTAGCGCGACAGACCGCCTTCCGGCGACATGAGTGCGAGCGCGTTTGCAGCCATGAGATCTATCCCCTTTCGTACTCAGCGGACCGTCGGGACACAAAAAGACCCCTTCGTCCGCCCCCATTCGGGTCCTGAGATAGGAAGCCCGACCGGAATTTTTAAGGCCAGTGACCGATTTGTAATGTCCGACTACCGGAGTCGGAAATCGAGTTTGCGTGAGTGCGTTGTCAGAAAAGATGCAGGCGCTCACGCCAGGGAAGCTTCTCAGAAGAAATCGACATGAAGATGGTCGTCGTGGCGGGCGGCCCGGCAGCCCGCGAAACGGACCTTCGGATCGTTCGCAAACCCCAGGCGCGCCTTGAGATGCGGCTCCAGGAAGATGCGGCGCACGCGCTTGTCGGCGGACAGCAGGCGGACCAGCTCGGCGGTGCGGGGCTCGTCCAGGCGCCAGGCGCGGTCGGCGGGCGGATCGTCGCCGTCGTTGCGGGCGGAGCGTTTGTCCGCGCCGGTGCAGCGGCGCTCGCTTTCGCGACGGGGCGGCTCGTAGGCCCCGAAGCCGGACTTGGTGGGCGGCCGGGGCAGGGCGGCGCCCTTCGCGTCGGTGTAGAACAGCGCCAGGTCGATCTGCCGCCCGTCGCCGTGGGACAGGTGCGGCGGCATCGGCCGGCGGCCGAGCGGCCAGGACGCCTCCATATAGATCACCGGGGTTCCGGGACGACGGACCGTCAGAGCTTCGGCGGCGGCGATCAGGGCCGCCCGGGCCGGGGCGGTCACGTAGTGGCGCTGGCCGGCGCAGTAGGCGCGGCTGTGCGGACGCAGCGAGCCCTTGGCGTCGCAGGGCAGGGCGACCAGGCCTGGGGCGGGCTCGACCGGCGTCGCCTTGGTCAACCGATCACAGCCGCCGAGGAGCAGCCCGGCGCTCATGGCCATCAACAGCATGCGCATGATCGTCCGCCCTCCCGATCCCCAGATTGGCGGATCAACGGGCGCCGGTGAAGGCCGGACGGTGAAGGTTCGGCGCAGGCCCGGTTCAGAGCTCGGCCAGCCGCCGCTCCAGATCGCGCATGTCCGCCGGAGGCTCGGTCTCGAACCGCAGGGTCTCGCCGGTGATCGGATGAATGAAGCCGAGGACCGCGGCGTGCAGGGCCTGCCGCGCCAGGCCGGCGGATGCGATCGCCTCGCGCACGCTCGGCGCCGGGGGGCCTGAACCGTAGACGGGGTCGCCCAGGCAGGGGGCGCCCTTGTGGGCCATGTGCACGCGGATCTGGTGCGTGCGACCGGTTTCCAGACGGCAGGCCACCCGGGCGGCCAGCGGTCGCTCCTGCGGACCATAGGCCCGTTCGACGCGGTAGTGGGTGATCGCCTCGCGGCCGCCGCTCTTGAGGACGGCCATCTTCTTGCGGTCGCCCGTGGAGCGGCCGATGCGGGTCTCGACGGTCCCCTTCGGCGGGTTCGGCGCGCCGCGGGTCAGGGCGACGTAGACCCGGTCGATGTCGTGCGCCGCGAACAGCGCCGACAGGCCCTGATGGGCGGCGTCGGTCTTGGCCGCGACCATCACCCCGCTGGTGTCCTTGTCGAGGCGGTGGACGATGCCCGGCCGGGCGACCCCGCCGATCCCCGACAGGCTGGCGCCGCAGTGATGGAGCAGGGCGTTGACCAGCGTGCCGCGCTCGGTCCCCGGCCCCGGATGGGCGGCCATGCCGGCGGGCTTGTCGATGACGATCAGATGGGCGTCCTCGTACAGCACCGTCAGCGAGATCGCCTCCGGCTCGGGGATGGCCGGCGCGGGCGGGGGGACGAGGATGCGATAGCGGCCGGGCCGGGCCTTGGCCGAGGCGTCCGACAGCGGGAGCCCGTCCAGGCTGACCAGGCCGGCCGCCAGCAGGGCCTGGATGCGAGCGCGCGACAGGTCGGCGGCGGCCTCGGCCAGGGTCTTGTCCAGGCGTCCGCCGGCGGCGGCGACGTCGATCTCGATCTCCAACGCCGAGGCGCCCGCCAGGGCGTCGTCGTCTTCGTCGTCGGTCAGGATGTCGGCGGCGGTCATCTGGCGGCAGTCGTACAGGCGACATCGATGAAAGGGAAATCGCCGGGTCGAACAGCTCCGACGCCGGCGGGAGGGCGAGTCGTCAGATCAGCAGCATGATCGCGTTGCCGAAGTTGTGGATCAGCACGGGCAGCAGCACGCTGCGGGTCCGCAGGGCCAGCCAGACGGCGATCAACGACGGCAGGGCGGTCAGCGCCATGGTCGCGGCGTCGAAATGGAAGCCGCCGTCCGAATAGCCGAAGGCGTGGGCCATGCCGAACAGGGCGCAGGACAGGATCGCCCCCCAGCTCCAGCCGACGCCGAGGAAGGTCTTCTCCGCCGTGAAGGCGCGGCAGAGAACAAGCAACAGGAGGCCCCGGTAGAAGGGCTCTTCCTCGAAGCCGGGCATGGTCAGCTGGAAGGCGATCGTCTCGCCGGACGCCGGCTCGTTGGGGAAGATCAGGGCCAGCAAGGTGAAGAAGGCCACGTAGGCCAGGACCGCCGGCAGGGCGACCTTGAGACTGCCGGGCGCCTGGCGGACGGTCAGCCCCGACGCTTTCCAGCCGAAGGCGGGCAAGGCGGCGATCGCGAGGGTGGCCGCCAGGGCGAGGGTCTTGCCCTGCCAGTTCCAGTCGCTCTGCGGGAGAAGTTCGGGAAGATGGCCCCAGGCGCGGGTCAGAAGCAGGTCGTTGAGCAAGACCAGCCCGGCGGCGACCAGCAGCCATTTGAGTGAGAACGTTCGGCGCTGCGTGGCGCCGATCACGACCCCGACCACGAGCAGGATCGCCACGACCCCCAGGATTCCGATGACTCCGTCCGGCATGACGCCTCCGCTGTTCGACGGCGAACGGTCTTAGCGATCTTGGCGGAACGGGCTTCTCAGAAGACGGCCGACCGTTCCTCAGAACCCGGTTTCCGCGAGCGCGGCCTGGCGGTAGGCGCTGGGCGGGCGGCCTTCGAGGTCCCTGAAGGCGCGGTTGAACGACGGCAGGGAGGCGAAGCCGCTGTCGAAGGCGATGGCGATCAGCTTGTCGTCGGCCCGCGCCGGGTCCGCGAGCAGCCGGCGGGCCTCCTGCACCCGATGGGCGTTGAGGAAGGTCCGGAAGTGGTCGTAGCCCAGGCGCTGGTTGATCAGCCGGCGCACCGTGCGCTCGGGCGCGCCCATCGCGCGGACGAAGGCCTCGAAGGTGAGGTCGGGGTCGAGGTGGATGCGGTCCGCCTCCATCAGCTGGTTCAGCCGCGCCACCAGCGCGGGGTCGGCGTCGGGCGGCGGCGGGGGCGCCGCCGCGGGAGCGGGACGGGTCAGGTCGAGGCTCAGCAGCCAGGCGACGAAGGCCAGGAGCGCCGCGTTCTGGAGGATCGAGAACCCCCGGGGCTGCCAGTCGAGGCCGAGGATCAGGTCGACGCAGAGATCCGCGAACAGCTGGGCCGCCAGGACGATCACGACCGCCAATCGCGCCCGCCGCCGGCGGTCGATGAGATCGCCCGGCCGGTCCTTCAACAGGCGCCAGGCCAGATGCCCGACCATCACCAGGCCCAGGCCGACCAGGCCCCAGGACAGCCCCTTCTGGGCGAGCGCCGGGCCGAACAGGCCCCGGTCGACGCTGGCGACCGCGATCCAGATCACGCCGACGGCCAGCACCAGCCCCCTCGGCCGGAAGCCGGCCTCGAAGACGGCGAGGCAGTACCACCACAGGAACACGGCGGCGTAACCGGCGAGCATCACCGCCAGGGACCCCAGCGGTCCCGAAAGCTGGAGCGACGAGTCGGGCGTGTTGCCGGCCAGGAAACCGCAGAGGCAGGCGGCCAGGGCGATGAAGTAGGGACGCTCCGCCGAACGCTGCCGGATCGCCGCCCAGATCAGCAGGGTGGCGCCGGCGACGCGGACGATGACGTCGAGTTCCTGCGGGGTCATGGAGCCATCAGTAGCGCGTCGACGACAAACGCCCTAGGCGCCGACACGACTCGTCGACCCGGCCGCGGACCGGTGTTTTCCCAGTTTGATGAAATATTTTTCGCGGACGCCGGTCGTCGTCTTCCCTCTGTCATCGACCGCCGCTACCCCACGGACTGAACAATGTTCAGGTTCGAGGGGATACGAGCATGACGATGAGCTACCGTCGCCTGCTGCTGGCTGCAGCGGGTCTCTCCGCCATTCTGCCGGTCGCCGGCGTCGCCCGGGCCCAGGAGGTCGCGGCCGTCGAGGAGATCGTGGTCACCGCCCAGAAGCGCGAGCAGCAGGCGATGGACGTGCCGATGTCGCTGACCGCCTACAGCGGCGACCGCCTGCAGGCGTTGGGCGTCGACGACTTCGCCAAGCTGTCGAAGTTCACGCCCGGCCTGGTGGTCCAGGACCAGTCGCCGAACAATCCCGGCTACGTCATCCGCGGCGTGACCTCCGATTCGACCGACTCCTTCTCCGAAGCCCGCGTTTCGGTGTTCCAGGACGGCGTCTCGATCTCCAAGGCCCAGGGGTCCTATGTCGAGCTGTTCGACATCGACCGCGTCGAGGTGGCCAAGGGGCCGCAGTCGACCCTGTACGGCCGCGGCGCGCTGATCGGTGCGATCAACGTCATCCAGAAGAAGGCCAGCCTCTCCGGCTTCGACGCCTCGGCCAAGCTCGAGGCCGGCGACTACGGCTACCGCCTGGGTCAGGGGATGTTCAACGTCGCGCTGTCGGACATGTTCGCGGTGCGGATCGCCGGCAGCGTCCGCCAGCGTGACGGCTATGTCGAGAACGCCCTGGGCGGCGAGGACTTCCAGTCGCTGGACAGCATCGCCCTGCGCGGCTCGCTGGCCTTCGCCCCGACCGACACGTTCCGGGCCGACCTGATCCTGAACTGGCAGGAAGACCAGCCGGCGGGCACCGCCTTCAAGTCGGGCGGCTTCTCTCCGACCAACCCGACGACCGGCGCCGTCCTGGCCGGCCGCAAGCCGTGGGAGCCCGCGGCGCTGGCCGCGCCGACCGGCTTCGCCGCCGGGCCGCTGGGTCTCGACCGCACGGTCAAGGGCGCGACCCTGCTGGCCTCGTGGGACCTGTCCGACAGCCTCACTCTGAACTCGATCAGCGCCTACCGCGAATACGACTCCACCGAGGTGTTCGATCCGGACGGCACCTCGCTGCCGATCCTGACCGGCGCCAACCACGGCTGGGGCAAGCAGTGGAGCCAGGAGCTGCGCCTGAACTACGACGCCGGCGGCCGCGTGAAGGGTTTCGTGGGCGTCAGCTACTTCAAGGCCCAGGACGACCAGGTTCTGCCGCTGCAGTTCGACGAGCGCATCAGCCTGGCGGTGCTGACCGGCCAGCTGAACGCGGCGGCGGCGGGCTCGGGCCTGCCGGCGACCACCCCGGCGCCGATGGCCTACTTCGGCAACACGGCCTTCACCGGGGCCCTGATCCAGGGCCTGGTGGCCAACCAGACGGGCAACGGCGTCCTGCTGAGCAACGCCCAGGCGCAAGCCATCGCCGGCAATCTGGTCTCCAACCACACCGAGACGGCGTCCAACAGCAGCGACCTGACCGCCGTCGACCTGTTCGGCGACGTGACCTTCGAGGTGACCGACAAGCTCGAGATCTCGGCGGGTCTGCGCTACACGCGCGACGACAAGGACACCGGCTTCGGCTCCAGCGTCGGCCAGCGCAGCGTGCTGGGCGGCGTGGTCGGCGCCTCCCAGGTCTATCGCAGCGGCGCGGCGCTGGTCGCCACCGGCGACCCGGTCAAGGTCGCCCAGGGCAACGCCATGATCGCCCAGGCGAACGCCATCCTCGGCGGGCTGGCCTCGCCGCTGGCCCATTCGCCGACCCTGCCGCTGCCGCTGTTCGGCCTGACCTTCCAGCCGACCACGGGCAACGGCGGCTTGGCGACCCAGTCGCTGAAGGACGAGGGCTTCACCTGGCGCCTGGTCGCCCGCTACGCCCTCACCGACGACGCCAACCTCTACGCCAGCTACGCCCGCGGCCGTCGTCCCGACGTGCTGGCGGTGTCGAGCCCCACGGCGCCGTTCGGGACGCCGCGCTTCGGCGTGGTCGAAGCCGAAAAGGTCGACAGCTTCGAGGTCGGCGGCAAGTTCGCTCTGCTCGACGGCCGCCTGCGCCTGGACGGGGCGGTGTTCTACTACAACTACGACAACTTCCAGACGGTGGAGCAGCAGGGCACGCTGTTCACCATCACCAACGCCGGAGAGGCCAAGGCCTATGGCTTCGAGGGCCAGGCCGAATGGCGGGTCGCGACGGGCCTGAACCTGTACGCCACCTACGCCTTCAACCACGCCCGGTTCGAGGGCGGCGCCTACGAAGGCAACCGCTTCCGCCTGTCGCCGGACCACAGCCTGTCGCTGGCGGCCCTGTGGACGTTCGACGCCCTCGGCGGCCGGTTCGACGTGCGTCCGACCTACAGCTGGCGGTCGAAGGTGTTCTTCGACGACAACAACGACCGGCCGGACCTGCAGACCGTGGCTTCGGGCAACCTGGTCGCCGATCGGGTCCAGGACGAGTTCCAGGACGCCGTCGGCCTGGTGGATCTGCGGATCAGCTATCGCCCGAACGGCAGCAACTGGACGCTGGGCGCCTTCGCGACCAACCTGACCGATGAAGAGTACATCATCGATGCGGGCAACACCGGCGACGCCCTGGGGCTGCCGACCTTCATCGCCGGCGCGCCGCGCATGGCCGGGGTCTCGGTGAGCTGGAAATACTGATCGCAAGGAGGCCGGCGATCGCCGCCGGCCTCCGCCTTCGGGACAAAATTCCAAGCGACCACTAGATTTATTTTCGACCCGACCCCCGCAACGGCTTTTCTTTTCGCCCGCGGCAGTGCGTCATGCGGCTGTCGTCGGCTTCATGCAAACCGCCGGGACCAGCGAAAAACAGAGGGGCAGGGAACATGACGATCAGCAGACGGGGCGCGTTGGCCCTTCTGGGCGCGGGCGCGGCGGCGGCTCCTGTCGGGGCGCAGGCGACCAAGATCGCCTCGGTCGCCTACGAGCATGGGGTGGCCAGCGGCGACCCCCTGCAGGACCGCATCGTCTTCTGGACCCGGATCACCTATCGCGGCGGCGGAACCTCGATCGCCGGCAAGCTGCTGGTCGCGCCGACCGCCGATCTGAAGGGCGCCCGCTCCGTCGAGGCCCTCAGCTCCGCCGAGCGTGACTGGACGGTGAAGGTCGATGTCGGCGGCCTCAAGCCGAACACGGACTATTTCTACGCCTTCGAATTCGACGGCCGCCGCTCGCCCGTCGGCCGCACGCGCACCCTGCCGGCCGGGGCGACCAAGGACGTGGTCCTGGCCGTGGCGTCGTGTTCGCTCTACCCGGCGGGATACTTCAACGCCTACGGCGCGATCGCCAAGCTCGACCGGGTCGACGCGGTGCTGCACCTGGGCGACTACATCTACGAGTACGGCGCGGCGCCGGGCGACTACGGCATGAGTTCGCCCACGGCGGCCAAGCGGACGCCGCAGCCGCCGCACGAGATCCTCACCCTGGCCGACTACCGGACGCGTCACGCCCTCTACAAGGCGGACGCGCAGCTGCAGGCGGCGCACGCCCGCGCGCCCTGGATCGTCGTCTGGGACGACCACGAGACGGCCAACGACAGCTGGACCGGCGGGGCCGAGAACCACAATCCGGACAAGGGCGAAGGCGACTGGGCGGTCCGCAAGGCCGCGGCGCTGAAGGCCTACTACGAGTGGATGCCGATCCGCGAGCCGGTCGCCGGCGGCCTGCCGGAAGCGATCAACCGCAGTTTCCGCTTCGGCGACCTGGCCAGCTTGATCATGATCGAGACGCGGCTCACGGCGCGGGACAAGGCCATCGACTACGACGCCCAGACCCTGCCGACCGTCGACGGCAAACCCGACTTCGCCCACTTCATGAAGGTCTGGCGGGATCCGAGCCGCAAGCTGCTCGGCGAGCGTCAGGAGCAGTGGCTGGCCGCTGAACTGGACCGTTCGGTCAAGGCGGGCGAGGCCTGGCAGGTGCTGGGCAACCAGATCGTCATGGCCCGCGTCTGCGCGCCCAACCTGCCCGCGGTGATGGGCGACAAGGCCTGGAACGAGCTCTTCGCCAAGCTGCCCGACTACGCCAAGCAGCCGGTCATGCAGGCGGCGGCGCTGTCGGCCGTCGACGTGCCGACCAACCTCGACTCCTGGGACGGCTATCCGGTCCAGCGCGAGCGGGTCTACGACATGTTCAAGGCGGCGCGGGCCAGGCCCGTGGTGCTCGCCGGCGACAGCCACAGCTTCTGGGCCAACGAACTGTGGGACGACGGCCGCAAGAGCCGCGTCGCGGTCGAGTTCGGCACCACCGGGATCACCAGCCCCGGCTTCGAGGACATCCTGGTCGGCGCGCCGCTCGGCGCCGCGCTGGTCCAGCGCAATCCCGAGGTGAAGTACGCCAACTCGGCGGCCAAGGGCTTCGTGCTGCTGACCCTGACCCGGACCGAGGCCAAGGCCCAGATGATGGCCGTCTCGACCATTCACGCCGAGGACTACACGGTCTCCGCGCTGAAGACCTTCGTGGCGACGGCGGGCGACGGCGGCGCTGGACTCGCCGCCCTGCGCGAAGTCTAACGGAGGCATGGGGGAAACGGCGACTGTCGCAAGTCCGGGGGAGATGCGTCTGCGCCTCGTCGTGGTGTGGGTGCTCATCCTCGCCTTCACCGCCGCCGGATTGGCCGAGCTGGTCGTCGTCGTTCGCACGCAGCCGGTCGGCTTCGACTTCTTGCCGATGTGGACGGCCGCGCGGGAAGTCCTGCAGGGCCGGCTCGACCTCTACGACTTCGACCACATCACCCGGGCGCAGAGCTGGATCATCCGCCAGGATGACGCGGGCGAGCGGCCGTTCGTCTATCCGCCCAGCGCCCTCCTGCTGTTCGTTCCCTTCGGCCTGGCGCCGTACTGGGTCGCCTATGCGGCCTGGACGGCGCTGACCGCGACGCTGTTCGCCTGGGCCGTGGCTCGGGAGACGCCGCGCCGGGCCCTGGCCGCGGTGCTGGTGCTGACCGTCTCGCCGAGCCTGACGGTGCTGCATGTGGGGCAGACCACGTTCCTCATCTGCGCGATGGCTCTGCTGGCGCTGCGGATGCTGGAGGCGAGGCCGATCGTCGCCGGCGTGCTGCTGGGTCTGGCGGCGGCGATCAAGCCCCAGGCGCTGGTCATGGCGCCGCTGGTCCTGGTCGCGTCCGGTCAGTTTCGGGCGCTTGCAGGGGCGATCGCCGCGGGAACCTTGGCGGGGCTGTTGTCGCTGGCGCTGTTCGGACTGGGCCTGTGGCTGGACTGGCTGGCGAGCCTGTCGTCGTTCTCGAACCTCGTCGCCTGGAACGACGGCCTGCTGCGAGGCAACCTGACTCCGATCAGCATCGCCGACCGCTATGGTTTCGAAGGCGCCTGGCGGACGGCCTGGCAGATTCTCTGGGTCGCGACGGGGGCGCTGTTCGCGATCCTGGTCTTCCGCAAGACGAAGGACATTGCGATGCGGATGGCGGGCCTGTTCGGCGGCGCGCTGCTCGCCGCGCCCTACGCCATCTACTACGACGCCGCCCTGCTGGCGCCGACGGGCGTCTGGCTGCTGCTGCGAGACCTCGATCGGCCGAGCTGGTCGCTGCGCATCGTCGGGGTCCTTCTGCTATCGGTCTGCACCTTCCCCTGGCTCGGCCCGCTGGGCCTGATCGCCTTCCTGGCCGTCGCCGTCGGACCGCTGGCGTTCAGAGACCGCTGGTTCAGCATTTCTTAGAGCGCGCGCGGCACTGTGCGGCGCATGACCGCCAAGACCGTTCTCAGCCTGATCGTGCCCGTGCACAACGAGGTGGGCGGCGTCACGCCGTTCCTGGACCGCGCCCGGCCGGTGCTCGAGCAGGTGACCCGCTCGTTCGGACCGGCGGCGACCTTCGAGGTGCTGTTCGTCAACGACGGCTCGACCGACGCCACCCTGGACGAACTGCGCGAGGCGCGCGCCGCCGACGGTCGCATCCGCATCGTTTCGCTGTCGCGCAACTTCGGCAAGGACGTGGCGCTGGCCGCGGGGCTGGAGCACGCCTGCGGCATGGCGGTGATCCCGATCGACGTCGACCTGCAGGACCCGCCCGAACTGATCCCGCAGATGGTGGAGCGCTGGCTGGCCGGCTACGACGTGGTCGCGGCCCGGCGCGCCGACCGGTCGAGCGACAGCTGGCTGAAGCGCACGACCGCGCGCGGCTTCTATCGCGTGTTCAACCACATGGCGGATCGCCCGATCATGGCCGACGCCGGCGACTATCGCCTGCTCAGCCGGCGGGTGGTCGAGGTGCTGAACCGTTTCCCCGAGCGGGCGCGGTTCATGAAAGGCCTGTTCTCCTGGGTCGGGTTCAAGACCTGCCACGTCGACTATGTCCGCGCCGAGCGCGAGACCGGGACCAGCAAGTGGCGGTACTGGCGGCTGTGGAACTTCGCCATCGACGGCATCACCAGCTCGACCACCGTGCCGCTGCGGATCTGGAGCTACCTGGGCGGGATCACCGCGCTGGCCGCCTTCGCCTACGCCGCCTTCCTGGTGGTGCGGACCCTGGCCTTCGGCGCCGACGTGCCCGGCTATGCGTCGCTGATGGTGGTGGTGCTGATGTTCGGCGGGCTGAACCTGCTGTCGCTGGGCGTCATCGGCGAATACCTGGGCCGCACCTACACCGAGGTGAAGGGGCGTCCGCTCTATATCGTCGACCAGACCTTCGGCTTCGAGGCGCCGGTCCAGACGCCGAGGGCGGCCGAGGCGATGATCGAGACGGAACGGCCGCGCCGGCGGGCCTGACCTGAGGCCGATCAACATTCACACAGGACGCGCCCCTACCCCCGTATGTCCCCGCTTTCGCGAGGACCATCGGACGCAAACAGATACGCCCCGGCCGTTCGCCTGACCTAGCCGTCCTTGCGCGGCGCGAAGGCCCAGTACTTCGCCAGCAGGAAGGTGATCGGCGGGACTGTGAACAGCACCACGAAGAGCGAGGCGACGAAGGGCACGCCGAGCCGGTCGCTGAGCAGGTGGACGATGATCTGGTTCAGCGCGAAGGCCAGCAGCGAGGCGGCGCAGAACTTGATGAAGGCCTCGCGACTTCGGATCGGCGAGCCGAAGGTGATCACCGCATTGCCGACATAGGACGTCAGCAGGGCGCTGACGAAGGCGCAGGCGTTGGCCGCCAGCGGCGTGAAGTCGGCGAGGTCGGCCAGGCCCAGGGCGACGGCGAAATGCACGCCGGTCGCCACCAGCCCGACCACCGCATAGCCGCTGATGTGCCGCTTCCAGCTCAAGCGGGACGCCGGCCGATGACGACGATCGACAGACCGAAGGGGAGAGAGCGGCGTCGCAGCCAACCCGCCTCCGAGCTGAAGATTCGTTCGAGCAGGCGGTTGACGGAGGCCGGCGGCATGGCGTCGTCCTCGCTCTTGATCCCGACGAGCCGCTTGGCCAGCCGCACGCCCGCGGCCAGGGGCAGCAACAGGCTGTTGAAGTAGCTGGCGCGGACGATCTCCAGCCCTGCGTCGCGGAACAGCCGCTCCATCTGCGCCCGGCCGTAGCGGCGCTTGTGATGGTGGGCCTCGTCGTGGGCGCTCCACATCCAGCCGTAGGCCGGGACGGTGACCACCAGATAGCCGTTTCGGTCGAGCAGCCGGGCCAGAGCGCCGACCGTGGCCGTGTCGTCGTCGACGTGCTCGACCACGTCGAAGGCGCAGACCGCGTCGAAGCTGCCGGGGGCGTAGGGCGTCCCGTCGGGCAGCCGGCCGTCGTCGACCGTCATGTCGTGGCGCTCGGAGGCGTAGGCGCGCGAGGGGCCGTCCGGCTCCATGGCGCGGACCGAGCCGAAGCCGCGCAGCATGCCGATGTTGCCGCCGGCGCCGCAGCCGACCTCGAGGATGCGCGCGTCGGGGGGCAGCGGCAGATCGCCGATCAGGCCGGTCAGAATCCGGCGGCGGCCGGCGAACCACCAGTGGTCCTGCTCCAGCACCCGGATGCGGTCGTAGACGACGCGCTCCATCTGTTCAGCTCCCTCCGTCAGTCGCTGCGGCAGCCTCCGCCGAAAGGGTTACCAGCATGCGAAGGCGACTGTGAACGCTTTGGTCACGGGCGGCGGTTAACCAGACCGTGATCGCCCTTGCGAGGACGCCGTCTTGAACCGCCCGACCCTGACCGCGCCCTCGGGACTCGTCGCGCCGCTGCTGGCCGCGGTCATGATCTACGCGTTCCTTCTGGCGAGCCCCCAGATCTTCAACGACCCGGACACCTGGTGGCACCTCGCCACCGGCGACTGGATCCTGGCCCACGGACGAGTCCCCAAGGCGGACCCCTTCTCGCACACCATGGCCGGCGCTCCCTGGCATGCGCACGAGTGGCTGTCGGACCTGATCATGGCCCTGGCCCACAAGGCGGCCGGATGGAGCGGCGTCGCCGTCCTGATCGCCGGCGCGGTCGGACTGGCGGCCTGGACGATGGGACGACGGCTGGCGCCCTCGCTGGGCGGGCTGAGCCTGGTCGTGACCCTGACGCTGGCGTTGGCCTGTCTGGCGCCGAGCCTGCTGGCGCGGCCGCATGTGCTGATCCTGCCGGTCCTGGCGGCCTGGACATCCGAGCTGCTCGCCGCCCGCGATGCGGGGCGGGCGCCGCGGCTGCCGTTCGTGCTGCTGATGGCGCTGTGGGCCAACATGCACGGGGGCTACGTCCTGGGTCTCGGCCTCATCGGCCCGTTCGCGCTGGAGGCGCTGCTGGCTGCGGCGCCGGGCGAGCGGATGAAGGCGGTCTGGCGCTGGGGCCTGTTCGGCCTGCTGGCCCTGGCCGCCGCCATGGCGACGCCGCACGGCCCGCCGGGAATCCTGTTTCCGTTCCAGCTGATGGGCATGGAGAGCCTGCCCTTCATCGATGAGTGGCTGCCGACCGACTTCAGCCGCATCAGTCCCTTCGAGATCGCTCTGCTCGTCGTCCTGTTCGTCGGCTTCAGCCGCGGCGTCCGCGTGCCGTGGCTGCGGCTGGCGCTGCTGCTGTTCCTGCTGCACATGGCGCTGCAGCACGGCCGCCACCAGTTCGTCCTGGCCGTCGTCGCGCCGCTGGTCCTGGCGCCCTTCTTCGCCGCCGCGCTCGACAATCGCCCCGGCGCGCCGGCCCAGGGAAGGACGACCCTGGTCTGGGCCTTGATCGGCGCGGCGCTGGTCCTGGCGGCGACCGCGGCGCGGCTGGCCTGGCCGGCCTCGCGGACCGATAGCGGCAACGCCCCGATCACGGCGCTGGCCAGCGTCCCGGCCGAGGTCGCGCGGCGGCCTGTGTTCAACGACTACAACTTCGGCGGCTTCCTCGTGTTCAAGGGCGTGAAGCCCTACATCGACGGACGCGCCGACATGTACGGCGACGCCTTCCTGCGCCGCTACGCGCGGCTGGCCAAGGCCGATCCCAAGGCCGTGGACGAGGACTTCGCCCGCTACGGCGTCGTGTGGACGCTCCTGGAGCCGGCGGATCCCGTAAACGCGCTGCTCGCCCAGCGGCCGGGCTGGCGGCGGCTCTACGGCGACGACACGGCCGTGGTCTACGTCCGCCGGGACGTCCTGCCCTAGGTCCGGGCGGTCGCCAGCCGGGCGGCGAAGGCCAGGAACACCCCGCCGGTCACGCGATCCAGCCAGGTGACGACGGCGGGCTTCTTGAGCAGGCCGGCGATCGGCCGGGTGGCGGCGATCAGGGTCATCAGCCAGGCCGTGCCCATCAGGCCCTGGGCGGCGGCCAGGCCGAAGATGAACGGGCCCGCCGGCGCGCCCTCGGGCACGAACTGCGGCAGGAACGAGACGTAGAAGACCCCGACCTTGGGATTGAGCAGATTGGTCATCAGGCCGCGGGCGAAGGCGCTTCCGCGGCGCAGCGGCGTCTTGCCGGTGTCGACGTCGAAGGCCTTGCGAGGCTTCAGCAGGAGTCCGATCCCCAGCCAGGCCAGGTAGGCCGCGCCGCACCACTTCAGGATCGTGAAGGCGGTCTGCGAGGCGGTCAGCAGAGCGCCCAGGCCGACGGCCACCGCGGCGCCCCAGATCAGACAGCCGGTCAGGATGCCCAGCGTGGCCAGCGCCGCCTTGCGCGGGCCGTCGACGGCGGCCGTGCGCAGCACCAACGCGGTGTCGAGCCCAGGCGTGACCGCCAGCAGCGCGCCGGCGACCGTGAACGACAGGAGGGCGGTGGTCAGGGTCACGGACGTTCCTCCAGAGAGCCGCCCTGCACGACGACTCGATAGAAGCAGGATCGGAAACCCACGTGGCACGCGCCGCCGTCTCCACGCGGGCGCACTTTCATCAGCACCGCGTCCTGGTCGCAGTCGACGCGCAGCTCGACGACGTCCTGCAGCTGGCCGCTGGTCTCGCCCTTCTTCCAGAGGGCGTTGCGCGAGCGGCTGAAGTAGTGGGCCTGGCCGGTGTCGACCGTGAGCTTGAGCGCCTCGGCGTTCATCCACGCCAGCATCAGCACCTCGCCGGTGTCGGCGTGCTGCGCGACGGCGGCGACCAGGCCGTTGGCGTCGAAGCGCGGCGCAAGGACGGCGCCGCGCTCCAGGGCGGCGGTGTCGGAGGCGGTGGGAAACAGGGGGGCGTTCATGGAAACGCATATGGCGCCGTCCGCGGGTCCGGGGCTAGGGGGCAAGTGGGCCGCGGTGGAAGGGCGCGCCCGGCGGTGGGCGGACGACGGCCGACGCTGGCGGACCTGGGCGCTTGAGTTTCTCGTCTTCGGGCTGAAGGAGGCCTGGGCCTGCCTGTTCGCGGGGCTGATGCTCGTGCTGCTGGTCGGCACCAGCCTGTGGTGGCCGGAGGGCGCGCCGATCGCCCGCTACGACGTCCTGGTCGTGGCCGCCGTTCTCATCCAGATCGTCCTGTTGGCCGCGCGCGCCGAGAAGCTCGACGAGGCGCTGGTGATCCTCATCTTCCACGTCGTGGGCACGGCGATGGAGCTGTTCAAGACCGCCCAGGGCTCCTGGGTCTATCCGGAGCCCAGCCTGCTGCGGATCGGCGAGGTGCCGCTGTTCTCGGGCTTCATGTACGCCTGCGTCGGCAGCTACTTCGCACGGGCCTGGCGGCTGCTCGATCTGCGGCTGGAGGGCTATCCGCCGGTCTGGACGACCTGGGTGCTGGCCGGCGGCGCCTACGTCAACTTCTTCACCCACCACTATGTCGCCGACATCCGGTGGGGATTGTTCGCCCTGTCCGCCGTCCTGTTCTGGCGGGCGCGGTTCGCGTTCACGCCCTACCGAAGGACCTACCGCATGCCCATGCTGCTGGGCTTCGTCCTCGTGGCCTTCTTCATCTGGGTGGCGGAGAACGCCGGAACCTTCGCCAACGCCTGGATCTATCCCCACCAGCACGACGGCTGGCGGCCGGTCGGGATCACCAAGATGGGCAGCTGGTACCTGCTGATGCTGCTGAGCTTCGTCCTGGTCACTCTCGTCCACAGGCGGGACGCGGGGCGGACGTAGCGGACCGTACGGGACATCCTATGTTCCCTCGGCATCATCGGAGGAACCCCTATGGCCCTTTCCATCTATCAGCTCAGCGTGCCGGCCTTCATCCGCGGCATGACGGTGCTGGACAACATCCTGACCAAGGCGGAAGCGCACGCCGCCGACACCGGGACCGACCTGCAGGACCTGTTCGACGCCCGCCTGGCCCCGGACATGCTGCCGCTGTCAGGCCAGATCCAGCGCGCCAGCGACACCAGCAAGCTGGCGGTCGCGCGTCTGACCGGCGTGGCCGCGCCGGCGTTCGAAGACAACGAGGCGAGTTTCGCCGACCTGCACGCGCGGATCGCCAAGACCATCGACTACTTCAAGGGCGTGGAAGAGGCCGCCTTCGAGGGGGCCGAGACGCGCAAGATCGAGTTGCGCACGCCGAACACGACCCTGGACTTCGCCGGGGCCGATTTTCTGACCGGCTTCGCCCTGCCGAACTACTATTTCCACATCACCGCGGCCTATGCGGTCCTGCGCAACGCGGGCGTGCCGCTCGGCAAGCGGGACTATCTGGGCGGCTGATACGAGAAGGGGGACACGCACTGAAGTGCGTATCCCCCTTTGTCTCGAACCCGGAGGGGACACGTACCGGCGGTGCATGTCCCCGAAGCTCTTAGGACTTCGCGACGAAGTCCAGGAAGCGCTGGCGCAGGGTGGCGTCGGTCTTGAAGACGCCGCGGAACTGGGTGGTGATCGTCGAGACGTCGCGATGGTGGACGCCGCGGGTGGTCATGCACTGGTGTTCGGCGTCGATCAGCACCGCCACGCCGGCCGGCTTGAGGCTGTCGCTGATGGCGTCGGCGATCTGCTGGGTCATGGTCTCCTGGGTCTGGAGACGCTTGGCGAAGATCTCGACCACGCGGGCCAGCTTGCTGATCCCGACGACGCGGTTGGTCGGCATGTAGGCCACGAACGCCTTGCCCAGGAACGGGGCCATGTGGTGTTCGCAGTGGCTCTCGACCTCGATGTTCTTGAGGAACACGATGTCGTCGTAGCCCTGCACGTCCTCGAAGATGCGCGACAGCTCCTTCGACGGATCGGCGCGATAGCCTTCAAACCACTCCTCGTAGGCGTCGACGACGCGCTTGGGCGTGTCGATCACGCCTTCGCGGCGGGGATCGTCGCCGGCCCAGGCGATGAGGGTGCGGACCGCTTCCATCGCGTCTTCGCGCGACGGCCGCTGGACGGGTTCAAGATCAAGGCCAGGGACGCTGACCAGGGTTCGCTCGCGAGCGGATGAGTCCATGAGGCGGTAGGTTCTTTCCTGGGCTGAGTTGCGCCGGAGCGCCTGTCGCTCCGGAATTACGCGTGCCACCCATTCACATCGCAGGCAGCCGTGGCTTCGCCTGCCGCAGAAAGCTATATGGGACGGCTCGCCGACCCGGCAACCTCTCTCGCAACGTCAACGTGACAATGAATCTGAAGCTCCATGACACCATGACCCGCGAAAAGCGGGCCTTCGTCCCTGCCGATCCCGATCGGGTGACGATGTATGTCTGTGGGCCGACGGTCTACGGCTACGCCCATATCGGCAACTTCCGGCCGGTGGTCGTGTTCGACACGCTGTTCCGCCTGCTGCGCCACGTCTACGGCGACGCGCAGGTGGTCTATGCGCGCAACGTCACGGACGTGGACGACAAGATCAACAAGAAGGCCGCCGACGAGGGCGTGCCGATCAAGGTGATCACCGACCGCTATCTGGCCGCCTACAACCAGGACGCCGCCGCGCTGAAGGCCTTGCCGCCGACGCTGGCGCCCCACGCCACCGACCATGTCGACGCGATGCTGGCCCAGATCGGCGCCCTGATCGAACGCGGCTGCGCCTACGCCGCCGAAGGCCACGTGCTGTTCGACACCCAGAGCTTCCCCGACTACGGCCAGCTGTCGGGCCGGCCGCTGGACGACATGATCGCCGGCGCCCGCGTCGAGGTCGCGCCCTACAAGCGCCACCCGGCCGACTTCGTGCTGTGGAAGCCGTCCAAGCCGGGCGAGCCGGAATGGGCCTCGCCCTGGGGCGCGGGGCGTCCGGGCTGGCACATCGAATGCTCGGCCATGATCGAGGCCCAGCTGGGCCTGCCGATCGACATCCACGGCGGCGGCATCGACCTGATCTTCCCGCATCATGAGAACGAAGTGGCCCAGGGCCGCTGCGCTCATGATCTGCCGACCTACGCCCGCTACTGGATGCACAACGGCTTCCTCGACATCGAGGGGGTCAAGATGTCCAAGAGCCTGGGCAACGTCGTCATCCCGCATGAGCTGCTGGAGAAGGTCCCGGGCGAGGTGATCCGCTGGGCGCTGCTGAGCGGCCACTATCGCCAGCCGCTGGACTGGACCGAGGAGCTGATCGGCCAGAGCCGCAAGAGCCTGGACTACCTTTACGGGGTGCTGCAGCGCGTGAAGGGGCTGGACGTCGACGAAGCCGACGTTCCGGCGGCGGTGGTCGAGGCCCTGGCCGACGACCTGAACACGCCGAAGGCCTATGCGGAGATCTACGCCCTGGCCAAGGCGCTGGAGACCGCCCACGGCGACGCCAAGGCGACGGCCAAGGCCGCGCTGCTGGCGGCGGCGAACCTGCTCGGCTTCCTGCAGGACGACCCGGACGTCTGGTTCGCCGGCGGCGCCGACGACGACCTGCGCGCCAAGGTCGAGGCCCTGCTGGAGGCCCGCAAGACCGCTCGCGCCGAGAAGAACTGGCCCGAGGCCGACCGCATCCGCGGCGAACTCGACGCCATGGGCGTGGTGGTGATGGATTCGGCCGAAGGGGCGACCTGGCGGCTGAAGGAGCCGGTGTAGGCGGATGCCGCTGTACACCTACGTGCTATCCTGGAAAGGGCGCACGGCGACCCGGCAGCTCCGCACGAGCAACCACACCGGGTGGATGGCTCAGGTGATAGGCGAGGCCTTTCCGGACATCCCGCGGACGGAGCGGCTGTACCTGCGGCCTCTGCCGATTCCGAATCTGAGCCGAGCCTGGTTGGCCTCGGGTTCGGTTGCCGGAGGCGATATGCTCGTCCACATCATCGAAACACGCGACTGACGGAAGGCGGCCCAATGGCCACGAAACTCGAACGCCGGATCGGCATCAACGCGCCGGACGACGTGATCTGGGACATCCTGTCGGACATTCCGGGCTGGGAAGCCTGGAGCCCGATCTATCCCAAGGCCCAGGGCGCTATCCGGATCGGCGACCGCTGGACCCTCGACCTCGCGCTGCCGGGGCAGGCCGTGCGGACGATCAACCCGGTCATCCTCGACTGGGCGCCCTACGACCACATCCATTGGCGGACGCAGGAGATGCGCGGCTGGGTCACCACCGTGCGGTTCCTGGAGCTGGAGAAGATGGGCGAGGAGAACGTCATCTTCTCGAACGGCGAGATCTACGACGGCTGGCTGGGCGGCTATTATGTCGGCCGGATGCGCAACCCGATCCTGCAGGGCTTCGAGGCGCTGAACATGGCGCTGAAGGAAAAGGCCGAGGCGGTCTGGAACGAGCGCCGGGTCAGCGGGAAATAGCATTCGCGGCCAGGGTCGCTATGTAAGGCTCCATGATCGACGACCTCTACAGCGCCAAGATCCTGACCCTGACCGCGAACATCCCGCGGATCGGGCGTCTCGACGCGCCGCAGGGATCGTCCGAGAAACACGCCAAGCTGTGCGGCAGCCGCATCGTCGTCGACGTGGTGCTTGGCGCGGACGGGCGGGTTTTCGACTTCGCCCAGGACGTCAAGGCCTGCGCCCTGGGCCAGGCCTCGGCCTCGGTGCTCGGCGAGCACATCCTCGGCGCGAGCCTTGACGAAATCGAAACCGCGCGCGATCAGCTTGCAGCGATGTTGAAATCCGGCGGGCCGGCGCCCGTCGGCCGTTTCGAGGACCTGGCCGTGCTGGCGCCCGTGAAGGACTATCCCGCCCGATACGCCTCGACGCTCCTGGCGTTCGAGGCCGCGGTCGACGCTGTCCGCCAAGCCCAGTCCAAATTGGCCACGACGCGAACTAGCGGCGCCGACGCGGCTTGATCGCGCGCGCTGGCGCGCCGATAAGCGCCGGGACTCGTTCACCCACGCAAGCGTCGGCATGAACCTCTACGAACGCAGCGTTACGGCGGCGCACCGCGCCTACAAGCTGACGCTGTCCCCGTTGATCGGGCGCCAGTGCCGCTTTCTTCCGACCTGTTCGGATTACGCGCGCGAGGCCCTGATCGTGCACGGACCGCTCGTCGGAGGCTGGCTGACGACGAAGCGCCTGTGCAAATGCCATCCCTTCGGCGGCTCCGGCTACGATCCGGTCCCGCCGCGAAAGTGCGAACCGACGCCATGATCGATCTTCAGTTTCCCGACGGCTCCGTCCGACAGTTTCCCGAGGGTTCCTCGGGGCGCGATGTCGCCAACTCCATCTCGCCGTCGCTGGCCAAGCGCACCCTGCTGGTCCGCCTGGACGGCAAGCTGCTCGACTACGACCGCCCCCTGCCGGGCGGCGGCAAGATCGAGCTGGTCGGGCGCGACGACCCCGACGCCCTCGACACCATCCGCCACGACACGGCCCACGTCCTGGCCGAGGCCGTACAGGAGCTGTTCCCCGGCACCCAGGTGACGATCGGCCCGAACGTCGAGGACGGCTTCTACTACGACTTCGCCCGCGACGAGCCGTTCAGCACGGACGACTTCGCCGCGATCGAGAAGCGCATGGCCGAGATCGTCGACCGCGACGAGAAGATCACGCGCGAGGTCTGGAACCGCGACGACGCCATCGCCCACTTCAAGTCGATCGGCGAGGACTACAAGGCCGAGATCATCGAGAGCATCCCGGCCGGCGAGGACGTGACGCTCTATCGCCAGGGCGATTGGGCGGACCTGTGCCGCGGCCCGCACCTGCCGTCGACCAAGGCGGTGGGCAAGGCCTTCAAGCTGATGAAGCTGGCCGGCGCCTATTGGCGCGGCGACCAGAACAACGCGCAGCTGCAGCGGATCTACGGCACGGCCTGGGCCAGCGACGCCGACCTGCAGGCCTATCTGACGCGGCTGGAGGAGGCCGAGAAGCGCGACCACCGCAAGCTGGGCCGCGCCATGGACCTCTTCCACATGCAGGAGGAAGGCCGCGGCATGGTGTTCTGGCACCCCAAGGGCTGGACGCTGTGGCAGACGCTCGAGGCCTACATGCGCCGTCGCCTGAAGGCGGCCGGCTACATCGAGGTCAAGACGCCCCAGGTGCTCGACAAGACGTTCTGGGAGAACTCGGGCCACTGGGAGAAGTACCGCCCGAACATGTTCGTCTGCGAGACGGTCGAGGGCGAGATCCTCTCCCTGAAGCCGATGAACTGCCCGGGCCACGTCCAGATCTGGAACGTCGGCCAGCGGTCGTACAAGGAGCTTCCGGTGCGGATGGCCGAGTTCGGCGCCTGCCACCGGTACGAGCCGTCGGGCGCCCTGCATGGCCTGATGCGGGTGCGCGCCTTCACGCAGGACGACGCCCACATCTTCTGCCGTGAGGACCAGATCGTCGACGAGACGGAGCGGTTCATCCGTCTGACGAAGATGATCCACGCCGATCTCGGCATGGAGACCAAGTACATTGCTCTGGCGACGCGGCCCGAGATCCGCGCCGGTTCGGACGAGTTCTGGGATCGCGCCGAGGGCATGCTCGCCGACGCCGCCCGCCAGGCGGGCGTGGAACCGGTGATCGCCGAGGGCGACGGCGCCTTCTACGCGCCCAAGCTCGACTTCATCGTCAAGGACGCCATCGGCCGGGAGTGGACCTGCGGCACGCTGCAGCTCGACTACGTCCTGCCCGAGCGCCTGGGCGCCGAGTACGTGGCCGAGGACGGCTCGAAACAGCGCCCGGTCATGCTGCACCGCGCGATCCTGGGCAGTTTCGAGCGTTTCATCGGCATCATGATCGAGAACTACGGCGGCAAGTTCCCGCTGTGGCTGGCCCCGGTCCAGGCCGTGGTCGCGCCGATCACCTCCGACGCCAACGAGTACGGCGAGAAGGTCGTGGCCGCGCTGTCGGCCGCCGGCCTGCGGGTCGAGTCCGATCTTCGCAACGAGAAGATCAACTACAAGATCCGCGAGCACTCGGTGGCCAAGGTGCCGATCATCGCCGTCGTCGGCCGCAAGGAGGCCGAGGAGGGCAAGGTCGTCCTGCGCCGCCTGGGCAGCCAGGAACAGCAGACGGTCACGCTCGAGGAGGCCGTCTCCATTCTGGCTGCGGAAGCGACTCCGCCGGACCTGCTGGGCTGAGGTTACTGCGGATTAAGTGGCGCCCCCTGTCCGCCCCTGCGAAGGTGGCCGGGTAGGGGGTGTCCTCATGTCGCGTTACAGACTTCCCGTCCTTTCCGTCGCTTTCGCCGGCGCCCTGGCCTCGGCCTCGCTGGCGCAGACCCCGCCGTCCGCCGCGGCGCCGCCTCCGCCGGCTCCGGCCGACTGGGGAAAGGCCCTGGCGGAGGACGCCCGCGCCTTCCACGACATCATCGCCGAGTCGCATCCGGGCCCGGTCGACGCCGAGAATCCGGGCTTCAAGGCGGTGCTGAAGACCGGCCTGGCGACGGCGCTGAAGCGGGCGAAGACCGCCAAGACCTATGAGGACTGGTACTTCGCGTTGAACGAGTACCAGGCCTCGTTCAACGACGGCCATCTGACCCTCTACGAGCACGCCCCGATGGGGCATGTTTGGCGCTCGCGGTGGCCGGGCTTCCTGACCGCGCTCAAGGGCGACCGCTATGTCGTGGCGTTCAACCGCGATCCCGCCGCCCCGCCGGTCGGCGCGGTCCTGACGTCCTGCGACGGGCGGCCGGCCGCCGCTTTCGCCGCCGACTTCATCGGCAGGGGCGCGGGGCGCTGGAACCTGCAGTCGCGGCGGGTGACCTACGCCTCCTCGCTGTTCGTCGACCAGATGAACCCTTACGTCCGGAGGCCGGAGCGCTGCGTCTTCCAGGTCGACGGCGCGGAGCGGACCTATCAGCTGGCCTGGCGCGACCTGCCGACGGTGGTGCGCGACGAGGGCTTCGCCGCCGCTCGCAGTCCGCGCTACTTCGCGCCGCTCGAGCTCCGCCGCTATGGGACCGACGGCTACTGGGTCGGATGGGGCTCCTTCGAGTCCGACCCCGGCAGCGACGACGGCAAGGCGCTGACCGCGCTCCAGGCCAGGATCGAGAGCCAGGCGGACGCCGTCCGGGCGGCCAAGGTCGTGGTCTTCGACCTGCGCGGCAACAACGGCGGGTCGTCGGAATGGAGCGCCGCCGTCGCCCGCATCCTGTGGGGAGACGACTGGGTGGACGCCAAGGCGGAGCGGTCGACCGGCGTCGACTGGCGGACGTCGGCGAACAACATCAAGGCCATCACGGCCTATCGGGAGCAGTTCGTGAGCGATGCTCGCCTCGAGGCCTGGTTCAAGACGCTCGAGGGCGGCATGAAGGGCGCGCGTGGACGCGGCGAGGCGCTGTGGCGCCAGGGCGGCGGCGAAGCCCTCGCGGCGCCGAAGGACGCCGTCACCGCCATGAAGGCCCGGGTCTACATCCTGACGGACTACGGCTGCGCCTCCGCCTGTCTCGATGCGGTGGACCTGCTCAAGGCCCTCGGCGGCGTTCAGGTCGGGCAGGAGACCTCGGCGGACACCCTCTACATGGATGTCCGCGAGCAGTTCCTGCCGAGCATGCGGGCCAAGGTCGTCGTGCCGATGAAGGTCTATCGCGGCCGGGCGCGCGGCTCGAACGTCACCGCGGTTCCAGCTTTCGAATGGAAGGGCGCGCTGTCGGACACCGCGGGCGTCGAGACCTGGATCGCCGGGATCGACGCCAAGCGCTGAGCGGGGCGGTTTGGACTTGACCGCCGGGCCCGTGACGGCAGGCTGGCCGTCAACCGCGCCGTGAGCGCGCGGGCGGGCGAGGAGGGGCGTGATGCCGGAGTACACAGCCGCCGATGGCGTCGTCATCGCCTATGACGATGTCGGTCCTCCGAACGCGACGCCGTTCCTCCTGATCCACGGCTTCGTCTCCAATCGCCAGGAGGGCTGGAAGCGGACCGGCTGGTATGCGGCGCTCGCCCAGCGGGGCCAGCGGCTGATCGCCCTCGACCTGCGCGGACATGGCGAAAGCGGCAAGCCGCATGATCCGGCCGCCTACGATCGCGACCTCATGCTCGGCGACATCGTGGGGCTGCTGGACCATCTCGGCGTCGAGTGGGCCAACGTCTTCGGCTACTCGATGGGCGCGCGCCTGGCGCTGGCCCTGGCGCTCCAGGCGCATGAACGGGTCGGCTACCTGGTGCTCGGCGGGGTCGGAGGACGATTGTTCGAACCCCCGCCGCCGGGCGATTTCACGGCCGAGGCGATGGAGGCCGACGACCCCGCCGTGATCGTCGAACCCCTGCTGCGCAGCTTCCGCCAGTTCGCCGACGAACAGGGCGAGGATCGCCTGGCCCTGGCCGCCCTGGCGCGGACGCCGCCGCGGAGCTTCACCGCCGACGACCTGTTCGCGGTGCGTGCGCCGACGCTGGTGGTGGCGGGGACCCGGGACGACCTGGCCGGCGATCCGCAAGTGCTGGCGGACGCCATCCGCGGCGCCAAGGCCGTGACCCTGGCCGGCTGCGATCACTTCAACGCCATCCCGCACGGCTTGCTGAAGGCGACGGTGTTCGACTTCCTGGACGGCTACCTGGACGAGATGTGAGGGGGAGGCGCGTTGCGTCCTTCGAGACGCGATCCTGAGGGATCGCTCCTCAGGATGACGACCTCAGCATGCGTCATGGTGAGGGGCGAGCTTCAAGCGAGCGTCTCGAACCATGCAACGCCTCACCGCCCCAGCGCGTAGGGCCCGCCTTTCTCCAGCGCCGCCTTCCACGCCGGCCGCGCATGCAGGCGCTCGATCCAGGCGGCCATGTTCGGATAGGCGGCCAGCTTGCCGAACGCCTTCAGAACTTCAGGGACGAAGCTCATCTGGATGTCCGCGCCCGAGAGGTTGGCGCCGAGCAGATAGTCCCGCCCCTCCAGCGCGCCCTCGATGAAGGACATGTGGTTGGCGATCTCGCTCTCGATGCGGGGATGCAGCGGCGCACCGGCCTCGCCCAGCCGGGCGACGTACATGAACAGCATCAGCGGCAGCATGGCGCTGCCCTCGGCGTAGTGGAGCCACTGCTGATAGACGTCATAGTCCGGGCCGGCCGGGTCGGGCGCCAGCCGGCCGCCGCCGTGGCGTCGGATGACATAGTCGATGATCGCGCCGGACTCGTGCACCACCCGGCCGTCGTCGGTGACCACCGGCGACTTGCCCAGCGGGTGGATGTCGATGAGCTCCGGCGGCGCGAGCCGGGTCTCGGCGTTGCGCTGGTGGAAGCGGATCTCGTACGGGACGCCCAACTCCTCCAGCAGCCAGAGGATGCGCTGGGAGCGCGACTCGTTGAGGTGATGGACGACGAGCACGGCGGGCCTCCCGGGGGCGATGTGATGATGCTGGCCGTCACCATAGGCGGCGCGACGCGTGAGGCAAATTCCTCCCCGGCGGCGCCCGATTGTGTGCATCTGCGAAGCGAATATAGTGCGACGCAACAATAATCCGGGGAGTCCTGCCCATGAGCGCCGCCGCCCAGTCCGCCGCCGAAGACCTGGCCCTGCCGGGGCTGGTCCCGCTGCTGCGCCAGGCGGCCGACGCGGCCGGGGTCTTCGTGGCCGAGGCCAAGGGGGCGGTGAAGGCGAGGATCTCCGCCGGCGGCAAGATCGACCGCAAGCGGGCCGACGCCGAACAGCACGCCGTGCACGGCTACGGCTGGTACGCTTCCTACGCCGAACTTCTGAACCAGGTCGCCGGCTGGGCCGAGCGCCTGACCGCCGACGGCGCGTTCGGCGAGACCGAGGCCCTGCTCGCCCAGCTGCTGTTCGCCGAGTACGCCGCCCAGCTGGTCGGCGGCATCCCGATGAACCAGGGCGAGATCATCCGCCCGGCCGACCTGACCGCCGACCGGGAGGTGATGAACCGCCTGTTCGCGCCGGCCCTGGTCACGCTGATGACCAGCGGCGGCGGCCAGGCGGTGAAGACCCGGGTCGCCCGACTGGTCGCCGACGCGCGCGGCAAACCGACCGTCGAAGCCACGGGCCTGGACGACGTCTTCGAGATGATCCGCGACCAGTTCCACGCCTTTGCCGAGGAGAAGGTTGTCCCGCACGCTCACGAGTGGCACCTGAAGGACGAGCTGATCCCGCTGGAGCTGCTGCAGGAGCTCGGCCAACTGGGCGTGTTCGGCCTGACCCTGCCGGAGGACTACGGCGGCGCGGGCCTGGGCAAGACCGCCATGTGCGTGGTGTCCGAGGAGCTGAGCCGCGCCTGGATCGGCGTCGGGTCGCTGGGCACCCGCTCGGAGATCGCCGGCGAGCTGATCCTGGCCAACGGCACGCCCGAGCAGAAGGACTACTGGTTGCCGAAGATCGCCGCGGCCGAGATTCTGCCGACGGCGGTGTTCACCGAGCCCAACACCGGCTCCGACCTGGGCAGCCTGCGCACCCGGGCGGTGCGCGACGGGGACCGGTACGTGGTGACGGGGAACAAGACCTGGATCACGCATGCGGCCCGAGCCGACGTCATGACCCTGCTGGTCCGCACCGATCCGAACACCACGGATTATCGCGGTCTGTCGATGCTGCTGGCGCCTAAGCTGCGCGGCGACGACGCCCAGCCGTTCCCGACCACCGGCATGAGCGGCGGCGAGATCGGGGTGATCGGCTACCGCGGCATGAAGGAGTACGAGATCGGTTTCGACGGCTTCACCGTCGCGGCCGAGAACCTGTTGGGCGGCGTCGAGGGCCAGGGCTTCAAGCAGCTGATGGCCACCTTCGAGAGCGCCCGCATCCAGACCGCCGCCCGCGCCATCGGCGTGGCCCAGCGCGGGCTGGAGCTGGGGCTGAACTACGCTCTCGACCGCAAGCAGTTCGGCGGCCCGATCTTCGACTTCCCGCGGGTGGCCAACAAGCTGGCGATGATGGCGGCCGAGATCATGGGCGTGCGCCAGCTGACCTACTACGCCGCGCGCCAGAAGGACGAGGACAAGCGCTGCGACCTGGAGGCCGGCATGGCCAAGCTGGTCGCCGCCCGGGTCGCCTGGGCGGCCGCCGACAACGCCCTGCAGATCCATGGCGGCAACGGCTTTGCGGTAGAGTACGAGGTCAGCCGCGTGCTGGCCGACGCCCGCATCCTCAACATCTTCGAGGGCGCGGGCGAGATCCAGGCGCAGGTCATCGCGCGACGGCTGCTCGAGGACGGGAACTGAGCCACAGCTCGGCGGCGAGCAGGTTCGGGACCCAGGCCAGGAAGGCGATGGCGCGGTAGGCGTCGACGCTGGCCACGGGCAGAAGAGCGCCCAGCGGCAGGTACAGGCGCAGCGTGACCGCCGCGAAGGTCAGGGCGAAGCTGCGGACCATCCAGCGGCCGTGCTCGGCGTAGCGCCCGGCCAGCGCCGCGCGCAGGCCCTGGGCGTTGATCCAGAACCAGAGGATCGCCAGCAGGCCGAACCCGGCGGTGGCGATGGGCCCCGCCGTGGCGCCGAACGCCAGAATCAGGCCCGCGGGCGCGGAGATCAGGCAGGCGGCCATGTAGAGCGCGCCGGTGACGCGGTGCCAGCGCGCGCGCCGGCCGTCGCGCCGCCTGATGAACTGGAACGGCCCCAGGATCAGCGCCGCCGCGCCGAGGCCGGCGTGGATCGGCAGGGCCAGATGGGCGAAGCGGTTGGCGACCACGTCCGGCGCGGCCAGCGGGATATCGGGCCAGAGGTAGCGGAAGGAGAACAGCCCCACGGCGATGGCGAGAAGCGCGGCCAGGCCCTGGGCGGAACGCGAGAGAACGACGGGCATGAAGAAACTCGTGCGGAGGAGGTGAGGCCTCCCGCTCCCAGCCGCGGCGGGCCGGAGCAACGGCCTCTTCGCGGTTGGGGTCGCTGCCTTCGCGAATGGGGACGGGGCTTGGCGTCGGCGCGAAGTCGGCTACTCATCGCCCCATGACGCAGAGTGCGAAGCATCCGGCGATCGCCATCCTCACCCGACCGATCGTCGGGCGCCTGGGGCTGGCGGAGCTTTCGGTGCTGGCGCTGATCGGCCTGTTCCTGGCGCTGATCGGCGCCTTCGACAGCGACCAGATCGATCTGCATCGCCGGCTGGCCTACTGGATCTTCGTGCTGGTCGCGGGCGGGGCCTGCGGCGGCGCGATCGAACCCTGGCTGGAGCGCTGGCCGCCGCTGGCGACGAGGCCTTGGCTGCGGGCGCCGGTCCTCATCCTGGCCATGGCCGCGCCCTCGACGGTGATCGTGATGTTCACGGCGGTGGCGCTGTACTCCGGGCACGCCTCGTTCAAGAGCCTGGTCAGGCTCTATCCGCAGGTCACCATCATCTGCATTCCGCTGGTGGCGATGGCCTGGACCGCCCGGCGAGCGCTGCGGCCGGCGGCGCCCGCGCCGACGCCGTCCGAGGCCGCCCCGCCGCCCCTGCTGCGCGACAAGCTGCCGCCTCGGCTGGCGCGGGCCCGCCTGTTGGCGGTCCAGGCGGAGGATCACTATCTGCGCGTCCACACCGACGCCGGGGATGCATTGCTGCTGATGCGGTTCACCGACGCGCTGGAGGCGCTGGAGGCCATGGACGGCGTGCGGACGCACAGATCCTGGTGGGTGGCGCGATCGGCGGTGGAGGAGGCCCTCTGGCGCCGGGGGCGAGGCGATCTGGTCCTGGTCGGAGGCCTGACCGCGCCGGTCAGCCGCGGCTACGCCGCCGCGGTCCGCGCGATCGACTGGGCCTAGGGTCCAATCGACGTTCAGGCCGAGGGGCTCGTTTTCCTCCGATTGTTCCCGCCTTCGCGAGGGCGTTCGGTTGGGTCGAGGTCTGCCGCGGCGAAGGCCGATCAGCCTAGGGTCGGTCAGCGCGGCTTGAGGCCGTCGAAGATCAGGCTGATCTGCCGGTCCATGATCGAGGTCATGTGGCCGGCGTCGGAGTTCTGGGCGGCGGCCAGGCGGTAGTTCCAGGCGTAGACGGCCATCAGCGTGTCCAGCACCAGCGACAGGTCGGCTTCGGCGCGCACCTCGCCCTTGGTCACGCCGTCGGCCAGCATGTGCAGGATCATGTCCTTGAAGCGCGGATTGCGGCCGTAGGGGACGGTGTTTTTGTCCAGCGACGGGCTGAACGAAGCGGAGATATGCGCCAGGAACAGGCGCACCCGCCGGCATTCGAAGTCGTAGTGAATGGCGAAGAGCGAGCGCAGGCGATCGACCAGCGATCCGCGCATGTGCTTGGCGACGTGTTCGAGCTCGCGGTAGAGCGCCTCGACGCGGTCGTCCATGACCTGACTGAGCACCTCGGCCTTGGAGGCGAAGGTGGTGAAGACGCTGCCGACCGATACGCCGGCCCGTTCGGCCATCGCGCGGATGGTCGTTTCCTCGTAGCCGATCTCGTTGAAGAGATCGCGCGCCGCTTCCAGCACTTTGCGGCGCGTCTCAAGCTTCTGTGTCTCGCGAACGCCCAACTTGTGTCCCCCCGGACCGCCGCGCCCCGGAGACCGGGGCGCGGCCTTTGCCTCAGGCCTTCAGCGCGGCCAGGATCAGGTCGATCCGCTGCGCCAGGCGCTCGGTTTGATTCTCGACGGACAGACCGTCGAAGGCCGCCGGACGGTAGCCGGCGAGATACAGATCCCACAGCATGTCCGCGACCAGTCGAAGATCGACCCGGGCGGCGAGTTCACCGTGTTCGACGCCGCGTTCCAGAGCCTGGATGACCAGCGCGCGGATCGGTCGCAGCGTTTCGCGACGCAGGCGCTCGGCCTCCGGGGTGCGGGTCCAGGAAGCGGCCAGCGCGGCCTGGATGAGCGGCAGCTGGTCGGTGTGGGCGCGGTACGCGGCGCCGAACATGCCGACCAGGGCTTCGCGGGTGGTCTTGCCGTTCACCAGCGCGTCCTGCATCGGATCCTGCAGGGCGGCGAAGTCGTCGTTCAGGATGGCGTCGAACAGCTCGGTCTTGTCGGTGAAGCTGGCGAACACGGCGCCGGTCGACATGCCGGCCGCGCGGGCGATGTCGCGGATCGTGGCGCCTTCGTAGCCACGCTCGATGAAGAGGTCGCGCGCGGACTGCAGCACCTTCTCGCGGGTCTGCTGCTTGGCCAGGGCGCGGCGGGTCATCTTCTGCGGCCGGACGGCCGGGGCGTTCATACGCATCGGAATATGGTTCATCGATCCCGCCTCCAAACGGGGCCGCGCCGTGAGGCGCGTAGTCTCGAATTTCAACGCTGCACTGGTGCGACCGACCGTGGGGGGACGGCGGCGCGCCGCTGAGCGGGATCTCCACCTCCGCCGGCGCCACGCCCTCCAGCGGTCCTGACGGTGGTGTCGATCGCGTTCATTGAACGTGCTCAACGAATGTCGTGATGCGCATGTACGGCGAACGCGGATACGAATCAAGGCTCAGTGCGAAAGAAAATTGACGGAAACCGCCCCGGACCGCGCGACTATTCGCGTGAAAGGCGTTTTGGAGGGGGATATCGCTCGTCAATGAACGCGCTCGGCGAACATGTAATGCATGCACGTTTCGGGCGTTCTCCAAGGCCAGTGGCGAAAGGGGCGGCGGAGCGGTAGGTTCGCCCCCCATGGACATCTTCGACTACCTGATCCCGATCGCGCTCGGAGCCGTGCTCATCACCCTGATCGCCGGCCTGTTTTCTCTGTACAGGGGCGGCGATTTCGGCCGCTCCTACTCCAACCGGCTGATGCGTCTGCGCGTCGTGCTCCAGTTCGTCGCCGTCGTCGTCCTGGTGGCGGCCTTCTGGTGGCGCACCCGCGGCTGACGAGGCGAGCCATGGTCACCCTGAACAAGATCTACACCCGCACGGGCGACAAGGGGCTGACCCGGCTCTCGACCGGCGAGCCGACGCCGAAGAACAGTCTGCGCGTCGAGGCCTACGGCACGGTCGACGAGACCAACAGCTGCCTGGGCCTTGCGCGGCTGCATACGGTCGGCGACGCGGTGCTCGACGGCATCCTGGCGCGCGCCCAGAACGACCTGTTCGACCTCGGCGCCGACCTCGCCACGCCGGATCGCGGCAAGAAGCTGGAGTGGGAGCCGCTGCGCATCCTGCAGTCGCAGGTCGATCGGCTGGAGCGCGAGATCGACCAGCTCAACGCCGACCTGTCGCCCCTGACCTCGTTCGTGCTGCCGGGCGGGACGCCCGCGGCGGCGGCGCTGCACCTGGGGCGCACGGTCTGCCGTCGCGCCGAACGGCTGTGCGTCGCCCTGGCCGCCGAGCCGGACGAGCCGGTCAGCCCCGAGGCGCTGAAGTTTCTGAACCGGCTCTCGGATCTGCTGTTCGTCGCCGGGCGCTGGGCGAACGACCGCGGCGCCGGCGACGTGCTGTGGGTTCCCGGCGGAAACCGCTGACGGCTACTTCGCGGCCGGCGCCTTGGCGGTCGGCGCCGGAGCCGGGGTCGGCTGGGCCGGAGCGGCGGGAGCCTCGGTCTTTTCCGGTCCGTTCGGCGACGGATAGCCTTCGGCTTCGCGCTCGACCTGGCGGGCGGCCTGCTGCTCCGACCATTCCTTGCGACTCATCCCCGCGGGACGGCGGGTGATGTCGGGAATGTAGAGCGGCTGGGCGCAGACCCGCCGGCTGGCGTCCCACCACATCGTCTGCGCTTCGCACTTCTTGGCGGGCAGCACATAGAGCAGCTGGTAGGCCCACAACGCCGCGCAGGCGACGGCGAAGATGATCAGAAATACGATCTTGAGGCGGTCGATGGTGCGGTTCATGCCGCGCCGTTTACCGGAAAGCCCAGCGCCCGCCTAGCGGTGCGCCCCGAGAGGCGCTGGGGAAGGGCAAATTCGTCGCGTGAATTGACCCGTAGGGAAACTTGCATTGCGCGCGAGAGTCGTTATCAGCCTGTGCGCGCAAGACTTTTCGCAATGCAACACGGGCGGAATGAAGCCATGAAGGTGCTGGTCCCGGTCAAACGGGTTATCGACTACAACGTGAAGGCGCGGGTGAAGCCCGACCAGTCGGGCGTGGACCTGGCGAACGTGAAAATGTCCATGAATCCCTTCTGCGAGATCGCGGTCGAAGAAGCCGTGCGTCTCAAGGAAAAGGGCGTGGCGACCGAGGTCGTCATCGTTTCCATCGGGCCGGCCCAGGCCCAGGAAACCATCCGCACGGCGCTGGCCATGGGCGGCGACCGCGGCATCCTGATCCAGTCCGACTCGGACGTTGAGCCCCTGGCCGTCGCCAAGCTGCTCAAGGCCGTGGCGGACGAGGAGAAGCCGAACCTGATCCTGATGGGCAAGCAGGCCATCGACGGCGACAACAACGCCGTCGGCCAGATGCTGTCGCAGCTGCTCGGCTGGCCCCAGGCGACCTTCGCCTCGAAGCTGGACGTGGCCGCCGACAAGGCGACCGTGACCCGCGAAGTCGACGGCGGCCTGCAGACCATCGAAGTGGCCCTGCCGGCGGTCGTCACCGCCGACCTGCGCCTGAACGAGCCGCGCTACGCTTCTCTGCCGAACATCATGAAGGCGAAGAAGAAGGAAATCGCGACCAAGGCCGCCGGCGACTACGGCGTCGACGTCGCGCCGCGCCTGAAGGTCCTCAAGGTCACCGAACCGCCGAAGCGTTCCGCCGGCGTGAAGGTCGAAAACGCCGCCGAACTGGTGGCCAAGCTCAAGTCCGAAGCGGGGGTGCTGTAATGGCTGTTCTCGTCGTCGCCGATAACGACAACGCGCACCTGCGCGACACCACCAACAAGACCGTCACCGCCGCCAAGGCGCTGTCGGGCGATGTCGACGTGCTGGTCCTGGGCCAGGGCGCCGACGCCGTGGCCGCCGCGGCCGCCAAGATCGACGGCGTGCGCAAGGTCATCCTGGCCGAGGGCGCGGACGTGGGCCACGGCATCGCCGAAGCCATCGCCGACACCATCATCGGCCTGGCCGGCGGCTATGACGCCGTCCTGATCCCGGCCACCGCCTCGGGCAAGAACTTCGCCCCGCGCGTCGCCGCCAAGCTCGACGCCTCGCCGATCTCGGACGTGGTCGAAGTGGTGTCGGCCGACACCTTCGTGCGCCCGATCTACGCCGGCAACGCGCTGGAGACCGTCCAGACCGCCGACGCCAAGAAGGTCCTGACCGTCCGCCCGACGGCCTTCAAGCCGGCCGGCGACGGCGGCTCGGCCTCCGTCGAGAAGATCGCCGGGGCTTCGGCCTCGGGGGTGAAGTTCGTCGGCGAGGAGATGGTCAAGTCGGACCGTCCGGAACTGACCGCCGCGAAGATCGTCGTCTCGGGCGGCCGCGCCATGGGTTCGGCCGAGGAGTTCTCGAAGGTCATCGAGCCGCTGGCCGACAAGCTGGGCGCGGCGGTGGGCGCGTCTCGCGCGGCCGTCGACGCCGGCTACGCGCCGAACGACTACCAGGTCGGCCAGACCGGCAAGGTCGTCGCTCCGGAGCTGTACATCGCCGTCGGCATCTCGGGCGCCATCCAGCACCTGGCCGGCATGAAGGACTCGAAGGTCATCGTCGCGATCAACAAGGACGCCGACGCCCCGATCTTCCAGGTCGCCGACTACGGCCTGGTGGCGGACTACAAGACCGCCGTTCCGGAACTGATGGCCGCGCTGGGCTAAGCCCGGACGACCAGCACGAACGAGAAGGCCCGGAGCTCGCGCTCCGGGCCTTTTTCGTTGCAGGAATGTCCGGGAGCGGGCGTCCAGTCCCGCTCCCGGACCACGCTCAGCGGGCGCCGGCGGATGAGGCTCCGCCTGCCGACGCCGTTCCGAGGGTGAAGGTGACGCCGCGACCGCGCAGCTCGACCGGAGGCGCGCCGAGCTTGACCGTCTTCACCGCCTCGCGAACGGCGGCGTCGTAGTCGGTCGAGCCGCTGGAGCGGACGATGCGCGGGGCATAGCCCTTCTGGTCTTCGGCCGCCTTGATGGTGATCGCGACGGCCTTGCCGTCGTCGGCCAGCCCGGCGGCGTTGATGCTGGCCTCGAGGGCGGCGCGGGATTCGGCGATCCAGCGCTCGGACGGCGTCGCGGCGTGGGCGTTGGCGAACAGGGCGGCGGACAGCAGCGTCCCGGCCGCCAGCGAGAGGAGCTGGGTCTTCATGGTTCAGACTTTCGGAGTTCGGAGGGAGGAAAGCAGCGCTGCGGGTTGGAACATCGTCCGCCGAACACCAAATAGCGAACGATAGTTTTTGGCCCGGGTTGTAAGGGGAACTAACATTCGCTCCGTGACGCGCCTGCCGCCGTTCATCGCCATGCGCGCTTTAGAGGCGGCTGCGCGCCATCGCAGCTACAGCCGCGCCGCGGCGGAGCTGAACGTGACCCACGGCGCCGTCAGCCAGCAGATCCGGCGGTTGGAGGAAGAACTCGGCGCGCGCCTGTTCACCCGCGACGGCAACGCCATGGAGCCGACCGAGGCGGCGCTGACCCTGGCGGCCCAGGTGGCGCAGGCGATCGACCTGATGCGATCCGGCGTCGAGACGCTGGTCCGGGGCGCGGCGACGGAGGCGCCCCTGGTGCTGTCGACGGTGCATGCCTTCGCGGGCCGCTGGCTGACCCATCGCATGGGCCGCATGCCCGTCGAGGTCGGCCAGCTGGAGCTGAACGTCGATCAGAAGCTGTCCAACTTCGTCACCGACGGCGTCGACGCTGCGATCCGCCACGGCAAGGGCCCCTGGCCGGGCGTGGAAAGCGTCCATCTGTTCACCGAGAGCTTCTTCGTGGTGGGCAGCCCGGAGTTCCTCGATCGGCATCCGGTCCGGTCGATGGAGGACATCGCCAAGGTCCCCTTGCTGCATCACACCGGCTACCCCTGGAACCTGTGGTTCGAAGGGCACGGCCTGCGCGCGCCCAAACTGCCGCGCGGGCCCCGGTTCGACGACTCGGCGGTGCTCACCGACGCCTGCCTCCAAGGGCTGGGCCTGGCGCTGGTGCGGGAGTGGCTGGTCGAACAGGACATCCGCGCCGGCCGGCTGCTCAAGCCGCTGCCGGGGGCGATCAAGGCCGAGGCGGAGTACTGCTTCGTCTGGCGGGCGGACTCCGCCAAGCTGCCGCGGATCATGGCGCTGCGCGACTGGTTGCTTGAAGAGGCGCGGATCGCGATGACGCGTTGCCCCGACGAGGCGCTGGTCGTCGGCGACGGTTCAGGCGGCGACGCCGTGGTCGGCGCTCGACGTCAGGGACAGGCCGCCGGCCCGGCCGGGCTCGGCAGGCTCCAGGGCGTCCGCCAGCAGCGGCCGTGACCAACGGAAGCCCAGGGCGCGGAGGCGGTCCGGCTCGACCCGTTGGCCGGCCAGGAACAGGTCGGACATCTCGCCCAGCATGAGGCGCAGCGGCCAGGCCGGAATGCGCGCCCAGCAAGGCCTGCGGAGACGCCAGGCCAGGGCCCGGGTCAGCTCCGCCTGGGTGACCTGCTCCGGCGCGACGGCGTTGATGGGGCCGACGTAGCGAGCGTCGACCAGGGCGGTCTCGATCAGCCGCAGGGCGTCCTCGAGATGGATCCAGGGCGCGAACTGGCGGCCGCTTCCCAATACCGCGCCGGCGCCCAGGCGCGCGGGGAGCGCCAGGGACGGCAGCGGGCCGCCGCTCCAGTCAAACACCATGCCCAGGCGCAGGCGGCAGACCCGCACGCCGTCGACGCGCGACTGTTCCGCTTCCCACAGCCGGACGAGGTCGGCCATGAACCCCCTTCCTGCGGGGGCGGCTTCGTCCAGGGGTTCCTCGCCGCGGTCGCCGTAGAAGCCTACCGCGGAAGCGCCGACGATGACGGCGGGGCGACGCTCCAGCCGGGCGGTCAGGGCGTTGACGGCGCGGGTCGTCTCGATGCGGCCGGCCAGCAGGACGCGACGGCGGGCCTGGGTCCAGGGGCCCGCGACGACGGGCGCGCCGGCCAGGTTGACGATCGCCTCGATCCGCATGTCCGACGGCAATTCGGCCAGGCTGCGGACGACCGTCGCGTCGGGCCAGCGTAGGCGGGCGGCGACGTCGTCGCGGGCCAGGACGACCACCCGATCTCCCCGCGCCAGCAGCCGCGCCGTCAGCGGGGCGCCGATGAAGCCCGTCGCGCCGGTGACCAGGACGGTGCGGCCGCTGGCCGCCGCAGGGCGGACTCCCCCTTCCGCAGGACGTACGCCGGCGGCGAGGTCGCGGACGGTCCAGGCCAGCACGCCCAGTCCCAGGGCCGTGCAGATCCAGGACAAGACCCCATGACTTTCGAACGCCAGGCCCGTGGGACGCCCCGCCCAGTTCAGCAGGACCGGGGCCAGAAGCGCGAGCAGGGCGCCGTAGCCGATGGCCATGACGGTGTGCAGCACGCGCTCGCTCGGCGGCAGGCGGCGCGTGCGGTCCTCGAGCAGGAAGTCCTGCAGGGTGATGACGATCTCGATCGCCAGCAGCATCGCCAGGACGCCGGCCAGCCAGCCCTCCCAGCGCCACCAGGGCAGGGTCAGGAAGACGACCGCATAGATCGCCTCGCGCAGGCCGTGCAGCACCAGTTCCTGACGCGCCGTGGGGCTGGACGGCAGGCGGGCCGTCGCCTCGTGGTGCCACAATGTGTCGATCGCCCCCAGCACGCCCTGGCAGGCCAGCAGGATCAGCACCGCGGTCATGGTCGTCTAGGCCTCCGGATCGTGGAAGACGCCGTCCTGGTGGAGCGTGCGGCCCAGCCAGGGGTGATGGAAGGCGAGGGTGAAGCGGAACGCGCCGCCGCCGAGATCCTCGTGCACGACATGCGCCCGTCCGGGGGTGACCAGATCGGGAATGTGCAGGCGCAGACCCAGAAGCTCGATGAAGTAGCAGCGGCTGTGGAAGTGCAGAGCGCCGTTCGCCTCCGCGACGTCCAGAGCCATGCCCAGTCCGCCACGGACGACCTCCAGCAGGTCGCCTCGGGCGTCCATCAGCTTGGTCGAGCTGACCAGGATCGGGCGATGGCCGGCGAAGCGGTAGGTGCGGGCCCAGGTCAGGCCGCCGCGCCGATCCTGATGCACGTCGACATCGACCGGCACGTCGTCGCCCGTCCAGGGCGCCAGCGGCGTGCCGATCAGGCGGCAGACCTGGGCGAACAGGCGGCCCGCAAGCGTGGCCTCCACGTGCATGCGGCCGCGATAGACCAGCTCTTGCGCCGCAGCGTGCGGTCCGAACCGGCGCTGGACCGCGGCCGGCAGGCGCCCCCAGGCGGCCGGCCCGAGCAGGCGCTCGAAATCGGGAGCGCCGACGGCGGGCGGCCGGACCTTGGCGGTCCTGCAGACCACGCCGAAACCGTCCGCCGCCCAGGTCATTGTCCGTCTCCGCCTATTTGCCCAACAGTCCGACGATCCGCGCGCCGAGCCCGATCAGCTTGACCAGAACCGGCCGCGGGACCTGGCGCATCTGCTCGTACCAACGGTCCAGGCGGCCCATGAAGCCGGCCATGTCCTTCAGCCGGGCTTTCACCTCGGGAGGCGTCGCGCCGTCGGCCTCCGCCTCGGCCACGCAGGCCCGCAGCATCTCGATGGTCGGATCGATCTCACGCTTCTTCCGCCCTTCGACGATCAGGGTCAGCATGTCCCAGGGATCGTCCTTGGCTTCGAAGTGATCCCGGCGGTCGCCCGGCAGATGGACCAGCTTCACCAAGCTCCAGCCGAGCAGCTCCTTGAGGCTGTTCGACACGTTCGACCGGGCGATGGTCAGGGTCTCGGCGATCTCCTCGGCGTTCATCGGTCGGCCGGCGAGATAGAGCAACGCCTGGATCTGAGCGACCGAGCGGTTGGTTCCCCAGCGGGTTCCCATCTCGCCCCAGTGGAGGACGTAGCGCTGCATGACGGGCGTGAGATGCATGGCCTATTCCGTAATTTCTGTATAGACAGAAATATCTGAAATCGCCGTCGTGTCAAAGGACTTTCCGCGCCGCCCGGGATCCGAGCTAGGCGACGACCTTGGGCATCAGGTCGGCGAGACGATCGAGAAGCTTGGCCGGTTCGAACGGCTTCTGCAGCACGATGTCCTCGTCGATGTCCGAGGGGAGGACCGCGTGGTCCAGATAGCCGGTCATCATCAGCACCGGCAGGCTGGGGTGGAGCGCCCGCGCCCGCCGAATGACCTCGGCGCCGTTGATGCCGGGCATGGCGTAGTCCACCAGCAGGACGTCGGGTCGCGCGCCGGCGTGGAGCCGCTCCAGCGCCTCGGCGCCGTCGTCCGAGGCGATCACCTGGTGACCGGCTTCCGTCAGCAGCTCGCTGACCAGGCGGCGGACGTCGTCGTCGTCGTCCACGACCATCACCGCGCCGCGGCGGGTGGGCGTGGCGGAGGTCGACCGCTGGCTGGAGGCGACCTCGATCGGGGCCTGGGCGCGCGGCAGATACAGGGTCACCGAGGCGCCCTCGCCCGGATTGCTGCGGATGGTCGCGCCGCCGCCGAGCTGGCGGACCAGTCCGACGACCTGGCTGAGGCCCAGGCCCGATCCCCGGCCGGCCGGCTTGGTGGTGAAGAAGGGGTCGACCGCCTTGGCGAGGACCTCGGGCGTCATGCCCTCGCCGGTGTCGGTCACGCTCACCGAAACGTAGTGGCCGGACTTGGGCTCCAGGGCCCCGCCGCCGTCCACCTGCGCCTGGGCGGTGGAGAAGGTGAGCGCGCCGCCGTTCGGCATGGCGTCGCGGGCGTTGATCGCCAGATTGAGCAGGGCCAGTTCCAGCTGCATGGGGTCGGCCATGGCCGGCGGCAGATCGCTCGCGAGCTCGAACTCGACGCGGATGGTGCCGCCGAGCGTGCTGGCCAGCAGGTCGCCCATACGCGTGATCAGACCGTTCAGGTCGACGGCCCGGCTCTCCAGCTTCTGGCGCCGCGAGAAGGCGAGAAGCTGTGCGGTCAGCCGTGCGCCGCGCTGCGCGGCCTCGCCCGCGTTGCCGATCAGACGCAGGGCCCGTTCGTCGTCGACGCGTCGGGCGGCCAGCTCCAGACTGCCGATGACGGCGGTGAGCAGATTGTTGAAGTCGTGCGCCACCCCGCCGGTGAGCCGGCCGAGGCTGTCGAGCTTCTGGGCCTGGCTGAGCGCTTCCTCGGCCTCGATCTGAGCGGTCACGTCCTGCACCGTCAGCACGGCCAGGGCGATGTAGCCTTCGGCGTCCCGCACCGGGGTGGCGCTGATCTCCAGCATGGCGGTCTGGCCGTCGGCGAGGTGATGCTGCCGCCGCTCGCGGCTGACGGTCTGACCCAGCAGGGCCCACTCCATCGGGGTGTCGATCGGACGCCCGTCGCCGTCGAGCTGCTCCAGGCGCTCGCCCTGGGCGCCCAGCAGGGCCTCGGCCTGGGCGTTGCCGAAGATGATGCGGCCCGACGGCGCCTCGGCGACGAGGACGCCGATCGGCATCTGCTCGAGCACCGCCCGAAGTTGCGCCCGGCTGCTGCGAAGCGTCTCGGCCTCGCGGGCGGTGACGGCTTCGTGGCGGCGATCGAACACGGCGGCCACCAGGGTGAGGCCGAGCAGGAGCAGCGTGCCGGTGGCGACCGCCAGGGCCAGCGCGATCGGCGGGAGGGCGGGCGCGTGGAGGTCGAGGGAGGCCGTGTGCTCGTGCGGTTCCATCCGCATCGCCGCCATGCCGGTGTAGTGCATCGCGACGATGCCGCCGCCCAGGGCGAGGGCGGCGATCCCGGCGCTGAAACGGGTGTGGTCGCGGCTGGCGGCGAGGAGCGCGCCGATCGAGGCCGCCGCCGCCACGAGATAGGAAAGGGCGACGACGGCTGGATCGTAGCTGAACGGCATGCTGGAACGCAGCGCCGCCATGCCGGTGTAGTGCATCGCACAGATGCCCAGGCCCATGGCCAGGCCGGTCAGCACGATCCGCGTGCGACCCGGAGCGCCGCTCGACCCCACGAAGAAGGCCAAGGCGGTCGTCGCCATGGCGATGAACAACGACAGGAGGGTCAGGCCGACGTCGTAACGGACGGACACCGGCGGCTGGAAGCCGAGCATGGCCACGAAATGCATCGACCAGATGCTGAGGCCCATCGCGGCGGCGGCGGCGGCCAGCCAGCCCAGGCGCGCGACGTCGACGTTCGCTCGCACGCGGCGGAACAGATCCAGCGCCGTCCAGGATCCGAAGACCGCGACGACCATCGCCACGACGACGAAGACGGCTTGATGTTCGCTATGCATCCCGGCCCGCAACTCTAGACCCGCTCATCTGTACTGTGACGAGTTACGATTTAGTGTCCATACATTGCAACCATTGAGGGCGCCGCTTTGCGCTGCATCGCAGCAAAGGCCTTGGCGACGTCGCGGACTCTCGTGCTAGAAAGCCCGCCACATTTCTCCTAGGCGCGGCTTCACCGGACAACCGCGTCGACGTCAAAGGCGAGTCTTCATGGCGGATATCAAGACGATCGGCGTCATCGGCGCCGGTCAGATGGGGTCGGGCATCGCGCACGTCTGCGCTCTGGCCGGCTACGACGTCTACCTGAACGATCTCGACCTGGAGAAGATCGAGACCGGAATCTCGACCATCGAGCACAACCTGGCCCGCCAGGTCAGCCGCGGCCTGATCGACGACGCGGCGATGAAGACGGCGCTCGGCCGCATCAAGCCGGCCGAGAGCCTGGGGCTGATCGGCCAGACCGATCTGGCGATCGAGGCCGCGACCGAAAACGAAGAGATCAAGAAGGCGATCTTCCGGGCGCTGCAGCCGCACCTGAAGGCCGAGACGCTGCTGGCGTCGAACACCTCCTCGATCTCGATCACCCGCCTGGCCTCGACCACCGACCGGCCGGAACGGTTCATCGGCCTGCACTTCATGAACCCCGTCCCGCTGATGAAGCTGGTCGAGGTGATCCGCGGCATCGCCACCGACGGCGCCACCTACGAGCGGGCGGTGACCTTCGCCCGGTCGCTGGGCAAGACCACGACCAACGCCGAAGATTTCCCGGCCTTCATCGTCAACCGCGTACTGGTGCCGATGATCAACGAGGCGATCTACACCCTGTACGAGGGCGTCGGCACGGTCGACTCGATCGACACCGCCATGAAGCTGGGCGCCAACCATCCGATGGGCCCGCTGGAGCTGGGCGACTTCATCGGTCTCGACACCGTGCTGTCGATCATGAACGTCCTCTACGAGGGTCTCGCCGACAGCAAGTACCGCCCGTGCCCGCTGCTGGTGAAGTACGTGGAGGCCGGGTGGCTGGGCAAGAAGGCGGGTCGCGGCTTCTACGACTACCGCGGCGAGGTCCCGGTCCCGACCCGCTAGCCGGCGTCGAGCCCCTGACAGGAAAAAGGCCGGATCGGGCGTTCCGATCCGGCCTTTCTTTTTGTCTGTTTCGGCAGACGGGCCGGAGCGTCAGCCCCAGCCCAGCGCCACCGCCGTCCGATAGGCGAGGAAGGCGAACAGATAGGCCAGGGCGAACATGTAGACGAACATCACGGTCGGCCAGAGCCAGCCGTTGGTCTCGCGCTTCACCACGCCCAGGGTGGCCACGCACTGAGGCGCGAACACGTACCAGGCCAGGAAGGCCAGACCGGAGGCCAGCGACCACTGGGTGGCGAGGATGTTGGCCAGGGTCGCCCCGCCCGCCCCCTCGACGTCGCCGACGGCGTAGACGGTGCCCAGGGCCGCGACGGCGACCTCGCGGGCGGCCATGCCGGGGACCAGGGCGATCGACATCTGCCAGTTGAAGCCGATCGGAGCGAGCAGCGGCTGGATCGCGTGACCGATCATGCCGGCGAAGCTGTAGTCGATGGCCGGCTGGGTCGCGCCCTCGGGCGGGTAGGGGAAGGTCGACAGCACCCAGACCAGGATCATCAGCGGCAGGATGATGCGGCCGGCCCGGTTCATGAACATGCCGACGCGCTGCCAGAGGTTCCGCAGGATGTTCATCGGATCGGGCAGCTTGTAGGTCGGCAGCTCCATCATGAAGGGCTCCGACGCCTTCCGCCAGAACACCTTGCGGATGACGAAGGCCACGATCAGGCCCGAGATGATGCCCGAGATGTACAGGCCGAACATCACCAGGCCCTGCAGGTTCATGAAGCCCAGCACGGTCTTCTGCGGGATCATGGCGCTGATGATCAGGGTGTAGACCGGGATCCGCGCCGAGCAGGTCATCAGCGGCGCGATCAGGATGGTGGTCAGGCGGTCGTGCTTCTGGTCGATGACCCGGGCGGCCATCACGCCGGGAATGGCGCAGGCGTGGCTCGACAGCAGCGGGATGAAGGCCCGGCCGTGCAGGCCGGCGGCGCCCATCAGCCGGTCCATCAGGAAGGCCGCGCGGGCCATGTAGCCGCTGTCTTCCAGCAGCAGGATGAAGAAGAAGACGATCAGGATCTGCGGCAGGAACACCAGCACGCTGCCGACGCCGGCGATCAGGCCGTCGACGATCAGGCTGTGCAGGAGCTCGTTGGTCACGAACTGGCCGACGAGGCTTCCCACCCAGGCGAAGAAGGCCTCGATGCCGTCCATCGCCGGGGTCGCCCAGGCGAACACGGCCTGGAACATCACGAACAGGATGGTCGACAGGATCAGCAGGCCGGCGACGGGGTGCAGCAGCACGCTGTCGATCCGCCCGGTCCAGGTGTCCGGACGCTCGGGCGGCTTCACGAAGGCGCGGTGGATGCGCTGGGCCTCGGCGTGGGCGTGGCGGATCTCGGCGGCCGTGGGCTCGTGCCAGACATTGTCGCCGGGCTTCATGGTCTGGGCCAGGGCCTCGGCCTTGGCGACCAGGTCCTCGATGCCGCGCTTGCGGGTGGCGACCGTGGTGACGATCGGCGCGCCCAGTTCACGGGACAGGCCTTCCAGGTCGATGCGCAGGCCCTGGCGCTGGGCGATGTCGAACATGTTCAGGGCCAGCACGAACGGCCGGCCGACCTGCTTGAGCTCCAGCGCCAGCCGCAGGACCAGCCGAAGGTTGGTGGCGTCGGCGACGCAGATGACGACGTCCGGCGGCGTCTCGCCGGCGTACTTGCCGAGCACGACGTCGCGGGTGACCGCCTCGTCGGGGCTGCGCGCCCGCAGACTGTAGGTGCCGGGCAGGTCGAGCACATGGATGGTGCGGCCCGAGGCGGCGGTCAGCACGCCGGCCTTCCGCTCGACGGTGACGCCGGCGTAGTTGGCGACCTTCTGGCGGCTGCCGGTCAGGGCGTTGAAGAGGGCGGTCTTGCCGGTGTTCGGGTTGCCGACCAGCGCCAGCCGGGCGGGGTTGAGGACGGCCTCGGTCATGCGTCCCCCCCGTTGCGGACGGTGAAGTCGACTTCGATCGAGGCGGCCTCGTGCCGGCGCAGCGCCACGCGCATGTCGTCCAGGCGGACGGCCATCGGGTCGCGGCCGAACAGGCCCTGGTGCAACACTTCGATGGCGGCGCCCTCGACAAAACCCAGTTCGAGCAAACGGCGTTCGAGTTCCTCCGCGGTGAGCGGATCGCCCGCGTGGGTATGAGGATGGACTCGCAGGATCACGCCACGGTCGCCGGGGACCGCTTCACTGAGCAGTCGGCCGGTCCGGTCTTCGTCGATGCAGCTCAAAACACTTCGCCTTCTACGCCCCGCCAAAAACTTGCGAGCGATTATCAGTTCGTGGAGCGACTGTCGATGCGCAAGGGGCGCTAAGATGCCTTGGCCGAAAAGGAGTTTCATCATGACCGACGCCGAGCGTCACCTGCGTCGCGCCATAAAGTTGGCCCGCGAGAATCTGATGCGGGGCGGGCGTCCGTTCGGCGCGGTGGTCGTCCTCGACGGCGCGGTCGTGGCCGAGGGCGTCAACGAGATCCTCGCCACCAACGACCCGACGGCCCACGCCGAGCTGAACGCGTTGCGGGCGGCCGGCAAGGCTCTGGGCCGGCCGCGGCTCGACGGGGCGAGCGTCTACGCCAGCGGTCATCCCTGTCCGATGTGCTTGGCGGCGATGCGGATGGCCGGGGTGGACGAGATCGCCTACGCCTATTCCAACGAAGACGGCGCGCCCTACGGCCTGTCGACGGCGGCGGTCTACGCCGAGCTGGGGCGGCCCCTGGCGGAGCAATCGCGACCGATGTCCTACATTCCCGTCAGGCCGGAAGGAGAGCCGGATCTATACGACGCATGGCGTGCGGCGAGCGCGGACTGAAACCTTGCGTTAAGATCATCGACACCTTCGGCGCGCACGTCGGATAATCGACCCGATTCGCAGGGGCGGACGCCACATGCAACGACTGACCCAGTTCTTCCTCGCCGGCGCCTACGTGACGCTGTCCCTGTGCTTGGCGCTCGGCATCTGGCGCAGTGGCGGCGGCTGGGCGGCGGGCCTCTCGGCCCTGGTCGGCGGCCTGGGCGTGATGGGCGTCGTGCATCTGCTGGTGCGCCGCGGCCTCGACATGTCGGCGCTGCGCAGCGAGATCGGCAACATCCGCGAAGCCAACCTCATCCTGGCCCAGCAGATGGAGAAGATCGACGCGCGCCTGACCGAAGTGGTCGAGACCGTCACCGATGACGCCCTGCGCCGCTCCGAGGAGCTGGCCAGCGAGGTCCATACGCTGGAGGACACGGTCCACCGGATGGCGGAGAAGATGGAGGCCCAGCTTTCCAGTCGCGTCGCCGCCGCCGCCGTCCCGCACGCCTTCGGCCGCGCCCCGCAGTCGGTGGCCCTGCTCGACACGGTGAAGTCGGCCCTCGCCGACAACCGGGTCGACCTCTACCTGCAGCCGGTGGTCTCGCTGCCGCAGCGCCGGACCGTCTTCTACGAGAGCTTCTCCCGCCTGCGCGACGACACCGGCCGGGTGATGATGCCGGCCGAATATCTGTCGGTCGCCGAGCCGGAAGGCCTGGTCGCGGCCATCGACAACCTGCTGCTGTTCCGCTGCGTGCAGATCGTGCGGCGGCTGGCCAAGCAGGACCGCAAGGTCGGCATCTTCTGCAACATCTCGCTGGCCAGCCTGGCGGACGAAACCTTCTTCCCGCAGTTCCTCGAGTTCCTGTCGGCCAACAAGGACCTGGCCGGCTCGTTGATCTTCGAACTGGGCCAGGCGGCCTTCGAGCGCCGCGGCGCGGTCGAGGCCCGCCACATGGCGCGGCTGGCCGATCTGGGCTTCAAGTTCAGCCTCGACAAGGTCGTGGACCTGGATCTCGACTTCCAGGACCTGTCGCGCGCCGACGTGAAGTTCATCAAGGTCGGCGCGCAGATGCTGCTGGAGCAGCTGGAGGAGACCGAGGGGCGGCTGGTGCTCAATTCACTGCCCGACCTGCACGCGGCCGACTTCGCCCGCCTGACCCGCCGCTACGGCGTCGAGGTGATCGTCGAGAAGGTCGAGGCCGAACGCCAGATCGTCGACATCCTGGAACTGGAGTTCGCCTTCGGTCAGGGTCACCTGTTCGGCGAGCCGCGCGCCATCCGCGACGCGGTGCTGGCCGAGTCCGAGCCGCCGGCCGACTTCATGCGCGCCCAGATGCGCCGGGCCGTCGGCTACTGAGCTAGCGCCAGCGCTCGATCGTCCAGGCGACCGGCGGCGCGCCGAGCGGCTTGGCGCAGGTCGTCGTCGCCACGACCCTTCCGTTTCTTGAGAAGGTCACCGTCCCGCCCTGAGCGCAGGCCGTCTGTACGGCGTCGAAGGCCGCCGAGGGGGCGGCCATGATGTCTTCTCCGGCGACGGCGTCGATTTCCGGATCGCCCGACAGCGGCCCGCAGGTCTTGCCGGTGTCGAGCCTGATCGAGGCTTCGTTCGCGAAGAACCCGTGGGCGTCGCCGCTGCAGGCCTGGCCCAGGAGGTGGAACATCACGTCGCGCCGGTCGAGCGGGCCGGAGCGGCCAAGCGTGACCACGGCGCCGAACGGCTTCAAGGCCGTCGCGAGGCGTGACCAACGCCCCTCCGTGGGAGCCAGCAGGAGATCGAGCGGCGAGCCCGCCGGCGCGCCGGCCTCGCGCAGGAAGTCCGTCACGCCGTAGCCCTGGCGAGCCGCGCCGTCGTCGGCGAAGACCGCCTTCCAGGCGTCGAGCACGTCCCGTCCGCCGCTCGAGGCGGCGCGGACCTGCAGGTCGGCCAGCCACTGGGCGACGACGCCGCAGTCGTAGACGGCCCGCCCCGTCTTCGGACCCGACGCCCGCAGGCCCCTGTCGCCAAGCGCCGCTATGCAGCCGTTGACGCTCGCTTCCAGCGACTTCCGCATGGCGGCGTCGTCGAAGCGTCCGGCCGTCACCATGGCCAGGCGCGAGGCGTACTCGGCGGCGCCCTCGTGCAGCCAGGCGGCGGTGTCGGCCTCCAGCGGGCGGAAGCGCCGACCGTTCCAGAAGTGGAAATACTCGTGCGCAGTGAACTGGCCGATGCGGAGAACGGACGCCGCGTCGGGGTCGGCCCAGGCGCCGCCGTAGAAGCGCAGGAACACCGTCTGGCCGTTGCTGACGTCGCCCCGGAAGTCGCGGGCCTTGCCCTCGTAGCGTTCGAGCAGCATCAGCGGCGGGGCGGCCAGCGGCGCGCCCAGCCGATCGGTGAAGAAGGTCGTGGCTTCGTCGGCGTCGCGACGGGCCGCCGCCACCAGCCAGGCCGGCATGGCCGGGTCGGCGACCACCTTGCCGACCTCGCCCGACCCGTAGGTCTTGGGGCCGAAGAAGACGTATCCGCTCTCGTCGGGCGGGGGCCGGTTCAACGCCGGCAGCACCATGTGGCCGCGCGGGAGCGTCATCGTCAGGCGGGTAGGGCCCTGATCGACGTGGGCGGCGAAGTGGGGCTCGTAGATCACCCATCCCTTGGGCCCCAGCCGGGTCAGGGCCGGATAGATCCGGTCGCGTTGGCGCGCATCGGGCAGGACCTTGACCGTGAAGGCGCGGAAGGGCCTGCCGTCGCGCGAGACGACGGCGTCGCCATCCCAGGCGAGGCCCTTGTCCTCGAGCGTCCAGCCTTCGATCCGGATGTCGGCGATCTGGCTGTCGAACCGGAAGCGGGCGGCCGGGCGCGAAAGACTGTAGCGGGCGACGACGCCGTCGGAGGCGGCGGCCAGGGTCACCCGGGTGGAGAGGGCCTCCTCCGCCATGGCGGGGCGGCATAGAGCGAACAGGGCGACCGCGCACGCCCAAGCCAGTTTCCGAAACACACAGCGCCCCTACACCTCGGTCCCGCGGCGACCGTCGCCGATGGCGTCGGCCGGGTCAAACGGCGATCACGCTGTTCGTCGGTCGGCGCTTGCCGCTCGCGCTCGGGGCCCATAGCGTGCGGCCAGTTTCATTTCGGGGGACACCCAGCATGCGGATCATCGCGGCGGCGAGCCTGGCGCTCGCTCTGATGACGACGGCTTCCGGCGCGGCCTACGCCCGCCCGTTCACGGCCAAGGATCTGGCCACCCAGGAGCGGATCAGCGATCCGCGGGTGTCGCCGGACGGGCGCTTCGTCGTCTGGAACCTGCGCACCACCGACTGGGACGGCAACAAGGGCGTCAACGCGCTGTGGCGACTCGATCGCACCGCGGCCGGCGCCAAGCCGGTCATGATCAGCGACGACGAGAAGGCGCCGACGGCGGCGCGCTGGTCGGCCGACGGAAAATGGCTCTACTTCCTTTCCACCAAGTCCGGCTCGCGCCAGGTGTGGCGCACGGCGGCGGACGGGACGGGCAAGGCGCAGGTGACCAGCCTGCCGCTCGACATCGGCCACTTCGAGCTGTCGGGCGACGGCCGCACCCTGGTGGTCGGCGTCGACGTCTATCCGGACTGCGCGGACCTGGCCTGCACCAAGACCCGTGACGAGGCCAAGGCCAAGGAGAAGGCGTCCGGCCAGACCTTCGTCGACGGCGCGCTGCCGCGCGGCTGGGACAGCTACCAGGACGACAAGTTCGTCGGCCTGTTCACGGTGCGGCTCGACACGCCGGGCGCGCCCGCGGACGCGATCCCGCTGACCAAGGGGCTCAAGGCCGACATCGGCGACGCGGTGGTGAGCCGCGACGGCCGCACGGCCTGGTACGCGGCGCTGCCGTCCGGCGTCTCCAGCGGAACCGGTCCGGTCTCCAGCCTGTACGTCGTGCCGACCGACGGCTCGGCGGCGCCCAAGGCCCTGGGCGCCGCCGACAAGACGTCCGAAGGCGGCCTCGCCCTGTCGCCGGACGGGACCAAGCTGGCCTATGTCTCAGAGACCGGCCCGGTGATGATCGCCCAGCGCTCGGCGATCATGGTCCGCGACCTGAAGTCCGGCGCGGTGCGCGAAGTCGCCCCCGGCTGGGACATCCACAACGTCAGCCTCGCCTGGGCGCCTGACGGCAAGCGCCTGCTGGCGACCGCGCCCAGCCTCGGCCAGACCAAGCTGTTCTCCATCGACCTCGCCGGCGGCAAGGCCTCGGAACTGGTGTCCGGCGGCACGGTCGGCGGGTTCGACTCCGCCGCCGGCGTGACGGTCTACATGGGTGAGAGCCTGACCTCGCCGCCGCAGATTCACGAACTGACGGGCGGGGCGCCGCGTGTGCTGGTCGAGGCGGCCAAGACCCAGATGGCCGAGACCCCGATGGCCGCCGCCGAGCAGTTCAGCTTCGCGGGCTGGAACGGCGAGACGGCCTACGGCTACGTCATCAAGCCGTCCGGCTGGGAGGCCGGAAAGAAGTACCCCGTCGCCTTCCTGATCCACGGCGGCCCGCACAGCAGCTTCGGCAACGCCTGGTCCTACCGCTGGAACCCGCAGGTCTGGGCCGGCATGGGCTATGCGGTGGTGATGGTCGATTTCCACGGCTCGACCGGCTACGGCACGGCCTTCGCACAGTCGATCGTCGGTCACTGGGGCGACCGCCCGCTGGAAGACCTGCAGAAGGGCTGGGCCGCGGCCCTGGCGAAATACGACTACCTCGACGGCGGTCGCGCCTGTGCGTTGGGCGGCTCCTACGGCGGCTACATGGTCGCGTGGATCGCCAGCCAGTGGAAGGAGCCGTGGAAGTGCCTGGTCAACCACGCAGGCCTCTTCGACACCCGCGGCTTCGCCTATTCGGCCGACATCCCGAACTTCGCCGAGGAGCAGTTCGGCGGCCTGACCTGGTCCGATCCCGCCGCGGCCGAGCGCTTCAACCCCTCGACCCACGTGAAGGACTGGAAGGTCCCGATGCTGGTCATCCACGGCGCCCGCGACTACCGCGTGCCGCTCGACCAGGGCATCTCCGCCTACACCGCCAACCAGCGCGTGGGCGTCCCGACCCAGTACCTGCACTTCCCGGACGAGAACCACTGGGTCCTCAAGCCCCAGAACTCGGTCCAGTGGTACGGCGCGGTCCAGGGCTGGATGGACAGGTACACGAAGTAGTCTGATCCTCATTGCGTGGTTCGACACGCGGCCTCCGGCCGCTGCTCGCCATGACTATTCGTAGTCATCCTGAGCAGCCCGCGTAGCGGGCGTGTCGAAGGACGCATCGCTTTTCCGCTTCCGATCGCAAGCATCGGAATGATCCAAAGCCCGCGCAGGCGCAGCATGGCTCCACCACATGAAAGGAGCCATGTCATGGCCTACGACACCGACGACGCCCGCTGGACGGCCGTCGTGACCCGCGACCAGGACGCCGACGGCGTGTTCCTGTTCGCCGTGACCACCACCGGCGTCTACTGCCGGCCCGGCTGCAGCGGTCGGCCGCTGCGGCGCAACGTCCGCTTCTACGAAACCGCCGAGGCCGCCCGGGCCGACGGCTTCCGCGCCTGCAAGCGCTGCCGGCCGGACGAGGCGCGCGAGACGCTGCGCTGGACGACCGTCGCCACCGACCTGGGGCTCGCCCTGATCGCCGTGTCCGACGCCGGCCTGCGAGCGGTCACCTTCGGCGACGACGCTTCGGCCCTGCGTGACGACCTGGCCGCCCGCTTCCCGAAAGCCCGGCTGGCCGAGGACGCCGGAGGGCTCGGCGACCTGGCCGCCAAGATGCGGACCTTGATCGCCGACCCCAGCGCCGCCGCCGATCTGCCGCTCGACGACCGCGGGACGGACCTGCAGCGCGCCGTCTGGAAGGCCCTGCGCGACATCCCGGCCGGCCGTACGGCCAGCTACGCCGAGGTGGCCCGCGCCATCGGGCGGCCGGAAGCGGTGCGGGCGGTGGCCCAGGCCTGCGGCGCCAATCCGCTGGCGGTGCTGACGCCCTGCCATCGCGTGGTGCGGTCCGACGGCGGCCTGTCCGGTTACCGCTGGGGCGTCGAGCGCAAGCGCGCCCTGCTGGCCCGCGAGGGAGCGGCGGCGTGAACCTGAGCGTGCTGGACTGGAAGCGTATCGCCTCCGAGCTCGACGCTCGGGGATGGGCCCTCACCGGGCCCGTCCTCGACGCGGACGACTGTTCGGCGCTGGCGGAGCTCTATGAACAGGAGGCTGGATTCCGCAGCCGGGTGGTGATGGCGCGGCACGGCTTCGGCCAGGGAGAATACCGCTACTTCAGCTATCCGCTGCCGGAACCGGTCCAGACCTTGCGCGAGACGCTGTATCCGCCGTTGGCCTGGGTCGCGAACCGCTGGACCCAGCGGCTGGTCGGCGACCGCGTCTTTCCCGAGGCGTTGGACGACATGCTGGCCCGCTGCCACGCCGCCGGCCAGCAGCGGCCGACGCCCCTGCTGCTGAAATACGGGCCGGGCGACTACAACTGCCTGCACCAGGACCTGTACGGCGAGCATGTCTTCCCGCTGCAGGCCGCCTTCCTGCTGGACGAGCCGGGCGTGGACTTCGAGGGGGGCGAGTTCGTCCTGGTGGAGCAGCGCCCCCGCCAGCAGTCCGCGCCGCAGGTCGTGCCCCTGACCAAGGGGCAGGGGGTGATCTTCGCGGTGCGCGAGCGGCCGCACGCCGGCGTGCGCGGCGTCCACCGGCGAGTGTTGCGGCACGGCGTGTCGGAGGTCCGCAGCGGCCGGCGGCGCGTGCTGGGCGTGATCTTCCACGACGCGAGCTGAAGCTCGCTGCGTCCTTCGACACGCGCTCTTCGGGCGCAGTCATCCTGAGCGGGCGCGCAGCGCCGTGTCGAAGGACGCATTGACCCGGCCGCCCACGCCGGTTAGCGCCTCACCCATGACCGCTTTGCCCGCCGGCCTCGCCGAAATCGCCGACCGCTACGATGTTCTGCTCAGCGACGTCTGGGGCGTGATCCACAACGGCCGGGAGAGCTTCCCCGACGCCTGCGAGGCCCTGGTCCGGTTCCGGGCCGAGAAGGGGCCGGTGATCCTGATCTCCAACTCGCCGCGGCCGGCCAGCGACGTGGTCGCCCAGCTCGATGCGCTGAAGGTGCCGCGCGAGGCCTGGAGCGCCTTCGTGACCTCCGGCGACGCCACCCGCGCCCTGCTGAGCCAGCGCAAGGCGACCGGCCGCGCCTGGCGCATCGGCCCGGACCGCGACTGGCCGCTCTATGAAGGCCTGGGCCTGGAATTCGGCGACGCCGACACCTCCGCCTTCGTGACCGTGACCGGCCCCTACGACGACGATGTCGAGACCCCGGAGGACTACCGCGAGCGCTTCATCGGCCCGGCCTCGCGCGGTCTGCCGATGATCTGCGCCAATCCCGATCGGGTGGTGCAGCGCGGCGACAAGCTGATCTACTGCGGCGGCGCCCTGGCGGACCTCTACAAGGAGCTGGGCGGCGAGGTCCTGATGGCCGGCAAGCCCTACGCCCCGATCTACGACCTCAGCCTGTCGGAAGCCTCGCGCCTGCTCGGCCGGACGGTCGACGAGCGCCGCGTGCTGTGCATCGGCGACGGCGTCCACACCGACGTCCAGGGCGCCGAGGATCACGGCCTCGACTGCCTGTTCATCGCCCGCGGCATCCATGGCGAAGCGGCGATGGGCCCGGACGGCCGGCTGTCGGCGCCCGGCGTCGACGCCCTGCTGGCGGCGGAGGGCGTGAAGACGACCTACGCCATGGCCGACCTGGAATGGTGACTTAGGAGCTCAGAATGTCGGGCCTGTTCCTCGAAGATCTCTCCGTCGGCCAGTCGGCCGAACTGACCCGCGTCGTCGCGGAGGCGGACGTCGTCGCCTTCGCCGACGTCAGCGGCGACCACAATCCCGTCCACCTGGACGAGGCCTTCGCGGCGACCACGCCGTTCAAGACCCGCATCGCTCACGGCATGCTGTCGGGCGCCTACATCTCGGCCCTGATCGCGGGGAAGCTGCCAGGGCCCGGCGCGATCTACCTGTCGCAGAACCTGGTCTTCAAACGGCCGGTGAAGCTGGGCGACGAGGTGACGGTGACGGTGACCATCACCGCCATCGACGAGGCCAAGGCCCGGGTCACCCTGGCGACCGTCTGCGCCGTCGGCGGCAAGACCGTGGTCGACGGCGAGGCCGTGATCATGGCGCCGCGCAAGGCCGCCTGATGACCGTCCGCATCGTCCACGGCTGGAAGAACCTCGCTGAGAACGATCGCGGCGCGGCCGTGGCGCTGGGCAACTTCGACGGGGTACATCGCGGCCACCAGCAGGTGATCGCCGGCGCCGTCGAGGCGGGGCGCCGGCTGGGCGCGCCCGTGGGCGTGATCAGCTTCGACCCGCATCCGCGCCGCCTGTTCCATCCGGACGAGCCGGCCTTCCGGCTGATGACCGCCGAGCAGCAGGCCCGGGCGCTGGGCGCGCTGGGCGTGGACCTGTTCTACGTGCTGCCGTTCGACTTCGAGATGGCCAACTTCAGCGACGAAGGCTTCGCGCGGCACGTTCTGCACGAGGGCCTGGGCGTGAAGCACGTCGCCGTCGGCTTCGACATCTCCTTCGGCAAGGGGCGGACCGGCAGCCCCGGGCTGATGCGGAAGTACGGCGCGCAGCTGGGCTTCTCCGTCTCGGTCGCCGAGGCGGTGGGCGAGGGCAGCGAAAAGTACAGCTCGACCGCCGTGCGCCAGGCCCTGCGTGACGGGCGTCCGGACGAGGCGGCGCATATCCTGGGCCAGCCGTTCGCCATCGAGGGCGTTGTCCGCCGCGGCCAGCAGCTGGGTCGCCAGCTCGGCTTCCCGACCGCCAATGTGTTCATGGCCGACTACGTCGTGCCGAAGCTGGGCGTCTATGCGACGCGCACGCGCCTGCCCGACGGCCGGGTCGTGCCCGGGGTGGCCAACATCGGCAACAACCCCACCACCGGCGAGGTCGAGACCCGGCTGGAGGTCTGGCTGTTCGACTTCGACGAGGACCTCTACGGCCAGGTGATCGAGACCGGGCTGGTCGCCTTCCTGCGGCCGGAGGAGAAGTTCGCCTCGATCGACGAGATGGTCGACCAGATCCGCCGCGACGAGGCGGCGGCGCGGAAGATCGTCGGCTGAAGGATGCTCCCCTCTGGGGGAGCTGTCGGCGCAGCCGACTGAGGGCGTGATGAGCGCGACAGACCCCCTCCGTCTCGCCTTTGGCGAGCCGCCTCCCCCAGAGGGGAGGATCCAGACGTGCAAAGCGCACGATGCTCTGCTACAGCCCCGACCGATGACTTCGGTTCGGAAGACCTCGCGAATTATCCGCCCGGCGTGACGCCGCCGGGAACGGCCGCGCATTGCCGGGACGTGACCCCGCACCCTTCCGACCTATCCCGAGAAAGTCCCCATGGCCGACGACGCCGCTTCCCCGCGCGATTACCGCGACACCGTGTTCCTTCCCGAGACCGCCTTCCCGATGCGGGCGGGCCTGCCGAAGAAGGAGCCCGAGATCCTGGCCGGCTGGGCCGACCAGGACCTCTATCACGCCCTGCGCAAGGCCCGTCAGGACGCCGGCGCGCCGCTGTTCGTGTTCCATGACGGCCCGCCCTACGCCAACGGCGCGATCCACATCGGCCATGCGCTGAACAAGCTGTTGAAGGACTTCTCCTGCCGCAGCCGTTTCGCCCTGGGCTACGACGTCGACTTCATCCCGGGCTGGGACTGCCACGGCCTGCCGATCGAGTGGAAGATCGAGGAGGAGTACCGCAAGAAGGGCCGCCGCAAGGACGATGTCCCGACCGCGGAATTCCGCGCCGAGTGCCGCGCCTACGCCGGCCACTGGATCGGCGAGCAGATGAAGGGCTTCAAGCGGCTGGGCGTCCTGGCCGACTGGGAGCGCCGCTATTCGACCATGGACTTCACGAGCGAGGCGACCATCGTCGCCGAGTTCCAGAAGTTCGTGATGTCGGGCCAGCTCTACCGAGGCTCCAAGCCGGTGATGTGGTCGCCGGTCGAGCGCACCGCCCTGGCCGACGCCGAGGTCGAGTACGCCGACCACGTCTCGCCGACGGTGTGGGTGAAGTTCCCGGTGCAGGGCGGCGACGCCTCAGTCGTGATCTGGACGACCACCCCCTGGACGATCCCGGCCAACCGGGCGGTCAGCTACAACCCGCGCATCGACTACGGCGTCTACGAGGTCGAGGCGCTGGAGGAGAACCTCGAGTTCCAGCCCTGGGCCGCGCCCGGGGACAGGTTGATCCTGGCCGACAAGCTGGCCGAGGACGTGCTGAAGGCCGCCAAGGTCGCCAAGTGGAAGCGCGTCGAAGTCGCCGATCTGGACGGCGTAGTGCTGAGCCACCCTCTGGCCAAGGTCGACGCCGGCTACGGTTTCAAGGTGCCGATGCTGGCCGGCGATCACGTCACCGACGACGCCGGCACGGGCTTCGTGCACACCGCGCCCGGCCACGGCGCCGACGACTACCTGGTCTGGCTCAGGAGCAAGGCTCAGCTGGACGCCGCAGGCATCGATTCGGCGATCCCCGAGACCGTCGACCCGGACGGCGCCTACTACCCGCATGTGCCGCTGTTCGCGGGCCTGAAGGTGCTGGAGACCGAGGGCAAGAAGTCCGGCAGGTTCGGCCCGGCCAACGGCGCGGTCATGGAGAAGCTGATCGAGGCCGGCGCCCTGCTCGCCCGCGGCCGCCTGGAGCACAGCTACCCGCACAGCTGGCGTTCGAAGGCGCCGGTCATCTTCCGCAACACGCCGCAGTGGTTCATCCGCATGGACCATCCGATCGAGGGCGGCGACACCACTCTGCGGCAGCGCGCGCTGCAGGCCATCGCCGACACCGCCTTCTATCCGGAGATGGGCCGCAACCGCATCGGCGGCATGGTCGAGACGCGCCCGGACTGGCTGATCAGCCGCCAGCGCGCCTGGGGCGCTCCGCTGGCGATGTTCGTCGACAAGGTCACGGGCGAGCCTTTGCGCGACCAGGCCGTCAACGACCGCATCGTCGCGCTGATGCGCGAGGAGGGCGCCGACGCCTGGTTCAACCGGCCGGCCACGGACTTCCTCGGCGATCACGATCCGGACCAGTACGAGAAGGTCGAGGACATCCTCGACGTCTGGTTCGACTCCGGCTCGACCCACGCCTTCACGCTGGAAGGTCGCGATGACAGCGGCTGGCCGGCCGACCTCTACCTGGAAGGCTCCGACCAGCACCGCGGCTGGTTCCAGTCCTCGCTGCTGGAATCCTGCGGCACGCGCGGCCGCGCGCCCTACAAGACCCTGGTCACCCACGGCTTCACCCTCGACGAGAACGGACAGAAGATGTCCAAGTCGCTGGGCAACACGGTGGATCCGCACGTCGTGATCGCCGAGTCCGGGGCTGAAATCCTGCGTCTGTGGGCCGCCACGGTCGACTATCAGGACGACCAGCGGATCGGGAAGACGATCCTGGCCACGGTCACCGACAGCTACCGCAAGCTGCGCAACACCATGCGCTATCTGCTGGGCGCCCTGGACGGCTTCACCGAGGCCGAACGCGTGCCGGTCGCCGAGATGCCGGCGCTGGAGCAGTATGTCCTGCACCGGCTGTGGACGCTCGACGGCCAGGTCCGCGACGCCTACGAGCGCTACAGCTTCAACGAGGTCGTGCGGCCGCTGCTGGACTTCTGCCAGTCGGACCTGTCGGTGTTCTTCTTCGACATCCGCAAGGACAGCCTCTACTGCGACCGCCCGGACGCCCTGAAGCGCCGCGCCTACCGCACCGTGCTGGACGCCATCTTCGAGCGCCTGACCATCTGGCTCAGCCCGCTGATGACCTTCACCATGGAAGAGGCCTGGACCACCCGCTTCCCCGAAGCCGGCTCGAACGCCTTCCGCGTCTTCCCGGAAACCCCGGCGGCGTGGCGCAACGACGCCGAGGAGGCGCGCTGGACGGCGATGGACGAGGTGATCTCGGCCGTCACCGCCTCGCTGGAGGTCGAGCGGCGCGAGAAGCGCATCGGCTCGTCGCTGGAGGCCGCGCCGACCGTCGAGCTGACGTCCGGACAGAAGGCCCTCTTCGACGGCCAGTCGGCGGCCGAGATTTTCCGCACCAGCACCGCGGAACTGATCGAGGGCGCCGCGCTTTCCGTCCGTCCGTTCCTGGCCCAGGGCGACAAGTGCGACCGCTGCTGGCGCATCCTGCCCGAGGTGAAGGCCGAAACGCGCCTGTGCCTTCGGTGCGAGGACGCCGTCGAGGCCTGGGACAAGACGCACGCCGCCTGATAACCAAGTCCGGACGGATCGACGGAGGACAGCCCGCTTGAGTTCTGACACCCCCGACGCGACGCCGGCCAAGCCGGCGGCGCGGCCCCTGCAGGGACCGAACGCCTTCACCATCGCCCTGGCGGTGATCGTGGCGGACCAGCTGATCAAGTTCTGGATCCTGGGCAGCGTGTTCCCGAGCGCCTGCGAGCCGTTCCATCCGTCGCCGGAGCTCTACACGCCGTGCACGGTTCCCGTGTTCGGCCCGTTCAACCTGAGCATGGTCTGGAACCAGGGCGTCAGCTTCGGCCTGTTCCGCGGCGAGGCCGAATGGGTCCGGTGGGCGCTGTCGGCCTTCTCGCTGGTGGTGGCTGTCGCACTGGGTTTCTGGGCCCGGCGAGTCGAGCGGCCGCTGCTGGGAATCGCCATCGGCCTGGTCATGGGCGGCGCGATCGGCAATCTGATCGATCGCGTGCGCCTGGGCGCCGTCGCCGACTTCCTGGACTTCCAGGACCTCTGGTTCCCCTGGGTGTTCAACGTCGCCGACAGCGGCATCACCATCGGGGTCGTGCTGCTGCTGATCGACAGCCTGCGGCAGGATCAGAAACGCTAGAGTCGGCCGGAGCGGGAGCGTCCAGGCGGCGGAACCGCGGACACTTCCGCCCAGGCGCTCTAATCAAAGTTGCCGTGCGCCCAACTTTTGGCGTATCGAGGGCGTCTGTCTGAGGCCGGGGGCGGCCTGTTGGAGCTAGGCTCGATGATCTCTTCTCGCGTTCTGTGCGTCCTGGCGTTGACGGCCGCCGCCGGTCTGGGCGGTTGCCAGTCGACCGCCAAGGCCTTGGGCGTCGCCAAGGTGACGCCGGACGAGTTCCGCGTCGTGACCAAGGCCCCGCTCGTGCTGCCGCCCGACTACGCGCTGCGTCCGCCCGCCCCGGGCGAGCCCCGTCCGCAGGAACTGCAGCCGGAAAGCGCCGCCCGCGCGGCCCTCATCGGCCAGTCCGCCGCCGCCCAGCGTTCGGACGGCGAGCGCCTGCTGGCCGCCCGCTCGGGCGCTGAGAAGTCCGATCCGCTGATCCGCTACGTCGTCGACGACGAGTTCGGCGACATCGCCCACAAGGACAAGAGCTTCGCCGACCGCGTGATGTTCTGGCGCAAGGACCAGCCGACCGCGCCCGCGGCCCCGGCCGCCGACGGAACCTCGGCCCCGGCGCCGGTCGACGCCGCCGCCGAAGAGGCGCGGCTCAAGGGCGTCACCGGCGGCAAGCCGGTGGTCATCGCCCGCGAGAAGTCGAACTGGGTCAAGCTTCCGGGTCTGTAAGGACCCGGTCCCTTCGCAGGGACGACGACGGCCGAGGCCGGCGGATGGAGGCTCGGAGGGCCTTTCGGACGCCGCTCTCGGCCGTTTTGCGTTTCCGGACGATCGCTTCCTTCCGCCGGGGGGAGCAGGAATCGCCTGATCGTCCTACATTGATCCCATGCCCATCCGTCGTCTTCCCCCCGAGACCGTCAACCGCATCGCCGCCGGCGAGGTGGTCGAGCGCCCGGCCAGCGCGATCAAGGAACTGGTCGAGAACGCGCTCGACGCCGGCTCGACCCGTATCGAGGTCGAGGCTGACGGCGGCGGCCTGACCCGCATCCTGGTCACCGACGACGGCTGCGGCCTGTCCGCCGACGAGCTGGCCCTGGCCGTCGAACGGCACGCCACCAGCAAGCTGGCGCCGCAGGAAGACGGCAGCTGGGACCTGCTCAATATCTCGACCATGGGTTTCCGCGGCGAGGCCCTGCCGTCGATCGGCTCGGTGGCGCGGCTGTCGATCTCCAGCCGTCCGCGGGCGGGCGGCGACGCCCACGCCATCCTGGTGGAGGGCGGGGCCATGGGCGGGGTCGGCCCCGCGGCCTTCGCCGGCCCGCACGGCGCCCGGATCGAGGTGCGCGACCTGTTCTACGCCACGCCGGCGCGCCTGAAATTCATGAAGTCGCCCCGCGCCGAACAGATGGCGATCGCCGAGGAGCTCAAGCGCCAGGCGATGGCGCACGAGGCGGTGGCCTTCACCCTGGACCTCGACGGCCGCCGCACCCTGCGCCTGTCGGCCGAGCATCCTGGACCCGAGGGGCGGCTGGCGCGCCTGGCGGCGGTGCTGGGCCGCGAGTTCCAGGACAACGCCCTGCAGATCGACCAGGAGCGCGACGGCGTGCGCCTGACGGGGTTCGCCGGCCTGCCGACCTACAGCCGCGGCAACGCCGCCCACCAGTACCTGTTCGTCAACGGCCGCCCGGTGCGCGACCGCCTGCTGCAGGGGGCCTTGCGCGCCGCCTATGCCGACTATCTGGCGCGCGACCGCCATCCGACGGCGGCCCTCTATGTCGAGCTCGACCCGACCTATGTCGACGTCAACGTCCACCCGGCCAAGGCCGAGGTGCGGTTCCGCGATCCGTCGCTGGTGCGCGGTCTGATCGTCGGCGCGCTGCGTCATGCCCTGCACGCCGCCGGTCACAGAGCCTCGACGACCGTGGCCTCGGCCGCCCTGGCGGGTTTCCGGCCGGAGGGCGGCGGTTCGCCGTCGTTCGGCGGCGGCTACCAGCCCGGCCCCTCGGCCGCCGGCTTCTCGGCCTGGCAGGCCGGCGGCTGGCAGCCCTCGCCCAGCTACCGGCCGGCCGCGCCCATGACGCTGCCGGGGCTGAACGAGGCGACCGCGCGGGTGGAGAGCATCCACGACTGGGCGCCGCCCGCCTTTGATCCGGAGACGTCTCAGTCGACCGCCGGAACGGTGGTCGACCCGGTCGACTTCCCGCTGGGCGCGGCGCGGGCCCAGGTTCACGAGACCTATGTCGTCGCCCAGACCCGGGACGGCATCGTCATCGTCGACCAGCACGCCGCCCACGAGCGGCTGGTCTACGAGCGCATGAAGCGCGAGATGGACGAGGGCGGCGTGGTCCGCCAGACCCTGCTGCTGCCCGAGGTGGTCGAGCTGGATCCCGCCGAGGCCGAGCGGGTGCTGGCCAAGGCGGACGAGCTGTCGGCCCTGGGCCTGGTCATCGAGCCGTTCGGACCGGGCGCGGTGCTGGTGCGCGAGACGCCGGCCCTGCTGGGCGAGGCCGACGCCGCCGGTCTGGTGCGCGACATCGCCGACGACCTCAGCGAGAACGGCCAGGCCCTGGCGCTGAAGGAGCGGCTGGAGGAGGTCTGCTCGACCATGGCCTGCCACGGCTCGGTGCGCTCGGGCCGTCGCCTGAACGCCGCTGAGATGAACGCCCTGCTCCGCGAGATGGAGGCCACCCCCCACTCCGGCCAGTGCAACCACGGCCGCCCCACCTACGTCGAGCTGAAGCTGGCCGATATCGAGCGGCTGTTCGGGCGGCGATAGAGCCCCCGAGCTTCCTCTCCCAAGGGAGAGGAAGCTCGGGGCGTCCTCAGAGTCGTCCCGCAAACACCCGCATGCCCTCGGCCAGGTAGTCGACCAAGCCCTCCGCGACCTTGTCGTAGTGGGCCCGAAAGCCCGGGTGCTCCTGGTACATGTCCGCCAGCCCCCTGTAGGCCGTCGCGTCCGGCGTCCAGAAGCGTCCGACCCAGGCGTAGTGCCTGGCGACGAGAGTCTGGGTCGCCGCCGAGTCGGCCGGCAGGGCGTCGGCCATGGCCTTGGCCAGACCGGCGTTCACGGCGTCGCCTTCCGTCTTCACGGCGTCGTAGTCGACCTGGGTCCAGCCCTTCACCGCCGCTCTTGAGGCTTCGACCTTGGCCGCCATGTCGCCGCCGTATCGATCGACCAGCCAGGCCTCGTACTCGCCCTGCTTCTCGGGGGCGAAACCGTCGTAGAGTCTTTTCGCGTCCATCTCTCGCTCCTGTTCAAGGTCGGCGAGGGTGCGGTCCAGCGTGGCGAGCAGGCGGTCGTAGCGCCGGGCCTGGGCCTCCAGCTTCGCCCGATGGCCGCGCAGGGCGGCGATGCGGTCGAAGTCCGGCGCCTTCAGCACCGCGGCGATGGTCTCCAGCGGGAGTTCGAGCTCCCGATGGAAGAGGATCTGCTGCAGGCGCAGCAGCTCCTCGCGGCCGTACCAGCGATAGCCGTTCTCGCCGACGCGGGCGGGCTTGAGCAGGCCGATGGCGTCGTAGTGGTGCAGCGCGCGGACGGAAACGCCCGACAGCCGCGCCACCTGTTTCACCGTCCATTCCTGACCCAAGACCGTCGCTCCTCGTCGATGGACGAGGGCATCAGGCCTCACGCGGCGTGAGGGTCAAGAACCGGTTTCAGGCGGCGGCCCGGCGGTCGCCGCGGGAGGCGACGGCGGCTTCGATCGCGGCGGCCAGCAGGTCGGCCTTGATCGGCTTTTCGACCACCCCGTCCATGCCTTCGGCCATGTACTGGGCGGCGTCCCAGGGATCGGCGTTGGCGGTCAGGGCCAGGATCGGCACGTCGCCGGCCGGACCCTCCAGGCGGCGGATGGCGCGGGTCGCCTCCAGGCCGTCCATCTCCGGCATGCGGATGTCCATCAGCACCAGGTCGTAGAGCGCCGATCGCGCCGCGTCGACGGCGGCCAGGCCGTCGGCGACGGCGTCGCTGGTGCAGCCGAACATCTCCACCAGGGCGCCGGCGACCATCCGGTTGGTGGCGTTGTCGTCGGCGATGAGGATGCGCAGCGGGCGCTCGAATTCGGACGGCGCTTCGCGGGTCTCGGCGGGCTGGGCCTCCGGCGGGACGTCGAACAGCACGACGTCGAAGCGGAAGGTCACGCCGCGGCCCGGATTGTTGCGCGCCTCGATGGAGCCGCCCATGCGGGTGACGATCTCGCGGCAGATCGACAGGCCCAGGCCGGCGCCGCCCTGTGAGCGGCCGGTCTCGGTCTGGAAGAACGGATTGAAGATGTTCTCCAGCCGGTCGTCCGGCACGCCGACGCCGCTGTCGCGAACCTCGCCGGCCAGACGCACGTGGGGACCGTCGCGCTCGGCCGTCAGCGACACCTCGACCATGCCCCGGTCGGTGAACTTCAGGGCGTTGCCGATCAGGTTGTTGAACACCTGCTTGAAGCGGATCAGGTCGCCCAGCGCCCACTGCTCGTTGTCGCCGCGATAGGAGAACAGCAGTGTGAGGCCTTTCTGCTCGGCCCGCGGTCGCCAGAGGCCGTCGAGGTCGTCGAGGAGCTGCGGAACGTGGAAACCATCCTCCGCCAGATCCATGACGCCGGATTCGGCGCGCGAGATGTCCAGAGCGTCGGTCAGCAGGCGGAGCAGGGTCTCGCCGGACTCCACGATGGTGTGGACGTAGGGCTTCAACTCGGCCTGGGTCAGCTTGCGGTCCAGAATGTCGGCGATGGCCAGCACGCCGTTCAACGGGGTGCGGATCTCGTGGCTCATCACCGCCAGGAACTGCGACTTGGCGGTCAGGGCGGCCTGGGCCTCGACCTTGGCCTGGTTCAGCCGCTCGGCGATGCGGGTCATCTCCTCGGCGTGGGCGCGATTGGCGGCGCTGGTCGCCTGCAGAAGAGACAATAGGGCGCCGACGCCGAGGTACTGGCCGTTCTCGACGACGATGAAGCCGTGCATCAGGGCGGAGGGGCGCTCGTCCAGCACCTCGCCGGTGAAGTCGGCGACCAGGGTGGCGCCTTCGGCGATCAGCGGCGCGCCGTCCATCAGCATCGAGATCGGGCGCTGGGCATACAGGGCGCGGCCGTATTCGGCCGCCATGCTCAGGAAGAAGCTGTTGCGGTCGACGATGCCGACGGGGCGTCCGTCCGCATCGACCACGGGCAGGGCGAGCAGGTCCGGCTCCTGCTGGAAGCGTCGATAGACCTCGCCGCCCGGCGTGTCCGGGGCCACCGGCAGCGCCCTGACAGCCAGACTCGACAGATCGGAACCCATGACGCCTCCACAAACTGGGCGCCAGACATCACGGGTATTTCTAAGCAAAAGTGAATCTCGATTTCTCTGCTTGGGCGATATATTCCGTATAAGGATTGATATTGCGCGACGAATTTGTGACATCGCCGATCCGGATGTTCGCGGCGGAAATATAGAAGAGTATCCGGCCCGACATGGCGTCGGGTTGCGAAATCCGTCGGCGGCGGCTACAGACGACCCGGTCCAAACCAAGAGGCATCATGCTTCCCCTTGTGAACGAGGCTCGGGCCTGACGCTCGGACTGCTCTAGTCCGAACGTTTCGAGCGCCCGCTGAACCCCACGCTTCCGCCCTCGCGGAGGCGCGATGTTTCACGCCTCGATATCGGACTTTTTCCAGTGAACATTTCCAAATCGCAGCAGCGTACGCTGCACGCGCTCGCGCAAGGCGGACGCATTGAACTCGTGCGCGACGAAGACGACGGCGCGCTCGTGGGCGCCGATTGCTGGACCCGTGAGGGTTGGCGACTGACCGACTGCGACCTTGCGGTCTTCAAGGCGCTGCGCCGGCGCCGCTTCGTGGCCAGCAAGGACGGCGGCCCCTACCGCATCACGCGGGACGGGCTGTTGAACCTGCGGTCGCAGCTCGACAACCGGGTTGGAGCCAAGCGGCTCTAGTCAGCCCCGGCGGCGCAGGAAGTGGACGCGCGCGGCGCCGTAGTCGCGCGCGTCCAGGACCTCGAAGCCCTCCGGCTGGACGTCGGGCTCGTCGCTGCCGCGCTCGAACATCACGATCGCGCCCGGCGTCAGCCAGCCGCCCTCGGCCAAGCCCTGCAGCGCCTTCTCGCCCAGGCCGCGGGCATAGGGCGGGTCGAGCAGGGCTAGGTCGAACGGCGCGCCGGCGCTGGCCGGACGGGCCCCCAGGTCGGTGGCGTCGCGGCGATGGATGCGGGTCGCCCCGAACAGGCCGAAGGCGTCGATGTTCTCGCGGATCGCGCCGCGCGCCGCATCGTCGGTCTCCACGAACAGGCAGAAGGCGGCGCCCCGCGAGATGGCCTCGAAGCCGAGCGCGCCCGAACCGGCGAACAGGTCGATCACCCGGGCGCCCTGCAGCTCTGGCGCCCAGGCGGCGTGCTCCAGGATGTTGAACACCGCCTGCCGCGCCCGGTCGGAGGTCGGACGCGTGCCCTGTCCGGGCGGAGTTGCGATGCTGCGCCCGCGCAGGGCGCCTGAGACGATGCGCATGAAGAGTCCTCGTCGCCGCTGGCGAATCGTCGCCGGCTGCGCGCTAGATGGTGCGGAACGATCCCTTACCCACCGCGGAGCCCCCGTTCAAATGCTGACCTGGCCTGCGACGGATCGCGACCTGAACCTGACGGAGACCCCGGCCTTCCTGGCGCTGGTCCAGCGGAAGGAGCGGGCCTGGTGGCGCATCGTGCTGACGCTCCTGCTGGGCGGCGTCGGCTTCTTTCTCGTCGGTCTGCTCGGGATGCCGATCGCCGCCGGGCTCGGCATGGGATTGCTGGCCGCGATGGGCGAGCCCGCCACGTTCGGCCGGGCCCTGGACATCGCGCTGTCGACGGGAGGAACGGACGCGAGCGGCTCGCTGGCCGCCGAGGGCGTCCGCATCGTGACCCTGGGCGTGCTGTTCGCCGGGCTGGCCGCCACGCTGGTGCTGACCCTGGCGGCGATCAACCGGCGGCCGATGCGCAGCTGGATCACGGCCGCGCCCCGTTTCCGCTGGCGGCTCATGCTGCTCGGGCTGGGCCTCTATGCCGGCGTGCTGGCCGCGGTGCTGGGCGTCAGCGTGCTGAGCGGCGACGACAGCCTGCGCCCGCCGCTCTTCACGCCGGGCGAGCCGCTGGATGCGCGCCTGCTCTACCTGGCGGTCGTCCTGCTGGCGATCCCGGTCGCGGCGGCGTTCGAGGAGATCCTCTGCCGCGGCTGGATGATGCAGCTGACGGGGGCCTTTTCGCGGAACCTGATCGTGCTGCTGCTGGTCAACGGCGTGATCTTCTCGGCGCTCCATCTCGACCCCGACCCCGGGCGCTTCGTCGCGCGACTGGCCAGCGGGGTGGCCTTCAGCTGGGCGGCCCTGCGGCTCGGCGGGCTGGAGTTCGCGATCGGCGCCCACGCGGCCAACAACCTGATGATCGCCCTGTTCGCCCAGACCATCACCGCCAACCTCAGCGACGCCACGCCGGCGACGGTCGTCGAGGTCGTGATCGAGTTGGCGGCCGCGGTCGCGCTCATGGGGCTGGCGGAGCTGACGCTGCGGTGGCCGCCCCTGCGTCGGTGGAGCGGGGCCGGCCTCACTGCCAGCGCAGCGGCGGCGCCTCGGCCTTCAACCTGAGCAGGGCTTCGCGCAGGCCGTCCATGAACTCGGTGCGGCGGCCGCCCCAGCGGATCGGCTCGCCGATCAGGACGGCGCAGTTCATCGGCACCGGGATCGCTTCGCCCTTCGGCAGCACCCGGCCGGCGCCCTGGATCCAGACCGGCGTCACAGGGGCCTCCGGGAAGGCCTCGGCCAGGCGGGCGACGCCGCTCTTCAGCCGGGCGATCTCGTCGCTGGCGTCGCCGCGCGTGCCTTCCGGGAAGACGATGATGATGTCGCCGTCGGCGAGAGCCTGCTTGGCCGGAGCCAGGATGTCCTCGCCCGAGGCGACGCGGTCGCGCGCCACCGGCACGATGCCGACCAGGTTGCGCGAGAACCAGCCGACCACCGGATCCTTCAGGAAATAGTCCGACGCCGCGGCCGGCCGCACCTTGCCGACGATACGCGCCGGGAAGATCGACAGCATCAGCAGGGTGTCCATGTGGCTGTTGTGGTTGGCCACGATGATCGCGGGGCCGCGGGTCGGCAGGTATTCCTCGCCGGTGACGTCGGCGCCGGTCATGAACTTGGCGACCGGTCGGGCGATGAGCAGGATCAGCAGCCAGCGCAGCCAGGCCATTTCAGAACTTCTCCACCGCGAACCAGGCCAGAAGGTGGAAGTAGATCGGGGCCGTGAAGGTCAAGCTGTCGATGCGGTCCAGGATGCCGCCGTGGCCGGGGATGAACTTCGAGGTGTCCTTGACCCCGATGTCGCGCTTGATCGCGCTCATGGTGACGTCGCCGGCGAAGCCCGCCGCCGGCAGGACGAAGGCGGTGATCGCCAGGCCGACGCCGCTGAGCGGGGTGAACAGCGGGCCGGCGAACCAGATCAGGGCGGCGGTGCTCAGCCAGCCGCCGATGAAGCCCTCCCAGGTCTTGTTGGGGCTGACCCGCGGGATGATCTTGCGGCGGCCGAGCAGCTTGCCCCAGACATACTGCGCAACGTCGTTGAACTCGGTCGCGACCAGCAGGAAGAATACTAGTCCAGCCGCCCCGGCCGGGGTCTCAAGCGCCGGGGTCCGCGTCAGATAGGCGACGTAGCCGATGTTGTAGACGCAGGTCATCAGGCCCCAGTGGAACAGGGCGACCCGGCTCAGATAGCCCTGGGTCTGGCCGACGACGGCCATCAGCCAGGGCGTGATCAGGAAGGCGTAGACGGGGATCAGGACCAGATAGATCCCGTAGATGTCCAAAGCGATGAAGGCGTAGTTGACCGGGATGGCGAGATAGGCGGCCAGGATGATCAGGCGGTCCTCGCGCCGCGTCGGGGCCAGCGACAGGAACTCGCGCAGGGCGATGAACGACACCGCCGCGAACAGGGTCACGGTCGCCGGCCAGCCCGCCAGCAGCGCCGCCGCCAGGACGGCGATCATCACCCACCAGCTGGCGATGCGCTGGCGCAGCTCCTTGTAGTCCTTGGTCGGGCGACCGACGGTCAGGACGCCGGCGACGACGCTGCCGAGCACCAGCAGGCCGACGACGCCCGCCAGGCCCCAGATCAGCGCCGGCGGCTGCCCGGCGAGGAAACGCGCGATGATGTCCAATCCGTCCCCGACCGGGCTGCCCCTGCGATGTCGGAGAGCTTGCCGCGCGCGGCGATCCGGTCAAGGCTCCGCGTCATGCAGAGGCTGATGAAGTCCAGCGCCGTCCACATCGCCTTCGGCTTCCTGCTGATGGGCGGCTGGACCCTGTTCGCCAACCGAGCCCACGGCCTGGCCGAGTCCTGGCTGCCGGCGCTGGTCCAGGGGACGATCTCCGGCGTGCTGACCGGAATCCTCAAGAAGGCGCTCGAGACGCTCGACGGCAGGCTGTCGGGCGCGGCCGCCTATGTCGTTCCGCCGATGATCACCGCCGGCTCGATCCTGGCCGTGCTGACCCTGGTTCATCGGCTGATCGGCACGCCCGAGCTGGTCGCCACCATCGCCTTCCCCTGGACGATCTCGACCCTCTACGCCGTGATCTACAACGCCCGCCTCGTCGCCGACCGCCGGAAGGCCGCATGACCGTCGAAAGTCCCGAGAACCGCCGCCCGCTGAAGACCCGCTCCGCCGGCTGGGCCGGGGCGCTGGCCGCCGCCCTGGGACGGGCGAGGATCAGTCCGGACACGATCTCGTTCGCCTCGATCGGGTTCGCGGTGCTGGGCGCGGGCGCGCTGGGGCTGTCGGGTTTCAGCGAGGGCGGCGCGCGGGTGGCCTGGCTGCTGCTCGGCGCGCTGTGCATCCAGCTGCGCCTGCTCGCCAACATGCTGGACGGGATGGTGGCGGTGGAGCATGGCCTGGGCGGACCGGCGGGCCCGATCTGGAACGAGCTGCCCGACCGCGTCGCCGACGCCTTCTTCCTGGTCGCCGCCGGCTACGGCGCAGTGGCCATGGGCCAGCACGCCGGCGACTGGCTGGGCTGGACCGCGACCGTGCTGGCGATCCTGACCGCCTATGTCCGCGAGCTGGGGCGGGGGCTGGGTTTTCCGGCCGACTTCCGCGGGCCGATGGCCAAGCCGCACCGCATGTTCGTGCTCACTATCGCCTGCCTGGTCAGCGCCGCCGAGCCGCTGTGGGGCTGGAGGGGGCAGACGCTGGTCATCGCGCTGGCCGTGATCGCGGCGGGCGGCCTGATCACGGTGGTCCGCCGGACGGCCCGCCTGGCCGCCCAGCTGGGCGAGCAGCGCTAGCCGCGACCGTCCCTCTCGCTCCGCATGTCCTCGTGAAGGCGGGGACGCTCGGAGGAAAGAGAAGCCGGGCTAGCCCCGACGCTTCGGGGCGCCGGGGCGGTTCGGCTTGACGCCGGGCTTTCCGGCCGCGCGCGGTCCGCGCGGTCCTGCCGGCTTGCCGGACGATGCGGGTCGAGGACCGTCCGCACGGGCGGCCGGGCGCGAACCCTTGGGCCCTTCGGACCAGGCCTTCTTCGCTGGAGCGCCCTTCTTGGCATGTGGGTTGAGCTTGGCCTTGGCCTTGGCCCAGCCGGCCTTCTTCGGTTGGCGCGGGCCCTTGATCTCGCCGCTCTCCTGGCCGGGGCGCAGCGCGCGGCGGGGAGCGACGTCCGCCTCCCGCGGCGTGCCGCCGGCCTCGCCAGAGGGGCGGCGGCGTCCGGCGCCGGGCGCGCCCTTGAACTGGACCGCCGAGCCCTTGGGCATGTTCTCGGGCGGGATCACCTCGGCCAGCAGCTCGCGGATCACGCGGGGGCCGACCTCCTCGACTTCGCCGGCGCCCAGGTCGCCGAGCGCGAACGGTCCATAGCTGAGGCGCAGCAGGCGATTGACCTTCAGCCCGATCGACTCGAGCACCCGGCGGACCTCGCGGTTCTTGCCCTCGGTCAGGCTGACCGTGATCCAGACGTTGCGCGCGCCCTCACGGTCGCCGACCGCCTTGTCCAGTTTGGCGTCGATGGAGCCGTAGCGGACGCCTTCGACGACCACGCCCTCCTTCAGCTTGTCCAGCCGCTCCTGGGTGGCGTAGCCGAAGGCGCGGACGCGGTAGCGGCGCACCCAGGCGGCCGACGGCATCTCCAGCGCCCGCGACAGCTCGCCGTCGTTGGTCAGCAGCAGCAGGCCTTCGGAGTTCAGGTCGAGCCGGCCGATCGAGATCACCCGCGGCAGGCCCTCGGGCAGATTCTGGAACACGGTCGGACGGCCGCCGGGGTCGTTGTGGCTGGTCACCAGCCCGACCGGCTTGTGGTAGCGGAACAGACGGGTCGGCTCGGCGCCCGCGACGACCTCGCCGTCGACGGTCAGGATGTCGCCGGGCTCGACCTTCACGGCGGGGGTGGTCAGGGTCTGGCCGTTGATCGCGACGCGGCCGGCCTCGATCAGGCGCTCGACCTCGCGGCGCGAGGCGACGCCGGCCCGGGCCAGGACCTTGGCGACGCGCTGGTGGTCGGCGGACTCGTCGGACGAATTGGGACGTGCAGCCATGCGGCCTGCTCCTTTACAAGGACGGTGTCGCCTCCCGGCGATAATCGAGCCCGTAAAGCACAAAACGCCGGACGCCGCCACGTGACGACCCTCTCTGATCCTTTGCCGAGTGATTGGGACGCCATGCGGATCGCGCTCGACGAGGCGCGGGCCGCGGCCGAGGCGGGCGAGACGCCGGTGGGCGCGGTGGTGCTCGATCCGGCGACCGGCAATGTCATCTCGCGGGCGGGCAACCACCCGATCGGCGCCCATGATCCCACGGCCCATGCCGAGATCGCGGCGATGCGGATCGCGGCCGAGAAGCTCGGCAACTATCGCCTGACCGACCTGACGCTGGTGGTGACGCTGGAGCCCTGCGCCATGTGCGCCGGCGCCATCAGCCACGCCCGTATCGGGCGGGTGGTGTTCGGAGCCGAGGATCCGAAGGGCGGCGCCGTGGTCCACGGTCCGCGCTTCTTCGAGCAGCCGACCTGTCACTGGCGGCCGCAGGTGACCGGCGGAGTGCTGGCCGAGGAAAGCGCCGAACTGCTGCGCGGCTTCTTCCGGGCGCGGCGCAAGAGGTGACCGTCCGCTACGCCGAGTTCGCCCCCCGGCCGGACCTGGCGGCTCACGTCGCCTGCGTCTGGGTGTTCGAGGGCCAGGACGCCGACGAGGACCAGCGGATCGCGCCGGACGGCCGCTGCGAGCTGATCGTCCACTACGGCCGGCCCTATCTCGAACGGACGGGACAGGGCGGCTACGTCCGCCAGCCACGGGTGCTTTTCGCCGGCCAGCTGACCCGGCCGCTGCATATCCGGGCGGACGGGGCGGCGGGCGTGGTCGGGGTCCGGTTCGCCGAGGCCGGGGCCTACGCCTATCTCGGCCGGCCGCTGGACGGCTTCACCGATCGCCGCGTGGCGCTGGATGCGAGCGGGTTCGACGCCGTCGACGAGGCCGCGCGTCTGGCGCAGGTCCAGGACCACGTCGCCGCCGAGATCGCCCGATGGGCCGCTCCGGACGACCCCCTCGTCGAGCGTTGCGTGGCCGATCTGGAGGCGGGCGCCGCTGTCGAGACCCTGTGCCGGGAGACGGGACTGTCGCCCAGGGCGCTGCAGCGCCGTTTCGCGACGCGGGTCGGGGTCTCGCCGCGGATGCTGGCCTCGATCCAGCGTTTCCGGCGCCTGTTCGCGGCCCTGCGCGAGGCCGACGCCGAAACCTGGACCGAAGCGGCGCAGGCGGCGGGCTATTTCGACCATCCGCAGATGGCGCGGGACTTCCGCCGGTTCGTCGGCTGCACCCCCTCGCAGTTCATGGCCGCGGAGCGGGGACTGTCGTCCAGCCTGGCCGATTTGCCGGCCTGAGCCGTCGCAAACGTACAAGCGCCCTGCCGGAGGATGGAGCAGGGTGAAGCGTCGCTAGAGGGGAGCCCATCGATGAAGCGTATCGCGTTCGCCTGCCTGTTGTTCGCCGCGGCCGCGCCGGTCGCCGGCGCCGCCGAGACGGCGTCGGTCGCCGACCTGGCCTGGATGGCCGGAACCTGGACCGTGACCCGGGGCGAGACCACCACCCGTGAGACCTGGCTGCCGCCGCTCGACGGAGCCATGGGCGGCGTGGGCCAGACGAGCCGCAAGGGCAAGCCCGCGCAGTTCGAGTTCATGAGCATCACCACCGAAGCCGCGGGACCGACCTTCACGGCGCGCGTGGGCGGCCAGCCGCCGACGCCGTTCGTGTTGAAGCCGGGCGGCAGGGACGAGGCGGTGTTCGAGAACCTCGCCCACGACTTCCCCCAGCGTGTGATCTACCGCCGCTGCGGCGAGGACCTTTGCGGCCGCATCGAGGGGACGATGAACGGCAAGGCCGAGGCGATGGACTGGCGTTACCGGCGGCCGTAGCGCTCAGCCGCCGCCGAGCAGGCGGGGCAGGTTCGGCTGGCCGGTGTGGGCCGTCACCCCGCCATCCACGGGGACGACGGCGCCGGTCACGTAGGACGCCTCGTCCGAGGCGAGGAAGGCCACGACGCCGGCGATCTCCTCCGGCTGGGCGAAACGGCCCAGCGGCACGGCGTCGTCCCAGCGCTCGCGGACGCCCTGCATGGCCTTGATGCCGGCGATGATCGGCGTGTCCACGGGACCGGGGCAGACGGCGTTGGCGCGGATGCCTTCGCGGGCGTGGTCGATGGCCAGCGAGCGAGTGTAGTTGATCACCCCGGCCTTGGCCGCGTTGTAGGCCGCGAAGCTGTAGTCGCCCGCCAGGCCGGAGATCGAGGCGGTGTTGACGATCGCCCCGCCGCCCCGGGCGCGCATCAGCGGGATCGCCGCCTTGCAGCCGTAGAAGACCGCGTTCAGGTCGATCTCGATCACCCGCCGCCAGTCCTCGATCGGCAGGTCCGGCGTCGCGCCGAAGCTGCCGATCCCGGCATTGTTGAACAGGACGTCGACCCCGCCGAAGCCGTCCGCGGCGACCGCCATCAGCGCCTCGACCTGCGGCCAGTCGGCGACGTCCGTGTGCTGGTAGCGGGCCCGGTCGCCCAGCGCCGCCGCTTCAGCCGCGCCGGCCTCGTCGTTCAGGTCGGCGATGACGACGCTGGCGCCCTCGGCGTGGAAGCGCCGCGCCGCCGCCAGCCCGATGCCCGACGCGCCGCCGGTGACGACGACGACCTTGTTCTCGAACCGCATCCGCCTGCTCCTCCGGATTATGAAATTAGAGTCTACTCCAATTTTCTTGACTTCCTAGCGTTCGCTCCAATGATCTGTCGGGAGCCCGCCTTCGAGAGCGGGCCCGTTCAGGGAGATGTCCGATGGACGCCGCGACCGCCGCCGCGCCGAGCCGCAAGATCGAGATCCGCCGCGCCTCGCAGGGGCGCGAACTGATGGAGGCCATGAGCCTGGCCCCTGTCGACATGACCCAGATGGAAGGCCTCGCGAAGCTGGTCGAGGCCGACTACCAGAAGGGCTTCGTCGTGAAGGTGCTGTTTTCCAGCGCCGAGCCGCCGATGAGCCTGACCTACAGCTGGTTCAAGCCGGGCTTCCCGCTGCCGCGTCACAGCCACAGCGCCGACTGTCTCTACTATGTGATCTCCGGCGAGATGCGGATGGGCGAGGACGCGCTGGGCGCCGGCGACTGCATGTTCGTGCCGGCCGGGGCGCTCTACACCTTCGAGACCGGATCGGAGGGCGTGGAGTTCATCGAGTTCCGCACCGCGCCGAAGTACGACATCCGCTACGCCTCGCCGGCCAAGGCCTGGGAGCGGCAGCTGGAACAGACCCGCACCCACGCAGCGCACTGGGACGACGAGACCCCGCCTGCGGCCGTCCGGCGGATGACGGGTGAGGCCTAGGCTTAGGGCCGATCGACATTCACTCAGAGCCCGCCCCCATAACCGTATGTCCTCGCGAAGGCGGAGACCCGAGCCGGCTATGCGGCTGCGGCGATCGGGGCAGATGTAAGATCGGCTTGGGTCCCCGCCTTCGCGAGGGCCTTCGGATGAAAACCGATACGCTGGGCTGAATGCTGATCCGACCTAGGCGAACACCGCCAGGCGGGCGTCCAGGCGCTCGCGCACGGCCGGCCATTCGTCCTTGAGGACGGAGAAGATCACCGTGTCGCGCACGCGGCCGGTCCAGGTCACGCGGTCGGCGCGCAGAACGCCCTCCTGAACCGCGCCGAGCTTCAGCACCGCCGCCCGGGAGCGGGCGTTCAGGGCGTCGACCCGGAAGGTCACCCGCGTGGCGCCGCTGTCGTAGGCGTGGATCATCATCAGCCGCTTGCAGGCCGGGTTCACCGCCCCGCCCCGGACGTCGGGGCGGAAGTAGGTGCCGCCGATCTCCGTGGCGTTGTTGGGCGGATCGGGAAAGTAGCAGCTGACGCCGACCACCTCGTCGCCGCGGAGGACGGCGTGGGCCAGCACCAGGCCCTTGGCCATGGCCTTCTGCGTCCGCTCCCAGTAGGGCGCGAAGTGCTCGCCGGCCATGGAATAGGGGTAGACGGACCAGATCTCCTGGTCCGCCTCGGCGGCGGCGCGCAGGCCCTCGCGGTGCGGTTCGGCCAGGGGCTCGAGCCGCACATGGGCGTCCTGCAGGACCGCCGCCGCCAGGTTCATGCGACCTCGGCGTATTCGCGCAGGCGGAAGTCGAGGCGGTCGCGGACGGCCGGCCAGTCGAAGTCGCAGATCGACAGGACCACCGTGTCGCGGACGTGGCCGGTCCAGGTGATCTTGTGGTTCCGCAGCGAGCCCTCGCGGTCGGCGCCGAGCTTCATCACCGCCGCCTGGCTGCGGGCGTTGCGCTCGTCGATCAGGAACTCGACGCGGATGGCGCCGGCGTCGAAGGCCTGGGCGAGCAGGAGCCGCTTGGATTCCGGATTCACCGGGCCCGAGCGGACGTCCGGGTGCAGGAAGGTCGAGCCGATCTCGACGCCCCGGTCCAGCTTGCGGATATTGCGGAAGCTGGTGGTGCCGACCACGCGCTTGTCGCTGATCCGGCGGATGACGTAGCCGATGCGTTCGCCGCGCTCGGTCTCGCCCTGCAGGGCGCCCCACCAGTCGCCGAAGCCCTCGCCGCAACCGTTGACCGACATGATCTCCCAGGACTCGGGATCGCAGTCGACGGCGACGCGCAGCTCGTCGCGGTGCTCGGGGGTGACGGGTTCCAGCCGCACGTGGCGGCCTTTGAGAAGCTTTGGCTTGAGGATCATGGCCGGCAGCCTGCCAAAGACCGGCCCGCTTGGGAACCGGCTTCGTTGAATTCCATGCCGGATACAATTGACTTTATATAAAACATAAAATTATGCTCTCCTCGCATAAAGGACGGCTCCATGGCTCGCGCTATCGATTCCAAGCTTGTCGACCAGTCTCGACTTTTCGAAGGCGTGGCCTGGGCGGCCGTCATCGCGGTCGCCATCCAGCTGTGGTTCGTCTTCGATCCGATGAAGACCCTGGGGCCGATCTATGACGCCGTCTTGATGCGGGACCCGGCGGCGGCGAAGGCGGCCAGCCCGCTGGTGTTCGACAGGATCGCCGCCGTTCTGCCGGCGCTCTGCTACCTGGGCGGCCTGATGGCCGTGGCCCATATCTTCGAACGGGTGGCCAAGGGCGAGCTGTTCTCCGCCGCAAACGCCGAGGGGCTGGCCAAGGTCGGCTCATCCCTGCTCTGGGGCGCCGCGGCGACGGCGATCATCGCGCCGCTGATCCGCACCGTCGCGGCGGGTTTCGGCGGCTGGGGCGGTTTCAGGCTGGAGCCGGAGACCTGGGTCATCGCGGTGATCGGCGGCGCCATCCTGGTGCTCGGCCGGATGCTGTCCGGCGCTGTCGCCCTGAAGACCGAGCTCGAGGAGATCGTCTGATGCCGACCGGCTTCACGCCCGCCCAGGAGCGCTCCCTGAAGCAGCAGGCCAAGCTGCTGCAGTTCACCGCCACGCTCGTCGTGATCGCCGCGATTCTGAACTTCCTGCGGGTCGGCGGGGTGTTTCCGTTCCTGTTCGCGGCCGTGGACGGATCGGGAGCCGGGGACGAGGCCGCGGCTCTGCTGCGGAGCCTGGTCGTGGCGGTTCCGACCTTCTTCTACATCGGGGCGGTCTGGATCGCGGGCGGCATCTTCGCCCGTGTGGGGCAGGGGGAGATCTTCACCGTCCGCAACAGTCGCGCCCTGGCCATGGTCGGCGGCGCGGTCGGGCTGGGGGCCGTCGCCGCGATTGCGGTCACGCCGCCGCTGCTCGCCTGGATCGACGGAATCCCCTATCGGTTCGAGAGTGCGCCGTCCGATACGCTGCTGGCCGTGATCGGCGGACTGATTCAGATGCTCGGCTTCACGCACGCCAAGGCCGGGGCGCTCCGGTCGGAACTGGACGAGATCATCTGAGTGCCCGTCGTCGTCACGCTCGACATCATGTTGGCCCGTCGCAAGATGAAGGCGCGCGACCTGGCTCAGCGTATCGGTCTGTCGGAGACCCAGCTCAGCCTGCTGCGCACCGGCAAGGTGCGGGGCGTGCGGTTCGAGACGCTGGCCAAGCTGTGCGCCGTGCTGGAATGCGCGCCGGGGGAGCTGCTGGAATACGAGTATGACGCCGCCGATCTGGCGGCCGTCGAGGCCGACGAGGCCTGACCCAAAAAATGAGCGCGGCGCTGCTCGACAGGCGCCGCGCAAAGGTGCGGGTCGTCTGCGCCCTCGGCGTCGCCTAGCGGCGGTCCTTGGCGATGGAGACCGTCGCCCCCTCGCAGTACTGGACCTGATAGACGCCGGCGCACCAGTCCATGCAGCCGACGGGGTCGGGCGTTCCGCCGTTGAAACAGTCGGCGACGCAGCCGCAGTAGGTGAAGGGCGGCTGGGCGTAGGTCGTCGTCGGGACGCTCACGGTGACGGCGGCGAGAAGCGCGGCCGCGGCGAACGGGGTCTTGAAGCTCTTCAGGAACATTCGGATCATCCTCACGCCGGAAGTGGCATGGGGCGAGCCTCACTCGCCACGATCGCAAATGCAACCTGAGATGGATGTTTCTGTCTTCACGGGTTCGCCGATAGCGAGTGTCGCCTTTCCCGCTTGCCCCTTGCGTCAACCGGCGCTACGGTGCCTTCAAACGATCGTTTGAATTCCGACAACAAAGGGCAGGGACGACCATGGACTTCGACATCTCCCCCAAGCAGCGCCAGTTCCTCGACCGCGTGGTCGCCTTCATCGAGGAGCACATCGTCCCGGCCGTGCCGCGCTACAACGAGGAAATGAACGTCCTCGGCGACGAGCGCTGGAAGGTCGTCCAGGTCGTCGAGGAGCTGAAGGTCAAGGCCAAGGCCGCCGGCCTGTGGAACTTCTTCATGCCGCCGCACAGCGGCCAGATCCACGTCGACGACACCTTCGAATTCGAGGGCATCCAGCTCACCAATCTCGAATACAGCCTGATCGCCGAGCAGATGGGCAAGATCGGCTTCGCCTCGGAGGTGTTCAACTGCTCCGCGCCGGACACCGGCAACATGGAAGTGCTGATGCGCTACGGCACGCTGGAGCAGAAGGAGCGCTGGCTGCGCCCGCTGATGAACGGCGAGATCCGCTCGGCCTTCCTGATGACCGAGCCGGCCGTGGCCAGCTCGGACGCCACCAACATCGAGACCCGCATCGAGCGCGACGGCGACCACTATGTGATCAACGGCCGCAAGTGGTGGTCTTCGGGCGTGGGCGATCCGCGCTGCAAGGTCGCCATCGTCATGGGCAAGACCGATCCGGACAACGCCAGCCGCCACCAGCAGCAGTCGCAGGTTCTGGTGCCGCTTGACGCCCCGGGCATCGAGATCGTCCGCATGCTGCCGGTGTTCGGCTACGACGACGCGCCGCACGGCCATGCCGAGGTCATCCTCAAGGACGTGCGCGTGCCGATCGAGGAAGGTCTGCTGCTCGGCGAGGGCCGCGGCTTCGAGATCGCCCAGGGGCGCCTCGGACCGGGCCGCATCCACCACTGCATGCGCACCATCGGCGCGGCGGAAGTCGCGCTCGAGAAGATGGTCAAGCGCCTGATGAGCCGGAAGGCGTTCGGCAAGTACCTGTCCGATCACTCGGTCTGGGAGCAGCGCGTCGCCGAGGCCCGCATCGACATCGAGATGTGCCGTCTGCTGTGCCTGAAGGCCGCCGACATGATGGACAAGGCCGGCAACAAGTCGGCCCGGATCGAGATCGCGATGATCAAGGTCGCCGCCCCGCGGATCGCCCTGAAGATCATCGACGACGCCATCCAGGCTCACGGCGGCGCCGGCGTGACCACCGACTTCGGCCTGGCCAAGATGTACGCCGGCCAGCGGACCCTGCGCCTGGCCGACGGTCCGGACGAGGTCCACTGCCGCACCATCGCCCAGAACGAGTTCGGCAAGTACGGCGATCTGCGTATGCAGCAGAAGGCCGAGCGCGACCGGGCCCTGGAAGTGGCCGGCATCCGCTAGGCTCGACGACGAGCGAAAACGGAATGGCCCCGCCGACGGCGACGTCGGCGGGGCTTTTCCTTTTGAGCTTGCTCGGCCCAGGTCCGTGGCGCCAACTCCGCGTTGCACTCCGGGGAGGGAGCAGCATGCTGGGAATGCCGCGCTTCGGTCTGGCCTTGGTCATCCTGTTCATCGCCCTGTGCGCCGGAGCGGTCGCCGTCGCGATAGACCCTCAGGTCGAGCCGCAGGACCCTTCCGAGTTCGTGGGCGAGGATATCCCGCTGCCGCCGGGCGTGGTGGCGCTGGACTATCCGGTTACGCCGTTCGAGCATGCGGCCTCGGTCCGGATGTTCGTGCAGCCCGATGATCGCGAGGCGGTCTATCTGGAACCCGAGGGCAGGCTCCTGAGCGCGCAGGAGCGCGAGCGGTTGGACAAGATGTTCTATCGGCGCACGGTTCTGAAGGGCGGGGAGCTGTCGGCGGCGGCGGCCTGCTGCATGCCGCACCACGAGTTCCGCTACTATGGGCCGAGCGGCGTCGAGCTCGGCCGCATGCGGGTGTGCTTCTGCTGCGGTTGCTTGGTCGCGGAGCAGGGCGCGAAGGGCGAGCGCGTGTCGTACGACGGCGGAGAGTTGGAGTTCCGCTACTACGCCCTGCAGCGCTTGGTGGTGGAGATGGGCTACCGCTCCGACTACCACTGCCGCGGCATGACGTCCTGACCCTACTTCGTCACCACCATGTCGCCGCTCTGGACAGCGCCCGGCAGCAGGGCCAGCGGGTTCTCGACGTTCGTGAAGGCGGCCGGCAGGCCGACGCAGGCCAGGGCGCTGGGACCGTCGCACACATGGAAATGCAGATGCGGCTCCGTCGACGACCCGGAGCTGCCGACATGGCCGAGCAGCTGCCCGGCCTTGACCGTCTGACCGACCTTCACGGGCGCGGGCCCAGGCTTGAGGTGCGCGTAGACGCTGTACTCGCCCCAGGGGTGGCGGACGATCACCAGGTTGCCGCCCAGGGCGTCGAGGCCCTTGGCCATCAGGGCGCCCTGCCACTGCTGGATTCGCCCGAAGTAGGCCTGCTGGCTCTCGCCCGGGCGGCGGATCGCCGTGGCGTCCTCGCCCTGGTCCGAGACGACCTGAACCACTTCGCCGTCCGCGGCGGCGAGGACCGATCGGCCGTAGACGTGGTAGTCGGCGAACCGCGAGCCGTCGCCGCGATAGCTGAGGCCGCCGGCGCCGAGCTGACCGATATCCAGCGCGAAGGCCTCGGGCACGACCCAGCGGTGATGGGTGTTCAGGCTCGGGGCGGCCTGGACGTAGAAGGTCCCCTTCAGCGGGAAGATGTAGCGCGCCTCCGCGGAAGGCTCCGCCAGGGGCAGGACGCGGGTCGCGGCTTGGACGCCGGCGGCCGATCGGACCACGACGCGCAGGGCGTCGCGCTTGCCGGTCCAGCCGAAGACCTGGTCGGTGATCAGAAGGGCTTCGCCGGGCGCCAGGACCGGGACGGCGGCCAGTCTGGCGGGCGGCTCGCCGAGCACGTCGCCGAACTGGAAGCTGATCGCGTCGATCATGCCCGCGGCCTGGAGGGTCGCGCCGCGCTTGGCCACGGCCGCCAGGGCGGCGCCGTCGAGCGTGCGCCGGTCGACGACGCCCTGGTCTCGGAGCAGTTCGAGGTCGACGGCCTCGATCGTCAGCGGCGCGCCGGTGGCGTTCACCACCGCGATGTTGTGGACGACGAGGCCCTGGACGCCATGGACGCTGTCCAGCGGGTAGCTGCGGAGCGGCGCCGACGGATAGGCGCGGATCTCGGGCGACGCGGCGAAGGCCGGGGTCGCGAGCAGGGCGGTCAGCAGGGTGAGGGCGAGCGGGCGCACGGCGACATCTCCTGGAAAGACCGTCGCAAGCTTTTCCACGGAACGGCGTTATGCGCCGCTTAATTCGCCGTAAGCGCGGCTAGACCCACACGGCGGGGCTGGGGTCGAACTGACGGCCGGCCCAGAACGGCAGCGACAGGGTCAGGCCCATCAGCACCTCGAACAGCAGCGCCTGGATCGAGGCGCCGTCGACGCGGCGGTCGAGGGCGGTGGAAACGGCCCGTCCCGCCGCCGCGCCGGCCCAGGCCAGGGCGAGGGCCAGCGCCATGCCGGCGCCGACGCTGGGATAGTAGCCGAGCAGCGCCGCCGTTCCGCCGTGGGCGAGCACGAGCAGGCCGCCGAAACCGCGTACGCCCGCGAGGGCCGCGGGGCCGCCGTCCGTGGGCGCAAGGCCGGCCCGCCGAAGGGCGTCGTCCGGCCGCGCCAGAACATAGCCGCCCATGCCGCCCGCCAGGCAGCAGGCCAGAACGGCCAGGATGAAGGGGATCAAAGAGTCACTCCGGCTGAGCCCATCCTGCCATCATAGGGCGGCCCAGGCCGCCGCGCGAGGTGGAGCGGCGTCCAAGCTCCGAACGCCCCGCCGCCTTCCGTGGAGCCTAGGCCAGTCGACATTCGGGCGGTTCGGCCTGTTTTCCTCCGAGCGTTCCCCGCGAAGGCGGGAAGCCAAGCCGAGATTCAAGTCGGCCATCGGCGGCGAAGCGGCATGGTCGGCTCGGGCCCCGCCTTCGCGAGGGCGTTCGGGTAGATTTCCGCACGCTTCCATGAATGTCGATCGGCCCTAGGCTGGAGCGTGGCAGACGGCCTCGATGTTGTGGCCGTCGGGATCGAGCACGAACGCTCCGTAGTAGTCGGCGTGGTAGTGCGGGCGCGGCCCCGGCGGGCCGTTGTCCCGCCCGCCGGCGGCCAGGGCGGCGGCGTAGAAGGCGTCCACGGCCTCGCGGTCGGCGGCGGTCAGGGCGATGTGCAGCTTGCCGCGCGTGGGATCGTCCTGGGCGATCCAGAAGAAGGGGCGGCTCGCGCCGTAGCCGACGCACTGGACGCCGCCGCTGTGCTCGGGCGGCACGATGAACAGCTGCCGCAGGCCCAGGGGCGCGAGGGCGGCGTCATAGAAGGCGGTCGAGCGCGCGTAGTCGCTGATGCCGAAGGTGATGTGGTCGAGCATGGGGCGTCCTGTCTCCAGAGGCGGCGGATGCTGGGCGCCGCGCGCCTCGCTGGCAAGACGGCGGCAAAAAGAAAGGGCGGCGGACCTTTCGGCCCGCCGCCCCGTCGTCAGATCATCGTCAGGAGACGATTAGTAGCTGACGGTCGCGCCCACGAAGAAGAAGCGGCCGCGGTTGTCGTAGTTCGACGAGCCCGTGCCCGTGCCGGTGAAGGTCTCCGGCAGGTACGGCGGTTGCTTGTCGGTGAAGTTCACGACGCCGGCGCGGAACGACACGTCGTCGTTCATCCGGTAGGTCATGCGCAGGTCATGCGTGAAGTAGTCGTCGGTGTAGTACGGGCTCAGCGAGCTGACCGGCACGCTGGGGACCTGCACCGCCATCGAACCGATGTAGCGGGTCTGCCACTGGAAGCGGAACTTGTCGACGGCCCAGGTGGCCGCGAAGTTGACCTTCCACTCCGGCGTGGCGTTCGGGATCGTGTTGGCCAGGCCGGTGAACGGCTGACCCGGCAGACCCTGCAGGTCGAAGGTGTACTGACGGGTGGCGTCGAGACGCAGGGTCACGTCGCCCAGATCACCGCCGGTCGGAGCCGCGAAGGCGCCGTTGAAGATCTCGCTCGGACGGAAGCGGTACTGAGCCGAGACGTCGTAGCCTTCGACGTTCACCGCAGCGACGTTCAGGTTGATCAGCTTGACGCTCTGGACATCGCCGATCTTGCCGCCGCCGGTGGCGGTCTTGGCGCGATCGATGACGGCGCAGTACGGGTTCGAGGCGTAGGCCGCCGACGAGTCGTAGCAGAGGTCCGACAGCAGGGTCTGCAGCGGCACGGTGCCGATCTGCTGCTCGAGCTCCACGCGGTACCAGTCGACCGACAGCGAGAAGCCGGGCGCGAAGCGCGGCTGGATCACGACGCCGACCTGATTGGTGATCGCTTCTTCCGGCTTCAGCTCGGGGTTGCCGCCCTGGAACAGCTTCAGCGTCGGACGACCGTTGCCGATGTTCGACGTGAAGTTGGTCGGGGTCCAGCCGGCGATGGCCGCGGCGCAGGTGATCTGGCGCGCAGCCTTCTGGGCCGCCGTCGCGTTGGCGTACACCACCGAGTCACAGGGATCCTGCGGCGGGGTGTTGGCCGACGTGAAGTTCACGCTTTGCGGCGCGTACAGCTCGACGATGTTCGGCGCCCGCACGGCGGTGCCGCGGTTGGCCCGGAAGCGGATGTCCTTGATCGGAGCCCACTCCAGCGCCAGACGCCACTGATCGGCGGTGCCGATGGTGGAGTAGTCGCTGATGCGGCCGGCGATCTCGAAGGTCAGCTCGTCGGCGAACGGCACGTTCTTCAGCAGCGGGACGCGAAGTTCGCCGTAGACGTCCTTCACATCGTATTCACCGGCGCGGGTGCCGATGGCGTTGAAGAACAGCGCGCCGCTGGCGCTCAGGGCGTCCTGCTGGAAGCGGCTCTCTTCCTTGCGGTACTCGGCGCCGAAGGCGAAGCCCACCGGGCCGGCCGGCAGGTCGAACAGGTCGGTCGAGGCGTTGGCCGACAGGACCGTCTGCTTGATGGTCTGTTCGCCGTAGGCGTTGGCGTTGGCGTAGGCCACCGCGGCGGCCGACGGGCCGTCGACCAGGTTCCAGGGCACGCAGCCGGCGGCGGCGGCGCGGACGGCCGGGTCCGCATCCGTGGTCGCGCGGCAGACGACGTTGCCGCCCACCAGGATCGCGTCCGTCGCCATCTGGACCTTCTTCACGTTCGGGACGTTGAAGGAGGTCGTCTGGCCGGTCGTCTCGCCGTACTGGCCGTACCAATCCCAGCTGATGTTCCGGTTCATGAACTCGAAGTCGCCGTTCATGCCGATCACGGCGCGAAGGGTTTCGCGTTCGATCTCGGAGTCACGGTTGCCGAATTCCTGCCAGAACTTGCCGACCTGGGCGGTCGAGCCCTGGGTGAAGGTCTTGCCGGCGGAGAGCCACTCGTTCCGCAGCGCGGCGGCCGTCGACGACGGGCCGGCCAGGAAGGCGTTGTCGCCGGTCAGCGCGACCGGCATGGTGCCGCCGCCCGCCGCCGACGAGAACGCCGGCTGCGACAGGCCGCGGCCCTTGACCTTGGCGTAGCTCAGCTCGGTGAAGACGTTGACGTTGTCGGTCAGCTGGTATTCCGCGAAGCCGCGGATCGAGCCGCGTTCGACCTCGCCCTGCAGGGCGTTGTAGATCTGGCCGTAGAAGAGCGCGTCGTCTTGGCAGTTCGGCTGAACGGTCGCGGTCGAGCAGGGGGCCGACAGACGGACGACCTTGGTCGGGTCGCGGACGTCGAGGGTCACCGAGCGGGCCGTGCCGACGCCGCCGCCGAGCAGCTGGAACGTCGCGTAGGGCGAGGTGTTCGACTTGCTCTGCGGGACGATCGTCTGCGGGCTGGCGGTGTTGCGGCGGATGCCCGGGTAGGCCCACTTGCGGTCGGCCTGCATGATCGCTTCCTGGCGGGCGTACTCGCCGCCGACGATCACGTTCAGACGGTCGTCGAGGAAGCGGCCGCCCCAGCTCGCGCCGGCGCGGAACTCGGCGCCGTCGCTCTGTTGCGAGATGCCGCCCTGGACGTCGAAGATGAAGCCGTCTTGCTTCTTCTTCATGATGATGTTGACGACGCCGGCGATGGCTTCCGAGCCGTAGATGGCCGAGGCGGCGCCCGGGACGGCGTCGAGACGCTCGACCATCAGCGACGGGATCATGTTCAGGTCGACGGCCGGCGACGCGGCGTCGCTGAACACGTGACGGCGGCCGTCGACGAGCACCAGCGTGCGGGGCGCGCCCATGCCGCGCAGGTCGATGCGGGCCTGGCCGGAGTTGAACAGCGTCGAGGAGGTGTTCTGGGCGTTGCTGTTGGCGTTGACCATCGGCAGGTCCATCAGGACGTCGCCGAGGATGACGTTGCCCGAATCCTGGATGGTTTCAGCGCTGACCGACGCGATCGGCATCGGGGTGCTGAAGGTGTCGCGCTTGATGCGCGAGCCGGTGACGACGACCGCTTCGACGTCGGAGGCCTCTTCGGTCTGCGCGTACGCGAAGGGAGCGGCGAAGGTCGCGCCGCAGAGCAGCGTCGTCGCCAGGAGCTTCGTTCGGATGGAAATTTTTTTCACTAAACCCTCCCGCCCACAAATGCGCGGGCACTGTGTTCCAGTTTGTGCTTTCGGAGCGGTCCCCCGACCGAAACCCCTGTCTGAGAAGGAGTGAGCCCTCCTTCCGACAAGGAGGCGCTACGTAGAGAACCCGCTTCCCCCCGGTCAACGCACTATTTCGGTTTTGTAACGGTCGGAGCGGGAGAGTCTCAAAATGAGCACAGTTTCGCCACGTCGTATCGCCGTTACGCCATTTTGGGCAAAAATATGTCTTTCGCGCGGAGCGCCTTTTGTACGCCGCTCATACACGGCGCCCGCTTGACTCCCGACGGGCCCGATCCTACCTCGCTGGCGTCGTTGGCACTCGTGAGGGGTGACTGCTAACAGCAGCCTCCCGAAGGCCGGCGGAAACGTTCAACAACACCGTACCCACGGAGACGACCGATGAAGTTTCGTCCTCTTGGCGACCGCGTCCTGGTGAAGCGCGTCGAGGAAGAAGAGAAGACCAAGGGCGGGATCATCATCCCCGACACCGCCAAGGAAAAGCCGCAGGAAGGCGAAGTCATCGCCGTCGGCTCGGGCGCTCGTGACGAGGCCGGCAAGCTGGTTCCGCTGGATGTCAAGGCTGGCGACCGCGTCCTGTTCGGCAAGTGGTCGGGCACCGAAGTGAAGCTCAATGGCGAAGACCTTCTGATCATGAAGGAATCCGACATCATGGGCATCATCGAGAATTCCGGCGCCGCCAAGAAGGCCGCCTGAGTCCACCCGTTCAACCGACAAGATAGAGGTCACCAGCAATGGCTGCCAAAGACGTCAAGTTTTCCCGCGACGCCCGTGAGCGCATGCTCCACGGCGTGAACATCCTCGCCGACGCCGTGAAGGTCACGCTCGGTCCCAAGGGCCGCAACGTCGTCATCGACAAGTCGTTCGGCGCCCCCCGCATCACCAAGGACGGCGTCACCGTCGCCAAGGAGATCGAGCTCGCCGACAAGTTCGAGAACATGGGCGCCCAGATGGTGCGCGAAGTGGCCTCGAAGACCAACGACGCGGCCGGCGACGGCACGACGACGGCGACCGTTCTCGCCCAGGCGATCGTGCGCGAAGGTGCGAAGTCGGTTGCGGCCGGCATGAACCCGATGGACCTGAAGCGCGGCATCGACATCGCCGTCGAGCGCGTCGTCGAGGACCTGAAGAAGCGTTCGAAGAAGATCTCGACGTCGGACGAAGTCGCCCAGGTCGGCACGATTTCGGCCAACGGCGAAAAAGACATCGGCGCGATGATCGCCAAGGCGATGCAGAAGGTCGGTAACGAAGGCGTCATCACGGTGGAAGAGGCCAAGAGCCTCGAGACCGAACTCGACGTCGTCGAAGGCATGCAGTTCGACCGCGGCTACCTGTCGCCGTACTTCATCACCAACGCCGACAAGATGGAAACGGTGCTCGAAGAGCCCCTGATCCTGCTGTTCGAAAAGAAGCTCTCGGGCCTGCAGCCGCTGCTGCCGGTGCTGGAAGCCGTGGTCCAGTCGGGCCGCCCGCTGCTGATCATCGCGGAAGACATCGAAGGCGAAGCCCTGGCCACCCTGGTGGTCAACAAGCTGCGCGGCGGCCTGCGCGTCGCGGCCGTCAAGGCTCCGGGCTTCGGCGACCGCCGCAAGGCCATGCTGGAAGACATCGCCATCCTGACGGGCGGCCAGGTCATCAGCGAAGACCTGGGCATCAAGCTCGAGTCGGTCACGCTCGACATGCTCGGCAAGGCCAAGAAGGTCACCATCACCAAGGACGACACCACGATCGTCGACGGTTCGGGCGACAAGGACGGCATTGAAGCCCGCGTCGGCCAGATCAAGAAGCAGATCGAAGACACCACCAGCGACTACGACAAGGAAAAGCTGCAAGAGCGTCTGGCCAAGCTGGCCGGCGGCGTTGCGGTGATCCGCGTCGGCGGCGCCACGGAAGTCGAGGTGAAGGAAAAGAAGGACCGCGTCGACGACGCCCTGAACGCGACCCGCGCGGCCGTGGAAGAAGGCATCGTCCCCGGCGGCGGCATCGCGCTGCTGAAGGGCTCGAAGGTCCTCGACACCCTGACCGGCGACAACGACGACCAGACGGCGGGCATCGCCATCGTGCGCCGCGCGCTGCAGGCTCCGATCCGTCAGATCTCGGAGAACGCCGGCGTCGAAGGTTCGATCGTCGTGGGCAAGGTGCTGGAAAACAGCTCGGCCACCTTCGGCTTCAACGCCCAGACGGAAGAGTACGGCGACCTGGTGAAGATGGGCGTCATCGACCCGGCCAAGGTCGTCCGCACGGCTCTGCAGGACGCGGCCTCGGTCGCCAGCCTGCTGATCACCACGGAAGCGGCGATCGTCGAAGCCCCGAAGAAGAACGCTCCGGCCGCCGGCGGCATGCCGGGCGGCATGGGCGGCATGGGCGACATGGACTTCTAAGGAAGTTCATAAAGTCGCCCATCACCTGAGATGGTTGGATCGGCTCGGGCCGATCCAACGGGCGACATGGACTTCTAGTCCAGGCGTTCAGCTGACTGAGTTGAAGGGCGGTGCTGAAAGGCGCCGCCCTTTTTCTATGGGTTGGGTCCTCCCCCGCAGGAGGAGGGGGACCATGCGGAGCATGGTGGAGGGGGTCTTCGGTGGATGCAGTCTGCTTCTGCGGCGAGGGGCTTCGTCAGCGGGCCCCTCCACCGTCCTTCGGACGGTCCCCCTCCCCCAATGGGGGAGGAGCCCTACCGCTCTTCCCGTGGGCCGATCACCAGCTGGCCGGCCCAGTTGACCACGGTCATCACCAGCGCCCCGAACACCGCCGGCCAGAAACCCGCGACGCTGAAGCCTTCGAGGAAGTAGGCGGTCAGGCTGAACATCCCTGCGTTCACGACCAGCAGGAACAGGCCCAGGGTCAGCAGCGTCGCCGGCAGGGTCAACAGGATCACCACCGGCCGGACCACGGCGTTGACGACGCCCAGGATCAGGGCGGCGATGAGCAGGGTCGTCCCGTCGGCGATGTTCACGCCGGGCACGAAGCGGTCCGCCAGCCACAGGCCGGCCATCCCGACCAAGGTGCGAAGAACCAGACGGATCAGCAGCATGTGGCGCTCCCCAAGACACGATCTCGGGGGAGCTTAGCGTGATTTCCGACATGGAAAAGGATGCGCGGACATCGCCGGCGCATCCCTTCCGACGCCCTTCTGGGCGACCCCCTCTTCCCAGGAGGGGTGGGTCTCGGTCCGGCCTATTCCGCCGGCAGCAGGTTCTCGTTGCGACGGGCCATGAGGCGGTCGAACTCGCCCCAGACGCCGTCCTCGCCGTGCCACTGACCCTTGGTCGCGGCCTTGGAGTATTCGGTGGCGCGGGCTTCGAAGAAGTTGGCGTGCTCGACGCCGCTGAGCAGCGACTGCAGCCACGGCAGCGGATTTTCCTTCACGCCGTAGACTTCCGGCAGCTGCAGCTGGCGCAGGCGCCAGTCGGCGATGAAGCGGATGTAGGTCTTGATGTCGTCGGGGACCATGCCCTGGACCGGACCCATCTCGAAGGCCAGGTCGATGAACTTGTCCTCCATCTCGACCACCGTCTTGCAGCAGTCGATGATGTCGTCGGCCACGGCCTTGGTGACCGCGCCGGTCTCCTTGTTGAAGGCGTGGTAGAGCTTGATGATGCCTTCGCAGTGCAGGCTCTCGTCCCGCACCGACCAGCTGACGATCTGGCCCATGCCCTTCATCTTGTTGAAGCGCGGGAAGTTCATCAGCATCGCGAACGAGGCGAACAGCTGCAGGCCCTCGGCGAAGCCGCCGAACATGGCCAGCGTGCGGCAGATGTCGGCGTTGGTCTCGACGCCGAACTTCTGCATGAAGTCGTGCTTGTCGCGCATCGCCTCGTACTCGAGGAAGGCGGCGAACTCGCTCTCGGGCATGCCGATCGTCTCGAGCAGCAGCGCGTAGGCGGCGATGTGGATGGTTTCCATGTTGGCGAAGGACGCCAGCATCATCTTCACTTCGGTCGGTTTGAACACCCGGCCGTAGCGTTCCATGTAGTTGTCCTGCACCTCGATGTCCGCCTGGGTGAAGAAGCGGAAGATCTGGGTCAGCAGGTTGCGCTCGCCGTCGCTCAGGTTGACGGCCCAGTCCTTCATGTCCTCGCCGAGGGGCACTTCCTCGGGCATCCAGTGGACTTGCTGCTGCTTCTTCCACATGTCGAACGCCCACGGATAGCGGAACGGCTTGTAGGCCGCCGACGGGGTGAGCAGGCCGGGCGTGGTGATCAGCTTGGACGAGGCCATGGCGAAGTGCGGACTCCGGACGGATGCGGGCAAGAATCGTGTCGATGCGTTAGGCTGCAGACAACCTACCAAACCAATGCGGCGCATCTAGTGGTTAGGGTCATCTTAGCCACAAGATGTTGTGAGGGTGTGGATAACAAATGGTGAATGGCCCGCTGACCGTCTACGGCGCCCTCGGATCGGGCAGCGTGCCCGTCGAAGCGGCCATGACACTGATCGGCCTGGACCACGACGTGGTCGAGGGCGCGACCTGGGAACATGATCCCAAGGTGCTCGAACGCGTGCGCCGGGTGAACCCCATGGTCCAGATCCCGACCGTGGTGCTGCCGTCCGGCGAGATACTGACCGAGAGCGGGGCGATCCTGGTCTGGCTGGCCGACGGCCATCCCGAGGCGCGCCTGGCGCCGCCGATCGGCCATCCGCTGCGGGGGCAGTTCCTGCGCTGGATGACCTTCATCCCGGCTTCGATCTATTCGATGTTCTGGGTGCGGGACGTGCCCTCGCGGCTGGCCGGGCCCGATCCCGAGGCCGGCGAGCGGGTGAAGCGGGCCACCGCCGAACGCATCGCCGACTGCTGGCGGATGATGGACGAGCAGATCACGCCGGCCGGCGGCTATCTGCTCGGCGACGACCTGTCGGTGCTGGACCTCTACGTCACAGTGGTCAGCCGCTGGGGCCCCGGCCGCAATCGCTTCTACCGCGAGGCGCCGAAGATGACGCCGATCGTCAAGCGCGTGGACGCCGATCCGCGTCTGGAGGCCTTCTGGGCGGACCGCTTCCCGTTCGAGCCGGGCTGGGAGCGGTAGGCCGGCCGGGACCGTGCGTCCTTCGAGACGCTCGCTTGAGGCTCGCTCCTCAGGATGACGAACTCCGCCAGCCGCCCACATTCGTCATGGCGAGGAGCCGGCCCTCAGGCCGGCGTGTCGAGCCACGCAAGACGCAACCGATTACTTTCGCATGTTGGGACGCCGCGCCCAGGTTCGTCCTATGGTCCGAGAAAACCACGGAGGAACGTCCCATGCCCTACGTCGACGGTTTCGTGCTCGCGGTCCCCAAGGAGAACCTGGAGGCCTACAGGAAGGTCACCGAATTGGCGGGCAGCGTCTGGATGGAGCACGGCGCGCTGAGCTACATCGAATGCGTCGCGGACGACGTGCCCGACGGCGAGGTGACCTCGTTCCTCAAGGCCGTGCAGGCCAGGCCGGACGAGGTCGTGTTCTTCTCCTGGATCACCTACAAGGACCGCGCCAGCCGCGACGAGATCAATGCGAAGGTCATGGCCGACCCGCGCCTGCAGGGGCCGAGCGAGATGCCGTTCGACGGCAAGCGCATGATCTACGGCGGCTTCCAGAGTTTCACGATGATGCCCGACTGGGAGGCGTAGGCCGCAGGGCGCACCTCCGGCCGCGCCTACTCCTTCGGCGGGGTGCGGTCGACGCTCATCGACTTCAGCGCCAGCCGGTCGCCCTCGACCGTCAGCTTCGCTTCCGCCGTGCCGCCGGTCGGGCAGCAGTTGGCGTCGTCGTCCTTCCACAGGCCGGTGACCAGGCTCAGGTCGGACCATTCGAACTGCACGCCCTTCCAGACCCCGAGGCCGTCCGGCAGCTGCTTGTTGAAGGCGGCCTGCCAGGCGTCGCGCTCCAGGTCGCGCCAGCCGCCCTGGATCGGCCGGAAGACCAGTTCGGCGTTGTAGGATCCGGTGCCGCCGTGGCGCGACGGAACGATCAGCAGCGGCCCGGCCGGGGTCCGGACGACCGCCGGCGTGTCGGGCAGGTCGCCCTCGAAGTTCCAGATCACCGGCTTCAGGCGGCCGCCGTCGTTGCGCAGCACGACCACGCCGCGGGTCCATTCGTCGTCGTTGGCCGGAACCTGGATCTGGTAGCTGAGGCCGCCGTAGGGTCCCGAGCCGGCCACGGTCCCGGAGCTGTCGACCTTGCACGTCTCCAGCGCCACGACGGCGCACCGCCGCGCCAGGTCGCCGGGAGCGATAGACGATGATCGGGCGCGCTCGCCCTGCTGCGCCTCGGCGTTCAGACTCTCGATCTGCGCCTTGTAGAGGTCGGCCAGCGCGGCGACGTTGACCGTCTTCTCCGGTTTGCCCTCCTCGTCCCGGCCTCGCTGGGCGAGGAAGTCCCGCTGCGACGCCCTCAGGGTCACCGGCGCCGAGGTCGCGGTCGCGGCCCGGGCGTAGGCGGCGGCCATGTCGCGGTCGAGCTTGGCCAGCTGGGGCGAGGCGCAGATGGCGCCCTCGACGGGGCTCTTGGCCTTGGCGCAGTCGAAGCTCGGCCGCTCGGCGGCGAAGGCGGGGGCGGCGGAGCCGGCGACGAGCGCCAGCAACGCGGACGGCAGGATCGAACGAAGGCTCATGGCGCGAGAGTGCGCCCGAGGGCGTCCGCCAGCAAGGGCCTCAGCGTCGGATCAGATGCTTGGCCACGGCCTGGAAGGCGGGCAGGGTGACCGGGTCGTTGCCGGCGTTGGCGGCGACGGGGTGCGACGAGAACCGGGCGATGACCATCCGCGCCGTCGGGTCGACGTAGAGCGACTGACCGTAGACCCCGCGCGCCATGATCGCCTGGTGGGGATTGTGGGTGATCCACCACATGCCGCGATAGCTCCAGCCCGGCAGCAGGCCGTAGCCGGCCTTGGCGAACCGCGCCGGATCGCCGCCGCCGAACAGACTGTCGATCGCGGCGCCCGGGACGATCTGACGTCCCTGGGCGACGCCGCCGTCGAGCACCATCTGGCCGACCCGCGCCAGATCGCGCAGCCCGGCGCTCAGTCCGCCGCCGGCGAACGGCGCGCCGATCGAGTCGATGGTCATGTAGCCGTCCTGCTCGGCGCCGATGCGGCTCCAGATCCGCTCGGACAGCAGCTCGGCGGTCGTCTTCCCGGTCACCCGCGCCAGGATCCAGCCCAGGGCGTCGGTGTTGATGGTCTTGTAGGCGAAGGCCTCGCCGTGCTCGCCCTCCTTGGCCACCGTCTTCAGGTAGTCGAAGAAGGTGCGGGGGCCCGTGAAGCCTTCGGGCTTGGGCAGCGGGCTGGTGGCCGCGGAGTAGGTCCAGACGTCGGCCTTGGGGTCGGCGTAGTTCTCGCTGTAGCGGAGGCCGGTGGTCATATCGAGCACCTGGCGGACCGTGGCGTCGCCGAAGGCGCCGGCGGCCAGCTCGGGAACGATCTCGGCGACCGGCGCGGCCGGATCGAGCGCGCCCTCGACGATCAGGCTCTCCGCCAGCAGGCCCATCATCGACTTGGTGACCGAGAAGGCCGAGTGCTGGCCGGTCTCGGTCAGGGCGCCCGCGTAGGTCTCGTAGACGATGTCGCCGTCGTGGAGCACGACGAGGCCGTCGGTGTAGTTGGCCGCCAGGGACTGCGCCCAGGTCATCGTCGCGCCGCCGCCCATCGGCGTCAGGGTCAGGCCGTCGACGCCGTCGTCGATCCGCCGCTCCAGCGTCGAGGGCGCGCCCAGGCCGCGGCTGACCCCGACCGTGGGGGCGAGCTGGCGCATGTGGCTGAAGGCCCAGCGCTGCTTCGGGAACCGGAACAGGTCCCGGTCGGTCATCGCGACCACCCGGTCCGGCGCCGGCGGCGCGCCCTGCATCCAGCCCAGCGCGCCGGGATCGGAGGCGGCTGCGTCGGGGAAGGTCTCGGGCGAGGTCGAGGTCATGGGCGGTCCTCCTGAAGCGCGATGCCGCGACGGGTGAGTAACAACCTCCGGCCCGGGTCGGCCAGACCGTCCTGTCGCTCCGCGGGAAACAAACGGCTGGGCGAACGACGGTCGCCGGGGTTAGCGTGGAGCGCATGAGCCTCGCCGTCAGCAAGACTCTGCAGAATCTGGCCGCCGCCTTCGCGATGGAGAGCCGGGCCGGCCGGCGCGCGCTTCGCCTGGTCGCTGCGGCCGAGGCGGAGGGACGCGCCGACGAGGCGGCGCTGCTTCGATCGACGGCCGAGGGGCGGCGCGGCCACGCCCAGGGCCATCTCGCCTTCATGGATGACCTCGCCGACGGACCGGCCGACAGCGTGGCCGACAGCCTGAAGACCGTGGCCGGCGACGCCGACCGGCACGCCGGCGCCTATGCCGGCATGGCGCGAACCGCCCGGGAGGAGGGGCTCGAGGACGTCGCCGACTGGTTCGAGACCTTGGCCAAGGCCGAGGCAGTGCGCGCCGACCGTCTCCGGCGCGCCCTGAGCCTGCTGGATTAGGACCAGGCATGCCGGCGCCGTTGCACAGGATCATGCCGGAGGACCTTCTTCCCGCCGCCGTCTATGCGGCCCAGCGACGGTCGCGACGGGCGACGCTGCTGCCGATGAAGCGATTGCGGCGCGTGGACCTGGGCCCGATCTGCGCCGTCGGCTTCGAGAGCTACGACACCGTGCTTCTTCAGGCGCAGGAGATGCTGCTCGCGGAGACGGGCGAGGGCGACGGGGCCGCGGCCGTCCTGGCGGCCTACAATCTGCTGCTCCCGCAGGGCGCCGACCTGATCGCGACGGCCATGTTCGGCATCGACGACGACGTGCGGCGGACCGCGACCCTGGCCCGTCTGGCCGGCGTCGAGGACTGCTTCTTCCTGCAGGTCGGCGGCGATCGCATCCGGGCCCGTCCGCGCGACGGGGGCGACGGGCCGGCTCGTGAGCGGGGGGAAGCAGCCGTGCACTTCCTGCGGTTTCGGCTGAGCGACGCCCAGAAGTCGGTGTTCCGCGACCCCGCGACCGCCATCGCCGTCGGCTGCGACCACGAGGCCTACGCCCATGTCGCCATGCTCAGCCCGGCTGCGCGGGCCGAACTGGCGCACGACCTGGCCTGAGGTTCGGCCAGGGACGAGGCCTGAGCGGAAATCGCTCGGGGCTTAATCTCGTCTTTGCCCTGGCCGGTCGACACTGTCGGCTCGCGGAGGCGACATGACCCGCACGAGCGCGAGCGAACGACAGCGTTGGGCCGCCATGGCCGAGGACCTTGCCGGCGTCGGCTACTGGTGGATGGACGCCGCCAGTCAGGCGATCCGCTGGTCCCCCAGCATGTTCCGAATCTTCGGCTTCGGTCCCGGCGCCGAGCCGCCGCTCGATGTGGCGATGTCGCGAATCCATCCCGACGACCAGGCCGCGGCCGAAGCCAACCTCGCCCAGGCCCTGGCGGGACAGGCCAGCGCCAGCGTGCTGCGCGTGATCTGGCCATCGGGCGAGGTGCGCAGCCTGGAGGGGCGGGTCGCCTGCCAGATGGCGTCCGACGGCCGGGTGGCGGCGGTCTACGGCGCCGTGGTCGACCTGACCGCGCATGTGCGGGCGGAGCGGGACCTGGCCGAGGCGCGAGACGCGGCCCAGGCGGCCGCTGCGGTGAAAGCCGAATTCCTGGCCAACATGAGCCATGAGCTGCGCACGCCGCTGACCTCGGTGCTCGGCTTCTCGGCCCTGCTGTCGGAGCGCTGCGAGCTGGATGAGGAGGCGCGGAGCTACGTCGACCGTATCGCCTCGGCCAGCCGGGCCCTGCTGGCGACGGTCAACGACATCCTCGACTTCTCCAAGCTCGAGGCCGGGCAGGTCGAGATCAAGCCGCAGGCGGTCGACGTGGGCGGGCTGGCGCGCGAGACGCTCGAGCTGTTTTCGGCCCAGGCGCAGGAGAAGGGCCTGGCGCTGGAGCTGTCGGTCGATCCGGCTACGCCCGGGCGGCTGGTCGTCGATCCCGATCGCCTGCGCCAGATGCTGCTGAACCTGATCGGCAACGCCGTGAAGTTCACGCAGGAGGGCGCCGTCTCCGTGGCGCTGCGCCACGATGCGTTCGAGGGCATGCTGGAGGTCGTCGTTCGCGACACCGGTCCCGGTCTGGACGAGGCGCAGCGCGCGCGGCTGTTCCAGCGCTTTTCCCAGGTCGACGCCGCCTCGACCCGGCAGAACGGCGGCACGGGCCTGGGGCTGGCGATCTGCAAGGGCCTGGCCGAGGCCATGGGCGGCGGCATCGAGGTCCGCAGCCGCCTGGGGGTCGGATCGGCCTTCCGCTTCCGCATCGCCGCGCCCGCCGCCGTGGAGGAGACGGAGGCGGCTCAGCGTCCGTCCGTCGAGGGGCCCGCCAGGGGCGTCCGGCTGTTGATCGTCGACGACCATCGGGTCAATCGCGAGCTCGCCGCCGCCATGCTGGCGCCCTGGGCGCCGCTGCTGGTCGAGGTCGGGGACGGCGAGAGCGCGGTGGCGGTCGCCGAGAGCCAGCCGTTCGACCTGATCCTGATGGACGTCCGCATGCCGGGGCGGCTGGACGGCCCCGCCGCCGCCGAACACATCCGGTCCCGCAACGGCCCCAACCGCGACACGCCGATCCTGGCCTTCTCCGCCGACGCCGACGCCGAAGCCCTGCTGGCGACGGACGCGCCGTTCGACGGCGTGATCGGCAAGCCCATCCTGGCCGCCGAGTTGGTCGCCGCCGTCGCCCGCTGGACCCGCCGCGTCACGCCGCCCGTCGCGCTGCGTACCGTCCATCTGGCAGGGCCGTAACCCGTCCGTAGCGCGACAGGGTGGTCAGCACCTGGAGGGTGCGCTGCTCGATCCGCCGTCCGCCCCGCCGGAAGCCCCGCGCCAGCTCGGCGGGCGCCATCGGTCGGCCGGCGGCGACCAGCGCGGCCTCGACGGCCAGCGGCTGTTCGTAGCGATCGGTGGGGAAGAGGGGCGCCTCGCGCCCGATCGTGGCCGTTGGACCATCGTCCAGAGCGAGCTCCCCGGTGCGGGCGGCCGCGCCCTTGGCGAACCGCGGAACCTGGTAGTCGGCGCGGAGCCACCGGACGTGGCCTGCCCCTTCCTCGATCGCGCGTTCCGCATTGAGCGCGACCAGCCGTTCCAGAATCTGGGTCGCGGCCAGGTCGCGCGGCCAGCCGTAGGCGTCGGCGACCAGGACGTCGATGTGTCGGTGCAGGTCCATCAGGATCAGGACGCAGCCGCGGTCTTTCACGTCCTGGTCGGCGGCGGAGAGCGGCGCGCCGGCCTTCAGCTCTTCCAGGACGTTGTAGAGCCCGGTCAGGGTCAGGTCGGGATGCTCGGCGAGCACCCGTTTGCGCGTCTCGTCCAGCTCCTCGCCGAGGGCGCGCAGGCGAAGCCGAACAGGCTCTGGCGGATCTGGAAACGGGAAGGGGTCGAAGCAGCGGGACTTGGAGTAGCGGGGATCGTTTCCGACACCGAGCCAGCCGCCGGTACGGGTCGCCCAGACGACGTGGTGGGTGGAGGACAGCACGGCAAGATGCTCCGCATCGTTGAGCGCGATGGCGATGATCATATGGTCGGGGACGGCTGTCGCGGGGAGGAACTGGAACAGTCGGTGTTTCGACGTTTCGGTCGTTCCGATGTAGCGGTGCAAGTCGGCCAGAGCCGGACGGAAAGTGCTTCTCGGCTCGCCGAACATCCACCAGCGTCGGCGGAAGGCCTCCCGACGATTCTGATTCCGCTCCGGCCTGACCGTTTCCAGGAGATGCTGATAGATTCTCGGGCGATCCGTTCGAAGCTGTGCTTCGGTCCACCCGAAGGCGTCGATAACGCTGCGTCCTCTCGGGGAGCGGACGAGTTCGGCGCCGTTTAGATAAGGCCGAACGATGTCTGCGGCGGCCGGCTCGGCGGTCAGCAAGAAATCGGTCTGCTGACGACTGAGTACGAAGCCTCGGCCTGCGAGCATCATGCCGTTGCAGGCCATTCCGGAGGTTGCGAGCAGCGGGCGGGCGGCAAGCACGTCAACGCCGACCGTGAGATCCGCGTTGATCAAGCCTGTCGCCTTGCTCAGTTCGAGCGAGGGCGTGTCCGTGTCGAGGTCCTGCTCGAAGACGACCTCTTGCAGCGTTCCGTCGCCGACGTCCGCGTCCGCCACCGTCATCGCGATCCGAACGGCCGCCGAATCATGTGTCGCCTTCGTCCAGGGATGGTCGGGAACGGCGTAGACCAGCCTGAGTGGGCGTTTCCCTCCGAGGTGGCGCGAGAGGGTTCGTCTGTTGAAGACGCCGCTAATCGAGTTGGTCGTGACCAGCCCAAACCGACGCAGGCAGGAGCCCGGGGTTGCACAGAGCGAGGCGGCGCGGTCCCACCAGTACATGACAAAGTCGCTACTCTGGTCGATCTCGGGGTGGGCCGCCCAGAGGCTCTCGACATAGGCGTCTCCAAGCGGGCCGCGCATGGCCGCGCCTTTACCCAGGAACGGCGGATTGCCGACGATGAATTCCGCCTCCGGCCATTCGGGGCGGCGAGGGTTGGGATAGGTCTCGACGCGGCGGCCGTCCCGCTCCGCGACTGTCGGCAACGGACAGCCGTCCCAGGTCAGCACCGCGTCGTAGCCGTCCCGACGGCCCAGGTTGATGTTGCGGAAGGCCTGCAGGATCGGCTCCGACGGGTGGCCGCTGTGGGTCCGATAGTGCTGCTGCAGGTAGCCGATCCAGACCACCAGCTCCGCGATCGCCGCGGCGCGGGGGTTCAGCTCCAGTCCCAGGAACTGGTGGGGATCGACGGTGGTGAGGCCGATGCTGCCGCTCTCGCCCAGCTCGGCCAGCCGCTCCAGCACCTCGCCCTCGAGGCGTTTCATCATCTCCAGCGCCACGTACAGGAAGTTGCCGGTTCCGCAGGCCGGGTCGAGCACGCGGGTGGCGCAAAGCTGGGCGTGGAAGGCCTTGAGACGCCTGGCCGCGTCGTCCCGACGGCCGCTGTCCATGGCGTCTTCCGCGCCGCGCAGGGCCGCTTCCCAATCTGCCCAGAGCGGCTCCATGACCGTCACCCCGACCAGCCGCTCGACATAGGCGCGGGGGGTGTAGTGGGCGCCGAGGCGACGGCGCTCCGTCGGGTCCAGCGCCTGTTCGAGCAGGGTCCCGAAGATCGCCGGATCGACCTCCTTCCAGTCGTGGCGGGCGGCTTCGCGCAGCTCTCCGATCTCCTCGCGACCGAGCGGGAAGGCGCGGGCGTTCTTGAACAGGTTGCCGTTGAAGTGCCGCAGGTGAACTCGAAAGGCCGAGTAGAAGCGCCGGTCATGGTCCGGGTCGTCCATCCGCGCCCACAGGTCCTGCAGCATCGGTGCGAAGGCGGCCGGGCTGTCGATGCAGTCGTCCAGCAACTGCGTGAAGGCGCCCTTGGGCAGCAGCTCCACGTCTTCGGCGAACATCGTGAAGATGCAACGCATCAGGAAATGGGCGACCTCCTGGGGCGGGTGGTCGTCCTCCAGGGCCTTGCCGACCTGGGCCAGGCGGTTGGCGATGGATCGGGTGACCCGGACCAACTCGCGCGTGGGGTCGAGCGAAGCGGGATCGGTCCAGATGCGCGCCAGCCGCTCGCGGACCTCGCCGTCGCGCAGGTCGTCCATGTAGACGCGGAACGACTGGCGGTCAGGGAACTGGCTGTAGCCGCGGCCGGTGCCGGAGAAGTCGGCGTAGACCTCGAAACAGTGGCCGACGTCGGCGACGATCAGGAACGGCGGCGCAGGGTGGTCGGTCGGCAGGTCATGGACGTAGTCGCGGGCCTGTTTGAATGCGTTCTTCATGAACAGGTCCCAGCCCCGACCGGTTGATCGGCGCCCAAGGACTTCCGGCTCTTCGGGCAGCAGCGGCAACTGGCTGGCCAACGCCTTTCCGGACCCGGGCTGACGGGACTGTTTGGCTTCCAGGATAAAGGCGCCGCGCTTGTAGAGGTCGATGCGGCGCACGCCGCCGAGATCGGCCAGGGACGACTCAACGGCCCGCTCGAACACATAGTCGTTCCGCGATCGTTCGGCGCCGGCCGGCTCCGGCCGATCGACCGTCAGCACGTCGCAGAGCTCCGACAGGAACATCTGATAGTTGGCGCGTTCCGCCCCGCCCTCGCGCGCCGTCCAGCGCGCGATGAACGCCTCCACCCCCATGTCGCCCCCCGGCGTTGTTCGGGCGCAGTTCGAGATCGCAAAGCGAGAAGTTCGAGTCGATACACCTATTGGGATGTGTTCGGGGTCGCCCTTCTCCCTCCATGGTTGTCTCGGCGTTCGCCTACCTGTCGAAGGGCCGCTCTAAAGACAAGTTTACAAATTAAACAAGTTGGCGTACTTCGCGACCCGATAGGCCGCCGGGAGGGCGGCGTGGAGGATCCGATGACCTCGAACCAACCGGAGCGTCTGCATGCGCTCGACGCCGTTCGCGGCGGGGCGCTGCTGCTGGGCGTAGCCTTCCATGCGACGATGTCCTTCCTGCCCGGACAGCAGGTCTGGGTGGTCATGGACGCCGAGCGCAGCGCCGTGATGTCGGTGCTGTTCTTCTGGCTGCACATGTTCCGCATGGCCGCCTTCTTCCTGATCGCCGGCTTCTTCGGCCGCATGCTGCTGGAGCGGCGCGGACTGACGGGGTTCCTGGCGGACCGGGGGCGGCGGATCGCGCTGCCGCTGGTCGTGTTCTGGCCGGTGCTGTTCACGGCCATCGTGGCGGTGATGATCTGGGCGGCGGTGAAGGCGAACGGCGGCGCGGCGCCCTCGGGTCCGGCGCCGGGCTTCCCGAGCCTGCCGAACTTCCCGCTGACGCACCTGTGGTTCCTGTACGTGCTGCTGATCTTCTACGCGGCGGCGCTGCTGGTCCGCGGCGTGCTGCGCCTGCTCGATCCGGCGGAAGCGGCGGCCGCCGTCGCCGACCGCGTGATGCGCTGGATGGTCGAGCTGTGGCTGCCGGTGATGTTCGCCGCGCCGCTGGCCTTCGCCTTCTGGTCGGACCCGACCTGGCTGGCCTGGTTCGGGATCATGACGCCCGACAGCTCGTTGATCCCCAACGTCCCGGCCCTGGTCGGGTACGGGACGGCCTTCGCCGCGGGGTGGCTGCTGCATCGCCAGCCCGGCCTGCTGCAGGTCTGGACCGAGCGCTGGCCGATGCTGCTGGGCGTCGGGCTGGGCTGCGTCTCGACCTGCCTGGTCATGGTCGGGCTGGAGCCGGCGCTCACGCCGACGCCGCTGGGCCTGTCCAAGTTCGCCTACGCCTGCCTCTACGCGACGGGGGTGTTCTGCTGGACCTTCGGCCTGGTCGGGGCGGCGCAGCAATTCCTGTCCGGCTGCAGCCCGGCCCGGCGCTACGTCGCCGACGCCTCCTACTGGATCTATCTGATCCATGTGCCGGTGGTGATGGCGCTGCAGACCGTCGTCTCCGACCTCGCCTGGCCCTGGCCGGCGAAGTACGCCCTGGTGCTGGGCGCGGCGCTGGCCATCGGCTTCGCCAGCTATCAGCTGCTGGTCCGCGGCACGGTCCTCGGGGGCTGGCTCAACGGCCGCCGCCACAAGCGGCTTGCCAAGGGGCGCGGGCTCGTCCACGCCGAGGCGACAGGAGACACTCCATGAGTCCCTCGCAAGAGCCGACGCCGGACGCCGCCCAGAGCGCGCGCGAAGACCTGGCCTTCCTCAAGGGCTTGGTCGACGGCGCCGGCCGCCACCAGGCCGCGACCGGCGCGGTGTTCGTCGCCGCGGGCCTGATCTACGGCCTGCAGATGCTCGGCCACTGGGGACAGGCGACCGGCTGGCTGCCCCTCGGACCGCTCGGCGGCCTGGTCCTGTCGCTCGGCCCGACGGCGCTGTTCCTGGTCGTCCTGTGCGTGGTGCTGATCCGGGACCGTCGGACCCCGCGCGGCGGGACCGCCTCGCGGGCCTTCCAGTCGGTGTTCGCCGCGGCCGGGACCACGAACCTGATCCTCGTCGCCATCTTCGCGCCGGCGGCCCTCGGCGGCGGCGGGCTGAAGGTCTGGCTGTTCTACCCGGCCGTGGTCTTCGCCCTGCAGGGCGGGGCCTGGCTGGCGGCCTGGATGCTGACCCGGCGCTGGTGGATGGGCCTGACCGCGCTCGGCTGGTTCGCCTGCGCCATCGGCATGGGGCTGACCATCGGCCAGCTGACCTACATCCTGATCGCCGCGGCCGGCCTGCTGCTCTGCATGGTGCTGCCCGGCTGGGCGATGATGCGCCAGGCCAAGACGGCCTGAGCCCCGTGCCGCGTCTCGACATCGGCAAGATCGACGAGGTCATCCACGGCCGCCTGCGGCTGGGGGTGATGGCCTATCTCGCCGACGCCGAGGTCGCCGACTTCACCGAACTCAAGACCCTGCTGGAAGCCACCCAGGGCAACCTGTCGATCCATCTGCGCAAGCTGCAGGACGCCGGCTACGTCGAGATCGAGAAGAGCTTCGTCGGCCTCAAGCCCCTGACCCGGATCCGCATCACGCCGGCCGGCCGCCGGGCCTTCGCCGACTACCTCGAGGCGATCGGCCGGCTGATCGGCTAACGCCAATCGACATTCGCATTGAATAGGCCCCTATCTCCGCGTGTCCCCGCGAAGGCGAGGACCTTCGGGTGCAAACTCGTGGGTTCGGGCTGAACGTCGACTAGCCCTAGTGCAGCTTCAGCCGGCCCGCGACCCGCTGCTGCAGCAGGCGCGCCAGGGCCAGCACGCCGGTCCGCACCACGCCCAGGATGGCCCGGTGGTGGTTCAGGTGCAGGCTCATGTAGACCCATTTGGCCACCAGTCCCTCGATGAAGAAGTTCGGTCCGCCGAGCCCGCCCATCAGGGCGCCGACGCCGCGGTTCTCGCCCAGCGACACCAGCGAGCCGAAGTCCTTGTAGACGAAGGACCGGTCGACCCGGCGCTCGCGCATCTCGGCCCAGAGGACCTCGGCCAGATAGTCGGCCTGCTGGTGGGCGGCCTGGGCGCGGGCGGGGACGGTCCGGCCCTCCTTCCAGGGGGCGGCGGCGCAGTCGCCCATGGCCCAGACCCCCGCGACGGGCGTGCGCAGCCGGTCGTCGACCTCGAACTGGTTCAGGCGATTCACCGGCAGGCCGAAGGCGGCGTTCGTCCCGGCCGCCTTCACGCCGGCGGCCCAGACGATCAGCTCGGCCTCGATGGCGCCGGCGCTGGTCGCCAGGCGTCCGTCCTCCACCGCCAGGACCTTGGTGTCGGTCAGCACCCGCACGCCCTTGCGCTCCAGCGCCGTGCGGGCCTGGTCGGAGGTTTTCTCCGGCAGGCCGCCCAGGATGCGCGGCGCGGCCTCGACGATGGCGATGTCCAGGCGGAAGCGCTGATCGGCGCCGACGCCCTCCTCGAAGGCGGCGTGCGCCTCCAGCAGCTCGGCCGACAGCTCGACCCCGGTGGCTCCGCCGCCGACGATGGCCACGCCCAGCCGCCGCTCCGGCGCGAAGGCGGCGCGGGTGAAGGCGGCCAGCAGGCGGCGGTGGAAACGTTCGGCGTCCTCGGTCCGCTCCAGCAGATGGGCGTGCTCGGCCGCGCCGGGCGTGTCGAACAGGTTCGAGCCGCTGCCCATGGCCAGGACGCAGCGGGTGAAGGTCAGGGTTCGCTCGGGGATCAGCTGGTCGCCGTCGTCGTCCCTCAGCTCGCCCAGGGTCAGCCGGCGGGCGGTCGGGTCGAAGGCGGTCAGTTCGCCCAGGGCGAAGGCGAAGTGATTACGGCGGCCCAGCACCGTGTAGGACAGCCCCTCCTGGTGAGCGTCCAGGGTTCCGGCTGCGACCTCGTGCAGGGTGGGTTTCCAGATGTGGTAGACGCTGCGGTCGACCAGCAGCACCCGCTCGGGGCCCCGTCGACGGCCCAGCTTCCGGCCCAGCTTGGCCGCCAGCTCCAGTCCCCCGGCGCCGCCGCCGACGATCACGGTGTCGTAGTGCATGGATGGCCTCGATCCTGCCCGCGCCGTGTCCATAGCGCCACGCCGGGGGGCTGTCGCGCGCGATCCTTGTGGATCGCTCCGCGAAGACTCTAGCCAGGCGAGAAAATCGACCGCAGGGTGATGGGTCTGTTCAGTCCGATTTGTCCGAGGGGGGACATTCCCATGAGCGCCGTAAACCGGTCCATCCTCCTGTGCGCCAGCGCCCTGGCGAGCGCCGTCAGCCTGCAGGCCGTCCCGGCCCTGGCCCAGGAGGCGCAGGTGTCCGAGGTCGTCGTCACCGGCTCGCGCATCGCCCGCAAGGACTATGTCTCCGAGAGCCCGATCGTCACCGTCGGCCAGGACCAGATCGCCGCGGTCGGGATGACCACCATCGAGAACACGCTCAACCAGCTGCCGCAGTTCACGGCCTCGAACGGCGCGGGGACCAACACCACCAACTTCGTGACCACGCCGGGCCAGTCCTACGCCAACCTGCGCGGCCTGACGCCGGTGCGGACCCTGGTCCTGGTCGACGGCCGCCGCGTGGTCGCCGGCAACCCCAACGGCGTGGTCGACTTGAACACGGTGCCGACCTTCCTGGTCGACTCGGTCGAGACCATCACCGGCGGGGCCTCGGCGGTCTATGGCTCGGACGCCATCGCCGGGGTGGTCAACATCAAGCTCAAGCGCGACTTCGAGGGCTTCCAGGCCGACCTTCAGTACGGTCAGACCAGCGCGGGCGACGGCGGCCAGACCAGCCTGGCCATCGCCGGAGGGCTGGACATCGACGACGGGCGCGGGAACCTGTCCGTGGCCCTGACCTACGACAAGCGCGAGGGCCTGTTCGCTTCGGACCGCGACTGGGCGGCGATCGGCTACAGCATCCTGAACACCGGCGTGACGCCGTCGGGCGCGGCGACCATTCCGGACGGGCGCTACGACCCGACCTCCAACGCCGCCGGCGCGGCGAACCTGCCCAGCCAGGCGGCCCTGGATCTCGTGTTCGGCGGCTACGGCGTCGCGCCGGGGACGGTGGCCCGCAACAGCACCATCAGCTTCAACGCCGACGGCACGCTGTTCACCACGGCCCCGGTCCGCAACTTCCGCGGCGAGCAGACGCCCGGCTTCTCCTCGGCCAGCTACACCTTCAACAGCGCCGACTACCGTTATCTCAGCCTGCCGCTGGAACGCTATTCGGTGTTCGCCCAGGGGCATTACGACCTCAACGACAGCGTCGAGGCCTACGGCACGGCGTCCTACACGACCTACGACGTCTCGCGGCAGCTCGGCCCGGCCTCGGCGTCCGACGGCGCCTTCCCGGGGCCGGACATCGTCATGCCGGTGACCAACCCCTACATCCCGGCCGATCTGCGCACCCTGCTGGCCTCGCGTTCGACGCCGGGCGCGGACTTCTATCCCCGCCGCGCCTTCAACGAGGTCGGCGGCCGTCTGTCGGAGAACACCTACGAGACGCTCCAGCTCGTCGCCGGCCTGCGCGGCGACTTCGGCGGCGGCAACGACTGGCGCTGGGACTTCTACGTCTCCTACGGCGAGATGAACCACGACGAGAAGCAGTTCGGCAACGTCAGCCGGGCGGCGATGCGCCAGCTGACCTTCGCGGCCGACGGCGGCGTGGCGCTTTGCGGCGGGTTCAACATCTTCGGCGCCGGCAAGATCAGCCCCGGCTGCGCGAAATACATCTCGCGCAACGTCAGCAACAACACGACCATCGAACAGACCATCGCCGAGGGCTATGTCACCGGGACGGTCTACGAGCTGCCGGCCGGGCCGCTGAAGGCCTCCATCGGCGCCCAGGCGCGCAACGACCGCTTCGACTACAAGCCCGACGCCCTGCTGCAGGGGCCGGACATCGTGGGCTTCAACCCGGCCGTCCCGGTGACGGGCGAGATCAACTCGCGCGAAGTCTACGCCGAGTTCCTGATCCCGGTGCTGGCCGACCTGCCGTTCGCCAAGAGCCTGGACATCAACCTCGGCGGCCGGATCGCCGACTACAACACCATCGGCCAGACCAGCGCCTGGAAGGCGGACTTCACCTGGAGCCCGGTCGACCGGCTGCTGATCCGCGGCGGCGCCCAGAAGGCGGTTCGCGCGCCGAACGTGGCGGAGCTCTACTCGCCGATCTCGCTGGGCTTCAGCGGCATCGGCACGCCGGGCGCAGGCACCACGGCCGGCGACCCCTGCGACGACCGCTCCTCGTTCCGCACCGGCCCGAACGCGGCCAAGGTGCTGGCCCTCTGCCAGGCCCAGGGCGTCACGACCCCCTTCACTCAGCCCTCGACCCAGGTGGAGATCCTGGGCGGCGGCAACCCCGACCTCCGCGAGGAGACCGCCAACAGCTGGACCCTGGGCCTGGTGTGGGCGCCGCAGTTCGACGCGCCGCTGCTGCGCCGCCTCAGCCTGTCGCTGGACTACTACAACATCGAGGTCGAGGACGCGGTCGGGACCCTCGGCGTGTCGGTCATCGTGCCGGCCTGCTTCAACGCCGACGGCAGCAACCCCAACTTCGATCCGAACAATTTCTACTGCCAGCTGTTCGATCGCCTGCCGGCCGGCGGCATCACCCGGGTGCAGCTCAACCAGATCAACCTCGCGGCCATCAAGACCACCGGCTACGACTTCCAGCTGGACTGGGGCGTCGACCTGCCCGAGCTCGGCCTTCCGGACGGCGCCGGCAAGCTCGACATCAATCTGGTGGTCAGCAAGCTCGACAGCTACGAGCGTCAGAACCGTCCGGGGGCGGCTTTCGTCGACTACGCCGGCAGCATCGGCGGCGATCTGAGCGGCGGGGCGTTCCCGGAATGGAAGTCGGTGGCTTCGGCGACCTGGGCGGTCGGCCCGGCCAAGCTGACGGCCCGCTGGCGCCACCTGGACGGCATGCAGGACGCCCGCAGCATCCCGGTGTTCAGCCCGACCGCGCTGGATACGCCCAACTACGACCTGTTCGACGTGATGGGCAGCTGGGCGTTCGACGCGCCGGCCAAGATCACCGTCCGGCTGGGCGTCAACAACCTGACCGACGAGACCCCGCCCTACTATACCAGCTACAGCAACTCCAACACCGACCCGAGCACCTACGACATCCTCGGCCGGCGCTGGTTCGCCGGGGTCGGGGTGAAGTTCTAGGCGGGGCTGCCCCCCTTCCGTCATGGTCGGACTTGGTCCGACCACCCATGAGCACCGATGGCGGGATGTTGTGGCGGGACGACCGCCTCACCGCACCGGGGTCCTCGCGACGTGCGCGAGGATGACGGGGTGGGGGAGATGCGTTGCGTCCTTCGACACGGCGCTGCGCGCCTGCTCAGGATGACGGAGGGTTAGTCATGGTGAGCAGCGGCGGAGCCGCGTGTCGAACCACGCACGGGACAGCCGCGCGGCCCTCCGCTGATTTCGTTGGGCTTTCGCAGGAAAAATGCGGGGATAGATCGCAATCTGTCCCCGTCCTCGAAACCCGGCCCATACTCAAGCCATCCCATCGCATGGGGAGGGCGCTCGGCCGGCGACCTTGCGGCGGCGGGACGAGGTTCGAGCGGGACGCTCGGGCCGGCGCCAGTCCGAGGGTTCTTTTTGTCGGCCTGCGGGCGGACGGAGGAACCGAAAGACCCCTGGCCGGACCCGAGCAGCAGGCGTGAGGGGGTTACTCACGCGGTCCGGGGAAGCCCTGCCAGGCTCCCGCCCGTCGGAGGCTTCTGCCGGCTAAGCGCTAAGAGCGCTGCCTACCGGCGGCCACCGGACAACGAGCTTCGCGGAGCGCTAAGAGTTCTCTCCAGTTCACACGTTCGCATCACAGACTTCCGGGGCGAACCCGGAGCGCTCCGCACCACCTCCCCGACCGGGGACAGGCTCCGAAGGGGGCGTGTCTCCCGTCTTCGCACGTCTCCGTGTCGCCTATTTCCAGGCGTCGAGGTCCTTCTTGAGCTGTTCGCTGGTCGCCTTCTCCTGCTCGGGCGGGACCGGGACCTTGTCGGCGTCACGGGCGGCGGCCTCCTGCTTCGCCTGCAGGTCGGCGTCGACGGGCTCGGCCTTGCCGCAGGCGGCGAGCGGGGCGACGGCGAGAACCAGGGCGATGAGGGCGTGGCGACGCATGAAGGCTTCCTAGGCTGCTGTCTTGCTCAATGGCCCGCGACGGGCGTCGTTCCATAGCCGCCGGGCCGCCATGAAGGAAAGGCGGCAAGCGAAAAGGCCCCGGATCGCTCCGGGGCCCCTTTGCCGTTGGTCGCTTCGCCTATTGGCAGGCGAGGCATTCCTCGTAGTCGGTCTTGGCGGCGGAGGCCATGTCGACCACGTCGTTCGAGGCGGTCTCGGCGCCGGCGTGCGCGGCGCGCTGCACCGACTTGGAGCGCAGGTAGTAGAGGCTCTTCATGCCCCGCTCCCAGGCCTGCCAATGCAGCATGTGCAGGTCCCATTTGTCGACGTCGCCCGGCAGGAAGACGTTGACCGACTGGCTCTGGCAGATGTCCGGCGTGCGGTCGGCGGCCAGTTCGATGACCCAGCGCTGGTCGATCTCGAACGCCGTCTTGTAGACGTCCTTGTCGTCCTGGCTGAGGAAGTCGAGGTGCTGGACCGAGCCCTCGTTCTCCAGGATGCTGTCCCAGACCGTGGCGGTGTTCTGGCCCTTCTCCTCGAGCAGGGCCTCCAGGTAGGGGTTCCGCACCGCGAACGAGCCCGACAGGGTCTTGTGGGTGTAGATGTTGGCCGGGATCGGCTCGATGCCGGCCGAGGTGCCGCCGCAGATGATCGAGATCGAGGCGGTCGGGGCGATGGCCAGCTTGTGCGAGAAACGCTCCATCACGCCGCGGTCGGCGGCGTCGGGGCAGGGGCCCTTCTCCTCGGCCAGCTTGACCGACGCCTTGTCGGCCTCGCGGCGCAGGTGCTTGAAGAGCCGCATGTTCCAGCTCTTGGCCAGGGCGCTCTCGAACGGGACGTTCTGCGCCTGCAGGAAGCTGTGGAAGCCCATCAGGCCCAGGCCGACCGAGCGTTCGCGCTGGGCGGCGTAGACGGCGGTCTTGGCGTCGACCGGCGCGCGCTGGATGAAGTCCTCCAGCACGTTGTCGAGGAAGCGCATGACGTCCTCGATGAAGCGGGGCTCGTCGCGCCACTCCAGGAAGGTCTCGGCGTTGACCGACGACAGGCAGCAGACCGCCGTCCGCTCCTTGCCCAGGTGGTCCGTGCCGGTGTGCAGCATGATCTCGCTGCACAGGTTCGACTGGCGGACCTTCAGGCCGAGGTCGCGCTGGTGCGCGGGCATCGCCTTGTTCACGTGGTCGGAGAAGATCAGGTAGGGCTCGCCGGTCTGCAGGCGCAGCTCCAGAACCTTCTGCCACAGGGCGCGGGCGTCGACCTCGCGCAGGACCTCGCCGGTCTTGGGCGAGCGCAGGCCGAACTTCTCGCCGTCGCGGACGGCGAACATGAACTCGTCGGTGATCGAGATGCCGTGGTGCAGGTTCAGGGACTTGCGGTTGAAGTCGCCCGACGGCTTGCGGATCTCGAGGAACTCTTCGATCTCGGGATGGTGGATGTCGAGGTACACCGCCGCCGAGCCGCGGCGCAGGCTGCCCTGGCTGATCGCCAGCGTCAGGCTGTCCATCACGCGGATGAAGGGGATGATGCCGCTGGTCTGGCCGGCGCCCTTGACCTTCTCGCCGATCGATCGAACGCCGCCCCAGTAGGTGCCGATGCCGCCGCCGTTGGCCGCCAGCCAGACGTTCTCGTTCCAGGTGTCGACGATGCCGTTCAGCGAGTCGCCGACGGCGTTCAGGAAGCAGCTGATCGGCAGGCCGCGGTCGGCGCCGCCGTTGGACAGCACCGGGGTCGCCGGCATGAACCACAGGCGGCTCATGTAGTCGTAGACGCGCTGGGCGTGCTCGGCGTCGTCGGCGAAGGCCGTGGCGACGCGCGCGAACATGTCCTGATAGGACTCGCCCGGCAGGAGGTAGCGATCCTCGAGGGTGGTCTTGCCGAAGTCGGTCAGAAGCGCGTCGCGCGAACGGTCGACCTCGACCTTCTGAACCAGAGCCAGCTGGGGTCGGTCTCCACCGGTCCAGGCGGCGTCTCCTGCCGCTTCACCGAGGGGAATTTGCCGCGCCGCGTCGCCCATCATGACCTTAAAATCCGTGACTGATCATGGAGTTCGCAGGCGACGTTCCCGCCTGCTGGCCCCTAGATGTAGTGGGCGTTGCGCCCCCTGAACCCACTATATGGGGCCATGACGGCTAATGACTCGTCAACGGCCAGAACGTCCGTCGGGCGACTTTTTTCGTTAGCAACCTGTTAACAGTGCGAACAACCCGAACGGGGTCAAAGGGTTGCATCCGGCGCCGCGACGCCAGGTCGCGGCAGTGTGAACAGATCGCTCGCCTCATGCGCGAAGCGGCGGATTTCGAAACCTCGGGCCGACCACAGTTGCCAGCGGCGCGATGGACCCCTAATAGACCATCCGTCACTGGGGAGTAGCCGGCTGCGCCCATCAGCAGCGGACGCGTCAACAGACTTGGGGATCTTATCCCCATGGCGTGTCCAGTCCGAAAGGACCTGGCGAGACCTTTGGCTATCGCGCGCGGCCTGCGGGGCCGAGGGCGCGAGACGCCATAGGTCCATCTGCTCGGCCCCGCGCGACGTGTGATTCTCATGGAAGCCTTCCTCGTCTCCACCGGCCTCGTGGCCATCGCGGAGATCGGCGACAAGACGATGCTGCTGGCCATCGTCCTCGCCGCGCGATTCCGAAAGCCCTGGCCGATCCTGGCAGGGATCCTGGCCGCCACCCTGGCCAACCACGCCCTCGCCGCCACGGTCGGCGCCCTGGCCGGCAGTTTCCTGCAGGGGCCGTGGATGAAGTGGGTGCTGGGCGCCCTGTTCATCGGCTTCGCCGGTTGGGCCCTGATCCCCGACAAGTTCGAGGACAGCGAAGCGCCCAGCACTGTGAAAGCCGGCTCGGTCTTCCTGACCACGCTGGTGGCCTTCTTCTTCGTGGAGATGGGCGACAAGACCCAGGTGGCCACGGCCGCCCTGGCGGCGCGCTTCGACCAGATCCTGCTGGTCACGGCGGGCACCACCTTCGGGATGATGCTGGCTAACGCCCCGGCGGTGTTCATCGGCGAGGCGGCGGCCCAGCGTCTGCCGCTGAAGTACATCCGCTGGGCGGCCGCAGCCTGCTTCGCGGCGATCGGGGTCTGGATCCTGATCGCCGGCTAAGCGGGCCCGCGCCTATTCGTGAGGGGGCCTGGCCGGAGCCTTCCGGTCGCCCCCGAACGTCCAGATCAGGAAGGCCGTGAACAGGGAGGCGGAGCCGCCCACGATCATGGCCTGGGTCACGCCCACATGGTCGACCAGCAGGCCGCCCAGCAGGGCCCCCGACGCCAGGGCGACCTGGAAGGTGGTCACCAGCAGGGCGCCGCTGGTCTCCATGGCCTCCGGCGCGGCCTTGAACATCCAGGTCTGGATGCAGATCGGCATGGCCCCGAAGGCCAGGCCCCAGAAGGCGATCGCGATCGAGGCGGCCAGCTGGTCGCCGCCGAAGGCCGCCAGACCCAGCACGGCCGAGCCCATCGAGACGGCCATGACGACCTTGGTTGCGCGGACGCTCTTCTCCAGCGCCAGCCCGCCCAGGAAGTTGCCGACCAGGCCGCCGGCGCCGAACAGCAGCAGCAGGCCGGTGATCTGGCCGGCGTTCATGTGCGAGACCTGCTGCAGGAAGGGCTGGACGTAGGTGTAGGAGGCGAAGTGGCCGCCGGCCAGGAACAGCGCCGCCAGCAGGCCCAGGCGGGCCTTGGGCACGGCGAAGGGCGCGATCAGGTTGCGGGCGGTGGTCTTCTGGTTCTGCGGCATCGGCGGCAGGAAGATCAGCTGGGCGACCAGGGCCAGGACGGCGACGCCGGCGGCGATCCCGAAGGCGGCGCGCCAGCCGGCCAGTTCGCCGATCAGGGAGCCGGCGGGGACGCCGCAGACGGTGCCGACCGAGACGCCGGCGAAGATGATGGCCACCGCACGGGGGCCCTTGGCCTCGCCGGCCAGCCGCATGCCGAGCGCGCCGGCCATGGCCCAGAAGCCGCCGACGGCCACGCCCATGAGGGTGCGTCCGGCGACCAGCATCTCCAGGCTGGTCGCGAAGGTGGAGACCAGATTCGAGCCGACCAGCAGCGCGATCAGGCCGAGCAGCAGGATGCGCCGGTCGAGCGACCCGGCGCCGATGGCGATGACCGGCGCGGCCACGGCGGCGACCAGGCCGGGCACGGTCACCGAGAGGCCGGCGGCGCCCTCGGTCACCTTGAGGCTGGCGGCGATGTCGGTCAGCAGCCCGACCGGCAGGAACTCGCTGGTGACCAGCACGAAGGTGCCGACGGCGATCGACAGGACGGCCAGCAGCCAGGGCTGGGCTTCGGTCGCGGGCGCAAGGGCGGGAGCGTGGTCGAGCGTCTCGACCACGGCGTCTTGAACAGGCGGCGTCACGGAAATCCCTCCAGGTACGCTTACAGACGGAAAGGGCCCCGGCGCCGTGACGCCGGGGCTCAGGTTCAGGCGACGGCGCCGCCGTCGACGTTCAGGGTCGTTCCGGTGATGAAGCTGGCCGACGGACTGGCCAGGAAAGCCACTGCGGCGGCGACTTCCTCGGCCCGGCCGTAGCGGCCGAGCGCGACGCCCTCCTTCTGGTTCTCGGCATGGTCGCCGTCGGCCGGGTTCATGTCGGTGTCGATCGGGCCCGGCTGGACCACGTTGACCGTGATGCCGCGCGGACCCAGGTCCCGCGCCCAGACGCGGCTGTAGCCGGCGACGGCGGCCTTGGTGGCGGAGTAGTCGCCGAGGGTCTCCCAGCCGCGGTCGCCGCAGATCGAGCCGATGGTGATGACCCGGCCTTCATCGGGCAGCAGCGGGGCGGCGGTGCGCACCGCGGTCGCCACGGCCTTCACGTTGATGGCGTACTGGCGCTCGAAAGCGTCCAGGTCGTTGGCGGCCTGGTCGACCGCGCCGGTGACGAAGACGCCGGCGTTGTTGACCAGGATGTCCAGCCGGCCGAAGCGGTCGGCGACGTTGCGCACCAGCTGTTCGACCTGGGCGGCGTCGGCCTGGTCGGCCTGGATCGCTTCGGCGCGGACGCCCTTGGCCTGGAGCTCGGCGACGACGGCCAGGGCCTTGTCGGGGGAGGCGCTGTAGCTGACGGCCACGTCGGCGCCGTCGTCGGCCAGCTTGCGCGCGATCGCCGCGCCAATGCCGCGCGACGCGCCGGTGACCAGGGCGACCTTGCCGGAAAGCGGTTTGCTCATGGAAATGATCCTCGTAGGAGCGTCCAGACCCGCTCGCTGCGAGTTCTGTAACGGTCGCTACAGATGGAAGCTGGAAATCCATCCGCAAGGCCATTATGTAATGGTCGCTAAAATTTATTTCGGAGGATGATCCGGCGATGGGCAGACCCCGCGCCTTTGACCGGGACCAGGCGATCGAACAGGCGATGGACGTCTTCTGGCGCCATGGCTACGAGGGCGCGTCCATGGCGGAGCTGACCGACGCCATGGGGATCAATCCGCCCAGCCTCTACGGCGCCTTCGGCAACAAGGAAGGGCTGTTCCGGGCCGTCCTGGGCCGCTACGCCGAGGGGCGGGCGGACTTCATGGACGACGTCCTGAGCGCGCCGACCTCGCGCCAGGTGGTCGAGCGCTACTTGCGCGGCTCGGCCGAGCTGGCCCTGGAGCCGAAGAAGCCGGCGGGCTGCCTGGTCCTGCAGAGCGGACTGACCTGCGGCAAGGGCGGCGAGGCGGTGGTCGAGGAACTCACCGAACGTCGCCGCGATCCGGAGTGCCGGCTGAAGACCCGGTTCGAGCGGGCCCGGGACGAGGGCGACCTGCCGCGCGGCCTCGATCCCCTGACCCTCGCCCGCTACCTTGTGGCGGTGAACAACGGCCTGTGCGTCCAGGCGACCGGCGGGGCCACGCGCAAGGAACTGCAGCAGGTCGCCGAGATGGCGCTGCGGGCCTGGCCGGGGAACTGATAGAAGCGTCGGCGTTCAACAGCGCCAGGAAACGCCGATGCCCGCCTTCGTGATCATGCTCCGCGACGAAACCCTCGATCCGGAGGAATTCGCGACCTACGGCAAGAAGGCGCCGGCCGCCCGCGGCGAGCACAAGATCACGCCCCGCGCTTTCTACGGAAAGCACGAGGTCCTGGAAGGCGACGACGTCGAGGGCGCGGTGATCCTGGAGTTCCCGAGCTTCGAGGAGGCCAAGGCCTGGTACGACAGCCCCGCCTACCAGGAAGCGCTGGAGCACCGCCTCAAGGGCGCGAAGTACCGGGTGCTCGTCGTCCAGGGGGTGTAGCCTCTGAGATCGCCGGGGACATGCTCCGAAGGTGCGTGTCCCCGAGGCCGTCATATCAGGGGACACGCGCCCTCGGAGCATGTCCCCGTTGATGCGCTGGGGCCTCTCTCCGGTCATGGTCGGACTTGTTCCGACCATGACGGAAAAGGGGAAAGGAGCGAGACCCTTCCCGCGCAGCCGCCCTAGGCCGCCTTCAGAGCGCCCAGGCGGCTGATCGAGGCTTCGGCCTCGGCCATGATCCGGCGGACGATCTCCCCGGCCGGCAGGACGTCGTGGACGCCTCCGGCGCTCTGGCCCATGGCGAAGCAGGACTTGTCCGCGTCCAGGCCCTCGGTCTGGCCGCCGATGCCGCCCAGGGCGCCGTTGCGGACGCTGATCCCGGCCTGCATCGGGAAGGGCTGGATGTCCTGCGGACGGCTCTCCCAGTCCTCGACGTAGGGGTTCTTCTTCACCCGCATCGGCTTGCCGCTGTAGCAGCGGGTGCGGACGGTGTCCTCGTCCGACGCCTCGACGATGGACTGCCGGTACATGTCGCCGGCGTGGGCCTCGGCGCTGGCGATGAAGCGGGTGCCCATCCAGACGCCCTGGGCGCCGAGGGCCAGGCAGGCGGCCAGGCCGCGGCCGTCGTACAGGCCGCCGGCGCCGACCACCGGGATCTTCACCGCCTCGACCGCCTGGGCGATCAGGGGCAGGGCGCCGACCAGTCCGGTGTGGCCGCCGCCTTCGCCGCCCTGGCAGATGACCGCGTCGCAGCCGGCCTGTTCGGCCTTCACCGCGTGCTTCACCGCGCCGCAGACCACCATGACCTTGAGGCCGGCCTTCTTGAGCTTTTCCATGATCGGCATGGGCACGCCCAGGCCGGCCACGAAGGACGAGGCGCCTTCCTCGATGATGACGTCGACGCTGGCGGTCAGGCTCTCGGGGCTGGCGGCCAGCAGGTCGACGCCGAACGGCTTGTCGGTCAGCGACCGGACCTTGCGCATCTGGTCGCGGATGAACTCGGGCTGGGTGCCGGCCATGCCGAGCACGCCGTAGCCGCCGGCGTTGCTGACGGCCGCCGCCAGCTCGGCGTAGGACACCCCGCCCATGCCGGCGAGGAGGATCGGATGCTCGACGCCGAGCAGGTCGCAGAGGGGCGTGTGGAGGGACATGGCGCGTTTCCTGGGTCTTGTTTGAAGACCATCCTGCCGCGCCCCGAGGAGGGGCTCAATGGTGACCCGGCGTCACCATCGCCAATCCTCTCCCTCTGGGAGAGGGGACCATGCGAAGCATGGTGGAGAGGGCCTTCGGCGCTGGACCCCCTCCACCATCCCTGCGGGATGGTCCTCCTCCCCCAAGAGGGGAGGACCGACGACTTAGAAAATCGCGTACCCGCCGTCGACGACGAAGGTGTCGCCGGAGTGGTAGCTGCTGGCGTCGGAGGCCAGGTAGACGGCCACGCCGCCGAAGTCCTTCGGCTCGCCCCAGCGCCGGGCGGGGACGCGGCTGATGACCTTGTCGGTGAAGGCGTCGTTGCCCTGGGCGCCGGCGGTCATGTCGGTGGCGATCCAGCCGGGCAGGATGGCGTTGGCGCGCACGCCGTAGCGCGCATGCTCGACGGCCACGGCCTTCATCATCGAGATGACCGCGCCCTTGGTGGCGGCGTAGGCCTCGTTGCGGCCGGCGCCCTCGATGGCGGCCAGCGAGGCGATGCCGACGATCGAGCCGCCGGGGTCGCCGGCCTTGGCCCGCTCGACCATGTGCCTGCAGGCCTCGCGGAAGGTCCAGAACACGCCGTCCTGGTTCACCGACAGCACCCGGCGGTAGGTCTCGGTGTCCATCTCGACGAAGGAGCGCGACAGGGCGCCGATGCCGGCGTTGGCGATGACGGTGTCGACCCGGCCCATGGCCGCGACCGCTTCCTGCATGCCCTCGACCACGGCGGCCTCGTCAGCGACGTCGACGACCTGGGCCTTCACCCGAACGCCGTACTGGGTCAGCCGGCCCTCGGCCTCCAGGTTGCGCTCGGCGTTCGAGCCCCAGATCACGATGTCCGAACCGGACGCCGCCAGAGCCTCGGCCATGCCCAGGCCGATGCCCCGGTTGCCGCCGGTCACCAGCGAGACCTTCCCGGTCAGGTCGAAAGGCTTGTAGGCCATGGCGTCGTCTCTCCCGTCGTCTGAAACAATCGTTTGGACGTCAGGAAGGCGGGTGACGCGGGGTCCGTCAAGCGGCGAAGCGGTCGAACGCCTGGGCGATCACCTGACGGGTCAGGTCCCATTCGACCGCCTCCATGGCCTCCTCGCGGGAGAAGAAGCGGGCCTCGGCGGCGTCGTCGCCGGCCACCGGCTCGCCGCCGGTCCAGCGGGCCGCGTAGTCGATCATCACGAAGTGGCGGGTCGTCTCGCCGGTTTCGCGCGAGGTGAAGACGCCGTCGACCACGTCGAGCAGGCCGGTCAGCTCGGCGTCGACGCCGGTCTCCTCCTTCAGCTCGCGCAGGGCGGCCCGGGTCACCGGTTCGGCCCATTCGATGCGGCCGCCGGGCAGGCTCCACTGGCCGAGGCGAGGCGGCGTGCCGCGCTTGATCAGCAGGACCTTGTCGCCCTTCAGGCAGACGACGCCCACGGTGGGAACGGGGCGCTGGGCGGGGGTGGTCGCACTCACAGGAACTCGGCTTTCAGGTCGACGCTGGACTGCACGCCGACGGACTTCAGATTCTTCGCCAGCCAGTCGTCCGCCGCCTGGCGTCCTCGCTCGCGCAGGTCGGTCAGGAAGCTCCAGTCCGTCTTGAACTTCGTCGCCATGGTCAGGTCGGTCAGGCGGCCGTCGGCCCCGATGGCGTGGACGAACATCCGGCGGTAGCGGCCCCGGGCGTTCTCCTTGAGCAGCCCGTCGTCGAGCAGCTTCTGGACGAAGGCGACGGCGCGAAGCTCGGCCGACAGCGCGGCGTTGAAGGTGATCTCGTTCAGCCGGTCCATGATTTCGCTCGGCGTCTTGGGCAGGTCCTCGCGGATGAACGGGTTCAGGGCGACGATCAGGAGGTCGTTGGGCGTGTCGGCGTAGAACAGCGGCCACAGCGGCGGGTTGGCCAGGTAGCCGCCGTCCCAATAGGGTTCGCCGTCGATCTCCACCGCGTGGAACAGCGTGGGCAGGCAGGCCGAGGCCAGCAGATGGTCGACCGCGAGGGACTCGCCCTTGAAGATCTTGGCCTTGCCCGTGCGGACGCCGGTGGCCGAGACGTAGAACTTGATCGTCGAGCGGCGGACCGCCTCGAAGTCGACCGTCTTCTCCAGCACCTCGCGGAGGGGGTTCAGGTTGAATGGATTGAACTCGTAGGGACTCAGCGCCCCTGTCAGGCTCTCCGCCCAGCGCCAGGCCGGCGTCTCGCGCAGCCAGTCCGGCGTCAGCATCGAGGTCCAGACGCTGGAGTCGCCGAACACCGTGCCGTTGCGGCCGTCGGCATTGCTGACCCCGCGCCAGAAGGCGGCCAGGGTCTCCTGGGCGCCTTGCCGGCCGCCCGCGGCCAGGCCGCTGATCAGGCAGGCGCCGTTCATGGCCCCGGCCGAGGCGGCCGTGACCGCGCCGATCTCCAGCTTCTTCTCGTCGAGCAGCCGATCGATGACGCCCCATTCGAAGGCGCCGTGCGAACCGCCGCCTTGAAGCCCCAGGCTGATCGGCCTGGGCTCTATGGGGCGGGGCTTCACGCGGCCGTCCAGCCGCCGTCGACCGGCAAGGCCGCGCCGTTCACCGACGCCCCCGCGTCGGACGCCAGGTAGAGCAGGAGTCCGGCCAGCTGTTCGACGGTGACGAACTGCTTGGTCGGCTGGGCCGCCAGGATGACGTCCTTGACCACGGCCTCCTCGCTGATCCCGCGGGCCTTGGCCTGGTCGGCGATCTGGCCCTCGACCAGCGGGGTCTTCACATAGCCGGGGCAGATGGCGTTGGCGGTGATGCCCTGCTGGGCCGTTTCCAGGGCGATGGTCTTGGTCAGGCCGATGATGCCGTGCTTGGCGGCGACGTAGGCGCTCTTGAACGGCGAGGCGACCAGGCCATGCGCCGAGGCGATGTTGACGATCCGGCCATGGCCGGCCGCCCGCATCGGCGGGATCGCCGCCTTGGAGGCATGAAAGGCCGAGCTCAGGTTGATGCCGATGATCCGATCCCACCACTCGGTCGGGAACTCGTCCACGGGGGCGACATGCTGGACGCCGGCGTTGTTCACCAGGATGTCCAGCCGGCCGAAGGCGTTGCGGGTCGAGCTGACCATGTCGGTGATGCGATGCGGCTGGGTCATGTCGGCGTCGTGGTAGAGCACCTCGACGCCGTTGCGGGCCGACAGGCCGGCGCGGGTCGCCTCGATCGCGTCGCGGTCGCCCAGGCCGTTGATCACCACATTGACGCCCTGCTGGGCGAGGGCTTCGGCGAGCCCGAGCCCGATGCCGCTGGTCGAGCCGGTGACGATGGCCACCTGGCCCTTGAGCCCGTAATCCATGGCGTGCGCTTTCTTGTTATGTTGCGGCGCAACATAAACCAGGCCGCCGCTCGTCGCGAGCGGTATAATTCGCCTGGCGGTGAAAGGTTTCTAGGCCGTGGCCTGCTGCCGCAGGAACACCCAGTCGGCCTCGGACGACAGGTCCTTGCGGAAACCGTAGCCGGCCACATCGAACGCCTTCAGGTCGGCCGTCTTGTCGATGCGGTTGTCGATGGCGTAGCGGGCCATCATCCCCCGCGCCTTCTTGGCGAAGAAGCTGATCTGTTTGGCGACGCCTGCCTTCTCCTCGAGGAAGCGGCAGGTGATCACCGGCAGGGTGAGGGCCCTGGCGTCGACCGCGCCGAAGTATTCCTGGCTGGCCAGGTTCACCAGCGTCCGGTCCTTGTGGCCCTCGGCGGCTTCGTTCAGGGCCAGGGCGATGCGGTCGCCCCAGAAATCGTACAGGCTGCGGCCGCGCTTGGTCTTCAGCCGCGTGCCCATCTCCAGGCGGTAGGGCTGGATGGCGTCGGCCGGCCGCAGCAGGCCGTAGAGGCCCGACAGGATGCGCAGGTGGTTCTGGGTCCAGGCGAAGGCCTTCGGGTCCAGACTGCGGGCGTCCAGACCCGAATAGACGTCGCCGTTGAAGGCGATGGCCGCCTGCAGCCCGTCCTCGACCGACGGGTCGAAGGCCTGGAAACGCTCGTAGTTCAGCTGGGCCAGGGGCTCGGAGATGTCCATCAGCCGGCGCAGGTCGGCCGCGCGCAGCTTGCGCGTCACCCCGTCCAGGACGGCGATGTCGTCCTTCATGGCCGGCGTGGTGAGCGGCAGCTTCTGCGTCGGCGTGGCGAAGTTCAGCGCTTTGGCGGGAGAAATGACCATCAGCATGGCGGCGGGACATAGGGTGGTCCGGTGACGAAAGCGAGTCACGACCGCGACCACTCCGCGTCCTCTTGCTCCGTCGCGGCGGCTCTGCGCAGGATCGCGGGAACCTGGAGAGCCTCCATGCTGCGCCGAACCGTCCTGATCGCCCTCGCGGGCAGCCTGCTGCTGGGCGGATGCGTGCTGCCCAAGGTGGACGAGGACGCCGACAGGAAGGCGCGGGCGCTCTACGAACAGATCCGGACGGGCGCCGACCTGGCGCAGAACCAGGATCTGGGCGCCGAGCTGAAGACCCCGGAGGCCATGGCCGAGCTGGCCAAGGTGAAGGCCGCCCTGCCCGAGGGCGCGCCGACGTCGACGAACGTACGCAGCTGGCAGCTGAGCACGGGAAACGAAGGCACGACCGCGACCGTGGTCCACGCCTACGCCTATCCCGCCCGCACCGTGCTGGCCGAGACCGTGTTGGCCAAGGACAAGGCCAAGGTCTGGAAGGTGGTCGGTTTCCACGTCGGCTTCGCCGGCCCGTCCGCCGCCCCGCAACCGCCCCGTCCGGCCGTCACGGTCGAGGGGGCGAAGGACATCTGACGCCTAGAACAGAACCCGCGGGTTCATGATCCGCTTCGGGTCGAGAGCGGCGCGGATCGCGCGCAGAGCCTCGACCTCGACCGGTGATTTGTAGCGCAGGGCGTCCTCGGTCTTGGCCGCGCCCAGGCCGTGTTCGGCGGAGATGGAGCCGTCCATCGCCGCGACGATGTCGTGGACGATCTTCGACCCCGCGTCCCGAGCCTCGTTGTGCGCGGGGTCCGAGCCGCTGTCGGCCCGCAGGACGTCGTAGTGGATGTTGCCGTCGCCGACATGGCCGAAGGCGACGATCCGCAGGCTGGGATCGATCTTCAGGACGGCGGCCGAGGCCTGTTCGATGAAGTCGGCGACGCGGGAGACCGGCACCGACACATCATGCTTCCAAGCCGCGCCTTCGGGCTTCTGACCGCCGGACTGGTTCTCGCGGACGGCCCAGAAGGCCTTGGCCTGGGCTTCGGTCTGGGCGATCGCGGCGTCGAGGATGAGGTCGTCGTCCAGGGCGTGCGCCAGCAGCCGCTCCATCGCCGCCTCGGCCGCGCCGGGTTCGCCACTCTGGGTCTCGATCAGGGCGTACCAGGGATGCACGGCCTCCAGCGGCTCGCGCAGGCCGGGGATGTTCTTCAGGGCGAAGGCGACGCCCAGGCGGCCCATCAGTTCGAAGGCCTCGACCGCGCCGCCGGTTTCCGCCTTGGCGCGGGCGAGCAGTCGGATCGCCTCGCGCGGCGAGGCCAGGCCGACGAAGGCGGTGGCGCGTGAGGGCAGCACCGGGAACAGCTTGAGGCTCGCGGCCGTGATCACGCCCAGGGTGCCTTCAGCTCCGATCAGCAGTTGCTTGAGGTCGTAGCCGGTGTTGTCCTTGCGCAGCCGCTTGAGGCCGTTCCAGATCTCGCCGTTGGGCAGCACCGCCTCGACGCCGAGCACCAGATTGCGGGTCGAGCCGTAGCGCAGAACCTGGGTGCCGCCGGCGTTGGTCGAGATGACCCCGCCCACGGTCGCAGAACCCTCCGAGGCCAGGCCCAGCGGGAACCGCCGGCCGATCTCCGCGGCGGCCTCGTGGACCGCGGCCAGGGTCACGCCCGCCTCGGCCACGACGACGTCGTCGAAGCCGTCGATGTCGCGGATGGCGTTCAGCCGTTCGGTCGACAGCAGGATCTCGCCCTGGGGAATCTGACCGCTGACCAGACCGGTGTTGCCGCCCTGAGGCGTGACGGCCGTACCGCTTTCGGCGCAGACGCCGACCACGGCGGCGACCTCGGCGGTCGTCCGGGGCAGGGCGAGCAGAGGCGTCTGGCCCGTCCATCGTCCGCGCCACTCGACCAGCTTGGGGCCGACCCGGTCGGGGTCCTGGCTCCAGCCGCCGTCGCCGAGCACGGCCTTGAGGCGGGAGATGACGTCGGCGGGAACGGGAGCGGTCATGGGGGCGTAGCCTACGCTTTCACATCTCTTCCGTCAGCCGACGTAGCCGGCGGCGCGTTTGAGGCGGTCGTTGATGGCTTCGCCGAGGCCTTCGTCGGGGATCGGCGCCACGACGATGGCGGACGGCTTCGTGCGGTCCGCGGCCCTCAGCATGGCGAACAGGTTCGCGGCCGCCTCGGCCAGATCGCCGGCCGGGCTCAGGTTGAACGGGCTGTCGTTCGGCCCGAAGGCGAGGAAGGCCTCGCCGGGCGCGGCCGTGGTCGCGTTGATCCGCACCGGGGCGTCCGGCGCGTAGTGCAGGGCCAGTCGGCCGGGGGAGCGCTTGGCGTCGGCCTCCGCCTCGGCGAGGGGGCCGACGACGGCTTCGAGCTGGGCGCGGGTGACCGAGCCGGGCCGCAGCAGCCGCGCCGGCTCGCCGGGCAGCAGGGCGACCACCGTGGACTCCAGGCCCACCCGACAGGGACCGCCGTCCAGGGCGGCCGCGGTCGCGGGACCGGTCTCCTCCATGGCGTCGGCGTAGGTGGTGGGGCTGGGCCGGCCGGAGCGGTTGGCGGAAGGCGCTACGACCGGGCCGCCGAAGGCCGCCAGCAGCGCGCGGGACAGAGGATGGCCGGGCACCCGCACCGCCACCGTGTCGAGGCCGGCGCGGGCCAGGTCGCTGACCGTCTCGGCGTCGCGCACCGGCGCCACCAGAGTCAGCGGGCCCGGCCAGAAGGCGGCCGCCAGCGCTTCTCCGCGATCGTCCAGCACGGCGATGCGGCGAACGGCCTCGACGTCGGCTACGTGAGCGATGAGGGGGTTGAAGCTGGGCCGGCCCTTGGCCTGGTAGACGGCGGCGACCGCCCGCGGGTTGGCCGCGTCGGCCGCCAGGCCGTAGACCGTTTCGGTCGGCAGGATGACCAGGCCGCCAGCGCGCAGCGCGGCGACTGCGCGCGCGAGTTCGAGGCGCTCTATTTCGCCCGCTTGGCCGTCAGGTTGATGTTGACCGTCACCGTTCCCGGCACGACCGCGGTCGTCTTCCACTCGCCTTGTCCCACGCCGAACGCCAGACGGTTGATGCCGATGCTGCTCGTCATCTTCGCCGTGTCGCCGGTAGTGACGAGGGTGAAGGGCAGGGTCAACGGCTTCGTGACGCCGCGGATCGTGAGATTGCCGATCGCCTGGTACTTGCCGCCGCCCAGCGCCTTGAAGCTGGTCGACTTGAAGGTCGCGGTCGGGAAGGCCTGCGAGGAGAACCAGTCGGCGCCCGGCAGGGCCTTGTCGCGGCTGGGATCGCCCGTAGCGGCGCTGGCGGTGTTGAAGGTGGCGGTGACCGACGAGCCGGCCAGGTTGGCCGGATCGAAGCGGATGGCCGCGTCCCAGGTCCGGAAACTGCCGGTGAAAGCGGTTCCGTCGAAGCTCGACGCGAACGTCGCCTTCGAGGCGGCCTTGTCGACGGTCCAGGCGGGGGCCGGGGCGGCGTAGGCGGGGGCGGCGATGGCGGCGGCGATCGCCAGGGCGGGGAGGAACGTCTTCACGCGGCGTCCTTTCGGGCGAGGAAGGGGAGCATCCGGGCCAGCTCGTTGTCCTTGTCGAGGAATTGATGCTTGAGCGCGCCCAGGACGTGCAGGGGGATCAGGACGTAGATGATGACCTTGGCCAGGAGATGGTGGGCCTCCTGCAGGACGTCGTGCGTCGGCTTGAGCTGGTCGGCGGGCAGGTTGGTCAGGAACGACAGCGCCGGCCACTCGAACAGCCCGAACATGTTGATCGGGAAGACGGTGATCAGCTTGCTGGCCGAGACCATGGCCCAGCCGCTGAGCGGGAGCGCCAGCAGCACCACGTAGAACAGCACATGGACCGCATGGGCCAGGAAACGCTCCCAGGGCTTCAGGTGCGTCGACAGCGCCGGCGGCTTCTTCGCCAGCCGCCACAGCAGCCGCGCCACCGTCAGCACCAGAATGGTGATGCCGAGCGGCTTGTGCAGCTGCAGGGGTTCGATGCGGGCCGACCCCTCGAGAGTGTCGGCGTACCAGGCCAGGCCGACGACCCAGACCATCAGGAGTGCGATCGTCCAGTGCAGGATGATCGCGACGGAAGAATAACGGGCCTGGGTCATACGGCGCTCCCGATCGGCTCAGGCCTACTTCTTGGTGAACTCCAGCTCCAGGACGATGTCGATGTCGTCGCCGATCATGCCGGGCTTGTTCAGGAAGTCGGAGCCGAAGTCCGAGCGCTTGATCGTGGTGGCGGCCGAGAAGCCCGAACGCTTGGAGCCCATGACCTCGCCGAAGCCGTTGTAGGTCACGTCCAGCGTCACCGGCTTGGTCACGCCGCGCAGCGTCAGGTCGCCGGTCATCTTGCCCTTGTCGCCCTGGCCCTGCTGGATCGAGGTCGAGACGAACTTGATCTCGGGGAACTTGTCGGCGGCGATGAACTCGTTGGCCAGCTTGGGATCATGCCCCGGGTAGCCGGTGTCGAACGACTTGGCGTCAATCAGGGCGGTGACCTGGGCGGTCTGCGGCGACTTGGGATCCCAGCTGTAGGTCGCGTCCTTCACCGTGAAGCGGACCGTGTAGTTGGAGAAGCCCAGGTGGCGAACCTTGGCCAGCAGGCTGGCGTGGGTGCCGTCGAGGACGTAGGTCCCGGCCGGCATGTCCGCCGGGTTGGTCGACGGCGCCGCGAGGGCGGCCATGGGCGTGGAAACCAGAACCAGGGCCAGGGCGGCGGCGACGGGGCGAAGCATGCGGCAGACCTCTATTGTGATTAGTGCTGTTACGGTTCGCTTCAAATAGGGCGAGCACAAGTCCGTGAAAGAGCATGCTCTTCACGAGACGGTGATCCAAGGCCTAAAACGCCTGATCGAAGGAGACGCCCCATGACCTACCGCCCCCCGCTTCGCGATCTGGCCGCCGCCTTGAAGGCCGTGGGCTACGACCGGCTGGCGGAGGCGTTTCCGGAAGCGGACGAGGCGACGGCGGCGGCGATCCTCGAGGCGGCGGGCGAGTTCGCGGCGGACGTCATCGCGCCGCTGAACCGGCCGGGCGACCTGGCCGGCGCGAGCTACGCCAACGGCGCCGTGACCGCCGCGCCCGGCTATGCCGACGCCTATCGCCGGTTCGCGCTGGGCGGCTGGAACAGCCTGTCGGCTGAGCCCGAGTTCGGCGGCCAGGGCCTGCCCAAGGCGCTCGAGATCGGCATGTTCGAGATGATCCAGGCCGCCAGCCTGGCCTTCGGCCTGTGCCCGATGCTGACCCAGGGGGCGATCGAGGCCCTGACCGCCCACGGCACGGACCGTCAGAAGGCGCTGTACCTGCCCAAGCTGGTCAGCGGCGAGTGGACCGGCACCATGAACCTGACCGAGCCGCAGGCCGGTTCGGACCTGGCCGCCCTGACCACCCGCGCCGAGCCGGACGGCGAAGGCGGCTATCGCCTGACCGGGCAGAAGATCTTCATCACCTGGGGCGACCACGACGCCACGGACAACATCGTCCACCTGGTGCTGGCGCGCCTGCCGGACGCGCCGGCGGGCAGCCGCGGCATCTCGCTGTTCCTGGCCTCGAAGTTCCTGGTCGACGACGACGGCGATGTCGGCGCGCGCAACGACGTGCGGCCGGTCGGGGTCGAGCACAAGCTGGGCATCCACGCTTCGCCCACCTGCGTGATGGCGTTCGAAGGGGCGAAGGCGGAACTGGTCGGCGAGGAGAACAACGGCCTGGCCGCCATGTTCACGATGATGAACGCCGCCCGGCTTCAGGTCGGGACCCAGGGCGTGGCCATCGCCGAACGCGCCTATCAGCAGGCGCTGGCCTTCTCGCAGGAGCGCAAGCAGGGCCGCTCGGCCTGGACCGGCGCCAACCCCGCGCCGATCCACGACCACCCGGACGTGCGCCGAACCCTGCTGCTGATCAAGGCCAAGACCCAGGCGGCGCGGGCGATCTGCCTGGCCACCGCCGTGGCCGCCGATCTGTCGCGCCATGCGGCCACGCCGGGAGCGCGTGAGACGGCCAAGCTGCGCGAGGAGCTGCTGACCCCGATCGCCAAGGGCTGGTCGACCGACATGGGCGTCGAGGCGGCGTCGCTGGCGCTGCAGGTGCACGGCGGGATGGGCTTCATCGAGGAGACCGGCGCCGCGCAGCACTATCGCGACGCCCGCATCCTGCCGATCTACGAGGGGACCAACGGCATCCAGGCCATGGACCTGATCGGGCGGAAGCTGTCGATGGCGGGCGGCGCGGCGATCCGGAGCCTGATCGAAGAGATCCGAGCCGACGGCGCGGGGAATGCGCGCCTGCTGGCGGGTGCGGCGGCGCTGGAGGAGGCGACCGACTGGCTGATCGCCAACAAGGGGACGCCGGACGCCCTGGCCGGCGCGACGCCCTACCTCAAGCTGGCGGGCGACGTGGTCGGCGGCTGGATGCTGGCGAAGATGGCCGGCGAGGGCGAGGACTATGCCCGCCTGGACCGCTTCTACGCCGAGCAGGTGCTGGCGGGCGCCCCGGGGCTCGTGCCGGCGGTGGTCCAGGGCGCGGCGGTGCTCGTCGAATAGTCCTCCCCGTTAGGGGAGGGGGACCACTCCGCAGGAGTGGTGGAAGGGGCCCAACGCATTGGCCCGCTCCACCATGCTTCGCATGGTCCCCCTACTCCCAGGGGAGAGGGAATCAGAGCTGCGCCAGCATGTAGTCCGCCGACGAGACCTTGAACTCGCCGCCGGCTTCGACGTTCAGCGTCTCCACGACGCCGTCCTTGACGATCGCCGAGTAGCGCTGGCTGCGCAGGCCCATGCCGAACTTGCTGCCGTCCATCTCCAGGCCCAGGGCCTTGGTGAAGTCGCCGTTGCCGTCGGCCAGCATGAGGATGTCCTCGCCCACGCCCTGATCGGCGCCCCAGGCCTTCATCACGAACACGTCGTTGACCGACACGCAGGCGATGGCGTCGACGCCCTTGGCCCCGAACTCGGCGACATGCTCCTTGAAGCCCGGCAGGTGCTTGGCCGAGCAGGTCGGGGTGAAGGCGCCCGGCACGGCGAACAGGGCGACGGTCTTGCCCTTGAAGATCTCGTCGGTGGTGATCGGGCGCGGGCCTTCCGGGCCGGCCGTCATGAAGGTGGCGTCGGGCAGCGTGTCGCCGGCCTTGATCGTCATGGCGTCTCTCCAAATCGCGCAAACCGCGGTCGGTGACTCGAATAGAGGCAGGCGAGGGTTCCGCCAAGTCGACGACTTGAAACCGTCGCTATCAGGGCCAATCATCTAGTCATGTCAGAGCTCCCGAGTTCCGAGTTCCTCGCCGGGCGGATGCTCATCGCCATGCCCGGAATTGGCGACCCCCGCTTCGAGCGCGCCGTGGTGTTTCTCTGTTCGCACGATGACGAGCACGCGATCGGCCTGGCCGTGAATCGCCCCGTCGACGGCCTGACGCTGTCGGGCCTGTTCGAGAAGATCGGCATCGATCGGCCGATCCGCCGCGTCGCGGACGAACCCGTGCTGGTCGGCGGCCCGGTCGAGCGCGAGCGGGGCTTCGTCCTGCACACCGACGACTATCTGTGTGAAGGCGTCAGCCTGCCGGTCAGCGACGGTCTGGCCCTGACCACCACCCGCGAGATCCTTCAGGCGATGAGCGGCGAGGCCGCGCCCCGCAAGGCGTTCCTGGCGCTCGGCTACGCCGGCTGGGGTCCCGGTCAGCTCGACCGCGAGGTGCGCGAGAGCGTCTGGCTGGTCTGTGACCCGGACGAGGTCCTGCTGTTCGGCGACGACCATGACCACAAGTGGTCGCATGCGCTGAGCAAGCTGGGGATCAGCCCCGAGATGCTGGCGATGGAAGGCGGCCGGGCCTGACGCCCTAGCCCTGTCGGCGCACCGGGGCCGCGCCGTCGACGTAGCTTTCGTTGAGGTAGACCTCGGCCTCCTGCGGCGACAGCGCGGGGGCGTAGCCGAAGCCCTGGCCGTAGTCGCAGCCCAGCTCCAGCAGTTGGCGGGCCATGATGGCGTTCTCGACGCCCTCGGCGACCACCTCCAGGTTCAGGTCCTGCCCGAGCTTGATCACCGAACGCACGATCTTGGCCGAGCCCTCGTTGGCGCCCATGGTGCGCACGAAGTAGCGGTCGATCTTCAGCGTATCGAAGGGCAGGCGGGTCAGGTAGCTGAGCGACGAGAAGCCGGTGCCGAAGTCGTCCAGCGCCAGCCCGGCGCCGCCCTGGCGCAGCGCCTTGAGCACCAGCGCGGCGCCTTCCGGGTCGCGCATGATGTCGCTCTCGGTGATCTCCAGCTTCAGCGAGCCGGACGGCAGGCGATGCTTGTTGATCAGGCCGGTGACGTCCTCGACCAGGCCGCTGCGATGGATCTCGCCGGTGGACAGGTTGACGCTGACGGTCAGGTCGCCGGCCGCGGCGTGGGCCTTGCGCCACATGGCCAGCTGGCGTGCGGACGAGCGAAGCATGTGCGCCCCGAGCTCGCCCATCAGGCCCAGCTCCTCGGCCATCGGCAGGAACTCGTCCGGCGGGATCAGACCCCGGCGGGGATGCCGCCAGCGGCACAGGGCTTCGAAGCCGGACAGGGCGCCGTCGGACAGGCGGACGACCGGCTGGAAGTAGGGTGTCATCTCACCCCGCCCGACCGCGCCGCGCAGATCGGATTCCAGGGCCAGCTGGGACAGGCCGTCGCTCTCCATCGAGCGGCCGTAGGCGGCGCCGCCGCCGCGACCGGCGGATTTTGCGCTCTCGACCGCCAGCTCGGCGCGGCGCAGCAGCTCGGCGGCGTCGGGGGCGTCCTCGCCGCCTTCGGCGTCCACTCCGCCCACGGCCAGGGTCGGCAGGATGTCGAAGCCGGCGACGCGGAGCGGCTGCTCCAGCGCCTTGCGCAGCTTCTCGGCGGCCTCGGCCTCGCCGGAGACCATCACCGCGAACTCGTCCTCGCCGATTCGCCCGAGCAGAGCGTCGGGTCCGAAGGCGGCGGCGAGGCGTGAGCCGAGGGCGGCCAGCACCAGGTCGGCGCGGTCATGGCCCAGGGCCTCGTTCAGCCGGCGCAGACGGTCCAGGTCGGCCACGACCAGGGTCTGGCGCATCGGCGTCGTCAGGCGCTCGCGGGCGCGAGCGACGAAGCTGCGGCGATCGAGCAGGCCGGTCAGGGGATCGGCGTCGGACGCCGCGAACTGCATCTCGGGGGCGACGATCCCGGACGCGCGCACGCCCTCCTCGAGCCAGACCCCGCGCCACAGGCAGGTCTCGCCGCCGCGCATGCGCAGCCGCAGGGAGACTTCGGCGCCGGGCTGCTGGATGCGGAGCAGCTCCTCGGCGGCGGCCCGGTCGGACGGCAGCGCCAGGGCGCGGAAGGCGGCGGAAGAGCATTCGGGGGCCAACGGGCCCAGGCCCAGCTGCCGGGCGGCGCCGTACAGCCTCAGGCGGTCGTCCTCGGGCTCCCAGACCCAGAGCGCGACCTGAGCCCCGCCCAACGCCTCAAGCGTGGCGGCGGCGTCCCAAATCCGGCGCTCCTGCCCCTGCCTCATCCGGTTCAGCCCGGAAGGCCCTCCCGTGGACGCCCGCGCGACACGCCGCGCGAGACCAGTCCGAACAGGCGATGGTCTCGCCAATCGCCGTTAATTTTCAGATAAGCCTTTGCGTAGCCTTCCTCGGAGAAGCCCGCCTTGAGCAGGAGATTGCCGGAGGCGTCGTTGGTCGGCAGACAGGCGGCCTCCAGGCGATGCAGCCCCAGCGGTCCGAAGGCGAAGGGGATCAGGGCCTTCACCGCCGCCAGGGTATGGCCGTTGCGGGCCGTGGTCTGGCCCGACCAGTAGCCGACGGTCGCGGTCTGGGCGACGCCGCGCCGGACGTTGTTCAGGGTCACGCCGCCGGTCAGGGCCCCATCGGCCTTCCGGTACACGAAGAAGGCGTACATCTGGTCCAGTTCCCGGCCGCGACGCCAGGCCGACAGCCGGCGCTGAAAACTGACCAGACTCAGCTCGTCGGGCGCCCATGTCGGCTCCCAGGGCTGCAGGAAACCGCGGGACGCCTGCCGCAGCGCCGCCCACTCGGAATAGTCCTTGCGACGGGGCGGGCGCAGCCGCACGCCGTCGCCCTCCAGGGCGAGATTGGGTTCCGGCGCGATCCACTCGAGCAGCGACATGTTTGCGAAGGTGGAGACTCGACCGTTCAGGTCAAGGGAACAGCGCTCTTTCGAACGTCTCGGGCGCGACGAGGGCGGCTTTCGAGCCCAGGACCGACACCACGCTGCGCCGATCCCGGGTCAGCCGCTCCCCGAGGCGGGCGAAATCGGCGGGGGTCACCGCGTCGATCGCCTCGGCGATGTCGGCGGCGGTATACAGCCGGTCGAACAGCAGGGTCTGTCCGGCGGCCGTCTCGGCCCGGTTCAGCGGCTGCTCGCGGCCCATGAACAGCGAGCCCTTAAGCTGCGCCTTGGCGCGCCGCAGCTCGGCGTCCGTGACCGATGCGGCCAGCGCGCCGATCTCGCCCGCCGTGATGCGGGTCAGCTCGGCGGCGTCGCCGGCGGCGCAGCCGGCGTAGACCCCCAGCATGCCGACGTCGGCGTAGGTGTCGGCGTAGGCGTCGATGGCGTAGGCGAGGCCGCGGTTCTCGCGCGCTTCCTGGAACAGGCGCGAGGACATGCCGCCGCCCAACGCCTCGGCGAACAGGCGCAGCACGAAGTAGTCGTCGTCCGCGGCCCCGACGGCGGGCAGCAGCAGCACCAGGTGAGCCTGTTCCAGCTTCCGCGTCTTGGCCGCCACGCCGCCGGTGAAGGCGGCCGGCGGCGGCGCTTCGGCGTCGGTCCGCGCGGGCAGATGGCCGAACGCCGCCTCGGCCAGTTTCAGGAGTTCGGCCTCGTCCACCGCGCCGGCGGCGCTGACCACAAGGCGGTCGGGGGCGTAGAGCTCGGCCCGCCAGTCGGCCATCGACTGGGGCGTGGCGGGCTTGAGCGAGCGATTGGTCCCGAGGATCGGTCGACCCAGAGACTGGCCGTCGAAGGCCTTCTCCTGGGCCAGCTCGAAGACCAGATCGTCGGGGGTGTCGGCCGCCTCGGCGATCTCCTGGCCGACCACCTGCTTCTCGCGAGCCAGGTCGCCGGCGTCGAGCGTCGGCCGCAGCAGCAGGTCGGCGGTGATGTCCATGGCCAGCGGCAGGCCGCCCTTCAGGGCGCGGGTCTGGAAGCTGGTCCGTTCATAGCCGGTGGCGGCGTTCAGCTGACCGCCCTGGTCTTCGATCGCCTCGACGATCGCGCGGGCGGAGCGGGAGCCGGCGCCCTTGAACACCATGTGCTCGAGCAGGTGGGACCAGCCCGACCGGCGTTCGTCCTCCCAGCGGGCGCCGCGGCCGGCGACGACCGACAGGGCCAGGGTTTCCAGGCCCGGCATCGGGTCGCAGACGACCCGTACGCCGTTGGCGAGGCGATGGAGCGTCGTCGTCACCGCTTTGCGAACTCGCGGACGTAGGCCTTGATCGCGTCGGCGTCGGCCGGGAGGCGATCGAAGCGCTCGGACTTGCCGGCCAGGCCGCGGGCGGCCGCGGGGACGGCGGGCAGCAGGCCGGTCGCGGCCTCGACGGCCTCGGGGAACTTGGCGGGATGGGCGGTCGACAGCACGATCACGGGCGCGTCGCCGACGCTGGGCGAACGGTTCGCGGCGGCCAGCGCGACGGCCGTGTGCGGATCGATGATTTCGCCGGTCTCGTTCAGCGTGGCCAGGATGGTGCGGGCCGTGTCCTCCTCGCTGACCGATACGCCGCGGAAGGTCTCGCGCATCATCGTCAGGGCGATCGGGGGCAGGTCCAGCGATCCGGTCCCGGTGAAGGCCCGGAAGGCGCGGTCGGTCTCGACGCCGTCGCGGCGCACGGACTCGAAGTACAGGCGTTCGAAGTTCGAGGCGATCTGGATGTCCATGGCCGGCGACTGGGTCGCGGCGACCACGCCCCGGGCGTAGCGGCCCTCCTCGAAGGCGCGGGCCATGATGTCGTTGCTGTTGGTGGCGACGGTGATCCGCGCGACGGGCAGGCCCATCTGCTTGGCGACCCAGCCGGCGAAGGCGTCGCCGAAGTTGCCGGTGGGCACGGTGAAGGCCACGGGCCGATGCGGCGCGCCGACCGCGACTGCGGCGGTGAAATAGTAGACCGCCTGGGCGACGATGCGGGCGAAGTTGATCGAGTTGACGCCGGACAGATCGACCGCCTGGCGGAACTGCTCGTCGCCGAACATGCCCTTCACGATGGTCTGGCAATCGTCGAAGGTGCCCTCGACCGACAGGCAGGCGACGTTGGCGTCCCCGACCGTGGTCATGAAGCGGCGCTGGACCTCGCTGATCCGGCCTTCCGGGAAGAGGGCGACGATGCGGGCGTTCCTGCGGCCGCGGAACGCTTCTACCGCCGCGCCGCCGGTGTCGCCCGAGGTGGCGCAGACGATGGTCATGGTCCGGTTCTGGCGCGACAGGGCGTAGTCGTAGAGCCGCCCCAGCAGTTGCATCGCCACGTCCTTGAAGGCCAGTGACGGGCCGTGGAACAGCTCCAGCAGGAACTGGCCGGGGCGCAGCTGCTTCACCGGGCAGGTCGCGGCGTGGGTGAAGGTCCCGTAGGCCTCCTCGCACATCTCCAGCAGGGCGTCGTACGGGATGTCGTGGCCGGCGAAGCGGGCCAGGACGTCGGCGGCGACCTCGGCGTAGGGCTTGCCGGCGAAGGCGGCGATCTCGTCGGCGGTGAAGCTCGGCCAGGTCTCGGGAACATAGAGGCCGCCGTCCGGCGCCAGGCCGGCCAGGACCGCATCGAGGAAACCGATGGGCGCGGCCTTGCCGGCCGACCCCGTCCGCGTGGAGATGTACTTCATCAGGCTTTCATTCTGCGCCGCACGAGCGCTGCGTAGACGGCGACCAGGGCCCCGGCAAGGCCGTACCAGGTCAGGGCGTATTCCAGATGGCGGTTGGTCAGGTTGGGCGGCAGCGGCGCGGCGACGATGTCGGCCGGGGGCGGCGTCTCACGCTCGGCCATCAAGATCAGCGACGGCGCGTCGGCCGGGGTCAGGGCGGCGGCGTCCTTGGACAGGGTCGCGGCCGGCGCCAGCACGCCGATGACCGACCCGATCGGCGACAGCGCCACGGTCGGCGTCTCGACCTCGCCGCGGGCGCTGGCCACCAGGCCGCGGTCGACCAGGATCTCGCGATAGGGGGAAGGAGCGGGCAGGACGCAGAGGCTGGTCACGCGCCAGATGATCTGACCCTCGCGCACGGCGTTGCGCACATGGTCGCGGCGCGGCGCGGCCGGCTCCTCGCAGACGGCGGCGACGCGGATCCAGTCCACGGTCTCGCCGCGTTCGGCGCGGGCCAGGACTTCGGCGATGGGCTTGGGCGCGGCGGTCTTGAGCGTCTCGAGCCGCGCGATCAGGTCCTGCTTCCAGGCCAGCCGCTGCATCTGCCAGGTTCCCAGGCCCAGCAGGATGACCAGCGACACGCCCGAGGCGACGGTGAGGCCGATCGGGAAGCGGCGGCGCGGAGCGTCAGACATCGTCGCGGCCGGCCTCCCGGGCCTTGTTGGTGAACTGCGCCGCGATCATCAGCCCCTTGAAGGGCCGCAGCAGGGCCGCGCAGACGACGACGGTCAGAGGCAGCCAGACGATCAGTTGCAGCCAGACGGGCGGCTCGAAGGCGATCTGGGTGAAGACCGCGCCGAAGGCCACCAGGAAGCCGCCGATCAGGATAACGAAAACGGCCGGTCCGTCTCCGGAGTCGGCCGCCTTCAGATCGAAGCCGCAGGCTTCGCATTGAGGGGCCACCTTGAGGAAGCCCTCGAACAGGTGGCCCTCGCCGCAGCTGGGGCAGCGACCAGCCGCCCCAGCCGCGTAAGGGTTCGTCATCCTACGGCGTCCCGAAGATGACGTAGATGAAGGCGAACAGGAACAGCCACACCACGTCGACGAAGTGCCAGTACCAGGCGGCCGCCTCGAAGCCGAAGTGCTGCTTCGGGGTGAAGGCGCCGTTCAGCAGGCGGATGAAGCAGACCGCCAGGAAGATGGTGCCGATCAGGACGTGGAAGCCGTGGAAGCCGGTGGCCATGAAGAAGGACGAGCCGTACAGGCCCGAGTTGGCGGCCTCTTCCGAGTAGAAGAGCTTCTCGTGGACGATGTGCTGGTACTCATAGACCTGGATGCAGGTGAACAGCACGCCGAGCACGATGGTCAGGGCCAGGGCGATCTTGGCGCCCTTGCGGTCGCCTTGCTGCAGGGCATGGTGAGCCCAGGTCACGGTGGTGCCCGACAGCAGCAGGGTCAGGGTGTTGACCAGCGGCAGGTGGAAGGCGGGGACCAGCTCGATGCCCTTGGGCGGCCAGGTCTTCCAGGCCTCGGCGACGGTCTCGAAGTTGCCGATGGCAGGGGTCAGGGTGCGGTGCTCGTGGAAGAGCGCCATCTCGAAGAAGATCCAGAACCACGCCACGAAGAACATCACTTCGGAGGCGATGAACATGATCATGCCGTAGCGCAGATGCAGCGAGACGATCGGGGTATGGTCGCCGGCGTTGGCTTCCTTGATCACGTCGCTCCACCAGCCGAACATCGTGTAGAGGATGCCGGCCAGGCCCGCGAAGAACAGCCAGGGATGGCCCTTGGAGAACAGCAGTTCCCACAGGTCCACGCCGTCCTTCTCGTTCAGCGGGATAATGCCCTTCATCCAGGACACCGCGCCGATCATCATGATCGTCGCCGCCACCGAGCCCACGAAGGGCCAGGGGCTGGGGTTAACCAGGTGATAGTCGTGCTTTACGGCGCCGTGGGCCATGATCGTGCCTGAACCTCTAATTCCCCCAGGACGGCCCGCCGTCCCGAAATTCCCGTGTGCTATAGACCCGCCCCGACGCTTCCGCCAAGAGGCGGCGTCCCGCTTCCCTCCGTCGAAGGGAAGAAGGTGTAGGAGAGGGTGACTTCCTGAACGCCCTTGGTCTCGAAATCCGAAGCGAACTTGGGATCCACGAAGTAGACGACGGGAAACTCCATCGTCTGGCCGGGCTGGATGGTCTGGTCGGTGAAACAGAAGCACTCGAGCTTCTGGAAATAGGCGCCGGCCGATTCGGGGACGACGTTGTAGCTGGCGCGGCCGGTGATGGGCTTATCGCCGTTGTTGGTCACCTTGTAGAAGGCCAGGCCGGTGTCGCCGATCTTCACCTCTTGGGTGACCTGCTCGGGCTTGAAGTCCCAGGGCAGGTTGCGGACGTTGGCGTCGAACCGGATGGTGACCTCGCGGTCCAGGACCTGATCCGGCTTGGCGTCGGCCTTGCGGACGGTGCCGTCGAAGCCGGTGACCTGGCAGAACATGCGGTAGAGCGGCACCGAGGCGTAGGCTGCGCCCACCATGCCGAAGAACGCCGCGCCGCAGATCAGCCCCAGGCGGGCGTTCTTGCTCATCTTCGACTTGGACGGCTTGTCAGAAGGGGCGGGCGCCAACGTTTCCTCCCATCCGGATGATGGTCACGGCGTACACGATGACGATGAAGGCCACGAGTCCCACCGCGATGGCGATATTCCGTCCGCGGCGCGCCTTGTCGAGGGCGGCCTGATCGACCGGCGGCGCCGGCGGGGGAGGGGTCTCGGCGTCTTGCGGCTCGCTCAAGGCAGCAGCTCCAGGGGGGCGACCCCGATCAGGTGCTCGCCCAGCAGGGCGGCGAACAGCAGGGTCAGGTACAGGATCGAGAAGGCGAACAGGTTGCGGGCGTCCTTGGCGCCGGCTCGCACGGCGTAGAGGCGGTCTTCGCCCTCGATGCGCTCGTCCGGCGCGTCTCCGGCCTTGGAGCGGAACACGCGCCAGGCCAGCAGCAGGAAGATCAGGCCGCCGGCCGCGGCGATGGCCAGGTAGATCGGTCCGCCCAGGCCCGTCGCCGCCGGCGCCAGGCAGACGGGCACGAAGAGCAGCGAGTAGACGAGGATCTGCTTGCGGGTGGAGGCGGCGCCGCGGGCGACCGGCATCATCGGCACCCCGACCTTGGCGTAGTCCTGCGAGGTGTACAGCGCCAGCGCCCAGGCGTGCGGCGGCGTCCACATGAAGATGATCAGCACCATCAGCCAGGCGTTCAGCGGCGCCGCGCCGCCAGCGGCCGCCCAGCCGATCGCGGGGGGCAGGGCGCCCGCGAGGCCGCCGATGACGATGTTCTGGGGCGTCCAGCGCTTCAGCCACATCGTGTAGACCA
>VFQQ010000142.1_pt1 | contig 187049 bp, 178 predicted proteins | sample 3512341 | NCBI WGS metagenome assembly VFQQ01 (sample SAMN10412373, study PRJNA504923) | tailings metagenome | isolation source: Relicate 2 Philex TSF1 revegetated site | place: Philippines: Tuba, Benguet | collected 2017-08-29 | reverse complement strand
CACGCAAGGCTTTCTGGAAGGATTCCTGGAAAGTGCGGCCAATCGCCATCACTTCACCCACTGATTTCATCTGGGTAGTGAGACGGAAATCCGCTTGTGGGAATTTTTCAAAGGCAAAACGTGGGATCTTGGTCACCACGTAGTCAATCGAAGGCTCGAAAGACGCTGGTGTTGCGCCCCCTGTGATCTCATTCTTCAATTCATGCAGTGTAAAACCAACTGCCAGTTTGGCTGCCACCTTGGCAATTGGGAAACCTGTTGCCTTGGAAGCCAGTGCCGATGAACGCGAAACGCGCGGATTCATCTCAATCACGATCATGCGGCCATCGGCAGGATTAATGGCAAACTGAACGTTGGAACCACCGGTGTCCACACCAATTTCACGCAATACTGCCAAAGAGGCATTACGCATGATCTGGTATTCTTTGTCCGTCAATGTTTGTGCTGGCGCCACAGTAATGGAATCGCCAGTGTGTACGCCCATTGGGTCCAGGTTTTCAATCGAGCAGATGATGATGCAGTTATCCTGACTGTCACGCACCACTTCCATCTCATACTCTTTCCAACCGAGCAGCGATTCTTCAATCAGCAATTCACTCGTTGGTGAGGCTTCCAATCCGCGCTCGCAAATCGCCATAAACTCTTCACGGTTATAGGCAATACCACCGCCGCTGCCACCCATGGTGAACGATGGACGAATAATGGCCGGGTAACCAATGGTCGCTTGCACCTGCAGTGCTTCTTCCATACTGTGCGCCACCGCTGAGCGCGCAGAACCCAAGCCAATTTTGGTCATGGCAGCCTTGAATTTTTCACGATCCTCAGCTTTGTCGATGGCCTCCTTGGTGGCACCAATCAGTTCAACATTGTATTTTTCCAAGACGCCATGCTTGGCCAAATCCAATGCGCAGTTCAATGCCGTTTGCCCACCCATGGTTGGCAGTAGGGCATCAGGACGCTCGACGGCAATAATCTTCTCCACCATTTGCCAGGTCACTGGCTCAATGTAGGTAGCATCCGCCATCTCAGGATCGGTCATGATGGTTGCAGGATTGGAGTTCACCAGAATGACGCGATACCCTTCTTCGCGCAGCGCCTTACAGGCTTGCGCACCGGAGTAATCGAATTCACAGGCCTGACCAATGACGATCGGACCTGCGCCAATGATGAGAATACTTTTAATATCGGTTCTTTTAGGCATGATTGTTAGCCACAACGATGACAAAAGACACAGCCGCCACCGTCAATTGCGGCGCTGCATCTTCGGGGCTCATTGTCGGTTGTCTTCCATTAACTTGATGAAACGGTCAAATAAGTAACTTAACTCGTGGGGACCGGGACTGGCCTCCGGGTGTCCCTGGAAACTGAACGCAGGCTTATCCGTGCGAGCAATTCCCTGCAGACTGCCATCAAACAACGATACGTGTGTGGCGCGCACATTGGCTGGCAGGCTGCTAGCATCGACAGCAAAGCCATGATTCTGGCTGCTGATGAATACTCGCTTGTCATCAATATCCTGCACAGGATGATTGGCACCATGATGGCCGAATTTCATCTTGACAGTCTTGGCACCGCTGGCCAATGCCAGCAACTGATGCCCCAGACATATTCCATACGTTGGCAAGCCTCGCTCAACGAGCGTTCTGATGGCATTGATGGCGTAATCGCAGGGTTCAGGATCCCCAGGGCCATTGGAAAGAAATACACCATCAGGCTTCAACGCCAAGGCTTCTTCTGCAGTGGCCTTTGCTGGTAGCACTGTGACCTTGCAGCCTCGCTCAACCAGCATCCGGAGGATATTGCGCTTGGCGCCATAATCAAAGGCTACTACGTGATAGCGTGACTGATCAGGTTGCGTATAACCCTGACCCAACTGCCACTCACCATCCTTGAATTCATAAGGCGTTTTGCTGCTGACCACTTGCGCGAGATCCATGCCTGCAAGGCCTGGGAAACCGCGCGCCAGCTCCAACGCTTTTTGCTCATCAATATCGCCTGCCATCAGGCAGCCTGCTTGCGCACCCTTTTCGCGTAAAAGACGTGTCAGCTTGCGTGTGTCGATATCTGCGATACCAACGATGCCGCTCGAGGCAAGATAATCGGAAAGGCTTTGTGTGGTGCGCCAGTTACTGTGCGCCAATGGCAAATCACGAATAATCAGCCCGCTGGCGTAGATTTTGTCAGATTCGACATCTTCGGGATTGATGCCGGTATTACCAATATGAGGATAGGTCAGGGTGACGATTTGCTTGGTGTAGGATGGGTCAGTGAGAATTTCCTGATATCCGGTGATTGAGGTATTGAAAACGACCTCACCTACCGTGTGACCCGGAGCGCCAATTGAAACGCCTCGAAACACTGTCCCATCTGCGAGAACCAGAATTGCAGGTTGCATGGCTGGCAGGGGTTGCGGCAATTTCTAACTCCTTGTAGCGATTTGACTTCCGCAGGTTTTTGCAGCCCCGGAAGCGGATGTGCAAAGCGGGAGGAGTGTGCACTCTTCCCGCTTCTTGATTTTCCGGATTATAGCGTATTCGATAATTCGCTTCAACGTGATTTCATATCAAATCACTTCACTGCACCACCGATTGTTTGACGCACTAGGTCTGACGAAAACCCAGCACATGCTGCATGTCATAGCAACCTGAAGACCTGGACTTGAGAAACTTGGCCGCACGCAATGCGCCCAAGGCAAAAGTTGCGCGGCTACTGGCCTTATGGGTCAACTCAACCCGCTCACCCACTCCAGCAAAGAGGACAGTATGATCCCCCACGACATCACCACCACGCACAGTGGCAAAGCCTATGGTGTTGGCATCACGCTCGCCTGTTACGCCCTCGCGACCATAGATCGCACATTCCTGAAGGTTGCGTCCAAGGGCTTGGGCGGCAGCTTCTCCTAGGCGCAACGCTGTTCCAGAGGGTGCATCCACCTTGTGACGATGGTGGGCTTCAATAATTTCAATATCGTATCCAGATGACAGGATCTTTGCCGCTTCCTGCACAAGGTTGATCAACAAGGTCACACCCACGCTCATATTAGGCGCAAACACAATACCGATCTTCGCTGCAGCCGCTTCAATCGCAGATTTTTCTGCTGGACTGAAACCGGTGGTACCAATCACCATCTTGACCCCTGCGCTAACGCAGGCATCCAGATACTGCATGCTGGGTTCTGGGCGGGTGAAATCAATCAACACGTCGCCCCCCTGCAGTGCGGCTTTAATATCAGACGTCACCAACACACCACTTTTGACGCCCAGTGGCGCACCAGCGTCCTGTCCCAACTGAGGGCTTTCAGCACGATCAACTGCAGCATGCAGCTTTAATTCCGGGTCAGCAAAAACACCTTCCAGCAATGCATGACCCATACGACCGGAACATCCGGCGATTACAACGTTCATGTTCGTTCACTTTCCATTCATTCCGAAATCAGCAAAACAAGGCATTGACATGCCTCACCTTCCTGATCATTTTAGAAGCCAATCTTTTCCAGCATACGCTCAAAAAAGTCAGGAGAAGCTTCAGATGGCAGATCTGCACCTGGCGCTTGCGATGGATTTGACACATTGCTCGGATTACCCGCATCAGTAGGCAGGTTCAAGTTGTAGTCCATGATCAGATCCATCTCGCTGGCACCCGCATCGCCCGCAGACTGCTCAGACGGGGCGCTCGGCTCACTGGTTTCCACCGGTACTGGCGCTACAGGTACCGGCTTCGGAGGTGCTGCCTCTGTAGGCGCTGGCGTTACCGGCACTGACTCTGGCTCTGAGACAGGAAGCTCTCTTGGGGTAGTAGCCTCTTGCGCGCCCATTGGTGCAACCTCAACATCATCTGGCGTTGGCACTGCTTCTGGCGCCTCTGAATCAGGGACTGAAGATTTTTCTGCTTGCACTTCTCCAGAGGTGTCTTTAGGTGGAGCATCCGCTTTCGAACCAGATTCTGTAGACGGTGCAGCGCCTTCCTTGATGCGTGCTGGCGCAACCTGCTGTGGCGCTTCAACTGGTCCGGTTTCTGGAATTAAAGGCGCAACCAACTGCTCTTTTGCCTTGTTATCCTCAAGTTGCTCAGGTTTGTCTGATTTCCAGAACATCAAACGATCAGCAAGACTTTTCTCTTGCTTTTTAACAGGCGCTTTTTTTGTCAGGGATTCAGGCGTTGTAGCCTCTGTTGCGAGGTCCTGCTGACCGGAACCCGCCGGGATCACATCGCCTCTGACTCTAGCCAGCACATCATTCTCGAATTCCAGAATGACGCGGCGTTGTTCAATAATACGGCCCTCATGACGCATCTGGTAGAAGTAATCCCAGCGATTTGCGTGAAAACTATCCTGAATGAGAGGCGATCCCATGATATAGCGCACTTGCGAGCGCGTCATACCAGGACGAAGCTGCATCATCATCTTTGAGGTCACCACATTGCCCTGCTGAATATCCATCTGATAGGGGCGGAATTTCGATGGGGTAAGGGGCGGCAATGTGGAACCGCATGAGATACAAAAAACTGAGAGCAATACAATGATGTGGCGCATTACCATGACTTTGGCAGGAAATGGCGCTAATATACCACGACACTGACTTACCCTGAACTGCCACACACAAGTGAATGGTGACAAATATGCCCGAACCAGATGAACTAAAGAATGCCGGCCTCAAGGCCACACTGCCCCGCCTTAAAGTCCTGAGTTTGTTCGAGAACAGCAAGGAAAGACATTTGTCGGCGGAGGATGTTTACAAGATTTTACTGACCTCTGGCGATGATGTTGGCTTGGCTACCGTATACCGCGTATTGACGCAATTTGAACAGGCCGGCTTGTTGATGCGACATCATTTTGAAAGCGGTAAAGCGGTGTACGAGCTTAATCAGGGCGGACACCATGACCATATTGTGTGTCTGCAATGTGGTCGGGTCGAAGAATTTTGTGACGAGGAAATTGAAAAACGTCAGAAAATGGCAGCGGAGTCACGTGGATTTAAAATTCACGAACACTCGTTGTACATCTACGCTGACTGCACTAAGCAGCCCTGCCCGCACAAGAATTAGGCTTCAAGGCCCAGCATCTCGCTCGCGTGCTGGCGCGTGGTGGCAGTAATTTCCACGCCGCCCAGCATACGGGCAATTTCGTCCACGCGAGATTCCTGATCCAGCACATGAATATGGCTCAGGGTTTGGCCATCAACTAACGACTTGCTGACCTGCAAATGGGTACTGCCCAATGCTGCAACCTGCGGCAAATGGGTAATAACCAGCACCTGGCGTCGTTCACCTAGTTCTTTCAACAACTGGCCGACGATTTCAGCCACACCACCACCAATGCCGACATCCACCTCATCAAAAATCATGCTGGGGATATCGCCCTGCTGTGCAGTCACCACACGAATGGCAAGACTAATTCGCGACAACTCACCGCCAGAAGCCACTTTAGCGAGAGGTCTAGGTGTGACGCCGGCATGGCCTGCTACCAGAAACTCAACGGATTCAAGCCCATAAGCTGATGCGTCCTGCGGGAGTAGTTGTACCTGAAAGCGACCGCCTGCCAGCGCCAAATGCTGCATACGCGCACTAATTTCCTTGCCAAGTCGCGCGGCTGCCTCCTGTCGCGCGGTACTTAAAGATGCTGCCAACGTATCGTATTCTTTACGTGCTTTAGATTCCTGAATGGCCAGCTGACCATCCTCGGCCAACCCTTCCAACTCAGCGACTCTTGCCTGCCACTCAGCCAATAGTGTGGAAAGCGTCTCTGGCTGCACGCGATGCTTTCGTGCCAGCGCATGCAAGGTTTGAATTCTCGCTTCAACCTCATTGAGTCGTTCAGGATCCAGCTCGGCACGCTGCAGATAGCGATTCAGGAAACGATCGGTTTCTTCCAATTGAATCAGTGCCGAGTCCAGCGTATCCATGGCCTCCTGTAAGGTGCCATCATACTCCAGCATGGATTGCACCTTGTGTTGCACGGCAGCCAACTGTGTGAGCACAGCAAACTCTGACTCACTCAGCAGCTCACGGCATGCTTCACCGCCAGCAATCAGGCTTGCAGCATGCGATAAGCGATGATGCTCTTGCTGCAAAGCTTCCCAATCCTCTGGTGTAGGATTGAGTTGGGCCAGCTCCCGCACCTGATCTCGCAGCTCTGCCAGCTCATCGGCATATGCCTGGGCATTACGCTCCATGGCAACACGCCGCTGATGCAAGCCGTACCAATGCTGATAGCTGACTGCTACCCGCGCCGCCAGATCGGTTTTTCCTGCGTAACTATCCAGTATTTGTCGTTGAGTCGCAGATTTGAGCAGAGAATGATGGGCATGCTGACTGTAAATATCGACCAAATAGTCGCCCGCCTCACGCAACTGCTGGACAGTGGAGGCAACGCCGTTGATAAAAGCGCGCGAACGACCATCTGCATAAATCACGCGCCTGAGAATCAAGGTGCTGTCATCTTGTTGCAGCTCGTTTTCATCCAGCCATCTTTTAAGTTCGGGTAGATTTGCAATATCGAAGCTTGCGATGATTTCTGCACGATCACAATCTGTACGCGTAATTCCGCCTTCACCACGCGCCCCTAGCGCTAGCGACAGTGCATCAACCAGAATGGATTTACCGGCACCGGTTTCACCAGTAAGCACGGTGAAACCATCATTAAATTCAAGATCGAGTTGATCGACAATGACAAAATCACGGATGGAGAGACTCAGTAACATTGACACTCAGCCCCAACGAAGCTTGGCTCGCAATACATCAAAATGGCTATGACCTTGCGGGTGTAATAAGGTCACACTGTTTTCTGCCCGCCGCACCACAAGCCTGTCACCCTGCTCCAACTCGCTGTTCAATTGCCCGTCAAAATGAACGCGTGCGTCCTTGGCCTGTACCAATGTGACCTCAATACGACTATTGCTACTGATAGCAATCGGCCGATTACTGAGTGTATGAGGGCAGATGGGCACCAACGCCAACGCATCCAGCGTTGGATATAGAATGGGGCCGCCGGCAGAGAGAGAATAGGCTGTTGTCCCCGTTGGGGTTGCAACAATCAGACCATCGGAGCGCTGGCGATAGACAAACAAGCCGTCAATATGTACTTCCAGCTCAATCAAGCGGGCAATGGCACTTTTATTGATAACAACATCGTTTAGCGCATGGCCTGTCGCTACGCGCTGTTCTCCACGCATTACATCGGCCGTGAGCAATATTCTTTGCTCTGTGTCAAATTGCCCGGACAGCACCTTGTCGATCCCATCCAGCATGGAATCTGCCGTTAGATCAGTTAGAAAGCCAAAACGCCCACGATTGACGCCAATCAGCGGTATTTGGCTATCAATCAACGCACGTGCGGCGGTCAGCATAGTGCCATCACCACCCAGCACAATGGCAAGGTCGGCGACCTCACCCAATCGGCTGGTAGGGGCAGTGTCATATCCGGAGATCCCACAGTGGCACGCCGTATTTTCTTCAACAATTACTTGCAGCTGTCGGGTAACAAGATGGCTGGCCAGCATTTCAAGCTGTTCACCAATTTCTGGGTTCATGTACTTGCCGATCAGGGCAATGCGACTAAATACGTTTTTCATGGGTGGCATTAAATCATAGATGTGAGAGTCGGCATAGGCGCAACACCCGCCTATCGCTTGCGACAAGGCCAATTGTGGCAGATAATTTGGGCGATTGCGTGGTGGAATCTTTTGTTCGTGAAATCAGTCATAAAGTTCGCTTCTTATCTATATTCAGCTAGTCTATATTCAGCTAGCCCTTACTCATGCTAGACAAGCGCGCACAAATTTTATTGAAAACGCTGGTTGAACATTACATTAGTGATGGTCAACCTGTGGGGTCTCGTACGTTATCCAAGTGCTCCGGTCTGGACCTGAGCCCCGCGACGATCAGAAATGTCATGTCTGATCTGGAAGAATTGGGTTTTATTGCCAGCCCGCACACTTCGGCTGGCCGCATACCGACGCAACGCGGCTACCGGTTCTTTGTCGACAGCCTGCTGACGATTCAGCCCATGGAGAGCAAGGAAATCAAGCGGCTGGCTTCAGAATTAAGCTCCCCTGATCCGCAAGAACTGATTTCTACCACGGCAAGCCTACTATCCAATCTGACGCAATTTGCCGGCTTGGTGATGATTCCCAAGCGAAAAAGCCTCGCATTTCGCCATCTCGAATTCATGCCGCTGTCCGAACGTCGCATATTGGTCATTATTGTGACCACAGACGGTAACGTGCAGAATCGCATCATCATGGCAGACAAACCTTACTCTGCCTCTGAACTGACACAAGCTAGCAACTTTTTTAACCAGCATTACACCGGCCACACGTTTGAACAAGTGCAGGAAAAACTGCATGCCGAACTCAAACAAATGCAATCAGACATGACTCGCCTCATGGCCGCGGCGCTAGAAGCCAGCAGCAAATCACTGAAAGAGGACAAGGATGGCGTGGTCATTTCTGGCGAGCATAATTTGCTGCAAGTGGATGAACTCTCGACCAATGTCAATTCGCTGCGTAAACTCTTTGAAGTCTTTGAACGCAGAACACAACTCATGCAACTGATGGATACCAGCCAGCGTGCGGAGGGTATCCAGATTTTCATTGGTGGCGAGTCAGGTTACCTACCACTGGATGAATGCAGCATGGTCACTGCGCCTTATGTCGCCCAAGGCCAGGTCATTGGAACACTAGGTGTGATTGGCCCAACACGGATGGCTTATGAACGTGTCATTCCAATTGTTGATGTGACTGCAAAACTTCTTTCCAACGCGCTCTCTAATAACTAAGCAAATAAGCGCACTTCTAAAGTTTACGATGGCCTATTATTTTAATGAACCGCCATATCAGCATGGCGACCAGCAACGGGTTGGCATACTGCTGATCAACCTTGGCACCCCTGACGCACCCACTGGCAAGGCACTTCGTCCATACCTCAAGCAGTTTCTAAGTGATCGCCGGGTCGTGGAAATTCCTCGCTTGATCTGGTGGCTGATTTTGAACGGGATCATCCTCAATGTCCGCCCGAAAAAATCAGCTGAAAAGTACGCCCAGATATGGACCAAGGAGGGCTCGCCGCTCCTCGTGCATACGCAAAAACAGGCAAAGCTGTTGCAAGGTTACCTCGGTACAAAAATCAACAGTCCGTATGTCGTAGAGTTTGCCATGCGCTATGGAAACCCTTCTGTAGCGTCTGCCATGCAAAAGCTGAAAGCACAGCATTGCAATCGTATTCTTTTAATCCCGATGTACCCACAATATGCTGCCAGTAGCAGCGCTTCCGCCATGGATGACGTTTGGCGCAGCCTGTTACGCATGCGCAATGTACCTGCCATTCGGACCATACGTCATTATCACGATCACCCTGCTTACATCGAGGCACTCGCTGAAAGTGTGCGCCAACACTGGATGCAGCACGGAAAACCACAAAAGTTGCTCATGAGTTTTCATGGCGTACCGCGCTATACACTGGACAAGGGTGACCCTTATCATTGCGAATGCCATAAGACCGGGCGCCTGCTGGCAGAGGCCCTCGGGCTGGATAAATCCCAGTATCTGGTATGTTTTCAATCCCGATTCGGTAAAGCTGAATGGCTCAAACCCTATCTGGCCTCGACGCTGGAAGAGCTTGGTAAGCAAAAGCTCAAACGTATTGATGTCATTTGCCCCGGCTTCTCAAGCGACTGCCTTGAAACCCTGGAAGAAATTGCGATGGAGGGCAAGGATACTTTTCAGCATCATGGTGGTGGTGAATATCACTACATTCCTGCCTTGAATGAGCGAAACGAGTGGATCCATGCCTTATGTGCCATTGCGCTGGAGAACCTGCAAGGCTGGGTCAGCAGTGACTGGAATACAGAAATTGCCAGACAACATGCTGAACTCACTCGCTTGCGTGCTGATGCAATGCACGCGAAAAACTGACGGGCTTTGTTATACTTATGTTCTGGATTTCTAACATAGAAACGACTGGAACACATTAAATGATCGTTATTACCGGTGGCGCAGGGATGATCGGCAGCATGATCGCCTGGCACCTCAATACGGTTGTTGGCCGAGATGACCTTGTCATCGTGGACCGTCAACAACATCCCGACCAGTGGCAAAATCTGGTACATAGACGCTATGCGCAGTATCTGGACAAGGATGCCCTGCTCTCGTGGCTGCAGCAATCTCCTGGCAAGGTGGATGCTGTGATCCATATGGGCGCCATCAGTGCCACGACCGAACGTGATTTCAACAAGCTAGTTCAGGACAACATTCAATACTCCCAAGACCTCTGGACGTGGTGCGCCCACAATGGTGTGCCCTTTCTCTATGCCAGCTCTGCCGCGACTTATGGTGCTGGTGAGCATGGCTACAGTGATGAGGAATCCGGCATTGACCAGTTTCGCCCATTGAATGGGTATGGATATTCCAAGCAATTCTTCGATCAGTGGGTATTGCGCCAGGTGAGAGAGAACCAGCCGGTGCCACCACAATGGTGTGGCTTCAAGTTTTTCAATGTGTATGGCCCCAACGAATACCACAAGGAGCGGATGGCCAGCGTAGCCTTTCACAGCTTCAACCAGTTTCGCGATACTGGTACCGTCAAACTTTTCAAAAGCCATCTGCCTGACTATCAGGATGGCATGCAACTCAGGGACTTTGTCTATGTGAAGGATGCTGCTTCCGTTGTGGCGCATTTCCTTGCCAACCCTCAGCATTCTGGCATTTACAACATTGGAACCGGGCAGGCACGTGCATTCAAGGACTTGGCCACTGCGGTCATGACCAGCATGGGCAAGCCACCGCACATCACCTACATCGACATGCCAGAAGATTTGCGCGGTAAATACCAGTACTTTACTGAGGCAACCATGGAAAAAGTCCGTGCCACCGGGTACACCAAATCATTCCATAGCCTGGAAGACGGTGTGCGTGACTACGTGCAGAACCACTTGATGCAGGCTGACCAATACGCCTGAAGGATATCGCCTTGAACATGATTGAAAACCTAAGTACCGCCCTTGTCGAACATCAACGTGTCATGAGCGCGCTGCAGAGCATGTTGCCTCAGATTGCAGAGGTGGCAACAGAATTACGTGCCTGCATTGCGCGTGGCGGCAAGATCCTGCTGATGGGGAATGGGGGCAGCGCCGCAGATAGCCAGCACATTGCTGCGGAAATTGTCGGACGCTTCAAAAAGGAGCGCCGTGGTCTACCTGCCATTGCATTGACAACAGACACCTCCATTTTAACTTCTGTTGGCAACGACTACGGGTATGAATTCATTTTCTCCCGTCAGGTTGAGGCACTCTGCTTACCACAGGATGTCGTCATCGGCATTACTACTTCAGGTAACAGTATTAATGTGGTGCGCGGAATTGAAAAAGCCAAGGAAATTGGTGCAACCACGATAGGCATGACTGGCGGCACAGGCGGCAAGCTGACTGAGCTGTGCGATTTCAACTTGATCATGCCATCCAACGATACACCGCGGATTCAGGAAGCCCATATTTTTGTGGGTCACAGTCTTTGCGACCTATTGGAAGCGGACTAGAGGCTGCCATCTAACATGCATGAAACCCTGATTGAAGCGGTCAAGCATCATTTTTTGAACAGCGACCAGCATGCCCTGGTGATCGGCGATCTTATGCTGGACCGCTATCTGATTGGCGAAGTGGAGCGCATCTCACCTGAAGCGCCGGTACCGGTTGTACTCCTCAAGCAACAGAACGAGCGCGCGGGCGGCGCTGCGAATGTAGCAGCCAACCTTGCTGGCTTGGGGATCAAAACTGAAATGGCAGGCGTGATTGGCAATGATGCTGAAGGCAGCACGCTGAAGCAGATGCTGAGCGCTTTGCATATTGGCACCAATGCCATTGTGCAATCCGCATTACGCCCCACGGTGACCAAAACACGCATACTGGGCGGCCATCAGCAAATGATGCGGCTGGATCAGGAAAGCCAGTCAGCGTTCAATCAGAAAGAAACTGAAGCTTTATTGCATCGCATTGAAGAAGCGCTCACCAGTCATCCCGCTATCGTCATTCTCTCCGATTACGCCAAAGGCGTATTAAGTGAACAGGTCTGTCGCACCGTGATTGTACAGGCACGCATGCTGGGGATCCCGGTGCTGGTAGATCCCAAGGGACGGGATTACACCAAATACCGGGGTGCCACAGCACTCACCCCGAACAAAAAGGAAACCGCCGAAGCGTGTGGAGTCAATGCTTCTGATCAGGCAGCGCTGATGCAGGGCGCAACAAAATTGCGTGATCAACTGGGGTTGGAATTTCTGGCAGTGACGCGCGGTGAAGAAGGTATTTCGTTGCTTGAAGGAGATGTCACGCACCATATCCCGGCCACTGCAAAACAAGTGTTTGATGTCTCAGGGGCTGGTGATACCGTCATCGCCACCCTCGCTGCCGGGCTGATGCATGGACTCAATCATCAACAAGCCTTTACGCTTGCGAATCTGGCTGCCGGTATTGTGGTGGGCAAAGTCGGTACCGTTCCTGTTCAACGAGAAGAACTCCTGACGGAACTGATCTCGCAGGATTCACATCAGCAAGCGGACAAAATCTGCGAGCTTGAGGCATTGAAAGCACGCGTCAGCCAATGGCGGTCTGCGCAACAACGCATCGTCTTTACCAATGGCTGCTTTGATTTGCTGCATGCAGGACATGTCACTTATCTCGAGGCTGCCAAAAAGACTGGCGACAAGCTGATCCTGGGCCTCAACACAGATCGCTCTGTCAGCGCGCTCAAAGGCCCAACGCGCCCCGTGATACACGAGGCAGATCGTGCCAGAGTAGTAGCATCTCTGGAATCAGTTGATGCCGTGATTCTGTTTGATGAAGATACTCCCCTCGATTTAATTAATGCCATCCGGCCAGATGTCATTGTCAAAGGTAGTGATTACACTGAAGATCAAGTCGTCGGTGGCAAGGAAGTCAAATCCTGGGGCGGCAAAGTTGCGCTGATCGATATCGTGCCTGGACGCAGTACCAGTGGGATTATCGAAAAGCTGGCTTCCTGAGCTATTAATGGCAACACAACGCATTCTCGTCATGGGGCCTTCGTGGGTAGGCGACATGGTGCTTGCCCATAGCCTGTTTCAGGTGCTGAAAGAAGCCAAGCCAGAGGCCGTCATTGATGTTGCCGCGCCGGGATGGACATTACCTTTGCTGGAACGGATGCCCGAGATCAGCCAAAAAATCGCACTGCCATTCAAACATGGCCAGCTCGGTCTGGGTGAGCGTATTCGCTTCGGAAAATCGCTGCAGCAGCATGCTTATACACAAGCGATTTTGCTGACCAATTCACTGAAATCCGCCATTCTGCCGTTTGCTGCGCGCATCCCCCAACGCACTGGATTTCTGGGTGAAATGCGATATGGGCTAGTGAATGATATTCGTCCGCTTGATAAGCGTGCGCTACCCAGAAGTGTGGATCGATTTGTCGCGTTAGGTCTGGATGCGAAGAAAACGCTTCCCAAAAAAATTCCAAATCCTGTCCTGATTACTGATGCCAATCAGGCAGCTGCAACACTTGCAAAACTAGGAAGATCACAGCCAATATCACCCGTACTCGGCCTCTGCCCTGGCGCTGAATACGGAGAAGCCAAACGCTGGCCAGCGGAATATTATGCAGAAGTCGCCAACCATGCCCTCAATCAAGGATGGGAAGTCTGGCTGTTCGGGTCTGAAAAAGACGTGCCAGTGACGAGCAAAATCAATCTGCTGACCCAACAGCGTTGTCTGGATTTGGGCGGCAAGACCAAGCTTGGTGAAGCCATCGACCTGATGTCCTTGACTCATACTATCGTCAGTAACGACTCTGGCCTCATGCATGTCGCTGCGGCGCTTGGCAAGAAAGTGGTAGCCATCTATGGATCATCTGATCCGCACCACACGCCGCCCATGAGCGACCAAGCTGACATAGAGTATTTGGGGCTTTCTTGTAGTCCCTGCTTTAAAAGGGAGTGCCCGCTGGGGCATTTGAACTGTATGCAACAACTTGCACCCGAACGTATTTTGCAGTCTCTAAGAATAAAAAGGATTGAAATTAAATAATTTTAAAATGAGATTCAATAAGTTATTTGATATATTCACTGATATTTCAACTAATCGTCTGATTGGCATTTTAACTTGTATTGGGATGCTGATCGCGATTCAGATCAACTACATCCAGCTCGGCTGGATCAACAATGACTCTGTTTTATATTTCGAAGCGGCAAGACTATTTTCGATAGGCGAATGGAAAGCAAGCTTTGAGCTTTGGGGTTGGCCTCTCTATCCCGCGCTGATCGCTCTAGTTCACACGATCAGCGGGTTCAGCCTGCACTTTTCCGCTCAGGTGCTGAACGTCCTATTCTTTGGCATCGCTACGCTTTCTTTCCTGAAATTAATTCGCCTCTGCGGCGGTGACAGCCTCACCCTGCTCTGGGGCGCACTGTTGTTATTCAGTTCGCAATATATTGTCGGCGATGCCCTGAAAATGCTCTTGCGAGACCAGGGTTTTTGGGCATTCTTTCTTTCGGCCCTAGTCTTTTTTGTGCGCTTTTATCGCAGCCATTCATGGTCTGACGCCATTGCCTGGCAAGTGACGATGATTATCGCCATGCTGTTCCGGGTCGAAGGAATCACCTACCTCGCCATGTTACCGCTTGCAATACTATGGTGCCCGGACACTACACTAAAAAACCGTGGGATTGCTCTCATCAAGTCGCATAGCATCAACATCGCCACCCTACTAGCTGTTGTGACCTATATCGGCTTGACCGGGCTTTCTGTACAACATCTCGGCAGAATGAAAGAAATCTTCAGTCCAAACCTCTATCAGGAATTAACAGCCCTTTTCAACAAACAATCGGAAATCATGGCCACTCAGGTTCTTGGTGGATTCCTTGAGGAGTTCGCTATCGGTGGTCTATTACTGACATTCTTTTTTGTCATGATTAGCAAGGCCATTTCCACCACAGGGTGGATAGCCATTGGCCTCGCTGCGTACGCAATCAAACTGCACGAGCAGTTACTGAATCGCGATGCTTGGAGAATACTGGCCTTTGTGATGATGATCGCCCTGATCGATATGTTCCTGATCATACTCAAGGTATTTGTACTGTCTGGTCGCTATGTCGCTCCCTTGGCCTTCATATTATTAGTGCTTGCAGCTTTCGGTCTGAGTGAGTTATTCCGTCATTTGAAGAAAGGGTCCACAAAGAAAAGATTGCTAGTCTGCATACTCGCAGTCGTTTTGGTACTAGGCATGGTCAAGAACATCCTTCCCAAAAGCGCAGGTCACAATTATCAGCAGGAAGCAGTTGCCTGGGTAAAATCTCAAAATCCACAAAATTTACCGGTTTTTTATGACAGTTCTAGAGTCAGATATTACGCAGGTGAGCCTTTCATCGGCACATGGATGAATGTCTGGAAAAAGGTCACCGAGAAAACCGAAGATGGCTCGATCCAAGAGTATGAATTTCTTCTCATAAACCAGAAAGAAGGTGAAGAGTGGAAGTCAGCCTACATTGCAGAAAAGTTACCTGACTTTGTGGAAGTCTATCGTGCCGGTAACCGAAAAGGCATGAAGTTCGTCGTCGTTTATCAGAAGAACTCCTAACGCACGTACTTGCACACTTTGATCAGTTTATGAGGTGTGCACTGCATCGGTTTATCAAGAGTTTCGGATAGTTGCGCGCTGGATCGGCTAGAGGCAATTGTTCCAACCCACAGGATGCTCATGCCGGTCAAGACCTATAATGACATTGTTACCTATCGAGCAAAAGCGGCCGATCGAGGATACCGCATACAGTTCGCATCTGCTACGAAGATAGCTATAGGCCCGATCTCCAACTTAGCGGATTTGATAAGAACAGCGTCACCGAGACTAACATGCGGCTCAAGAATTAGCTCGCTATCACGCCCAAGCTGTCGCAGCCCACCTGATAACTTGCATGCATGCCGCCGTAAAAGAGATGCATAGTAAAAATCACACCATGCAGCAATGGGGCGCTTGATCATCCGATATCGATTCCATTTTTTGAAATAATAAACCGTTTGCCGCATGAGCTACCCTCATCCAGCAACGAACGCTCGACCCAATTCTTCTTCCATACCATGAAGTGAAAATACGGATATATCCGGCCGTCCCAGCAAGAGTTACTGATCTTGCCGTCCTGCCAGTACCATTCAGCCGGATAATTTCGGCTGCCATCTGTCCATGGAATCTTGCCGTTCGGTGTCGTATAAGCCTCGACAAATTCAGCACGCCGTAGCCACGGATCCCACCGGGCTGCCAGCCAGCGCACCCAAGACGGAGAGTTTTTATGGCGCAGAAATATCTTTGAAAATGCACTTTCGTCGAAAGCCAAATGATCTGGCGATTCTAACTTGAACTGCCAGTGCTTGATCCGCATAAAAGCCGTTTGCATTTCCGCGGTATTACGAATCAAACAAAGATGTCCGGAAATCCTGCGTGTGTGCGTGGAAAACAGATCAAATCGTGCCAGACGCTCGACAGTAAAGTAAGCCCTCAAATCACCGTAGAGCAAGTCCAGATCACCAAAGCCCCAGAAATCATAGCCTGCAAGTTCTTCAGCATGAATCAATCCAAGCGCAGGCTTGATATCGCAAAGTTTGTAGGGTTGATCCGGATGAAAGTCAATGTGCAAGGCATCCGCTACACGTTGACAATAATCATGATAACTAACGGTCACCACACGAACATTCAATGGACACCTCTCAGGTTGACCGCAATTACTATACAACACAAAGTTAATATCGGGATTCGTACGGCAACTTTCAAGAAAACATGGCATCCAGAAAGGCCAACGGCCAAAATATGGAATGACTATGCAGATGCTGGGATTCATTTTGACGGAAGATAGCGCAATCCTGCGAACAAGGCCTGGTAGCGTCTTGGCACCAGGTAGATATTGGAATAACGACGTGATGCATCAAAATCTGACAAACACCAGCACCCTCCCTGTAGCTTAGCTAGCCAGCGACGCAGAATGCCGATCAGACCTGGAGGGTAGACTTTCTTGCTCGCAGTATTGGATAGCGAATAGATACGATAACCAGGAAACAGCCGCTCAAACAGGGTGTGATCCTGAAAAAGTTCCAACGTGCTCTTGTTGCGGTATTCCATAAGTATCAGCGGCTGATGTTTTGTCAGCGTATTCACAAGTCCGTCCAACGCAGCTGACTCGTGTCCTTCGACATCAATCTTGATGAAATCAATCTGCCTTTCAGGGTAATTTTTGACTAGATAATCATCCCCAATCCAAGTCTCAATCTGAATATGTATGCCCTCAGCGTCAATGGGCTCTAGGCTGGAACAACCAAGATTGCCGTAGTCCGGGATAAAGATATCGCTATGCGTAGTTTCGTTTGAAAGCCCGATGTTGACCGCATGCGCCTGATAGAGGCCATTTCGTTGAAGATTCTGTCTCAATAGATCAAAAATAAAAGGTACGGGTTCAAACGCGACCATGCTTTCTGAGTAAGCAGCAATGATCACCGCATGATTACCAATATTGGCCCCAATATCAAGACTAGTTCTGGGTCGTATTACAGACAGTACTTGCCTGAGGGAGTCCAGCGTATTGCCGTCGTACTCTCCCTTAGCCTGAATTTCCAGGGTAATAGTATCGCCTGCGAAAGCATGAAGAGATTTACCATTGCTGGTCTTAAGCTCGATTATCTGTTGTCTATCACTCTTCAATTGAGCAAACCTCGTGATTGTACAAACGCCAATTTTCGGAATTGTTGTCGAGCAGCTTCATCAGAAAAATAAGCTTTCAATTGCTGAACGATTACAGATATATTGGAATTGTCTTTCAAAGCGTATTCAACTAAACAGTCTGCCAATGCGTCTTTATCACCTAGCGAAAAGAGCATAGCAATACCGCGCACCACCTCCACACCACCGCCACTATCGCTGCAGATGATAGGTAGCCCGGCAGCCATGGCTTCAAGCAGCACCATACCAAACGGCTCATTGTCGGAAGTCAGTGCAAACACATCAAATGCACGGAAATATCGACGGCCATTGTCAACTTGCCCGGTAAAAATCACGTGATCATCAATCTTGAGTTCGGACACCAATCTTTTGAGGTTCTGCTCCAAAGGACCAGAACCCATGATCACCAACAGACTAGCAGGAGGCAATTCAGGCAAGGCGAGTGCAAATCCACGGATCAACGTGGCCTGATCCTTGTCGTGATGCAATCTTCCAGCATTACCAACAATCCAGGCATCCGAAGGCAATCCAAGAAAAGCACGTGCATCTGTCTTACCCAACAGTTCTGCCTGTACCTTTTCCACATCGATGCGGTTATACAATGTTTCTATCTGATCTGATGGCCAGGCAGGCAAATGGGCACGAATTTCATCACGCACTGCATTCGATACCGCCAGGATTAGCAGGCGTTTACGAAACAAATTAACCAATAGCCTGCGCCCATAGCGATTAAAGTCCCCAAAATTATGCCGAATGCTGATGACAGGCAAGTTTGTTGCAAGAAGTGCAACATAGGTAGGCTTGGCACGGTGAGCAATACAGAAGCGATAATCCCTGCCTGCAACGATTTGCATGATTTTTCGAATGGCGCCGAGCTTTAACCCACCAACATCCTTGCTGCTGTATCCAAGAAAAACTACTTCATCGGATTCTGTCGCCTGTTCCACCTCTGCATCAGGTTCGCCAGTCAGGTAAACTGTTGTGACACGAATATCTGTGCCTTTAAACAAGGCTGCATATTGTCTTGCGCAGTCTAGAAACGGCGGATAGTAGCAATGCGCTATCTGCAAAACTTCCATGTCAGCCCTTTATCATTGCGCTTGAGATTCCCAGTTCCAGGCATGTTGCACAATGGTTTCCAGGTCGTTTAACACTGGGTTCCAGCCGAGCACTGATTTTGCCTTGGCAGCATCTGCCACCAACCGGGCCGGATCGCCCTCACGTCTGGGAGCATGCTCAACCGGCACAGGTTTCCCTGTCACCTTCGCGACCACATCAATGACTTCCTGAACGCTGTATCCAGCGCCGTTGCCCAGATTAAATACCGTTGACTCACCCCCATTTTGCAGATACTGCATGGCGAGTAGATGTGCGCTACTCAAATCGTCCACATGAATGTAATCTCGAATACAGGTGCCATCCGGAGTATCGTAATCACGGCCAAAAAGTTTCAAAGGTGGCTTCTTGCCCAGCACAGCTTTAAGCGCCAGCGGAATCAGATGAGTTTCAGGCTCGTGCCGCTCGCCCAATCTGGCTTGTGGGTCAGCACCTGCCGCATTGAAGTAGCGAAGTGCGACATATTTGAGACCATGTGCCCGGTGAAAATCAGACAGCATCATTTCCACCATGTATTTTGAGGCCCCGTAAGGGTTCACAGGCACCTTGGGATGTTGTTCATCAATCGGCACATAATCAGGCTCACCATAGACCGCTGCCGTAGATGAAAAAACAAAGTGATTGACGCCGTGATCTCGCATAGCCTCCAGCAATGTCAGTGTTGCCACCGTATTCGCCCGGTAATACTTGGCCGGGTTGATGACAGATTCACCAACGAGAATTTGCGAGGCAAAATGAAAGACACCATCAAATCGAGTATTTGAAAACAGCTGATCCAGGAAGGCGCGATCAGCAAAATCTTGCACAATCAACTCACCGCCAAGCACAGCGTCACGATGGCCGGAAGAAAGGTCATCCAGAACGGTGACCGTGGCGCCTTCTGCGACTAGACATTTGACCATGTGTGAGCCAATATAACCCGCTCCGCCAATGACAAGATAATGCATGTGCTCTCCCATTTTGTTGGATTATTGGATGCCGCTCATCATAGTGGTTTCACCTGAAATACAGAATGCTTTTCCAAATAAGTGCTTAATTTACGTGCACATCGCAGACTGATATTAGCAGCACTAAAATAAGCCGCCAGTACCTGCTGCCAGCTTGCTGAGCCCAGTGCTTGAATATCCGATGGGTAGCGTTGAATATGCTTGAAACTGCGTACCCGTGTATTGCACCACAATGCCCAGGGGTACATGCGCATGTCAGCGATATCAATCAATCCAAGCTCATCTTGCGTATTTAATACAATATTGCCTAGATGGAGCGAACGGAAATGTACGCCTCGTTGATGTAGATATGCAAAAAACTCACCCAGGCGGTGCAATTCAAGCGCAGTTAGCCGGCGGGTCGCTAATAGGTCCCGTAGCGTTTCACCCTGTAGCGGCTCATATAGCACGGCTGTCACCCCTGGGGTTTCCAAATGGTAGAGTTGCCTAATCCGAACTGTAGGGATATCAATGCACTGTAAACGGTCTGCATTTCTGCAAAACCGTCTGGCGTATGAATACCATCGAGCCACACTATGGGCATGTCGTACACGAAATATTTTGAGAATATGCCCGTCAGCCAAGCGCATGACCTTGATACCACGCTCATCCTGCTCAAGAATCGTAGCAGACTTTTGCCAGGCCTCCAGTTGCTCAGGTGACAGCAGTTGGCTCTTAAACATGCGCCTGATTCACCAGACCTGCAAGACCACCCCGCACACAAATGTCATGCTGTGCGCAATAGCTCTGCCAATCCGGCATATCGGTCCAGTCTGATACAAAGACAAAATCCAGCCCGGCACCCGTAGAAGACTGATGATCAAACCGGCTATCACCGATAAACAGTGCCGGAAACTCGATCATGCCTTCTGATTTCATGCGTGCAAGATGCTCGTTTTTTTTAGTTGGGCCGCCGTAAATACCCAATTCAAAATACACATCCAAGCCTCGATGCGGAAAAATCTTTCTGAGTTCAGCTTGATCTCCACCAGACATCAGCATCCATTTGGCCTCTGGAGTCGCCTTTTTGAGGTCTTGCAACGCTGGCGAGACATCACAATGCATCAGTGTTTCGTCCAGAATCGCAGTAAAGGTATCCATAAATGCCTGAAATAACGCAGGCGTTAACGGCTGACGAATAATTTCAGTAATGTAATGACGAATTTTATCGTCGCGTGGAATGCTGCCGAGTTTGATGTGGTAATCCACGAAAGCCTGTGCCTCAGCATCTGTTCCACCCATACGTTTGGCCGTATTGAAATAGGCATCCACTTTTGCAGGATTGCTGTTGAGTACAACGCCATCACAATCCAGAATAATGGTGCGATAACGCGAAATCGGAAATGGATTTGTTTTTGGTGGGTTTGACATAAGCAGATAATAAAAAAGGCTTGTATTGCTACAAGCCTTGATTATAGTCGATTTGAATTATTTAGCCGCAACGATGGCTGAGGCTTCCTTTGCCAGCTTGGTGATGTGTGACCAGTTTTTGGCAGCAACAGCATCTGCTGGGGTCAACCAGGTACCACCACAGACCACTACGTTAGGCAACGCCAGAAACTGCGGCGCAGATTCTACCGTGACACCACCCGTTGGGCAGAATTTGACATCACCAAATGGACCAGAAAAGCCCTTCAGCAGATTGATTCCACCTACGGCTACGGCCGGGAATAGTTTGAGGAAATAGTAATCGTCGGCATTGGCCATCATGATTTCGCTACCAGTTGAAACACCAGGCAACAGTGGTAAGCCCATTTCACGAGCAGCTTGGCCTAGTTCGCTCGTGTAACCAGGACTTACTGCGAATTGGCAACCTACATCCTTACATGCCTGCGCATCTTTAATACTGCGCACAGTGCCTGCACCCACAATCGCATCTGGCACCGACTTGGCAATGGCTTCCATTGCTGGCAGGGCGAAGGATGTGCGCAATGTCACTTCCAGCACCTTGATGCCGCCTTCCAACAATGCTTCTGCCATGGGCACAGCATCTTCAACCTTGTTAATTACAATCACCGGAATTACCGGGCCGTGGTTTGCCAAATCTAATGTATTCATCATGCAGTCTCTAAGATTTTTAAAAAATGATATTCAATTCAGGTGCTGGCAATTTCAGCACTGATTGAGGCAAGGCGCTTGAGCGCTGACAGTACATGAAGTACGGCAAGCGAAAGCAACGCTGGATCAACCAGTGATCAAATTGACTACTGTCTAAACTTTGATAATCAAGTGCTAACGCGGCGTACGAGCGAGGACAGTACTACAAAGTTAGCGCTTGATTTGCAAAGTTATAGCCAGGTGACCGCGCCTTCTTCAGCAGACTTCACACTCCTCCGCATCCCGCCAAACAACTCACGGCCCATGCCATGTGAATTGACAACCTCTTGCTCTTCAGTTAACTGTGCAGGGGTTCTGGTGACCCATGTTTCTTCATCCACTAGGACATTCAGGGTACCTTCAATCGCGTCTAGTCGAATCATATCGCCGGTTTTGACCTTGGCAATCGGGCCTCCAGACAGGGCTTCTGGGCTCAAATGAATGGCGGCAGGCACTTTGCCAGATGCACCACTCATGCGGCCATCAGTCACAATCGCAACCTTGAAACCTTTACCCTGTAATACTGCCAGCGGTGGCGTCAGCTTGTGCAATTCCGGCATACCACAGGCTGCAGGCCCCTGGAAGCGCACAACTGCAACAAAATCCCGCTCCAGCTTACCCGCCTTGAAGGCATTCAGCAGCTCTTCCTGCGTGGTAAATACAATGGCCGGTGCTTCAACAATGTGACGGTCAATCGGTACCGCAGAAACCTTGATCACTGACCGACCCAAATTGCCTGTTAGCAGTTTCAGGCCACCAGTCTCACTAAATGGCGTGTCTGCATTACGCACAATTTTCTCATCAGGCGATTTTTTCGGTAGGTCACGCCAGACCAGGCGATCACGCACCAACTCAGGCACCTTGCCATAGGCACGCATACCCTCTTCGACAACTGTCGCCACGTTATCATGCATATAACCGCCTTCAATCAGTTCGCGAATGATGAAGGAAGTACCCCCAGCAGCTTGGAACTGGTTCACATCAGCGGATCCATTTGGATAAACGCGTGCCAAAAGCGGCGTGGTTTGCGAGAGCTCTGCGCAATCTGTCCAGTCGATAATAATGCCTGCAGCGCGTGCAACCGCAACCCAGTGAATCAGGTGATTGGTTGAACCGCCAGTAGCAATCAATGCCACCATGGCATTCACAATCACGCGAGGGTCCACCATCCGACCAATCGGTGTAAACCGATGATGCCCAGCGGTGATCGAAATGACATTACGCACCGCTTCACGTGTCAGCTCTTCACGCAGACCAGAGGCAGGGTGAATAAATGCCGCGCCCGGTACATGCAGTCCCATGGCTTCCAGCAACATCTGGTTACTATTGGCTGTGCCATAGAAAGTACAGGTGCCTATCCCATGATAAGCGGCGGACTCAGCAGCCAGTAGTTCCCCTCGACCGACAATCCCACGGGCAAAGTGCTCACGTACAGTCGATTTTTCGGTATGGCTCATGTTACTACTGGCCATTGGACCTGCAGGGACAAATACACAAGGCAAATGCCCAAAATGCAAAGCACCAATCAACAAGCCAGGGACAATTTTGTCACATACACCCAGCAGGAGAGCCGCATCAAATACATCATGAGACAGGGCGATTGCAGTCCCCATCGCGATGTTATCGCGGGAGAACAAGCTTAACTCCATGCCTGGCTCGCCCTGGGTCACACCATCACACATCGCAGGCACACCACCGGCCACTTGTACGGTGGCGCCATGCTTGGCAGCTTCATCGCGAATAACTGCCGGAAATTTTTCATATGGTTGATGGGCGGACAACATATCGTTGTAGGCTGTAACAACCGCAATATTCGGCGCACGCTCAGCAACCACTTTCAGTTTGTCATTGGCGGGTAAAGCTGCAAATGCGTGTGCAACATTGGCGCAGCCCATACGGTCTGCACCACGTGGACGCGCAATGGCAGCCTCCATACGCTGGAGATAAGCCTGCCGGGTTGGTGCACTACGTTCCCGGATGCGCTGGGTGATTTCAATTAAGGACTGTTTCATAACAACCGCCGGTAAAAAAACAAAGATTAGAGTCCGATTATGCAGATATGCTGTAACGCGGTCAAATCGGCATCTACAGGCAAAAAAGCCCTTGATTGTCAAGCAGAATCAGCATTTTGAACGATAGTTCAGCGCTCTTCTGCAAGGGGCTTTGCCGTAGACAGAATCAGGCTTTGGTGACGAGCACGTCTTCCATCATCAGATATTCCAGATCACATCCATAGAACATGTTCAAGGCATCCGTTGGACTGCAGATCATGGGTTCTCCGCGACGATTCAGGGAGGTATTAAGTACCACAGGCACATTACGCAGCTTTTCCAGCGCTTCTATCAGCGCGTAATAGCGTGGATTCGTCTCACGGGTGACGACCTGAGCACGTGCCGTACCGTCTTCATGCACCACTTCAGGGATGCGTGATTTCCAATGCTCTGCCACATCAAAGGTAAAGGTCATGTATGGCGCCGGATGTTCGGTCTGCAGGATATCCGGCGCGACACGATCCAGCATGCTGGGGCAAAACGGACGCCAGCGTTCACGGTACTTGATCTGTGCGTTGATACGGTCGGCCACGCCCGGATGGCTGGGGTCACCGAGGATGCTGCGACAACCGAGTGCACGCGGCCCAAACTCCATGCGTCCCTGAAACCAGGCTAATGGATTGCCATCCGCCAGGATTTCAGCCGCCTTCTGCGGTGCACTATCGATACGTACGAACTTCGGTTTGGCAGGATGTACTTCACAGGCTGCCAAACACTCATCAGTAGTAAAGGACGGCCCAAGATAAGCGTGCTGCATTGGCTGCACTTGCTCACCTAGTTGCGCAGCTACATAGGTCGCTGCGCCCAGTGAGGTGCCCGCATCGCCAGAGGCAGGCTGCACAAACAGTTCTTTTACACCCGGCATATTGATGATGCGCTGATTCAACTTTACATTGAGGGCAACGCCACCTGCCATCGCAATACGTCCGGTTTCGCGAATAATATCCCCGACATAGTGATCAATCATCTTCAGGGCAATATCTTCCAGCAGTTGCTGCACCGACGCGGCATAATGAATGTAGGGGTCATCAATCTCATCACCGTGACGCTTCGGACCAAGCCATTCCACCAGCTTGGGTGTGAAATAATAGCCTTTGCCATTTTCCTTGTAGCGTCGTAAACCTACCACGTTCACCAGCTTGGTATTCACGCGCAAATCGTCGCCATCAAAAGTCACCAGACTCGACAAATCATATTTTGATGGATCGCCATAAGGGGCCATGCCCATCACCTTGAATTCGCCATCCAGCATTTCAAATCCAAGATACTCGGTGATGGCACCGTACATTCCACCTAGCGAGTCAGGATCGTAGAATTCCTTGATTTTATGAATCTTGCCGTTTTCACCATAACCAAAAAATGTGGTGGCGTACTCACCCTTGCCATCAATACCGACAATGGCGGTTTTTTCCTTGAACCCGCTCAGATGATACGCACTGCTGGCGTGGGACAAATGATGCTCCACTGGCACATATTTGGCATTTGACAGCCCGAGATCTGCCATCAATGCCAAGGCTTTGTCACGATTTCTGCGGAAGCGGCGATTGCCGTTGAAAATCGCATCCAGCGCACGATCCGGTGCATACCAATGACGCTTGGCATAATGCCAGCGTGCAGCTGTGCTGAGGGGAATTTCGGCATATGGGAATGCCACCACATCGACCTGATCAGGCCGCACACCTGCTGCCTGCATGCAATACTTGGCAGCCTCGTAGGGAAATTTGTTTTTGGCGTGCTTGTCACGAATGAAGCGCTCTTCTTCCGCTGCCGCAATAATTTTGCCATTCACGAGAATCGCTGCTGAGGCGTCATGTCCGACCGCCCCTGATAAACCCAATATAATCATAATGTCTGCTCTATCTTATCGCTTCCAGATACACGGCAGATGCGCCGTATACGCGTCCAAACGCTTCTTTTATCATGTCGCTGGTTTTCTGATCGCCTTCCCAGTTGCGCAGCATGCGCTTCAAGTCACGCACATGCGCTTTGGCAGCGCACCATTTGAAACGCGTCTGCCGCATCGCATCCAGATCGATCAGGTGAATCCGTTCTGCAAAGACTACAAAATTACTAGACTTGCAGTCCCCATGGGCAATACCCAACTGGTACAAACCATACATCAATGTGGCCAGTTGCTCTGCCATCTGCCTACGTGCCTCCTGGCTATACTGAACATCTCTGAAATAATCAGCAATATCGACACCAGCCAGATGTTCCATCAAAAAATACGCTTGCCGTCTCCACCAGCCCCAGCGGCGCTCCAGCACCTGCAATGGGGCAGCTGTCGCGAAACCAGCCAGCTGCAGCCTGTGCGCATTCTGCCAGGAAATTACGGCACGCGATGGTCTCCAGCCACGACTGAGTCCATGCCAGAAAGATTTGATATTGTAACGCTTGATGACCACCCTGCGCTCAGCGAGCTGCACACTGGCTACTGTACAAGTATTGCCACTCTTCAAGCGTGATGGGTTCTCATCCAGCATACTGTCCAATGCTGACGGTGATTGCAAGGCAGGCTGAGCCCTGAGCCATGTCGCCTGATTTGCACGTGCCGACCACTGATGCAAGGACTTTGTGATGGTGACATCTGTACAATTGCGCATCACTTTTTTTTCGGCATATGCACGTATCATGTCCTGCCGCATGCGTTTGGCCAATGCGAACACGTGGGATTCAGTCCAGCCTGATTGAGCCAGAGATTGACCAGCCGAATAAGCTTTAGCGTAGGCAAGCATGAGGTCTGGAAGCCAGACCCGCAGTTCAAGCAAATCGAATTTGGACAGTAATGTTGCCAGATTCTGCATATATTCAGCGTTTGCCGAGCCTGCGCTTACCACCTTGATGCCATCACCATCCAGAGTCAGCAACTGATCATCGCTCAGCAGAAAATTCTTCAAATACAAATCCTGCTGAATCAGACCCGCGCGATGATGACGCCCAACCTCGGTCACAAGCAATGTCGCCAGCGCCTTGCGTTCTTCCGAACTTTTCAGACGCGACCATACTGCCTCTGTATTCTCGCTGTTTTCAATGGCTTCAAAGACCAACACCTGCCCATCTTCAAAGCTTCCCGCATATAGACAAGCGGGCGTTGATATCCCAGCAGTTTCCAACAAGCGGACGCCTTGCAAATCACGCGCCGCATGCACCTGAGCACGTTTGCCCGTGAACAACTTGGCGTATACCGCCATGGATTGGTATCGTCCGCGACAGACATACCGCTTTTCTGACACCTTGCGCACCAATGCTTCGGACATCAGTGTATGTCCGTTATCCAGAGGGATTGCGTAAGATGCCTGCGTTTCAAGCAAATGTGGGTTAAACGTCATCACCGATGGTTGAAGTATTCATCACTTAGAGAGTGTAGCCGAATTAAATGCGATTGTTTCCAGCGCATCTAGAACGCATGGATAAAGCGGAGTGCCAGCACTTTCTCAGTCGTGCCTGATTCATTGATTCTTGAAATGCCAGCACCGAGTTGCAATGTGGTATGTTGACTGAAATCCAGATGAATCTGAGGCACAATCCGTGACCGCCATGCACCTCGTGGATTAATCTCATGATTCAATTCAATTCCCAGAGTCAATCGTTGGGATACATCGTAAAACAGATTATTGTTCAACAACGTCTTGTTTTCACCATCGCCACTGAACTCCGTGCGACGAATTCCAATCATGTTCAGCGTTGACCACTTATCTGATAAACGCAGACCATTGATATAGAGGGCGTCAGCAGAATATCGACCCGTTTTCCGGTTTCTAAGACCAATCACTTGCCAGCCATGAATCATGCCGTATTCAAGTTCCACGCCTAGGGTACCCTGCAAGGCAAGCTTGTAATCGACCACGCGCCCATTCTCGGTTGGGAACTCAAGCTCAATCGCATAGCCATCAGCAAAGGCATACTCTATCTCTGGCGCCCACTCAAAACGGTCTGATTCGACGTTGAACTCTCCCAGCACATTGACTTCAAGCTCGCCTTTTCTTGCGCCCAACGGCCGAACGAGATCAAACAGTAAAGGCTCTGGTATTCTCAACTGCTCATGACTGAGGGCTGCATCACCTTGAGGGTAACCTGGCGAATCCTGTTCAGCCGCATATCCTTTGGCTGAGGACAAGAGCATGAGGCTGCTTGCGAACATGACGCTAAGATACGTCTGAAAAATAAATCGGATATCGAATACCTTCATCTTTAAGATGCAAAATGTTTGATGTTGTCACATGCACATGACAACACATGGTCATCACTGTTAAATCAGGTCAATATGCCCGCGAACAAAGGGCTGGATAATAACATGATTGAAAAAAAGCATTTTATTGATGCTTTGTTTTCGCCCTTTTCCGTTTTGCTGTGCGTCGTACCAGTAATTTGCACACCCATTTTTGCCAACGTTTTAGGCGTTCTACGCCGTAATAGCATTGCAGAAAATATAGCCGCTCAGTGTTGGTAATGATCTCGACATCCCGATTTAAGGTTGCCAGGTCCTGCAAGGTGCGCATGATAGGCAGCCATTTTATTCTGGCTTTCTCCAAATCGATGAATACAACTTGCGGCTTATCAGCCTCAAGGTTCAGAAAAATATGCTTGGGATACAGGGCACGGTGCTGTATTCGGGCCAAATGGAGTTTTCGCACCGCCACCGCTACACACTCAATGATCTGACGTCGTAAACGCCTTGTGAACCTGCGCTCACTGACCAATTCTGCAAGTCCGGCATCCAGCGGTTGGTATCCCACTAACTCTTCAGTGATTAGAATGGCCTTGCGACCTTCGTCTGAAGGTTGTTCGCCAAAGAACACGGGGCGCGGTACTGGCACCCCGCGCTGGATCAAATAACGAAGTGCGCGAAACTCGCAGGCAAATGTGGATTCACCACTGAACGGATGCATCAAGGTTCTGCGCACATAGTTTTGCTGACGTTTGAGAAACAAGCCCAACTCCGCGCCATCCGCCGACTGCAAGACCACATGATTGACGCCACTCCAGCCATTACGATCATGATTAGGGGCTTCAAACCACTCGCTGTCATACTCCCACAAGCGATCAAAATCACTGAGATGATTGGCATCCAGTAATGATTTACGTTTGGATGAGATGTAGGTTTCCATGGATCGGGTCTGAAAATTCGCCTATGGTTCAGAGACTGTCGCAGCCGGCCATTTACGTTGAAATTTCTCATATAACTTGGCGGCACGCCCTGTGACCTGCGACCAGAATTGATGTTCCTGTCGCAATGTTTGCTTGATCGATTGTTGACGATAGTGCTTGAGAAAGCGCAGATAATCACGCGTGGTCAGCCCGATATCAATCGCAGAAAAATACAGTGCAGCCATGTCTTTCATCCGATCAACAGGCCGGATCACAGTTCGTATCCCCATGCGATGCAAATCAATCAGGTAAAGTGATAGCTCACCCTCTGCGAGCCTGGCTTGATCCAGACAGATATGGCATATGTAAAAGTCTCTATGATTCAAGCCTCCATCATGCAATCTACCCGCCAGCTTTGCGACCGCAATGATGAGTTTGCGCTTGAATGCCGGATGCGGTGGGTTTCGCTGCCAATCTGCGCAAAGGGTCTCAAGCGAGACAATGTCTCCAAGATCTTTAGTGAGCAGAAAAGATTGCTTGCGTGCCGGATTATATCCGCGCACGCCATAAGCAACTGCGGGGGTCGTGGCAATCCCAAGATCGTTCAACCGTTGTATTGCGTTCCATTCTGTTTCTGCGGTCAGTATCGGCCATTTAAAACTGAGCAGATTCTTGAATATTTCCGGCCAGCCAACACCAAAATGCTGTTTGATAAAGTAAGGCTTTCCTCTCAGCTGTATACGTTGAGTTTTTCTGCCGGGCACATCACGAAACACTTCTCCACTAAGGCTCAGCACCTCATCAAACAGGCGTGCGGGTGGAAACATCTGTAGCAGCCAGTCAGGGGCTTGCAAACGGGCTTTAGACCACATCACTTGTTCTGCCTCGCTTCTGCATCGCAGTCTCAATCAATACACGTGCCTCGGCACTACCATCATTGGCCGCCATGATGGCTTTGGCGTAAGTCACACCAGCGCCCTGCCAGCGCTGACGCTCAGGGCTTTGCATCATGTCGAGAAACATCTGGTTGAATATTGTCTGGTCATAAGGTTCGGGCGCAACCAGACCGGCGTCAGCATCCTTCACGTGGTAGGCATAGCCACAAGTGGATGTCACCAGTGTTGGCAAACCGCATGCCAGCGCCTCCAGAATCACCAAGCCGGTATTTTCCCGATAGGCGGGATGCACATAGACATCCGCTCCCTGCATCAGGGCCGGAATATCGGGACGTCCTCTGGATATTGTGATGTTTGCCTCTACCCCTAGACGCTTGGCCATGCGCATAAATGGTTTAGGGTTGTCCTGCCCCACGGCTACCAGCCTCACATGTTGCCGCAATTCGGATGGCATACTGGCCAAGGCATGAATGGCACGATCCAACCCTTTCATGGAGAAACCAGAACCCACAAGTAAATAGACAAAATCCTCAGGCGCGAAGTTGAATACTTCTCGCAGATACTGACGCATCTCTGCTTTATCCTGAAGTACAAACCGTTCAGAGGGCAAAAATGGTGGGATAAAATGAAAACGCGCATCCTGCGTCTGATACCACTTCTGAAAGTGGCGCTTCTCAATATCAGATAGCAACAGAATTTGCGTATCAGCAGCTGGTGTGAAGATGGCCTGTTCACAACCAGCAAACCATTGATAGCGGGGTGTCAGTCGATACAGCCAGCTGCGCTGTTCGTGTGCTCGCTCAATAAAACAGGGATCAGCAGCAAAGTAGGCGTCGATGCCTGGAATTCGATTAAACCCCACGACAAGATCAAACTTGCCATCCTGAGCAATCCTTCGCTTGGTTTCAGCGATAAACCGATCATACTTGACGTAGTTAAACATGCCTTTAGCTGGAATCACATGTGCCACTATGGGCGATTCTGGCAAATCACCATCCCAGGAGATGGTAAAAATTTCAACCTGATGCCCTTTTTTCACCAATTCGCGGGCGATGCGCAGCATATCGCGCTGCAATCCCCCAAAAGGAAAATACTTGAACAGCAACAGGGCGAATTTCAATCGTGTTTCCCACAAGGCCAAATGCATTATTGTATGCGAAAATGCCGCCTATGCCTCGAATGCTCATTGTCAAGACCACCTCGCTAGGGGATGTCATCCACAATCTACCTGTCATCCACGACATCCATGCCCATTTTCCAGACATGGAAATTGACTGGCTGGTGGAGGAAAGTTTTGCTGACATCCCCCGCATGCATCCCGGCATTGCCGAGGTCAAGACAGTGGCCTTGCGTCGCTGGCGCAAAAAACTATTCTCAAAAGCCACATGGTGTGAAATCGCACTGTTAAAAAAACAGTTGCGAGCAAAAGCCTATGATCTGGTACTGGATACCCAAGGGCTAGCGAAGAGCGCCTTGCTGGCACGCCTTGCTGATGCACCTCATCACGGGTACGACCGCCACTCGATTCGTGAGCCCTTAGCTTCATGTTTTTATGATATCAGGCATGCAGTATCCCGTTCACAACACGCCGTGCCCCGAAACCGCGAACTGGCCGCCTCCGCTCTGGGCTACCCAAACCCGACAAGCCATCCTGACTATGGCATAGAGCCCATTGGGGAAATGCCTGAATTACCCGCTCGCTATATTATCGGCCTGCACGGCACCAGCCGCGATTCAAAACTATGGCATGTGAGCCACTGGATAGACTTGGCACACGATTTATATCAGCACCAATTGGCCCTGATCTTGCCTTGGGGGAATGTGCAAGAGTATGACCGTGCCAACGATATCGCCCTGATGACACCCCATACCGTGGTGCTGCCCAGGCTTGGCTTGCCAGCATTGGCGCTGATTACTCAGGGTGCGCAAGCCGCTGTTGGTGTGGATACCGGCCTGATGCATCTGGCAGTTGCCCTGAAAAAGACCAGCATTGCCATCTATACCGACACTGATCCCGCGCTGACTGGGCTTTATCCCGGAGACCATACAATCGCCGTCAATCTCGGTGGCAAACAGCAAGAAACCACGGTTGCTGACGTCATGCACCAACTGACACTGCAAAAGATTCTTTAAGCAATTCAACATGAAATTTTTCCCTATGGGCTTGAAATGCACTTTTCTGTCCCCATTTGGCAAATTATTGCGTTTAATTTTCAGAGGGAAGGCTATGCAAGACGAGACCAATCGTCCGGATCAAGAGACGGCAGCAACAGAAGAACAATCCCCGATTGAGGTAGAAAAAACCCCGGAAGACATCATTGCAGAACTGGAAGCACAACTTGCGGAACAACAGGCAGCTGTGCTCTACGTCAAGGCCGAAGGTGAAAACATCCGCCGCCGCGCGCTAGATGATATTGATAAAGCCCGCAAATTTGCACTTGAGAAATTCTCAGGCGAACTATTGGCTGTGAAAGACAGCCTGGACGCTGCGCTGGCTGTTGAAAACGCCACACTTGAAAGCTATCGCGACGGCGTTGAACTCACCGCCAAGCAACTATTAAGTGTATTTGAGAAATTCAATATTCACGAAATCAACCCGGCTGGTGAAAAGTTTGACCCTAACAAGCATCAGGCCATCAGCATGTTGGAATCCGATGCGGAACCCAATACGGTTATTAATGTGCTACAGAAAGGCTACAGCCTGAATGAGCGCGTATTGCGACCAGCACTGGTGACAGTGGCCAAAGCTAAAGATTAAGTAAATAAAGGCCTATTACTAACAGGGTCTTGAAAAAAGTGGAATCGACTCCACTGTAATTGCATCGAACATTACAAAGCATTCGTTGAGGAAATCATTATGGCAAAAATTATTGGTATTGATCTGGGCACCACCAACTCCTGCGTGGCAGTCATGGAAGGCGGCAAGCCGCGCGTGATTGAAAATGCAGAAGGCGCCCGCACCACCCCTTCCATCATTGCTTATCAGGAAGATGGTGAAATTTTAGCTGGTGCGCCGGCCAAACGTCAGGCGGTAACTAACCCCAAGAACACCCTGTACGCAGTCAAGCGTCTGATTGGCCGCCGCTTTGACGAGAAAGAAGTGCAAAAAGACATCGACCTGATGCCATACACCATTACCAAGGCTGACAACGGCGATGCCTGGGTAGAAGTGCGTGGTCAGAAGATGGCACCGCCACAAATCTCCGCAGAAGTATTGCGCAAAATGAAGAAGACTGCTGAAGATTATCTGGGCGAAGAAGTCACAGAAGCTGTGATCACTGTGCCTGCCTACTTTAATGACAGCCAGCGTCAGGCTACCAAGGATGCAGGCCGCATTGCTGGTCTGGAAGTGAAGCGTATTATTAACGAACCAACCGCAGCAGCTCTGGCCTTTGGTCTGGACAAGCAAGAAGGTGATCGCAAGATTGCGGTCTACGATCTTGGTGGCGGTACTTTCGATATCTCCATTATTGAAATCGCTGAAATTGATGGGGAACATCAGTTTGAAGTGCTCTCCACCAACGGTGACACGTTCCTAGGTGGTGAAGACTTCGATAACCGCCTGATTGATTTCCTCGCTGATGAATTCAAGAAGGAAAACGGTCTGGATCTGCGCAACGACCTGCTGGCTAAACAACGTCTGAAGGAAGCCGCTGAAAAAGCCAAGATCGAACTGTCTTCCAGTACTCAGACAGAAGTGAATCTGCCTTACATCACCGCGGATGCAACTGGTCCTAAGCACTTGGTCGTCAAAATTACCCGTGCCAAGTTTGAAAGCCTGGTGGAAGACCTGATTGAACGTTCCATCAAGCCATGTGAAGTGGCTCTGAAGGATGCGGGCGTCAAGTTATCAGACATTCAGGACGTGATCCTGGTTGGCGGCCAGACCCGCATGCCCAAGGTTCAGGAAAAGGTGAAGGAATTCTTCGGCAAGGAACCACGCAAAGACGTCAACCCGGATGAAGCAGTGGCTGTTGGTGCTGCTATTCAGGGTGGTGTGCTGCAAGGCGATGTCAAGGATGTGCTGCTGCTGGACGTGACCCCATTGTCACTTGGGATTGAAACACTGGGTGGTGTGATGACCAAGCTCATCAAGAAAAATACCACGATTCCGACCAAGGCATCGCAGGTGTTCTCTACTGCGGACGACAACCAATCCGCCGTGACGATTCATGTGCTGCAGGGCGAGCGTGAAATGGCAAGCGGCAACAAGAGCCTGGGCCAATTCAACCTGAGCGATATCCCACCTGCACCACGTGGTATGCCACAAATTGAAGTGACCTTCGACATTGACGCCAACGGTATTCTGCATGTGTCTGCTAAGGACAAGGCTACTGGTAAGGAGAACAAGATCACCATCAAGGCGAATTCCGGCCTCTCCGAGGAAGAAATCAAGCGGATGGAAGAAGATGCAGCGCAATATGCGGATGAAGACCGCAAGCTGCGTGAACTGGTCGATGCGCGTAACCATGCCGATGGCCTGATTCACAGTGTGAAGAAATCCTTGTCTGAACACGGTGACAAGCTGGAATCCGACGAAAAAGACAAGATTGAAGCTGCCATCAAGGATGCTGAAGAAGCCATCAAATCAGATGACAAGGCAGAAATTGAAGCCAAGACCAACGCGCTGATGGAAGCCTCGCAGAAGCTCGGTGAGAAAGTGTACGCTGAGCAGCAGGCCCAGCAAGGTGGTGAAGCGCAAGCTGAACCACAAGGCGAAAAAACCGTAGATGCGGAAGTAGTCGATGCCGAGTTTGAAGAAGTGAAAGACGACAAGAAGTAATAACGTGAAGGGAAAAGTGTAAAGGGTAAAGGGTGAAACGCAGTCACCGTGATCTGAAGGCTTGGCAGCAAGCCATGGATTTAGTGACAGTCATTTACTCCTCTACCTCTAACTTTCCCAGAGATGAGCAGTTTGGATTAACCAGTCAATTGCGGCGGGCAGCGATATCGGTGCCCGCTAATATTGCTGAGGGAGCCGCCCGGAATGGCTCTAAAGAGTTTTTGCATTTTCTGGGTATTGCTAGCGGCTCACTTTCAGAATTGGACACTTTGGTGGAATTAGCGCATACATTGGGCTACTTAGATCAACGAGAGGAAATACAGAGGCAAGTGGATGATGTATCGGGCTTGGTGATGGGGTTAGCGGCTTCGATACGTCGCAAACTCTGACCCTTCCCACTTCACCCTTTCCCCTTTACCCAACCATGGCAACAAAAAAAGATTATTACGAAGTACTGGGTGTTAACCGTGATGCGTCTGATGACGAGATCAAGAAAGCCTATCGCAAACTTGCGATGAAGTTCCACCCAGATCGCAATCCGGACAACCCCAAAGCTGAAGAAAGCTTCAAAGAGGCCAAAGAGGCCTATGAGATTCTTTCTGACGAACAAAAGCGTGCCGCCTATGACCAATATGGTCATGCGGGTGTAGATCCCAGCATGGGCGCTGGTCCGGGGGCTGGTGCTGGTTTCGGTAACTTTGCAGATGCATTTGGTGATATTTTCGGTGACATCTTTGGTGGCGGTGCTGGCCGTCAGCGCTCTAATGTTTATCGCGGTGCAGACCTGCGTTACAACATGGAAATTTCTCTTGAGGACGCCGCACGCGGCACCGAAACCAAAATTCGCATCCCGGTCATGGCAGAATGTGAAACCTGTCATGGTTCTGGCGCACGTCCCGGCACCTCACCGGTGACATGTACGACCTGCAACGGACATGGCCAAGTGCGTATGCAACAAGGCTTTTTCTCTGTTCAGCAAACCTGTCCAAAATGTCACGGTACCGGCAAGATGATCAAAGACCCCTGCCCAACCTGTCATGGCGCAGGCCGCGTGAAGCAGCACAAGACCTTGTCGGTAAAAATTCCAGCGGGTGTGGACGAAGGTGATCGTATTCGCCTGTCTGGTGAAGGTGAAGCAGGTGTCAATGGCGGGCCTCCCGGTGATCTGTATGTGGTGATTCACCTGAAGAAGCACGACATTTTCGAACGCGATGGCGCCAACCTGCATTGCGAGATGCCAATCAGCTTCTCAACGGCTGCACTGGGTGGAGAAATTGAAATCCCCACGCTAGATGGTCATGCCAAAATGAAGATACCGGCAGAAACACAGACCGGTGCCACCTTCCGCTTGCGTGGCAAGGGCATTAAGCCACTTCGTAGCAATGATCATGGCGATCTACTCTGCCATGTGGTTGTGGAAACCCCTGTCAAGCTGACCGAGCGCCAGAAAGAGTTACTGCGTGAACTGGAAGAAATCAACCAGCTGGATTCGGACAAGCATAGCCCGCGTGCGAAATCGTGGATGTCCAAAGTGAAGGACTTTTTCCAGTAATTTTCTACGTGCTCTGCAAACCAAAAAGGCCCGTCTGAACGGGCCTTTTTAAATTCACCACATTACACCGCTTAGTATCCTGCAGTACCCTTTTGGATAAATTCAATCTTGTAGCCATCCGGGTCTTCAATAAATGCAATCACTGTGGTGCCATGCATCATGGGGCCAGCTTCACGAACAACCTTGCCACCGGCCTGTTTGACCTGATCACAGGCCTTGTAGGCATCTTCTACCTCAATGGCGATATGGCCAAAGGCATTACCCTTGTCATAAGTCTCTGTCCCCCAGTTATAGGTCAGTTCCAGCACGGTGTTGGAGCTCTCTTCACCATAGCCAACAAAAGCCAGTGAAAACTTACCATCCGGGTAATCTTCCTTGCGTAGTACCTGCATGTTTAATACCTGGGTGTAAAACGCGATAGCGCGATCCAGATTGCCTACCCGTAGCATGGTATGAAGAATACGCATCTTGTCTCCTCAGTGTTGGTTTTTTTCGGCTGTGATCTTGAGAAACTTCTGGTGCAGTTCCTCTTTGCTTTCACGTCGGTCAGGGTCAAAAGGAATGCAGTCAATCGGGCAAACCTGCTGACATTGCGGCTTGCTGAAATGGCCCACACATTCTGTGCAGAGGTCGGGATTAATCTCATAGATTTCCTGCCCCTGATAAATGGCACCATTGGGACATTCAGGCTCACACACATCACAATTGATGCACTCATCAGTAATCATCAATGCCATGATTCAAGCCTTAAGTTTTGATCGAATCGCTGTCTCCACGGAAGGCGAGACAAATTTACCAATATCGCCCCCCAGTGTGGCGATCTCACGCACCAGACTGGCTGAAATAAACATGTACTGCTCCGCAGGTGTCAGAAAAATGGTTTCCACCTCGGGGTATAAATGACGGTTCATGCCTGCCAACTGGAATTCATATTCAAAGTCAGACACTGCGCGCAAGCCGCGAATCACCACTTCTGCGCCTTCTTGGCGGGCAAATTGCATCAATAAGCCGGTAAAACCAACCACCCGCACATTTGGACAATCAGCAAGGACACTGGCAGCCAGGGCGACGCGCTCTTCCAGATTGAATAGCGGCTTTTTGCTATGGCTCTGTGCCACCGCGACGATGACTTCATCAAACAGGCGGGCAGCACGACGCACCACGTCCTCGTGGCCGAGGGTGATCGGATCGAAAGTGCCTGGATAAATAGCTCTCTTACTCATTTGTCAATTTTAACAGGTGAAAGTAAACATTGCCTGCTTTGCCATGTTTAATCACTTGCCAAGTGTCGTCATCCTGTAAGGCATACTCAGCTTCTGCATAGACCCGCCCATCAGGTGTCAGAAACGCCGGTAACTCATTTAACAGCTTGGGCAGCCAACCCTGATGATAGGGGGGATCAAGAAAAATCAGGTCAAATGATTGTGTCGTTTGTTTGAGAAACTGCTGCGCATCCATGCAGTGTATATACGCCTGACTAGCATTCAACTGTTGCTGGTTTTGCTGCAAGGCCTTGCAGGCTGCTGGTGACTTCTCCACCATCACCACCGATTTTGCGCCACGCGAAAGGGCTTCAAAACCCATGACTCCAGTACCTGCAAACAAATCCAGACAGCTCAAGCCGTGCATGTCCTGCCCCAGCCAGTTAAACACAGTCTGTCGCACGCGATCTGGTGTCGGGCGTAAACCAGTGACATCAGGAAAGCGCAGCAGGCGACTGCGCCATTCCCCGGCGCTAATGCGCACCTGATTGGTAGCTGTATTACTGCGCTGTGCCAACGATGACCGTAACCAGATGATCAGTATTCAGACGACGATTAAACGCGTCCTTGATTTGCGCTGTTGTCACCTTGCCGACTTCCTTGTTGAAGTCATCAAGATAAGTCAGCGGTAATTTGTAAAAGCCAATCACTGCCAGATAGTCCAGGATCTTGGCATTACTATCAAGCCTGAGCGGAAATCCGCCAATGATATTCTGTTTGGCCGCTTTCAGTTCTGCCTCTGTGACCCCGTTCTTCATAAACTTGTCCAGTGTTTCGCGCACCACCTTCAAGGCATCTTCGCCCTGTTCCTTTTTGGTTTGCAATCCAATCTGGAAAGGGCCTTCAACCGCCATCGGCATGAAATAGCTGTATACGCTGTAGACTAGGCCACGTTTCTCACGCACCTCTTCCGTCAAGCGAGAAACAAAACCACCGCCACCCAGAATATAGTTACCCACGTATAGCGGGAAGTAATCCGGATCCCCACGCCGTATGCCCGGATACCCCAGGACTATATGAGACTGCGTTGCAGGATGGGCAATACGTTGTTCATTTGCTGCAAGCGGCAATGCAGGTGCAGCCAGTGGTGACACAGCAGCGCCTTGTGGCAAACCGGCGGACAGACGCTCGGCAACTTGCTCTGCAAGCGCACGATCCATGTCCCCAATCATCGCAATCACCGCGTTATTGGCGCTGTAATGCCCTTGATAAAACGAAACCAGATCATTACGTTGAATGGCATTGACGGTCTCTGGCTCGCTATCCAGCGCGTAAGGATGATCGCCGTAGAGCGCCTTCATGAAGGTCTTGTTCGAAATGGTATCCGGCTTGGTGGCAGCTTCTCTTAATCCAGCGACTATGCGGGTTTTTTCACGCTGCAGGACGGCTTCAGGAAAATCCGGTTTCTGCAAAATGCTGGTGTAGATTTCCAGCGCCTGATCACGCTCACGGGCCTTGCTTAGGGTGCGTAGCTTGAACCCGGCACGGTCAAAATCCAGCTCGCCGCCCAGATTGGCGCCAATGTCTGCCATGCGCCTTGAAATTTCCTCTTCGTTCATGCCTGCAGCGCCGGTTGTCATCATATGTCGGGTAATTTCAGCCAAACCAGCTTTGGCGGGAATATCACGCGCACTGCCTGCGGCAAAGCTGACACTCAGATCAATAATGGGCAGATCGTGGTTTTCAACAAAATAGACTTCGGCACCGTAACTGGTTTTCCAATGTTCGATTTTGACACCGGCTTGGGCTTGACCTGTCACCAACAGGCCAAAAAAGCATATGACCAGATACTTGAAAGCAGTTAACTTAACGTGCATGTGGGTTCACCTGCGGTTTTTTCTGATTGGATTGAATCGGTTGAGGGTCCAGTGTGGCGATCGTCAGGGTATCGCGTATCAGATATTTCCTGGCCACCTCCTGTACCTGCTCTGGGGTCACGGCCTCAAGCTTGGCAGTATAGTCATTAAGAATTTTCCATGAGTACCCTGTGGTTTCCAGTTGGCCTAGCTGCATCGCCTGATAAAACATGGAATCACGCTTGTAAACATCCGCAGCAATGACTTGCGCCTTGACGCGCTGCAGCTCTTCCTGAGTGACACCACCAGTCTTGATTTGCTCAATTTGCTGCAGCAGTGCTGCTTCAAGCGACTCTACCGTATTGCCTTCACTTGGCGTGCCTTCCAGCAAAAACAAGCTCTGACGTCCACGCGATATCATGCTGTATCCGGCACCCACATCCACCGCGACTTGGCGCTCGCGCACCAGCTGCTGGTTGAGTCTGGCAGAGGCGTTGCCATCCAGCACCCCAGCCAGAATTTCAAGGGCGTATGGCTCCCAATCGTGATCAGGGTCTTGCAAGGCAGGTGCTCGGAACCCCATCATGAGATAAGGAAGCTCGGCTTGCGCCTTGACCACCACCCGGCGCTCGCCTTTCTGCTCAGGTTCAACCTGTGGTTTACGATCTGGCAGCTTGCGCGCTTTCAAGGGCCCGAAATGCTTCTTTGCCAGCTTGTAAACCTCTTGCGGATTAACATCGCCCACTACAACCAGAATTGCATTATTCGGCGCGTACCAGGTTTGATACCAGTCACGGGCATCCTGGGCGGTCATGTTTTCCAGGTCATTCATCCAACCGACGATAGGACGACCGTAGGGATGGGCGTTGTAAACCGAGGCATTGAATTGTTCATAGACTTGGGATTGCGCCTTGTCTTCAGTCCGCCAACGGCGTTCTTCCATGACCACCATAATTTCCTTGGCAAACTCTTCATCCGTCAGCACGAGATTATTCATGCGGTCGGCCTCAAGTTTCATCGATAAAGGCAGTTGAGATTTTTCGAGCTGTTGATAATAAGCAGTGTAGTCTCGTCCAGTGAAGGCATTTTCGCGGCCACCCGCTGCGGCAACAATGCGTGAAAACTGGCCGGGCTTGAGATTTTTGGTGCCCTTGAACATCATGTGTTCCAGCACATGGGCCACACCTGTCTTGCCATTGACTTCATCCACACTGCCGGCACGGTACCAGACTTGGGATACCACCACCGGAGATCGATGATCTTCCTGAACAATGACGCGCATCCCGTTATCCAGCTTGAATTCCTGGATCTGAGCAAATGCAATGGCTGGCAACAAGGCCAGCATGCCTAACAACCCTCTGAACATCACGTGGTCATTCTCCTGAAAAGGCAGAAACAATAGATAAATTTGATTACATCGTCCATCGATGATCAAGCATCGGAGCCTGATCATTCGGAACCCTCTTACGACCTGCTGCCTGAGGGGTTAGTTCAAGCCTCCACCGCTTGTGCCGAACGATGACGACGCATGGTAAGACTATAAAGCAAGGGCATCACAAACAGTGTAAGTGCTGTTGAAATGGTCAGCCCCCAGACAATGGCTGCCGCCAGCGGCCCCCAGATCAGGGATTTTCCACCCACGCCCAGCGCAAGCCAGATCAACCCGCCTATGGTCGTCGTCGTCGTAATCAACACCGGGACAACACGTCGACGGGCAGCATAGATGGCGGCATGGATGACACTCATACCGCTACGCAAGCGGGTATTGGCTGCATCAATCAGCACAATGGAGGCGTTAACGGCAATCCCCACCAGCGCAATAATACCGTACAGCGTATACAGGCTGAGTGGATTACCAGACAACAGCAGGCCGACAGTCACACCTATCAGCGCCATTGGTACTGTGCTGATGACCATCATGGGTTGCCAGTAACTCCTGAATTGGGTTGCCAGAATCAGATAGATCAAGCCCACGCCCATCAAAAATAGGAGCAGCATGGCATCCAGACTCTCGACGATATCATCCAGCTCGCCCGAGTAATCAATCATCACACCCGGATGTTCTGGCGCAATCTTTTCCCAACTGGCCTGCGCCAGACGATTGGCCTCAATGGTATCCATAACGGTTTTATCAAGATCCGCCTCAACCGTGATAGCACGCCGCAAGTCGTAATGTTTGATCACGCCCTTGGCGATGCGTGTTTCTGTCTTGACCAGACTAGCAAGCGTGGTGATTTCGCCATTAGCCAGCGCCACAGGGACTGACAGCACATCTTCGGGATCCTGCAACGACATGCCCAAGGCCTTGACTCTAACTTCTATTTTTTCACCCTGACTGCGTGTCTCAGCGACAATTTCACCATCCGAGTACATTCGAACCATCCGCGCAATGGCAGCAGGCGTCAGGCCGGTGGCCTTCACCGCCTCTTCATCAATTTTCAGCACCAATTCACGACGTCCGGGAAGATCATCATCAGACAAATCCCGCACGCCCTTGATCTGGCTGACTTCCGCGCGAAGCGCATCGGCAGCAGCACGCAGCTCCGAATAATCATCCCCTCTTAATCGAAGCTTGATCGGCTTAGCTGCAGGCGGTCCCCCCGCCATCATCAGGAAGGACACCTTGCCTGTTAACGGCAGCGCCTCAATGTGTGCCCGCATGGATTCAACAATCTCATCGGGCTGCCGAGAACCAGCGGCTTTGGGTGCAAGCGACACCACCACCTGTCCATAGGCATTGCCTATCCATTGATCTGTCTCGGTAAACTTGGTACCGGCATATGCCGCAACTGCACGCACCTCTTCCGGCTTGAGGAATTTCCAGACTTCTTTTTCCAGCCTTGTAGCCTCTTCCAGGGTTTTCTCCAGAGCGGTACCGGTGGGCATATCAATGCTCACATAAAATACACGCAGCGGGTCAGCTGCAAAAAATTGGGTTTTAACCAAACCGCCAAAAATGGCGGCAAGTGACAAGATGAACATGACGACGATGGCGGTAAAGAACTTGCGTGGATGCCTGAATATCCGGATCAGCCCTCTGGCATAGCGGACTCGCAAGAGATGCGTGATACGCGTCCGCAGCCCATGCAGGCGTGAAGGCTGTTGAAAATTTGGCCGGATGACGACCACATGTGTCGGCAGCATCCAATAAGCTTCTGCCAGGCTTACCAGCAACGCAATCGTCACCACAAAGGGCACCACTTGCATGAATTGACCCACAATCCCAGGGAGCAGCATTAAAGGTAAAAAAGCGGCGATGGTCGTCAGCACTGATGCCAGCACAGGCACCCCCACATTCTGAATGGCCGCCACGCAAGCTTGTTGCGCAGGTACGCCTCTTACCATGCGATAGTAGATATCCTCCACAATCACCACGGCATCATCGACCAGCATACCGAGCGAAATAATAATGCCAAGGAGTACAGTCAGGTTAAGCGTATAACCAGCGCTGTAAAGTATCCAGAAGGTGCCTGCCAATGCGAATGGAATGCCCAGAGAGACCAGAATCGCAATACGGCTGCCAAGAAACAACCAGGTAATGACCAGTACCAGCAATAAGCCCTGCAGCGCGTTTCGTTCCATCAACTTGATGGCCTGACGGGTTTCCACCGTCTGATCATCCAACAGCGTCAGTTTGATCCCCGCACCTGTCAATCGCGTATTTTGCGTGTCTATATACTGTTGAATACGCTTGACCAGTTCCAGCGTATTGGTCTGACTCTTTTTGGTGACTGCCAGTAGCACCCCAGGTTGTCCGGCTCTGGCAACCATGGTGGTGGGCTTTTCACGCGCACGCGTCACCTCGGCCACCGACTCAATCGCCACCTGGTTGGGCAGGCCAGCTTCTCCTGGACGCTGCGGCACAAACACTGTCAGACCGGCAATATAGTTGGGGTCATTCTCCTGGCCCACCACCCGCAACAGCCATTCATCATCGGCAACGCGCACGACCCCCGCAGAAGTATCCCGAAACCAGCCTCGCACGCCATCTGCCAGATCATTTGCCGTCAAACCTCTTGCTGCCAACGCCTCTGGACGAAAATTGATATGCAGTTCCGGATCTGAAAGTCCTGTCGCAAACACCTTGTCAATGCCTGCCATGCGTTCCAGATCAGTCTTGATGCGTCGTGACATTGATCTCAGCTCTTCATCAAAATCACGCCCCTCAACCATGATCATGACAGTGGGGAAACCATTTGAAGTCGTGATCTCCATGACTTCCGGTAAATTGGCTTCCTGTGGCAATTCACGATCGGCGGCCGTCTGGATTTCACGTCGCAAATCGTTAATCCGTTTGTCGTAGATACGCTCAGAAACATCCCTGAATCGAACCAAAGTGGTCGACAGCCCTTCAGTACTGCTGCTTGAAATAAAGCGGATATCGGGGATACGCGAAATGGCTTCTTCAAGGGGATCTGTGATTTTTCTTTCTACATCGACCGCTGCCGCACCGGGCAACACAGCGGTGACCACCAACCAGTTGAAATTGATTTCAGGGTCGCGCTCTCTCGGCATGCCCTGATAGGCAAGCAAGCCCATCACCAGCACGACAACGAATGCGATGTTCGCTAGGGGATGATTACTCAGTAAGGATTGGTAAAACTTGCGCATCAGAGTGCGTCATACCCCTTGGTGACAATCCGCCGCTTGAGTAATGTCGATGGAATCGCGGCTGGCCTACCTTCTTCGGCATCTGGCAACGGATAAAACTTTGGACGATCGTCTGCCAGCAGGAAAACACCCAACTGCCCCTTGCGCCTGACCACCAGATTAGCGGGTAAATGGGGTACAGGACTTTGCCAGACCAGCCTGCCACTGACGCCACTTGGGGCCGTTTGATCTTTAAAACGGAATCTTGCTTCCATCAGGCGGGTGTTTCTGTTGAGCGCAGAAGATAGTCTCAACAAGGTGACTGGATATTGCCCATTCTGGGTCACCAGTTTGAACGCGTTGACGCCTTCCAACATGGCATCCTTTTCCTGAATATCAGCCCGGACTTCCAAACTTGAGGTGTCGCGCAAAAGCACCAATGCACTGCCGGGTGCAGCCATTTCACCCACCTGCGCAATACGCTCCAGCACAACGGCAGGAAAAGGCGCATAAATACGACATTTTGACTGATTGTTTTTAGCTGTTTTCAAAGCTGCGCGATTAACAGCAACTTCCGCTTGGGCCGCTTCTGTTTGCGCCAACTGGGTATCCAGCCCCGATGCAGAGATGAATTTCTGGTCTGCCAACTTGCGATTTCGCGTCAACTGCACTTCTGCCAACCTTGCGTTAGCTTCACTCATTTTCAGTGCAGCTTCGGCTCGTTCAGTCGCAATCTGGTAGTCCACACAGTCCAGTTGCGCAATTACATCGCCCTTGCGCAACAATTGACCAGGCTCGACATGTATTTGCACAATGCGAGCCGAAAGCTCTGCAGCCAAGCGACTTTCGTTCAGGCTCACAACCTGCGCACTTGCGCTGCGCTCAGGATACATCACCACCTCTGCCAAGGGCTGCGAAACAGTTTCTGCCGCCAGTAAAGCATTCGTTTGCAGACAGCACAGCAGGATTATCCAGCGCATCACGGTGGGGTTTACCTTCTCATCAGATTGAAACAACAGCGCATTATAGCCATTTAACCCGCCGCAGATTGCGTCTAGAATACGACTTATGTTGAATCTGTTTAAAAAAGACAAAACCAGCCCCCCTGTAACGCAAGCACCCGCGATCGCCGAACAGGAAAAGCCCGGATTAAGTTGGACTGAGCGTCTTAAACAAAGCCTATCCAAAACCCGCAGCAACCTTGGCAACCAATTGGCCGCCCTGTTTGGCGGCGGTAAGATTGATGAAGAGGTGTATGAGGAACTGGAGACCATTCTGCTCACCTCGGATGTAGGCGTGCCCGCCACCCAAGCACTACTGGAAGATATCCGAGGACGCGTCAAACGCCAACATCTGGATGACACCAGCCAGCTACGCGAAGCCTTGAAACAAGCATTACTGGAGCAACTAGCGCCCATGCAAGCGCCTCTGGATGTCGCTGGCCACCATCCATTCGTCATTATGCTGGTCGGCGTGAATGGAGCAGGCAAAACCACCACCATCGGTAAGCTCGCCAATATGTTTCAGGCACAGGGAAAATCAGTGCTGATTGCAGCCGGGGATACGTTCCGCGCCGCAGCACGCGAGCAACTGCAGGTCTGGGGTGAGCGCAATCAGGTGCAAGTGGTCAGCAACCAGAGTGGAGATGCTGCAGCTGTGATCTTTGATGCGGTGAATTCCGCCCGTGCAAAAAATATTGATGTGGTATTGGCAGATACTGCAGGAAGACTGCCCACGCAACTGAATTTGATGGAAGAAATTCGCAAAGTGCAGCGGGTGATTGGCAAAGCGATCCCTGATGCCCCGCACGAAGTCTTGCTGGTACTGGATGCCAATACTGGCCAGAACGCAGTGATGCAGGTCAAGGCGTTTGATGATGCGCTCAAGGTCAGCGGGCTGGTGCTCAGCAAGCTGGATGGCACTGCCAAGGGTGGCGTCATTGCTGCCATCGCTAAGGCAAGACCTATCCCTATTCGTTATATTGGCGTTGGTGAAAAAATGGATGACCTGCGCCCTTTCAATGCTGAAGAATTTGTTGAGGCCCTGTTCTCATGATTCGTTTTGATCAGGTCAACAAGCGTTATCCCGGCAGTCACCAGATTTTGCAGCAGGTGTCTTTCGAGATACAGCAGGGAGAACTGGTCTACGTTACTGGCCACTCCGGCGCTGGCAAAAGTACCCTGCTCAAGCTGATCGCAGCATTGGAACGCCCTACCAGCGGCACGGTATTGATCAACAACCAGAACATTACCAAGCTGCGAAATGCGGCAGTCCCGTATCTCCGGCGAAAATTTGGTCTGGTGTTTCAAGATCACAAATTACTGTATGACCGTAATTGCTTCGATAACGTCGCGCTGCCCCTGCACATCAATGGCATCACCGGTAATGAAGCGGCCAAGCGCATACGTGCAGCATTGGATAAGGTGGGTTTGCTGGACAAAGAAAAGGCCATGCCCATCACGCTCTCGGGTGGTGAACAACAACGTCTGGCGATTGCCCGCGCCGTTGTGAGTCGCCCAGCCATCCTCATCGCCGATGAACCCACGGGCAATCTGGATGACAGTTATGCCAATGAGATCATGCAGCTGTTTTTTGCCTTCCAACAGGTTGGCGTCACCGTCATCATTGCGACTCATGCCCATGCCAGTGGACCTCAGGCCAGAGTACTTAACCTGCATCAGGGTCAGCTGAGCAGCACTCAGCTGCAGGGAGGGCAACTGTGAAGCATTGGGTGAACCAGCAACATATGGCCTTGCAACTGGTCATGGGCCGTATGCGGCGCAATCTGGTGGCAGCATCCATCATGTTTGCAGTCATTGGTGTCACACTCTGCCTGCCCGGCACGCTGTACATGGTGGTCGAGAATCTAAACCGCCTGGCCGGCAATATGCAGGGGGATCCACAAATCAGCCTGTTCCTCAACCTGGATATTGATGGCGGCACCCTGCAGCAACTGGAGCAACAACTGGAATCGCATCCAGATATTGCCAGCCACCGCTTTGTCAGCCGCGAAACAGCGTGGCTGGAAATGCAGCAGAAGCAGGAAATCAATGCGATTGCAGCGGGTCTGGAAGACAATCCATTGCCTGATGCCTACTTTATTACGCCTGCATCAGCCGACCCGGACGAGATTGAACAGCTTCAGCAGAGCCTGCAACAAATGAATGGCGTTGCACATGCACAACTTGATGCCAGTTGGATCAAACGCCTGCATGCCATTCTGGAGCTGGGTAAAAAAGCCATTCTGATTCTGGTCATCTTGCTAGGATTTGCCTTGATTGCCATTATTGGCAATACCATCCGCCTGCAAATCATCACGCAACGCGAAGAAATCGAAGTCAGCAAACTGATAGGCGCCACCGACAGCTTTATTCGTCGACCATTTTTATACGCGGGCATGATCTATGGCATCGGCGGTGGCCTGATGGCATGGCTTATCATGATCACCATCATTGCCAGCTTTAACCTGTCGATTGAAGAACTCGCGATGCATTACGCAAGTGATTTCAAACTTGATTTACCTACGCTCAAAACCGGCTTGATCATGATTGGCAGCGCCATCGTCATCAGCTTGCTCGGTTCCTACATCGCGGTAAACCGCGCTTTATCACAGCTCAATCTTAATTAAGTGTTTGGTGCTGAGGCTGGTGGCGCTTACTTTGTGAATGCCGCACAAGGGTCATCCCGTTCGGTCGCATCCGTCATCCAGAGATAATCATACTGTTCGGCATATTGCTGAATATCAGGCACCACCCCTTGCCGATCTTCAATAAATCCAATGCTGAGATAGCGCGCTTCAGGTAGCCATCGCCGAATCATACTCGGCACCCCATAATCCTGACGTACATGACCGTTTCCGGCCACCAGCACGGCAGGCCTGTTGCTGGCAGACCGTAGCGCATCAAACATAGCAGCATCGCGCGCACGTTGTGCCAGCCGCAGTCCGGCTAGCATGCTAGTGTTCATCATGCCGCAGTGGCTATCGATCAGGTCATTATCCAGACGGTTTCCAGCCTGTTCTGCCAATGGTGCTTGCAAGATGAGTGTCTGCAGGTGCACTGGCAATGTCTGCTCACCCTCACGCACAACTTTTCTGGCCATATCCTTGGTGATATTGCCACCCATGAGTGGAATACCTGCCTGCAAGATCGGTGCGAATAATGATTGATGCAAGGGCCAAGCCCAAGCATTGGCATCAAATCCTGCTTGCTCAAGGCCAGATAGTAATTCATGAGTCGCATGCACTGGCTTGCCCAATTCCATATGTTCAGCCACTACCGTTGGCCTGTAAGCCTGCATGGCCTGAATAAGCTGGCCTCTACGTTGATGATGCATCTCGTTATCATGCAATTCACCAAGTAACACGAAGTCCTGCTGAATCAACACACCAGCGAGTGCTTCAGGCGTGACATCCTGCCCAGTGCGCAAGTCGATAATCCGCTCGCTTGCATAGGCCGCCTGGCAACACAACATCAGCCCCAACAGTATTTTCAGACAATCCCGCACTACTCTGCTTCCGGCACATAGATGATAGAGCCGTCTTTCATGCGATAAGCGACCCCGGCTTTTTCGCCATCACCACTGCCAATATTGCCATTAGCTTTGTATCGCTCAATTTTTTCGCCTTTTTTCACAATCATTTCCATGCTGGGTTTGCCCGGATCAGTAATGACGGTCACATCCTGTTTGGTAAATGGATTCATCAATGGGTTCTTGGCAACGGTTATCAACAGTGCAGCAATAATCACCAGAAATATATCAATGATATTCACCACCGACAGGATTGGGTCTTCGGTTTCTGGCTCGTGTAGCAATTTCATACTCATTTTTCGTTCCCCGCTTTGATTGCAGCAATCTCCAACAGTTCTTCTGCCAGCCAGCGGCGTCGAATATTGACGATCCAGTATGTAATTGATGCAGCAATCAACGCCAGAATAACCGCTGAAAATGCAACGGTCAGGTTGCCTGACACATCGGCTAGATTACCGTCAGAGAGCGACTTTAAAGCCGGCCCCATTGGAATCATGGTGGCCACCAAACCCAACATGGGCGCAACCCGGCTGGCAATGCGCTGATTATCGAGCATCTTGTGTGCAAGTACATCCAGCGCGTCATCTGTCATGTCCGGGTTGGTACGATAGGTCGTCAGCAGCGCTTTGCCATGTCCCTGACGACGGCGCATCGCCAGCATCACGAACTCCCCCAACACCCAGAACGCGTATAAAAAAAGCAGGGATATCAATGCCAATGTGGGATAAAGAAAAAACTGCCCCACCAGATACATGGTCGATTCGATTTGGTTTTGCATGGTCATACTCCGGAATTTCAATGATGATATTGGGTTTAAATACTCGTGAACTCGATCTAGTAACGCCAGGCGCGCCGCGCGCCGCCCAGTAGCGCGAGTGAGATCAACATCAGCGCTATCCATCGCAGATTGGATGCCGCTGTTTTTGGTGGTTCCACGCGCTCCAGTTGCATGCCTTGCAGCGCTGGTTTTTTCTGCTGTGGCTCGAGTTCTGGAAGCGGTGCGGGTGGTTCTGATTGCGCTGATTGTGTCTGATCGGCTGGCGGCTGCTCATTGTCAGTAGCAACTGGCATGGATTGCAGGCCAAAGCCTGTTGCAACATAGGCATCAAAAGCCGCATTATCCGAGCGCACATCATAGCGCTGTGCCAATTCGTTGTATCGTGATTTCAGCTGCTTGATGGTGGCCGGATCTGCTTGCCAATACCCCTGTCTTGCAGCTTCCAGCATACGCTCGATCGACTGCGCGAGTGCATGCGGATTTTTGCTCTCAAACCATTCTTTCAGACCCAGCTGATGTTTGTCATTGACGTACACATCGACAAATTCCTGCCATTGATCATCACGGACGATCTCGCGTGCCGTTGACTGCCAACCCCAGAAATTGTTGATGCCATCTAGAACTTGTAAAGTCCCGGCATAACCCTCACGCTTCAAGCCCTCAATATAGCCAGGATGGAAGTTTCTCGTCGCAAGCTCTTTGGCCAGAAACTGCGCCGCACCCTCCACTTTACCTGCCCCTGAGTCCCGCAAATTGGAGATATAAAGTTCTGGCGCCTTACCATCCAGATGCCGCACGGCCAATGCGATCCCGCCCAGATATTGAAAGGGATCATCGGTCGTCAGCATGCCATAGAGATTTGAAGTTCGTGCCAGCACCGCACCTTCCGTGCCTTTTAAATGAGTAGCGTACAGATTCACCCCCTCGCCGGCTTTCCCCCATTCCGATTCATCAGGTCCGTAAGCGTATTGCATTCTACTCAGGTAAAGTTGCGCCAGCTTCCGGTCCCCCTCCTGCTTGCCTTTCCAGGTATCGGTTGCCAATGTGGCATCATCCAGACCGGTGCCATAGCGTCCAGATTCCGAAGAGAAAATACGTGTCTGTCCAGCGCGTATTGCCGCATCGGCTGGCATGCCCTGCTTTTCCAGCGTTTGTGCAATACGTTGGGCATTAGCAGCCACCGGGTTGTCTGGCTCATCGGCTTCTGCCGCCAGTTTGGCTGCTTTGGCGAGTTGTTTCATGACATTTGGGAAATGATCTCGATAAAGCCCTGTGGCAGACAACACAACATCGACACGTGGCCGCCCCAGTTGCGCTCTGGGCACCAGCTGCACATCAGTGACACGCCCTCCTGCATCCCACACCGGCTCTACCCCCATGGCCCAGAATGCCTGCGCCTCCAGCAACCCGAAATGGCGCATGGTTTCCACTGACCAAAGCGTAAATGTCAGCTTTTCAGGCAATTTCCCGGACTGTTTCTGGTGTGCCTGCAGCAGGTTTTCAAATGCTTCTTTGCCGGCCTCCCAGGCAGCCTTGGTCGGGACGCGTGAGGGGTCAAACGCATAAAGATTCCTACCTGTTGGCAATGCCTCCGGGTTCTTGATCGGATCGCCGCCATAGGAAGTTGGGATGTAGCGGCCATCCAAGGCGCTAAGCAATGCCTGCATTTCATTCTGCGCACCCAGATCGCGGTACCATTGACGGGCGTTTTCCATGACTTCAGGGGCAGCCACCGGTTCTCCACGCAGAATGGCCGCCAGTTTTTGATAGGGTGCTGATTCAGTCAATGCTTTGTAATCACCCACCAGCATTTCCTCGGCCTCATCATCTGGACCCGCTGCAGACGCCCAGAAATCCTTGCCCAGCATCATCAGTACGGTTGCCATCCGCCATGGTTCATCCGCGCCCTGACCAAATGTGTGCAAACCCAGTGGTTGCGCAGTACGTGCCAACTCATGCAGGTAATCATGGACCTCCACCACAAACCCGGAAAAATCAGCCGCGATTTGTTGGTCACTCCAGCCCAGATCGCGATGTATACGCGCCTCTTTGACTTGCCTGAGGAAGTTGGCCCGAATTTTCTCTTTGACCGCCCCCTCGTCCTGCGCCTGCCAGGCATGTAGCTGATCATGAATGACTGTCAGGCTGGCGTGTAAACCAGCAGGGGCAAATGGTGGCGTTTGGTGACTGATGATCGTAGCTCGACCGCGACGTTTAGCCTGTGTTGATTCCCCAATATTGTCCATAATGTAGGGGTAGATGACAGGCACATCCCCCACCGCCAGCATGGGATAATCAAACACAGACAGGCCGCGTTCCTTGCCCGGTAGCCACTCCTGATTACCGTGTGTGCCATAATGCACCAACGCATGCGCATCAACACGCGTGCGTGCCCACAAGTAGCTGGCCAGATAAAAGTGCGAGGGAATCGCAGTGGTCGAGTGATAGAGCGATTTCTCCTTGTCTTCCCATCGCTCACCTCTTGGTGCTTGAGGCAGCAGATAAATATTGCCGAGTTTAAGCCGTGGGATGATAAAAGCAGGTGCACCATTCACCGGCAACACCATGGAAGACTTTTCGGGGGTGCCCCAGCGCGCCTCCATTGCCTGTCTGACATCAACAGGCAGGCTGGATAGCCATTGCTTGTAGACACTGACCGGCAACACATCTGCCAAGGCTTCTCTCAACAGTGCTTCCAACGCTGCCTGATCTTCAGCCGGACGATAATATGGTGCCAATAATCGCTGCAATAACAGAATCAAATGCTGCTCATCTGGTGTCTGCGTGGTGTAGCCCGCCTGTTTCATGGCTGATAAAGTACCAGCCAGGCTTCGCGGCAGGTTCATGAAAGAGGCCGACAGGTTTTTTTCACCCGGCGGATAATTCCAGAAAAATATAGCCAAGTGTCGATCTGCTGCAGGTGTGCGCTGCAAGCGTGTCAGCATCAACGCCTTGTTCACCACTGCATCGGTTTGCGCTCCAATCGCCACTAACTGCTCATCCGACTTGCGCGTTGCCGCCGCAATCTGAATATCAGTCACCCCCGCATATTCAGCCTGTGCCAGATAAAACGGCACGTCCATTAAAGCAACGCCATGCGGATCAGCACGCCAAGCTGCCTCATCGCCCTTGCGATATGGCATAGCCTGAATCACAGGAATACCAAGCTGTTCGAACTCCAGACGACGGCCTTCCGGGTTCAACATGATTTGGGTGTTGATCAGTACATCGACAACCGGCTTACCATTCATGAGCACCATGCCGGAGATAGCGTCTGCATCCATAACGGGACTGTAAAACGGCATCGCAATGGCACCACCCGCCTCAATACGCTCAATCATGGCATCAATAAATGCAGTTTGCTCTGCCGCAATGTATTGCTGATGCATGGCAATCCCAATCACAGGCGGGCGATCATCGCCAGACGCTATTTTTCTCCAGGAGAAATAATCAGCAGGCTGTTTGAACACCAGTCCCGGAGCATTGGGATAATAAATCGCCGAAGGTGGGAAAATGATAGGGGCTGGGACAGACTCCCACGACTGATGACTGAAATGCGCCTGTATGGTTTGAAAAAAATGCTCAAAATTGCTGCGGCCACCATTCACATAGTAAGCGTGCAAACGTTGTGACAACTCTTCGCTCAAAACCGTCGTGCTAAATGAAGGCGTTCGTAGCCAGATTGAAGCCTGACCCGTTTTTTCGAGGCCCGCCAACGCATTTGCAAGACGAGAACGAATATATTCCTCAATGTGTGGCCTTGGGGCATCAAACACGACAAGATCGGCCCCAGAAAACAAGTCACTGCCAACATCTGGGGCCAACTTCTCTGCAAATCGCGATTCAACCTGAATACCATAAGCCTCAGCGACCTTGGCGAGGTTATTGAACTTTCCGGCTGAAACCGGGCTGGAAGATATAAACAACACGGTGGCCGCATGTACGCCTGCACTTGCAAGCAATAGCAATACGGCCAACAGCGATTGTCTCAGCCAAATAAAATCACGCAGCATCATCGACTAAAACTGGTATCTGAAACTGATCGTGATATTGCGGCCCGGCTGGCTGGAAGCTTCATATTCTGCGCCCAGTCTGGCAGTTTCAATCGGATTGCCGTTTTCTGCTTCACGACGGATATTCCGGACATCTGACCACAAGAAATATTTGCGATCAAAGATATTGAAAACACCGCCACTCATACTGAAATTCTTGTTAAATTGATAATAACCAGTTAGATCAAAGATCTCAAAACTACCAGGACTAAAGGTCTCTGGATCCGGGTTGCGCCTCTTGCGCTCCACCGCCGTCATGGAGAACTGAGCGCCATAATTGCCATGCTTGTCGTATTGCAGCCCCAATACCAACTTGTCCGGATCTATCGTCAGCAATGGGGTTTTATCACCCCCCTCAATCACGTCACCTCTGGCATGTGCATAAGCTGCCATGACGCGCCAATCATCATGAAATGCCCACTCACTACGAAGCTCAAACCCGGTGATCTCGACACGATCGCGGTTAATGGACTGGAAAACATCAGGAACAGGCGCAGGGTTGGATTCAACCAACACATTGCTCTCAATAAAATTCTTGTAACGCCCCTTGAATGCACTGGCACTGTATTTGAAGCGATCATTTCTGCCCCGTATGCCCAGTTCAATCGAATCACTGATTTCAGGCTTGAGATCTGGATTGCCAATTGAAGTATAAGGATTTACAGCAGTCAAATTCGTCACGCCACCATTGACTTGGCTCGGCTTTGGCGCACGGAAGCCATGTGCATACTGCGCAAAAATATTCGCCATTGGATCCATATGCCAGATCACACCCAGCTTGGGAGAAAACTCATCATCTTCAAGCTTGGACGGAACAGCCTGATTCTGGGTTCGATAAAAACTATCGGCTTTAGGTGTCAGTGTGAAGCGGTCATAACGCAAACCAGGAATCACACTGAATTGACCCATGGTGATTTCATCCTGAATAAAGACCCCTAGCAGATCATAGTCGGTATCAGGAAAGCTTTTATTCGGAACAAACTACGCTCCAGAACTATTAAATCCATCCTTGAATGAAGTGACCTTGTTAAAGCTTGCATCTGCGCCATACACCACACGGTGGGCAATGGTATCGCCAAAATTGCTTTCAAACTGGACGCTACCCCCCACCATTTCTTCTTCATATAGCGTTGTTCTGGTGCGTAGCATTGGGTTGGTTGAACGCTCCTCAAGGCCATACTGCTCATTGGAAGCGTCCTGATGATAAATGTTGGCATGCATGCGCTGGAACCAGCGGTTCGCTCCATTCTCATAGGCGTAATCCAACTTGTATAGTGTTCTGGATATATCCTCGGCCACCTCTACATTGGTGAGTGTTGCCACTGTAAATGGATCGCCAAAGAAGCTGCGCACTTTACTGTCGACATCACGCTGCAAATCTTCAACCGTGATTTTGAAATGGTGATGGTCATTGGGCTTCAACACCAGTTTAGCCAGTATGTATTCCGACTCTACCCGTTGCGGGTTGGGCGTGGTTCGGTTGATATTTCTTGCGCTGTTGCTGCCCTTGTTTTCCGTCTCGCGCCCCTGCCTAATACTCGCCAGCAACATGGCCTCTACGACATCATTCGCGTAGGCAAACGACGGCACCGTAGTCCAACTGTTGTCTGCAGATGCATAGGTTGATTTCAACGCTGCCTGCCAGGGCTTACCCAAAGTCAGCAAATCCTGCGGATCCTTCGTTAAAAAACTCACCGCACCAGACAGGCCGTCACTCCCATATTGCGTAGATGCCGGGCCGCGTAGTATTTCCACCCGTTTATAGGCTTCAATATCAATATAGTCACCACGGCCTGCTGAATATGGCCCGCTACTATAAATCATCGGCAATCTGACGCCATCACTTTGCAACAGCACCTGATCTCCCTCCAGACCACGGATGTTGATCCCCTCATTACCGGCTCGCCCGGTTGCTCGGAATACTGCTGATGCACGATTGGGTGTCGATCTGACAGACACCCCTGTTTCGTAACGCATCAGATCCTTGATATCGTTAGCAAGCTCCCGCTCGATATCGTCCGAGGTTTTAGTCGTTACTGTGGCAGCAACGTCGTTGACGTCTTGCTCTGTTCGCGTGGCAGAAACAACGGTTTCGCCCATAATGCGCGGCTTACTGGCATCAGCCACAAGTATCGAGTCATCTGATTCATTGAGTGCTGTTTCTGCCAATACTGTCGTGGTGCTGGAAAAAGTGAATGCAAGCAGCAGCGCAATTCTGCGCGGTTGAAATACGTTTGCGGTGATCCCCATAAAAGCTCCCTGAGATGATGTAAAGCATCTGGCGGGCTGGCTTCGGGGTCCCCGTGGCTGGCTGGCTTGATACGTAGCTGTCTATGAACCTGCGTTTATTTTTTTAATGGCAGGTCAAATATCAATGTGCAATATAGCATCAATCGACTCAAATGAGAATAGTTATCATTTATTATTTAAATGCGGATGAAACTTTTCTCCACTAGCACTCTCTTAACGTGAGTGCTAAAATTATTTCCATAGGAGGAAATCTCAACAATGACCAATGCCCTGACACTTCCCATTGTGAGTACAGATAGTCTCGATCAGTACATGCGTACGGTCAGGACTTTCCCTGTCCTGACCGCAGAGGATGAGTTCGAGCTGGCAACACGTCTAAAGAAATTTAATGATCTGGAAGCTGCAAAACAGCTGATTCTGTCGCACCTGAGACTGGTAGCCAGTATTGCGCGTGGCTACTCAGGCTATGGCCTGCCACAATCCGATCTGATTCAGGAAGGCAATATTGGCCTGATGAAAGCCGTCAAGCGCTTTGATCCTGATCGCGGTGTACGTTTGGTATCGTTTGCTATTCACTGGATCAAGGCAGAAATTCACGAATATATCGTCAAGAATTGGCGTCTGGTCAAAATTGCCACCACCAAAGCGCAACGCAAACTATTCTTTAATTTGCGCAGCATGAAACAAGGTACTGGCAGCCTCGACCCTGATCAGGTGAACCATATCGCACGTGAGTTGAACGTCAAGCCTGAAGAAGTCATGGAAATGGAAGCACGTCTTAGTGGCCATGAAATTCCACTGGAAGGCTCGCAAGACGAAGATACGGAAGAGCAGTACAACCCAATTGACTACCTGCAGGATACTGCCTATGAGCCTGTTGAGTTCCTGGGTGAAATGCAGGATGAAAACAATCGCATGTCCAACCTGGCCAATGCACTCGAACGTCTTGATGATCGTAGCCGCCGTATTGTGCAGGCAAGATGGTTAAGCGAAAACAACAGCGCGACATTGCATGATCTGGCAGCTGAGTTTGGTGTATCGGCCGAACGTATTCGTCAGATTGAACAAAAAGCCATGTCTACCATGAAAAACCTGCTCACCAGTTCAACTTGAGCATAACCAAATGCATCAAAAACAAAGGGCTGCGTGAGCAGCCCTTTGTTTTTAAATCTGATGACATCTAAATTTCTGTAAACTTTCTAGCCAAACAGAATCACGGACAAGGCACTGAGCCAAGCCATCACGATCAAAGCCACAACAATCGTGAGCGGAAGATTATAAAAACTGAAATATTTTTTCATACAAAACCCAGAAACAATAATAATTGCACGAACCTAAGGGGAGACCTGGTTAATCGCGCTGTACAGAATGTTCAATTTTATTCTGATTGGCAGGCTGTTTCAAGCGATTGAAAGGAATCATCGGGTCATCATCGTCCATAAGAATCCGCTGGGCGGGTCCATCCATGTCATCATACTGACCACTGCGTATCGCCCAAAGTATCCCAGCTGCTGCCACTCCCACAAACACCACTGTCAGTCCCAACAAAAACAGTAACGCTGATAAGGTCATGCAGCTTCCACTTCGTCCGCGTCTGACTCAAAGTTCAGCGCATTCTGCATGTGCTGCCGCAATACACGTAAATCTGCCGCTTGCGCGTGAATGCTCTTCTCCATACCCTCCAGCTCGCCGATACGGTCTTCCAATGTATCTGTAGCCTTGTAGATCCGTTTAATACTCTCCAGACGGCGACGTAACTGCAGTTGATGTTCGCGAACCTGCGACTCCATTGGTGCAATCACGGCCTTTAGCCAGTTTTCAACATCATTGTTGGCTACTTCATAAACATGGATCACCCGGCTAGCGAGTGTTTCGAAAAACTTGGAAGTGAGCGTCATTTTCTCATTTGCGATCATGTTCAATGTGGTGTTGAACTGTTCACGATAAGCACGTTCCAGCTTTGCCAGTTCCTTCTGATAACGCAATGTTGAGAATGAAGGTGCATCTGCCTTACGCAGGCCATGCTCTTTCGAGAACTTCTCGTACATGGCATCCATCATCTTCTTGATTTCATCAATCTGCTTGTCTGATTTGACCAGTCTGTCTTTCAACTCCTCAAAGAAACCATCCATAGCCGTGCGAATACTCTTGGTGAAATTCGCCGAAATCATTTGCTCACGGGTTTTGGTCACCTGATCACGCAATGCCTGCATACCCAACAAGGTAAACAACTGGTTAGTCTGTTGGGAAAAGATACTGCGCAGGGCTTGGAAACGCTGCAGGCCTTTCTCGAAATTCTCCTTGTCGACCTTGACCTTGCTCATCATGTGCTCAACGACGTCTTCATTCTTGCCGCGCAAACCCTTGAGCTCTTCCAGTTGCTCAGCCAAACCCTGCAAGCGGGCTTCCAGAATCATGTTGGAGTTGGTAATCAAATCTTCAATCTCATGCTGCGTGTTGTCCCGCACAATTTCCTTCTTGGACGGAATCAACTCTTCAGACAAGGCTTTTTCCAGCTCTGGCAGGCGACTCTTGATCAGCAACTCTTCGTCTGCACTGACTTTGGCCAGCAAACCCTTCTGCGCTGAAATGGGGAAAATCTGGTTAGGCTCAAGCCCGAGCAGCTCTGCACTGGTCGTCACCTGCTTGGCTAGCTCTTTGGTGATTTCGCCCTCATCCTTCAACTCATCCCACAAGCCATCGATTTTGTTGAGGACAGCCAGACGGCCCTTTTGTTTCCAGCGAGTACCGCTGATGTATTGTCGCCAAACATCGATTTCAGATTTGGTCACGCCAGTATCCGCTGCCAGAATAAACAGCACGGCATGCGCGTTAGGCAGCATGTTCAGCGTCAGTTCCGGCTCGGTACCAATCGCATTCAGACCCGGGGTATCCAGAATTACCAAGCCTTGTTCCAGAAGCGGATGCGGGAAGTTGATCATGGCGTAGCGCCAGCAAGGCACATCAATAGAACCATCCCCATTCAGCGTCATCGCATCTTCGGGATTGTTCGGGTCAAACAGGCCATAACTCTCGGCTTCCTGCACGGTGACACGCTTGGTACGACTGACTTCCTTGAAGGCATCAATCATGCTATCACTGGAGTTCACGTCAAACTCAAAGACTTTCCATTCATCCGGGTAACGTTTGTACTCGGTCGTGGTCACATCGGAGGTGCGGGTCTCAATGGGCAAGAGCTGTAGTGAGGTGGGACGCAAGGGATCGTAAAGCAGCTCTGTCGGGCACATGGTGGTGCGGCCAGCAGTAGACGGTAGCAGGCGTTGACCGTAGTCTGCAAAAAATACTGCGTTGATCAATTCTGATTTGCCGCGGGAGAATTCCGCCACAAAAGCCACATTCAGCTTGTCTTCACGCAAGCGCTCGAGTAGTTGCTGAATGCGCTGGTCTATCTGACCATCATTAAGCTCTTGCTCGTTCAGCCAGTTCCGGTAATCGCAAATGGTATCAACGAGACCTTTGCGCCACTCGGTGTAGGCGGCAAACTGATGGGCCAGCTTGTTTTCGACCATGGTGTTCCCTGCATACATTTATGGTTGTGCTAACTGTAGCACGAAAGTTATTTTCGTCAAATTAATCAGAAAGCTAATGGACATATTTCATGCAGTTTTCAGACAAGCGGACATATGGCGGCGACGAACGGTACTTTGAAGCAGCGCTTCACATTCTGCTATCATCCACGCTTTCAGGCATTTAGCAATTTATGAGCGGACTGACCCCCAATTCCCCCAGGCCCACCGACATTCGTCTACACCAGGCTTCTCGGTTGCTGGAAATCAGCTTTGATAACGGCAAACAAGCCAGACTCAGTTGTGAGTTTCTGCGCGTATATTCACCATCTGCCGAGGTTCGAGGTCACGGCGTAGGGCAGGAAACCCTGCAAACCGGCAAGGAATTCGTGAATATTACAGGTATCGAATCCGTTGGAAACTATGCCATCAAACTGATTTTCTCTGATGGACATGACACCGGTCTTTACTCCTGGGATTATCTATACGAGCTGGCAGAACACTATGAAAGCCTGTGGCTCGATTATCTTGGCAAACTGGCAGCGGCTGGCATCACTAGAAAGGATTCCGCATGAGCGAGAATAAAACCACACACTTTGGCTTCCAGACAGTTGATGAGTCCGAAAAGGCACGTAAAGTGGGCGCTGTATTTCATTCCGTCGCCCGCAAATATGACCTCATGAACGATGTCATGTCTTTTGGGATGCACAGGGGATGGAAGCGCTTTGCCGTTGAATTGAGTGGCGTCAAGGCTGGCAGCAAGGTATTGGATATTGCGGGTGGCAGTGGTGACCTGTCACGCCTGTTTGCCAAAAAGGTGGGGCCCACTGGCGAGGTGCTGCTGACAGACATCAATGCGTCCATGCTGGCGGTTGGACGCGACCGCCTGATTGATGATGGCGTCGCTGTGCCTGCCCTGCAATGCGATGCTGAGAAACTCCCATTTCCGGATCAAACTTTCGATTGCGTGATGGTAGCTTTCGGATTGCGCAACATGACCCACAAAGAGCTGGCACTGGCTGAAATGCAGCGTGTATTGAAAACTGGCGGCAGGTTGCTGGTACTGGAGTTTTCACAGATCTGGAAACCGCTGGCACCAGTCTATGACACCTATTCTTTCAAGCTGCTGCCACTGATGGGAAAACTGTTTGCCAAGGATGCTGACAGCTACCAGTATCTGGCCGAGTCCATTCGGATGCATCCTGATCAGGAAACGCTAAAGCAGATGCTGCAGGACGCTGGATTCAGCAAGGTGGATTACTATAATCTGGCCGCGGGAGCAGTCGCCCTGCACAAGGCCTGGAAGGCATGAACGTATCATGCTGAAACCACTCCTAACTCGCCTGCTTAACCACCTGATTCAACAGAACAGCTGGGCCAAACCGCATCTAGCCAAGTTTGGTGGCAAAACGGTACGCTTCAGTATTCTTCCGGTGTCAGCCGATCTCACCATTCTGGAAGACGGGGGCATGGCAGTCGCCGGTGAGTCGGCTTTACCAGACGCCAGCATCATACTGCCATTGCCTGTGGCCATGCGGTTGCTGGCAAAAGACAATGCGGCGGCCAGTCTGGCCAGCCTTGAAGGTGATACCGAACTGGCGGCTGCGCTGGCAAAAATCCTGCGCGATTTGAGCTGGGATTACGAAGAAGATCTGAGCCGCTTGATTGGCGACATCCCTGCACACCAACTGGCCGAGTTTGGTCGCAAGGCAGTGTCAGAGGTACGCTCACAAAGCCTGAACGTGGCACAAATGGCCTCAGAGTATCTGCAGGAAGAACAACCCATGCTCGCAAAAAAAATGCGTGTAGTGCAATTCAATCAGGGTGTGGATACCCTGCGTGAGGACATTGAACGACTAGCCAAACGTATCGAAAAACTGTCCGTACAAGTATCCAGCCAGTCTGGCACGGGATCTTCTTCCTGATGCGCCTGTTTCGCCTGATCAAAATTCTATTTGTGAGTCTGCGTTTCGGCCTGGATGAGCTGATTTTCGGTCATTCCCGTCTGCGTCCCCTGCAACGCTGCCTGCACTATCTGTTTTTCTGGCGCAATCTGCAGCGAAGCCGCGGTGAGCGCCTGAGGCTGGCCTTGGAGGCACTGGGGCCTATCTTCGTCAAATTTGGACAGGTGCTGTCGACCAGACGCGACCTCATCCCCCCAGATATTGCCGAGGAACTCGCTCTTCTTCAGGATCGCGTTCCGCCTTTTCCATTTGCACAGGTTGAAGCAACGATTCTGGAAGCTTTTGATAAACCGATTGCCGAGATTTTTGAGACCTTTGATACTGAACCAGTCGCGAGTGCCTCTGTGGCACAAGTGCATTTTGCAAGCTTGCCGGGAGGTGAACCTGTAGCGGTCAAAATTCTGCGACCTGGCATTGCTGGTGTTATCGAAAAAGATCTGGTGTTATTGGATACTGCTGCATGGTTGATGCAAACCTTATGGCCTGAAGGAAAACAGCTGAAGCCACGAGAGATAGTGGCGGAGTTTGCCCGCCACACCCATGCCGAACTTGATCTGATGCTAGAAGCTGCTAATTGCAGCCAACTCAAGCGTAACTTTGCCAATAGCGCCTTGTTATTAGTGCCTGAAGTCCATTGGGATTGGTGCAGACAGCAGGTGATGACAATGGAGCGCATGCAGGGCACGCCAGTTAGTCGTACCAACCGATTAGTGGAGATTGGCATTGATATCCCCAAGCTCGCCAGTGACGGTGTGGAAATATTCTTCACTCAAGTTTTCAGAGACGGGTTTTTCCATGCGGATATGCATCCAGGCAATATCCTGGTCGCTGATACCGGCCAATATATTGCGCTGGATTTTGGCATCATGGGCACACTTAACGATACCGATAAAGCCTATCTGGCCCGAAACTTTCTTGCCTTTTTCCGGCGCGATTACCGTGAAGTGGCGCGTGCCCATGTGGAATCTGGTTGGGTTCCAAAAGACACGCCCATTGATGAATTTGAAACCGCCATCCGCGCTGTTTGCGAGCCGATTTTTGACAAACCCCTGCGGGAAATCTCCTTTGGCCGCACACTCTTGAGCTTGTTCCAGATGGCCCGTCGTTTTGGCGTCATCATTCAGCCACAGCTGGTCATGCTGCAGAAAACCCTACTCAATATTGAGGGCCTGGGGCGCGATCTCGATCCAAATCTGGATTTATGGAAAACCGCCCGCCCCTACCTTGAGCGTTGGATGTCAGAGCAGCTGGGCTGGCGTAGCGTGGTGCAAAATATCCGTGCTGAGTTACCTTATTGGGGCAAGATTCTGCCGCAAATGCCGCGTTTACTGCACCAGCAACTGGAAAAAACTCATGATTTCCCGATCACCGATGAATTGCGTTTACTCATTAAGGAGCAGCAAAAACAAACCTGGTGGTTACGAATCATTGGCGGCGCGTTAATCTGGTTGGTCATCTTTCTGATGATCAGTCACTATTGGGTGTGATACGGCCCAGTATTTGCTAGAATCCAGCCGTTTCAACCAGCCAACATACGCACTACCCTGACCGACAGGATTAATCATGCTACTGGGTTTTGTCATTCTTTATCTCGTTGTTTCGATTGGCATTGGCGTCTATGCCGCCACCAGAGTCCACAACACGCGTGATTATGTCACCGCAGGCCGCAGCCTGCCTTTGCCCATTGTAGTGGCCATGGTATTTGCCACTTGGTTTGGTGCTGAAACAGTGCTCGGCATTCCCGCCACATTCCTGGATGAAAATCTGGGTGGATTAATCTCTGATCCTTTTGGTGCTTCACTCTGCCTGATCCTGTTCGGCTTGTTCTTTGCCCGTCCACTTTACCGCATGAACTTGCTGACCATTGGCGACTTCTACCGCAAGAAATACAACCGGGCCGTCGAGGTTATGGTATCGATTGCCATTGCCTTGTCTTATCTGGGCTGGGTGGCCGCCCAAGTCACCGCGCTCGGCCTCGTGTTCAACGTGTTGTCGGATGGCATGATCACACAAACGCAAGGCGTGGTGATCGGTGCTGCTGTGGTCTTGATCTACACCCTGTATGGCGGCATGTGGTCAGTCGCATTGACCACTTTTTTCCAGATGATTGTGATCGTCATCGGCCTGATCTGGATTTCGGTATTAGTATCTGAGATGACAGGCGGCGTTGCTCCGGTCATTGCGCATGCACAAGCCGCAGGCAAGTTTGAATTCTGGCCAAGCCTGAATACGATTGCGATTCTGGCCTTCATTGCAGGCATGCTGACCATGGGCTTTGGCTCTATCCCGCAGCAGGATGTGTTTCAGCGGGCGAATGCTGCCAAGAATGAACATGTGGCGGTTTGGGGCTCGGTGCTGGGTGGCGTCTGTTACCTGCTGTTTGCCGCCGTCCCTTTATTTCTGGCCTACTCCGCCAATCTGATTGATCCCCAAAAAGTTGCAGCATTACTTTCGAGCGGAGGCGCCGAGCATATACTCCCCACCCTCGTGGTTGATCACATGCCGCTATATGCACAAGTGGTGTTCTATGGCGCCCTGCTGTCTGTCATCATGAGTACTGCTTCCGGCACATTGCTAGCACCGTCTGTCACTATTTCTGAAAACATTCTGAAAGGTATGGTTGGGCACATGTCTGACCAGCACTTTCTGTGGATGATCCGGGCCGTTGTGGTTGTATTTACACTGCTGGTCACTGTCTACGCGCTCTGGTCTGTAGGGACAGAGACGGGCATCCACCATATGGTTGAAAATGCTTACAAGGTAACACTGGTAATGGCATTTACGCCACTCGTAGCCGGCTTATACTGGAAACGTGCTAATGCTCAGGGTGCCATTCTTGCCATTCTGCTAGGCCTAATCACCTGGATACCAATGGAAATCTGGCAGCCTGATAGCGAAATCCCGGGCCATTTTATTGGCTTTCTAGCGAGCATCGTAGGTATGGTTGGTGGTTCTCTGGCACCCAAGGTCTGGTTGGCACACCGGCATACCCATCACTAATCAGGGGGATTTTGTCTGCGCGCTTACTTGGGCTTCCTTATCGCTGACACTGCCCGCAAAAAAAAGTTGATCGTTGTCCGAGACGGATTGACTTGATCAAAGCGCCACAGCGCTTGCAAGGCTCACCCGTACGACCATAGACGTAGTATTCCTGCTGAAAATATCCCGGGTTACCATCGGCTCCAAAAAAATCCCGCAAACTGCTACCGCCAGCCTTCAGCGCGTCTTCCAGTGTTGACTTGATCTCATGTACTAGCCTTACACATCGCTGCTGGCTGATGCGGCGGGCTGACGTATTGGGATGAATACCAGCACGGAAGAGAGACTCACTGGCATAGATGTTGCCAACCCCCACCACCAGATGGCTATCCATAATGACATTCTTGATGGGAGCTGTCTTGTTTCGGAGCTGCTGGTATAACCAGGGACCATTAAATTCCGCATCCAAAGGCTCAGGACCCAGTGACCGGATCAGCATGTGTTCGGATGGTGCCTGCCCTGCCCAGAGTACAGCGCCAAACCTGCGTGGATCTCGCAACCTCAACACCTGACCACTGGTAAAGTGCAGATCCAAGTGATCATGTTTGCCAGGGGCTTCATCTGATGCTAACAGACAAAGCCTGCCAGACATGCCCAAATGCAGCAGCAAGTAACCATTAGGGAATTGTGCAAGGATGTACTTGGCACGCCGGGTAAGCGATAGTAGCGGCTGCCCCGTCAATAACTCAGACAGATTGGCCGGCACCGGCCAGCGTAATGCCGGGTTGCGCACAGCCACCTGACTGACAGTTTGATTTAACAAGGGCAACATGCCCCGGCGCGTGGTTTCGACTTCAGGTAATTCTGGCATCTTCGCCGGGCTCAGGAGCGCGGACTATTCTGGATGAGCGATCAACTGCGGTTTCCAGGATTAATCTTCTTCGCGCGGGATGTGCAAGGGTGGATTGAGCATGGCAAAGCCAAGGTCCGGCGCAAAATGATAGATCATGCCCTCATCAGGTCGACCTAACAGCAACTCCGGTGATTCCTGCAGCTTGTCAAAGTGTACTTTGCCACCGCCCTCCAATTTCACTTCGAATGATGGATAAGTCGCGTTGCGATTCGGTGTATAGGGCTCCACGGAAGTTGCTGCCGAGCGTATCCATGTTGTCTCCAGCCATTCATTCATTTCGTCAGCAACAGGCTTTGCTTTGTCAGTCGAGGCTTTCCATTTGCCATTTTCCAGATCGACATTCAGACGGATATCTTCCCATTGCTCTAGGCGGGCAAAATTAAATCCGGCCACCTTTTCAGTTGGCTTGAGTGGGCTTTTATCAATCATCTCCGTCACCTGCACACCCGCAGACTCACTGTAGGCGGACTCGACCAGATAGACAGCATCCTGATAGGCCACGTATTGCTCACCGCTGACCGGATTGTAGGTGCCAAAAATAAACTCTTCGTTGTCCATCTTCAGTTTGACCTTGGGCTGATCCAAACCGAATCGCTCCAAATCTTCTGCAGGAAATTTCTCTTGGCTTACGGCCGCTACAATGGAGAGAATGCGCTGCACCGACATCTGATCAGCACGTGCCTTGTAGGGTTTTACAATATGCCAATAGCCATCAATTTTCTCGAAAATCACCGGCGCCTTGGTCGGAAATTCCACACGAAGCTGGGAAAAGTCCCCTATCCGTAAATTGGAAACCTCATGAGGCCTTGCGCCTCCATGCCCATCTTGTGGCCGCAAGTAAAGAAAAGCCACGATTCCGCCAATCAGAAGCAGCAATCCAAGATTGACTAGCCAGCGTTTGATCATGCCTTACGACGCCTCCACCAGATTACAACCCCAGCAATCAGCAACACCAGTGGCAATACCAGACGGAAGCCGAAGAAGATCGCCATGGTCAGGAATTTACTCCATGGATCACTTGGAATCACCACATTCACATCTTTCAGGGGCTTGGGCAGAATTGTGATCAAGTCATCATCACCTGCTAACCAGTTCACGACATTAACCCCCAGATCCAGGTTGCCACCATTACCAATAAAGGTATTTGCCAGGAAGTTACCATTACCAATGACCACCACACGCTGGCCCTTTTTGCCGTACTCACGTTCCAGCGCTACTGCAATATTGATCGGACCACGAATATCTGTCTTGTCATCAAAACTCACCTTGGTATTGGCATCCACCTTACCAGTTTCAAGCCAGCCATTAGGTGCCACTTCAATCAGACGCGTCACCTTCCAGCCAAGCTCAAAGGAGTCTTGCGCATCCAACATACGCGCCTCAGGGAACAAGGTGCGCAGCATGAAATTCTTGGTGATGGCGTGTTCGCCATACATATGTGCAAAAGCCACCTTGGGGTCAGCACCATACTGACTGGATGACAAATCAATCACCACCCCTGGCGTAATCTGCAATCCAAGATACTCGGCCAGTGGCTGCAAGCCACGCAGATTTTCATCATCCAGCAACCAGAGCAAATTGCCGCCTGCCTCTACGTATTCCAGAATCTTTTTGGCTTCAACTTCGCTGATATCCACTTGCGGGCTGGCAACCACCAGCATGGCACCATTGCGTGGCACTTCCTGCAACTGAGTCAGATCCGGGTTGGCCAGACGGAAACCCTTCTTCTCTAACTGGGCACCAAACTCGCCGATATCATGATTTTTCAGGCCCAACAGGTTACGTTCACCATGACCATCCAAATACATCACCGCACGTTCCTTGCTGCGTGAGAGACGCACCAGCAGGTTGGTCATATCCTGCTCTACATACGGCGGCACAATCCGGTCTTCGCGCTGCTGGTACTCCACCACCAGCTCCCCTTCGGCCTTGATCCCAGCATCCTGAGCCACCTTGGGTTGCTCTGCAGGGTTGATGTACTCCACCTTGATGTCCGGCTTGGAGCGTTGGTAACGTGTAATGAAGTCATTAATCGTCTTGCGATAAGCATCATCCTGAGACACGAACACCCGAATATTGACCGGCCCTTCCATCTGCTTCAATACGTTGATGCTGCCCTCAGTCAGCGTGTTGCGGGTACTTTGTGTCACATCCTTGGACACATGATATTCACGGGATAGAAAACCCAACAGGAATACCAATATCAAAAAGAGCAAAACGAAAAAGCTGTTTTGCACCAGAATCTGTAAACGTAGTTTGCGGTTCGTTTTCATCTTGCTATGTTCCCAATCAGCCGCGCAGGCGATCCGCATCCAAACGGCGAATCGTTAATGTCAAAAATGTAAAAATAAATAGCAGGAAATAAGCGAGATCCTTAGTATCCAGCAGTCCGCGTGAGAATGGCTCAAAATGACGCATTAGCGACAGATAAGCCATGGTGCTGGTCGGGTCTCCCGCCAGAAAATGATCCAGAATCAGCAGGGCAAACAGCGCAACAAAAGTAATGATGCCGGCCACCACTGGTTGATTGGTGAGGCTGGACACATAAATACCCAACGCAGAGAAGCTGGCTACCAGCAACCAGAGACCGAGCACGTTGGAAGCAATGTATCCAAAATCCACATCGGTCCAAAGGTGCATGGACATGATCATGGCGGCCATCAGCGCAATCATGATGCTCAGGAAACTGACTAGCCCAAGGAATTTACCAATCACGATTTCCGTCAGTGAGAGTGGTGCGCTGAATAAAAAGGTTAATGTTTGCTGACGGCGCTCTTCACTAATCAACCGCATTGAAAGCAAGGGCACAGCAAACAGCATCACAAACGATGCTATACCAAACACGTTTTGCCCGACAAAAGCAGTAATACCAACGCGTTGTTCAGGGCGCATGGCGCCGGACATCGTCTGGAAATATTGATCGACACCAATCAGGAAAAAGGTGCCAAACACAAATTGCAACAGGGCCAGAATGACCCAGCCCATTGGCGATGAAAACAAGCTTTTCAGCTCTTTTCTAACAATATTGAAAATCATGGAAATGCCTTATGTCTGACTCTGAAATCAGGCAGTCGCCGCTACTGCAGCTTCCTGATAGGTTAACTGAACGAATACATCTTCCAGACTGGTCTGGTCTGGACTGATTTGATACAAGCCCCATTCATTGGCCACGGCTGCTTGTACAATCGCTTCCGCTGGAGATTGAGACTCTGCAAACCGAATACGCAGCAAACCATCTCTGGCAGGTTCAACTGCCAACACGCCTGCTATTGATTGCAATATCTCGGCTGGCGGCGCTTGATGCAGACCAACCAGCAGCTGGTTGCCATGACGTTGCTGCTTCAACACATCGATGCTGCCACTGAACACCAGCTGACCGAGATGAATAATCTGCACATGGTCACAAACAATTTCGACTTCTGGCAGGATGTGGGTAGACAGAATGACACTATGTTCGCCACCCAACTCTTTAATCAGTGCACGGATATCACGAATCTGAATCGGGTCCAGCCCGACTGTGGGTTCATCAAGAATCACCACCATGGGGTTGTGAATAATGGCTTGCGCGATACCTACACGCTGTTGATAGCCTTTGGATAGGTTCTCAATTAGACGCTTGCTCATTTCAGTTAAGCCGCAACGCTCTTTGGCGCGTTGTATGGCCTTCTTGATATGCCCACCTTTGACACCATGCAAGCGTGCGGCCACCGCCAGATATTCATCTACCGTCAATTCCTTATACAGCGGAGGAGATTCCGGCAAATACCCGATCAATGCCTTGGCATCCTTGGGGTTCTCGATCATATCGATCCCACAGATTTTGACGCTACCCTCGCTTGGCGCAAGATTGCCGGTAATCATCTTCATGGTGGTGGATTTGCCAGCGCCGTTAGGGCCCAAAAAACCCAGCACTTCGCCTTTGTTCAGATTGAAACTGACATCATTCACCGCCCGACGGCCGCCATAGATGCGGGTCAGGTTGCTTGCCTCAACGGTTACTGTACTCATATGCTTGGATACTTCTCGGTTGGAAATATTAGGTTATGCCATTTTCAGAGGCTGCTAAGTTAAAAAAACGCCTGACATGTGTCAAGCGTTTAGCCAATATCGACTGCCTAGAGTCCAGTCAGTAGTGAAAAGTTCTAGCTGGAAAAGTTTTGCTCAAAAAGCTATAGTCGAAGCTCATTATGGATGAACTTGCCCCCACTGTCACGGACTAACAAGTTATCCGAATTTTACGGGTTTAACCATTGAGTCACAAAATGAAGCCATCGAAGCATATCCGCCGCCTCATCGGGTACGGACTGATCTCTACCAGCCTGATGTTTGCAGTTTCGAGTGTATATGCTGAAACACCGCAATCCACAGAGCAAACGCCCTCAACAGTACAGGGGTTTGAGCAATCTCCCGCACTGACCCCTGAATTTATTTATAAGTATCTGGTCGGTGAAGTCGCCGGACAACGTGGCGACCTGGGTCTTGCCAGTACGCTTTTTCTAGATCTGGCAAATTCCAGCAGAGATTCCAGATTGGCAGAACGTGCCGCCAAAGCTGCTATTTTTGGCAACCATCCCTCGGTAGCTATTCCCGCCGTGGAGTTATGGTCTGAGCTCGATCCCGAATCTGTCGATGCACAACAAACCACCGTACAAATGCTGATCTCGACTGGCCGCGTTGCGGAAAGTCAGCCCTACCTTGAAAGACTGCTGCGCAAGGAAGAAACACGCGCGAATGGTTTCCTGTTTTTGCACTCCCTGTTTTCACGTAGCCCAGAGAAGGTAACGATTCTCGCCATTGTGCAGGATCTGGCGCGACCATATCCTGACTTGCCTGAAGCGCACTTTGCCATTGCACAAGCTGCTGCAGAAGCTAAGCAACTTGACCTAGCACTGAGCGAACTGACCATGGCAGAAAAGCTCCGTCCGGGCTGGGAACCAGCCGCACTGCTTCATGGCCAGATATTGTTCGTGCAAGCCCCTGAAAGCGCAATTGTGTTTTACCGCGATTTTCTCAAGAAGTACCCAGACGCCAATGAAACTCGTCTGGCTTTTGCACGCTTACTCGTGAATCAGAAGCAGTTCGATGAAGCAAAATCAGAATTTGTTCAACTGACATCAAAAGCAGATGCCAACCCCGAAATTCTAGTGGTGGTTGGCCTGCTGTCCTATCAATCTGGCGCTTATGACGATGCTGAAAAGTATTTCCAGCAAGCCCTGACCACTGATTATCGCGACATGGATCAGGTATACCTTTACTTGGGCCATAACGCAGAAAAGCAGGAAAAATATTCAGAAGCGATAGAGTGGTATAGCAAGGTGCAGCCCGGTGAGCGTTACCTGGACGCCAAATTGAATATTGCTTACGTGCTAGCCAAAACAGAAGGGCCAGATGCGGGCATTAACATGCTGCAAAAACTGGATGGCATGCACAGTGAGCAGCAAGCGCTAGTAAACCAGGCCATTGCCAGTCTGCTTAATCAGGCCAAACGCCATCAAGAGGCCTATGACTTGCTGGAAAAAACTGTCAATAGCCTGCCTAACACTCCTGATATCATCTATGACTACGCAATGACAGCAGAGCGTCTGCAAAAGCTGGATGTCATGGAACGTGAGCTTCGAAAGCTGATCAAGATCAAGCCGGATTATGCTGCCGCTTACAACGCACTGGGATATTCATTGGCTGATCGCAACATCAATCTGCAGGAAGCACACAGCCTGATTGAAAAAGCACTGATGCTGAGTCCCGATGATCATTACATCATGGACAGCATGGGCTGGGTACACTACCGCATGGGCAGCCTTGAGCTTGCTCTGAACTACCTGCAGCGTGCATATAACGCGCAAAGTGATCCTGAAATTGCAGCGCATCTTGGTGAAGTCCTGTGGCAAAAGGGCAAACACGATGAGGCCATCAAAATCTGGCAGGAAGCCCTGCAGACGCATCCCGACAATGAAGTATTGTTGGATACCAAACGCAGATTCAAGTCACAGTAATCTGGCATGCACGCGCCACAGGGCTTACATCGCTGGAGCAGCCTATTATTTCTGATCTGGCTCAGTGGCTGCTCCATGCTGCAACCCAAGCCCTCGGAACCACCCCTGCCTGAACCTGTTGGCACCCCCGCTGAAATGCATCAGCAGCATATTCAGCGCATTACCGGAATCAACACGTTCTACCTACAAGGCCGCATCGGCATCCAAACCGAAGGCAAGGGCGTTTCTGGGGCCACCCGTTGGCGCCACAGCCCTCAGCTGGATGACATTTCTATGCTATCGCCTGTCGGCGGTACAGTCGCCAAGATCATTGCCTCTGCAGATGGGGTGACACTCACCACTAATGATGGCAAGCATTTTGAAGCCGACAGCGCTGAAGATCTCACGCAGGAACATCTGGGCTGGCGGCTGCCGCTAACTGGCTTGCCGGATTGGGCGATTGGCCGGCCAGCAAAAAAACTGGCCGAATATATGGAGTGGGATACCTACGGGCGCATTACCAAACTGCACCAAGCAGGCTGGGAAATTGAATACCCTGAGTATATGCAAGCCAAAGGCTATCACTTGCCCAAGAAAGTGACCTTACGCAATAGTAAAATGACACTAAAGCTGGTGATTGAAAGCTGGGAAGATCTGGCAGATGCAAAACAACCACAAAAACTCGCCAACGAGTCCACCCAATAATAACGAGTCATCATTTTTACCCACCCCATGGTATCTGACGTACACACTTTTTCAGGATTTGAGGCATTTCCGGCACCCGCCAAGGTAAACCTTTTTCTGCACATTACCGGGCGGCGAGAGGATGGTTACCACCTGCTGCAATCCGTGTTTCGATTACTCGATTTTCATGACACGTTGTACTTCAAGGTTACACAAGACGGCAGTATCCAACGCGTGAACGCCAATGCAGATATTACAGAAACCGATGATCTCTGCGTCAGGGCAGCGCGGTTGCTGCAATCTGCCACTGGATGCAAAGCGGGTGCCGCCATTGGGATTGAGAAAAATATTCCGATGGGTGGTGGCCTTGGCGGTGGAAGCTCAGATGCGGCGACCACCCTGTTGGCATTGAACCACCTCTGGAAAACCGGCCTGACGCGGACAGAGCTGCAAGCACTGGGCCTGAAACTAGGGGCCGATGTGCCGGTTTTTATTTTTGGCAAAAATGCCTGGGCTGAAGGTATTGGTGAAAAATTACAGCCAATCAGCCTGAAACCCCGATATTACCTTGCGCTTACGCCAGCAGTGCATGTCTCAACTGCAGACATTTTTGCAAGTAATGAATTGACAAGAAACACGAATCCCACGACAATAGCGGCCTTTTCCAGAAGCGAGTTTTCTGGGAGCTTGTTTCATAACGATCTCGAGTCCGTTGTCTGCAAGCAGTATCCTGCCGTAGCACATTGCCTGCACTGGTTAAGCCAGTACACAGTTGCCCGGATGAGTGGATCGGGGGCATCGGTATTTGCCGAATTTGAAACAGAAGCTGAAGCAGTTTCCATATTGCAGGCTGTACCTGAGATGATTGAAGGTTATCCTGTTAAAAAGTTTATGGCTTCAGGGCTGGAGCGGCATCCGCTCTATGCACTGGCTGAAAATGACGTAGTGACCATTTAGACGTCGTAAAGAGTTATTGGGGAGTCGCCAAGCTGGTTAAGGCACCGGATTTTGATTCCGGCATGCGAAGGTTCGAATCCTTCCTCCCCAGCCAAATAATCAAGCGTGTAGCCTTACACGCTTTTTATTTTTCAGACTAGAGGATTCCACTGTGGCCAATGGCGACATGATGGTATTTACCGGCAACGCCAATCCAAAGCTTGCCTCTGAGGTAGTCAGCCACCTGGGCATCAGCCTGGGTCGTGCCACGGTTGATCGCTTCAGCGATGGCGAAGTGATGGTTGAGCTGATGGACAATGTCCGCGGCAAGGATGTGTTTGTCCTGCAGTCTACCTGCATGCCTACCAATGACAACCTGATGGAAGTCATGGTTATGGTAGATGCCCTGCGCCGCTCATCTGCCGGCCGTATCACCGCTGCAATCCCCTACTTTGGTTATTCCCGTCAGGATAGACGCCCACGCTCTGCACGTGTTGCCATTACCGCCAAAGTAGTCGCCAACATGCTGACAATTGTCGGCGTCAACCGTGTACTGACCATGGATCTTCACTCTGACCAGATTCAGGGTTTCTTTGATATTCCGGTTGATAACATTTATGCCACCCCGCTGCTGCTGAGCGACCTGTGGAAGAACAACTACGATAATCTGGTTGTGGTGTCACCTGATGTGGGTGGTGTTGTACGTGCGCGTGCTGCAGCCAAGCAGCTGAATGCTGACCTGGCGATTATTGATAAGCGCCGTCCCAAGCCTAATGTTGCCAAGGTGATGAACATTATTGGTGACGTGGCTGGTCGTACCTGCGTGATCATGGATGACATGGTGGATACCGCCAACACCCTGTGTGAAGCCGCAGCCGCACTGAAAGAACAAGGCGCAGTCAAAGTGGTGGCCTATTGTACCCACCCGGTCCTATCTGGTGCTGCCATTGAGCGTATCAGTGGTTCCGAGTTGGATGAACTGGTAGTCACCAACACCATTCCGTTGCGTGCAGACGCATTAGCCTGCAAAAAAATTCGTCCAATCAGCGCTGCTGGTTTGCTGGCTGAAACCATACGCCGTATTAGCAATGAGGACTCTGTCAGCTCTCTATTCATGGAGTGATGACACAAGTTTCGATGGCATCGCAAAACGGTGTCATCACAACCCTGTTATCTGGTCGCGGGTAACAGTAAATGAGGAGTAGCAAAATGGAAATTATTGTCCAAGCAACAAAACGCGAAAGCAAAGGTACGGGTGCGAGCCGCCGCCTGCGTCGCGCTGGTGCAGTGCCAGGTATTGTGTATGGTGGTGGCAAGGATGCCATCAGCCTTGAGTTTGATCACAAGAACCTGTTTCTGCAGTTCCGCCATGAAGCATTCCATGCTTCCATTCTGACCCTGGATGTTGAAGGCAAAAAGGATTCCGTGCTGTTGCGTGATTACCAACTGCACCCTGTGCGCAACACCATTCAGCACATCGACTTCCAACGCGTAAGCGCCACTGAGAAGATTCACGTGAAGGTACCATTCCACTTCATCAATGAAGATGTTGCACCTGGCGTCAAACTGGGTGGCGGCCTGATCTCTCACATCATGACAGAAGCTGATGTCAGCTGCCTGGCAAAAGACCTGCCAGCGTTCATCGAAGTGGATCTGGAAAAACTGGAAGCTGGTCACACCATCCACTTGTCCGAAATCAAGCTGCCCAAGGGCGTTGAGTTCGTACAACTGGCACATGGCGAAGACTCTGCTGTGGTTTCCATTGCCAAGCCACGTGGCGGCAGTACTACTGATGAAGGTAGTGCTGAAGCTACTGACGAACCAGCTGCTGAGTAATCACTCGCTGAGTCACACACCAACGCGCGTTTTGGGTCACCAGAACGCGCGTCTTCATTTATGAGCAACCATAGCGGCATTCAACTGTTTGTAGGGCTGGGCAACCCGGGTGCTCAGTATGTGGCTACGCGCCATAATGCTGGCTTCTGGTGGATCGACATGATTGCGCAAGACACCAGCTGCCGCCTGCAACAGGAAAGCAAGTTCTTTGGTGAAGCTGGTCGATGCAAGCTGGGCGGCAACGAAGCATGGCTGCTCAAACCGGCCACTTTTATGAATGCCAGTGGCCGCGCTGTTGCCGCATTGGCCAACTTTTACAAGATTCCTCCTGAAGCCATTCTGGTGATTCACGATGAACTGGATTTACCCGCAGGCAGTATCAAGCTGAAAAAAGGCGGTGGTCATGGTGGACACAATGGCCTGAAAGATATTATTGCCTGCCTGGGCACCAAGGAGTTCTGGCGATTACGCATCGGCATTGACCATCCGGGCGAACGCAGCGCAGTGGTCAGCTATGTGCTGAATGCGCCGATGAAGGAAGAACAGCGTGCGATTGATGAAGCCATCGACAAAAGTAGCACGATATTGCCCACCCTGCTGGAAGGGAATATGGAACTAGCAATGCTAAAATTGCACACCAAACCGGCTTGAGAATGCAGAGCATATGGCCGCTCAATAGCGGAATGTGCTTAACCGAAGAATGAAAAGGGAACTTACATGAAATGCGGCATTGTTGGCTTGCCCAACGTAGGCAAATCTACACTCTTTAATGCGATTACCCGTGCCGGAATCGCAGCAGAGAATTATCCCTTCTGTACCATTGAACCCAATGTCGGCATTGTTGAAGTACCCGACCCTCGCCTGAAACCGCTGATTGATATTGTGAACCCGCAAAAGGTGCAACCTGCCATTGTGGAGTTTGTAGACATTGCCGGCTTAGTGGCAGGCGCCTCCAAGGGTGAAGGGCTGGGTAACAAGTTTTTGGCCAACATCCGTGAAACCGATGCCATTGCCCATGTGGTGCGCTGTTTTGAAGACGGTAACGTGGTGCACGTGGCTGGCAAGGTGGATCCGCTGTCTGATATTGAAGTCATCAATACCGAACTAGCGTTGGCGGACATGGAAACCGTTGAAAAAACCATGCAACGTGAGAGCAAAAAAGCCAAATCCGGCGATAAAGAAGCCATTGCCCTGTGTGCCGTGCTGGAAAAAGTACAAAAGCATCTGGATGAAGGCAAGCCCGTGCGTACCTTGGGTCTGGATAGTGACCAGCTAGCATTGATCAAGCCGCTTTGCCTGATTACTGTTAAACCTGTGATGTATCTGGCCAATGTCAATGAAGACGGCTTTGCCAACAACGCCCTGCTAGAGAGGGTTGAAGCACTGGGCAAGCAGGAACATGCCCCCGTTGTGGCCATTTGCGCCAAGATGGAAAGCGAAATCGCCGACCTTGAAGACGAAGACAAAGCACTATTTCTTGAAGAAATGGGCCTGACCGAAGCTGGCCTTGACCGCGTGATTCGAGCTGCCTATGCCTTGCTGGGTTTGGAAACCTACTTTACCGCCGGGGTGAAAGAAGTACGTGCCTGGACTGTTAAAAAAGGTTCTACCGCACCGCAAGCGGCTGGTGTGATTCACACCGATTTCGAGCGCGGTTTTATCAGGGCTGAAGTCATTGCCTATGATGACTATGTGCAATACAAAGGTGAAAAAGGCGCACAGGAAGCTGGCAAAATGCGTCTGGAAGGCAAGGAATATATTGTGCGTGATGGGGATGTCATGCACTTCAGATTTAACGTGTAAATTTCGCGCTCAAGTCAGCAATTTTGCGCGATTTAAGCCGATTGTTTTTGACAATCCCCCGCCGAGAAAATAGAATAGCGGGCTTCGTAAGTTTTACCCGGTGATGTAGCTCAGCTGGTTAGAGCACAGGATTCATAATCCTGGGGTCGAGGGTTCAAGTCCCCCCATCACCACCAATAAAGACGCGGCATCCGAGAGGGTGTCGCGTTTTTTACTGCCTAATTTTCTCGATTAGTAGCCACCTAGTAGCCTGAACCGCTCAAACGCCTTCAAATTATAGCAATCTAGCGCATACAGATTGCATATTTAATTTGCATTAATTGGTTAGATTTTCTGCTCATCCGTGTGCCTCTGGTTTAAGCGCAGGCCATGACTGGTAAATTAACTCTCATGATGTCCTACCCCGGCATGCGCCTCGCGAAATTAGGTTATTGATATTTCAAGTGGAGTAATGTGTGCTGGTGGAAACTGATTGGGGGTTCATCAGCATATGGATTCCTCACATATTCTATTACGACGAATACGTGCTCATTCTTAACGAAATTTTGTGAAAAGCATCAAAAGAAAAAGCCGCTAAAAGCGGCTTAAATTGTTGAATTGATTAAACCTTATTCAGAAGCTTATTCATCTGATGCGTTGTTGCATAGCTGTTTAGAACTCTTCCCAATCGGCATCATCCGTGCCTGTCTTGGCCAGTACTCTGGCAGGCGCAGGCTTGCTGGCAGCCTTGGGTTTTGCAACTGCAGCCGGGTGACGTGTCACCTGTGAGCCACCATGAGATTTAGCGGCGGGTGCTCCATTCAGGCGGAAGTTATTCACCGTGTCCATCAGACTCACAGCCTGTTCAACCAGTGATTCCGCTGCAGCCGCCGCTTCTTCTACCAATGCGGCATTTTGCTGAGTCGCTTCATCCATTTGCGTGACTGCGCCATTGACCTGATCAATACCAGAGCTTTGTTCCACGGAGGCTGCCGAGATTTCGCCCATGATGTCAGTCACACGCTGCACTGAGGACACAATTTCCTTCATGGTTTCACCAGCGTTTTCTACCAGCTTAGTGCCTTCTTGTACCTTTGCAACAGAATCCGAAATCAGATCCTTGATCTCCTTGGCGGCGCTGGCTGAACGTTGTGCAAGGTTGCGCACTTCGCCTGCCACAACTGCGAATCCACGGCCCTGCTCACCTGCTCGTGCAGCTTCCACTGCAGCATTCAATGCCAGAATGTTGGTCTGAAATGCAATGCCATCAATGACAGAAATGATATCTTCAATCTTGCGTGAGCTTTCGCTGATGTCCGACATGGTTTTCACCACATCACCGACCACGCTGCCGCCCTTGACTGCGACCCCGGAAGCAGAGGCTGCCAACTGGTTGGCCTGCTTGGCATTTTCAGCATTTTGACGCACGGTGGAAGCCAGCTCTTCCATACTGGAAGCAGTTTCTTCCAAGCTGGAGGCTTGTTGCTCTGTACGGCTGGACAGATCATTGTTACCTGTGGAAATTTCACCAGCTGCCGTATTGATGGTTTCACCAGCTTCTCGGATTTGCAGCAACACTTCGGTGAAACGATCCAGCAGTGAATTGATGCCATCACATAGAATGGCCACGTTACCAATCTTGCCTTCCATCACAATACGCTGGGTGAGATCACCCGCCTTGGCTGCCTCAATGATTTCCTGCGTTTCAACCACTGCGGATTCCAACAGACTGGCCGCATGATGTTGCTCGGTAATATCAGTGGCATATTGCACGACCTTGAATGGCTTGCCATTCATATCCAGAATCGGGTTATATGATGCCTGCAACCAGATTTCCTTGCCATTTTTGCCGACCCGCTTGTATTGGTCGGTATCTGGAATGCCCTTGCCCAACTTTTCCCAGAAAGCCTTGTACTCTGGGCTAGACTTATATTCAGCATCCACAAACATGCTGTGATGCTTACCCATAATCTCAGCCTCACTATAGCCTGTCACATTGGCAAAGTTCTCATTGACCCGGGTAATATTGCCATTTAAATCAAACTCGATAACCCCCTGTATCTTGCTGATGGCAGCCAATTGTCCGGCGTTGTCGGCTTCTGCCAGTTTATATTGCGTAATATCTGTCGCGTATTTCACAACCTTGAAGGGTTTGCCATCCAAGCCATAAATCGGATTATATGAAGCCTGCAACCAGATTTCGCGGCCACCCTTGCCAATCCTATGATGTACGCCATCATCAGGCTCACCACGACCGAGCTTTTCCCAAAATGCCTTATATTCTTTGCTTGCCTTGTAAGCGGTATCTACAAACATGCTGTGATGTTGGCCTACAATCTCGCCGGGGCTATACCCCGTGACATTTGCAAAGTTTTCGTTAACGGCCAAAATGTTGCCTGCGAGGTCAAATTCAATAACGCCCTGAATCTTGCCAATAGCTGCCAGTTGCCCTTGAGCATCGGCATTTTTAAGTTTTTCTTCAGTAATGCAGTAGGAATACACAATCACCTTATAGGGATTGCCATCCATATCTTTCACAGGCACGTAGGTGGATTGGAACCAGTACTCAGCTCCACTCTTGGCAATGCGACGAATTTGACGGGATTGTGTCTCACCTGCGTCAAGTTTGCGCCACATTTCCTTATATTCTGGACTTTGCGCCACTTCCTTGGGGACAAAGATTTCGACAGTTTTGCCTACCACTTCATCACGTGTATAGCCAAGTGGCTTAAGAAACATGGCGTTGCAATCCAGAATATTGGTTTTAAGATCACATTCCATCACGCCAAAACTCTGGTTCAATGCATCTTCTTCGGCTTTTAACCTGATGGATTCAGCTTTATCTTTGCTGACATCTGTCAGATAAGCCACAACCTTGATCAGCTTACCGTCTTTTCCAATCACTGGTGCGTAGTAGCCCTGAAACCAGACGTTCTTACCATCACTCGATTGTCTTCTGAATTCACCTGACTGGGTTTTGCCGTCTTTAAGCGCTTGCCAGAAATCATCATGCTGTGCGCTTTCATCGCGACTCAACAGGACCCGGTGATGCTGCCCCTCCAAAGTTCTGGGACGGTAACCAAGGGCCTGATCAGTATTTGCATTAGCATGCGTGATTACCCCTTCCGCGTTCAGTTCGACCACACATCTAGCTTTGTCTATTTCAGCCTTTAATGCGTGAAACTCTGTCAGCTCTTCCATCATGCTGCGGGTTTGTTCAGAATGCTTGGCTAACCCATTAATTAGATTCTTGATCATGCTATTCCCCGTCCCCTCTATGTTTTTTGAGTAATGATTACTCTGCGATGCTATCCACCAAGGCCATTTCCTGACTGTTCATCAACTGTTCAATATCAACCAGAATGAACATCTTTTCACCAACCGTGGCAAGGCCGGTAATGTATTTGGTATCAATGCTTGCCACGATGTCTGGTACAGCACGGATGTGCTTGTCCATCAACTCCATCACATCTGATACACCATCGACCACAATGCCCACCACACGACCATTGAGGTTGAGGATGATAACGACAGTGAATTCGTTGTATTCGACCTTGCCGAGATTAAATTTCAGGCGCAGATCGACGATGGGCACAATCTTGCCGCGCAGGTTGATTACCCCTTTGATGAATGCAGGCGTATTGGCAATTTGTGTCACGGCGTCGTAGCCACGAATCTCCTGGACCTTGAGAATTTCTAAGCCATAAGATTCAGTGCCCAATACAAAGGTCAAAAACTCACCCGCAACTGAACCGCCCTGACTGGACTTGCTCTCGACTTCTTCTACGACCATATTCATTGTGTGTACTCCTTGCTAATTTTATTGGCTGCCTTATTGGCAAATGACGCAGCACCTGTCAGATAATTGTGGGTTTGGCCCATTTGAATCAGAGCTGGTACGTCCAGAATCAATGCTACCGAGCCATCTCCCATGATGGTGGCACCAGAGACGCCCTGAATCTTCTTGAAGTTGGTTTCAAGACTCTTGATCACCACTTGCTGCTGACCGACCAATGCATCAACAAACAGCGCAGCTTTTTTGCCTTCAGCTTCGATCAGCACCAACACGCCTTGGGTTGGATCAGTGATATTCGTTTCCTGATTGAACAGCGAATGTAGTGAAATGACTGGCAGATATTCTCCACGCACATGCACCATGCGGCCTTCGCCCGTGACGGTCTTGATATCTTCTTCACGCGGCTGCAAGGTTTCCACAATCAGATTAAGTGGGATCACATAGATGCTGCTGCCCAGCGATACGGACATACCATCCAGAATCGCCAATGTGAGTGGTAATGAAATGGCGATGGTGGTGCCAAAACCTTCTGCGGAACGGATTTCAATGGAACCATTCATTGCAGTGATGTTCTTTTTCACAACATCCATACCCACACCGCGGCCTGAGACATCAGTAACGACTTCGGCTGTGGAGAATCCAGGGGCAAAAATCAACTGATAGACTTCAGAGTCGGGCATGTTTTCACTCACAGCCAAGCCATTGGATTGGGCCTTGGCCAGAATGCGTTCACGATTCAAGCCACCGCCGTCATCGGTTACTTCAATGACAATACTGCCGCCTTTGTGGGCTGCTGAAAGTGTCAACTTACCAATATCGCTCTTGCCAGCTGCCTTGCGTTTATCAGGCATTTCAATGCCGTGATCCACACTATTGCGCACCAGATGCGTGAGTGGATCCACAATGCGCTCAATCAAACCTTTATCCAGTTCGGTTGTGGCTCCAATGGTGACCAGATCCACTTTTTTACCCAGCTTGGTCGCCAAATCCCGCACCATGCGTGGGAAGCGGGAGAACACAAAATCCATCGGCATCATGCGGATGGACATCACGGCTTCCTGCAGGTCACGGGTGTTGCGCGTCAGCTGGCCAACACTGTTGATGAGGCCTTCATGATGCACAGGATCAAGCGCATTGATGCGCTGTTCAATCATGGCCTGTGTGATTACCAACTCACCCACCAGATTGATCAGTTGATCGACCTTTTCCACCCCAACACGGATTGAAGTGGTTTCAGCGCTCTGTGGTTGTACTTTGTCTGCCTGTCTACGGCCAGGATTGGCTTTTTCTGGGCTGTTTGCGACTGGTACAGCAGGCTTGGCAACTTCTGCCTGTGGCGCTGCTGCTGGTGTGTTGTCATCAATCAGCGTGGTTTTAGGTGCATCTGGATGCGGTGTAAAAGGTGCAAAAAAACCATAGCCTTCTTCCACTGTTTCCTTGCCATCTTCCAAAAACAGACCAAAGCCGGCTTCCTCATGCACCTTGAACGGCTTACCATCTGCATCTTCCATGGTTTTGAGGTTGCTATCATCTGCTGCTTCCTGCGCTGGCGCTTCAACCGTTGAAGTTTCTGATGGTGTAACTTCGGCAACCGCTGCTTGGGCAGTCTCAGCACTGTTGGTGCTGATCACCATGTCATCCGGATCAAGAATGAACGAGCAGATAGAAACAACATCGCTTTCAGAGGAATCTGTATTCAGGGTAAAGACATAGCGCCCGTTATCCTGCTTGACTGCAGCCACATCGCCCAACAAGCCGAGTTCTTCTTTCAGATTTTCAACATCCTTTTCTTTCAATTCAGGCATCTGGATAATGAACTGTGTCAGGCCTTCAGCAGGCACGGCCAATGCAGGCTGAGCTGCGGCAGTAGGTTCTGCTGCTGTTGGTTCAGGTGTTGTAGTTGCTTGCTCCACTGCAGGGGCAGCCGGGGGCGCACTTGCAGATACACTACCAGCAGGCGCACCGCCAGCCTTGGTCAATTCATCCAGTATCATTTTGACTTCGGCAACCTGATCCTGATCGACAGGTGTAGCCAGACGATGGCCGTCCAACTCCATTTTCAGAACATCTTTGGCAGCCAGAAAGGCATCTACGTGCTCAGCCGTCAATGCCATTTCATTTTTACGAATTCTGTCTAGCAGGTTTTCCAGTACATGCGTGATTTCCGTCATGTCCATGAAACCGAAGGTTGCAGCACCGCCCTTGATGGAATGTGCTGCCCGGAAGATGGCGTTCAGATCTTCTGCATCCGGATTGCTGATATCGAGGGCCAGCAGTAAGCGCTCTGCTTCTGCCAGCAGCTCTTCGGCTTCATCGAAGAACACCTCATAAAACTGACTCATGTCCACTGTCATTGTGCTACTCCCGAATGCTTTTCATTTGTATTGCCTGCTCTTGTTGTCAGGCTACCCACCGATCACCTTTTGCACGACTTCAATCAAACGCTTAGGATCAAATGGCTTAACCAGCCAGCCATTGGCACCGGCAGCCTTGCCCTTGGCCTTCATTTCGTCGCTGGATTCAGTGGTCAACATTAATATCGGCACTTTTTGGTAAGAACTGAGGCTGCGTAGTGATTTAATCATCGTCAGACCATCCATGATGGGCATGTTCTGATCTGTCAGCACCAGATCCACCGTCTTGTCCTTGGCCTTGTTGAGGCCATCCTGACCATCAACAGCCTGGACGACGTTGTAACCTGCCGCCTGCAAACTGAATGCCACCATCTGGCGCAAGGAACCGGAATCGTCTACCGCTAAAATTGTCTTTGCCATGTTTCGTTCTCGCTCTTGTTAATCGGGTCACACCCAGGTTTTTTTAGAACAATTCAATATCGCCAGCACCCATATGCTGCTGACGTACGGCTTTACGCAAGCCGCCATCCAATTCAATGCTGCGTGATTTCAGGCTGCTACTCATTTCATCCAGCAAGCGGGCAATATCTTCGTGCTCTTGTGCCAAATCAGTGCCATCACCATGCGTCGCAAGGGCGGCCAGTAGTTCACGCAGCCCTTTTACACGATTGATTGTCCGGGTGATCAGCTGACTTGTCATATCGTGAAACTGCATACCAGTCACAGCGGAATTAACCTCATCACTAATGATTTCGCGGGTTTCGGTAATTGCGTCTACCTCTGGCCCATGCAAGGCATGCAATTGCAATAGTTGTTCAATACGATCCTGCTGCTCAGCAGCCGCCTGATGAATGGCTGTAAAGCTGCGGCTCAACTTTTCAATGGCTTCGGTCAGCAGATAGGTGGTCTGCATCAAGTCCGACTCCACTTCGAGCAAGTGACGCGTACCACTTTCAGATACATCCGACAGCAATCTCCTCAGCGCTGGTACTGGCATCATGGTTTCTGGTGTCATTTTTTGGTTTACCTGTGAGTCTTGCATATAAATTAACCTGCCTTCTGTCCATTCATTTCATGAAATAAACAATAAAAACAGTACTAATTTGCCTCTTTACCTACCATTGCCTCTTGTAAAACATCCCCTTCAGCTTCTGCCGGAATACTGACTGGGGAGTCATCCTTGATGGCATTTTCTTCAGCCTGCTTGTTCATGATAATGATGCTGATACGACGATTAATCGGGTTTGTTGGGTTGTCCTTATCGAACAATACGGCAGATGAAAGCCCCACCACGCGCAGCATCTTGGATTCGTCCATACCACCAGCCACCAGCTCTCGGCGGGAGGCGTTGGCACGATCCGCAGACAGCTCCCAATTGCTGTAACCTTTTTCTCCACGTCCATATGGCGTAGCGTCGGTATGCCCTGAGAGACTGATTTTGTTGGGCACGCCATTTAACATCTTGCCGATCTCCAGCAGAATCTGTCTGGCATACGGTTGCAGCTGCGCACTTGCCAATGCAAACATGGGCCGATTTTTTTCATCGACAATCTGAATGCGCAAACCCTCCGAAGTAATATCGAGCAAGAGCTGATTTTTAAACTGGTTCAGCATCTCGCTGGCCTCAATGGCTTCTTCAATTTTCTTCTTGAGCTCTTCCAAACGCAGCCGCTCCTGCCGCATGAGTTCTGCCTTGGCATCTTCATAACTCATGGGCTTGGGTTTCTTCTCTTCCGTATCGAGCACTTTGTCCGGATCGTTATCGCCACGCTTGACTTGCCCCTGCTGTTTGGTCAGATCCTGACCACCGCCCTTGAGAATCACGGCGCTATTACCCACGGCGTGTCCGCCCTGCATGGCTACTTTAAGCGGTGTTTTGAAATATTCTGAAATACCTTGTAACTGGGCTTTTGTAGTTGACCCCAGCAGCCACATCAGCAAGAAAAACGCCATCATAGCCGTGACAAAATCGGCATAAGCAATCTTCCAGGCGCCCCCATGGTGGCCGCCAGAGACCTTTTTAATGCGCTTAACGATAATCGGTCTGATTGTGTCCTGAGCCATGTCAATTCACCTGAGTATGCGCTGTCGCTTACCGGCTTTTAGCCTGCTTCACAAAGTCTTCAAGCTCGTTAAAGCTCGGCCGCTCAGTCGAGTACAGCACCTTGCGGCCAAATTCCACCGCAATTGCCGGGGCAAAACCATTCAAGCTTGCCAACAAGGTCACTTTCACGGTCTGGAACATCTTGGTGCTTTCCTCAAGTTTTTGCTCCAACAAACCGGATAATGGACCTACAAAACCATAGGCCAGCAAAATCCCCAGGAAAGTACCCACTAAGGCATGGGCGATCAGGATGCCCAACTCCGCTGGCGGGAGGGAAACGTTTTCCATGGTGTGCACTACCCCCATCACCGCAGCCACAATCCCGAAGGCTGGCAAGCCATCTCCAATCTTGGCAACGCAATGCACAGGTACATGCCCTTCCATATGATGAGTTTCGATCTCGTTATCCATCAGATTTTCAATCTGGAAAGCATCCATGTTGCCGGAGATCATCAGGCGTAAATAATCGGTAATAAACTCCAGTAGATGATGATCAGCCACCAGCTTGGGGTACTTACTAAATAAAGGACTGGATTCAGGATTTTCTACATCGTTTTCGATGGCCATCATGCCATCGCGACGAATCTTGTTCAGAATTTCATAGAGCAGTGCCAGTAGATCCATGTACAACGCTTTGTTGTACTTGGAACCCTTGAGTACGGTTGGCAAGGCCTTGAAAGTGGCTTTGAGCGCTTTGGTGTTATTGCCCACAATAAACGCCCCAACGGCACCACCACCAATCATCAGCAGTTCCAGCGGTTGCCAGAGCGCGCCTAGGTGGCCGCCAGCCAAGGCATAGCCGCCAAATACAGCCCCAAGCACCACTACATAGCCTATCAGCACAAACATGTCGAAAACTCCGATTTTGTAGAAACCTGCATTGCTTAAATGGTTTATCAATCAGAATGCAGCATAGCGCCGGGTGACAAGAAACAATTGAGAAAACAAGCGATGGAATCCCACCCTGCTTCAAGAATTACGGCAATTGATGCAAGAACTTAAGCACTTGTACAGAGATGCTTAAGGAAGCTCGAGCAAAAGGCAAAACCAGCACGATCTAAATCGTCATCGAGATTGCAGGCTAGAGATGGGCAGGAAATTTAATGTTAAGACTTACTGCTTGGAAAGATAGATGCCTGTAACCTTATCGACACCTGTCATCAGGCGTGACGTCAAAATTTCCAGATATAGATGGGCGGGATGGCCGGATCTGATTGCAATATTACATTGGCAGGCACGCCATCAATCTCAAACTCATAACTCATGAGCATGCTGCCGGGCCGCATTTCCTGACTGGCTTTTTTCCACAACGCAGGCATCGCCGCTGGAGAAAGGTAAGCAAAGACCACATCATAGGCTGCGAAATTCATACGTTCGTAATTGCCCAGATGAAACGCTGCCGGTGATTTTCTTAGCCAGCCATTCATGCGACTTGCGAGCCAGGGGATTGGCGCAATCTCAATCCCTTCAAAATGGCTATCGGGCCGTTGCGCAGCCAGATGGATGAGCAAGTCGCCCAAGCCACTGCCGATATCCATCAATCTGATGGGTTTCGAGCTCGGCAGGTCATCGGCCACCTGTTGCCACACCCCTTCATGAGAAGGAAAAAACGGTACCTGAGTACGAAATGTGGTCCAGAACAGGCCCAATGTCAGCAGAAATCCTGCGAGGTAGAGCCAGGGTGGAATGGATAATCCATGCATGAATAGAACCGCTAACGGGAACATAAGCTGAATGAATCGCCACCAGACCGCCATCCCCATGATGCCAGAAAGCAACATGGCAATAGCACCTTGCATTAAGGCCAGTGCCACAAAATTTGGCTGTATCTCTGTGTAACGCGTGAGAAGCACCCAGCTTGAGAACATGATCAAAAATGCTACGTTCTGCAGCAGAAAAGCCAACGTGGCAGGTTTTAACCTGGGTTTTAGATTAGGTTTTAACTGGGGCGCTGCATGATGGACCTTGGCCTCATCAGCAGATAATGGATGCAAAGGCAAAAGCGCCGCGGCATTCCTGGAGATGGGAGAATGTCGCGGCGCTTCTGCTAAAGGTGTTGGGTATGTGTGAACCGGAATCGATCTACGCACGGTTCACACGCCTATTTATACGTTGACTGCCAGTGATGCTTCCAGAGCCTCTTGCGCCTCTTTAGCCTGCTTGGTTTTGCCAGCGCGAGAGGGAATGTGGCAAATGCCGCATTGGAAGTTCTGGTTCAGGTCATAGGCATTCACAACATAATGACCACTGCAGCAGGTGCAAGGCACCATTTTCAACATTTTGCTTTCAACAAAGCGTACCAGAGTCCATGCACGGGTTAGAGAAAGTACAGGCTCTTCCGGCGTGTCCTTGCCGACTTGTTCAAGATAAATCTTGTAGGCTTTCATCACAGCATGAATGCCTTTGAGGTCAGCATATTCCACCAGGAAATTGTAAATATTCAGGAAAATTGACGAATGAATATTCGGTTGCCATGTCAGGAACCAGTCAGTGGAGAATGGCAGCATCCCTTTCGGTGGTGATACGCCTTTCAGCTCTTTATAAAGCTTGATGAGACGTTCGCGTGAAAGCGTCGTTTGTGATTCCAGCAGTTGCAAACGTGCACCCAGATTGATCAGTTCAATCGCTAACTGGATTTGTCCTGCTTCTTCGACAACACTTTTCTTGATCATGATACGCTCCCCGACTGACTACAGATAACTAGGCAATAGCTTCCACTGGCTGGTTGGACATCAGCACCACGGCATGCGCATTGGTCAATGCACGATCCTTGGTGTAGTCAGTCAACATGCCCAGAATAGAACTATCGTCGAAGCGGAAGCGAGTCAGCATCATTTTGGCGCTGGCAAGTTTGGTCAGTTGGATGTTGCTCAGGCTATCCAGCAGGTTGGCAATATCCATGCTGATGCCGAGATGGAAAATGGCAGAAGCCTTGTCTTCACGAATCATTTGCTGAGCCAGCATGAGGTAGTTCAGGTTGGCATCACGGATTTCCGACATGGTGTTTTCGATCGTCATTTTATTTCCCCTAAAAAGTACTGCTCAAACTTGTTGTTGAATTACTGCTGTGTGTGAGACGCACTTTGCGCCTCTGGGGAAAATAAAAAAATGAGAGTTTGTCGGTTTTTTGTGTCAGGGTTCTGGATGCAGAACACGTAAGACGCGCACGCGCAGGCTTGTCAGTGTTTGTCTGACAAACACTGACAAGCCTGTATTAAACGTATCATATTCAAGCCATTACATATGCGAAACTTTCCAATTTTCGCACTGCATTCAGGCTGTTTTCTGTTCGCTATGTCATCCTGTAGGAGACATCCACATGCAATTCACCTCATGCTAGATGAGCTCGATACACGCTTAACGGTGGTCTTGAAAAAAACTTTAGGGAAATTTTGAAAAATAATTAAAAAAATTGATATCCAATTGTTTTTAATATAAAAAATAATTTATGTTATCCATGACATGCAGCCTGAACCCAAGTGTTCGTTGTGTATTGAGGCTGAACATGGGAAATCGGGCCCAATCGGGCCCAATCGGGTCACGCTTCATGCAACACGTACCATTACAGGTTATATTGATGCCTGTCAGCAAATGACAACTGGTGACCCCAACAGGGGCATCACACATCATCAATACTTAAGAAAGCCGGTTAATTGCAGGTTTATGAATGACAGCAGATGCACCATCTTTAACGCCTAACATGCCCAACCCCTGGTATTGCATGGAGAGTGTGCTCTCTGCGCTTGCAAGTGAACTGTATGTGATGGACGCCCATCACTTTGCATTTACTGCTGCAAGTCATGGTGCGCTTGCCAGCATGAATCTTTCGCTTGAAGAGTTGCGGTCACTCGGCTTGCAGGATGTATTTCACGACATTTCACCATCGGTACTGCAACACCAGATTTCCCTTTACCAGCAGAATGAACACGTCGTGCAGGAGCTATTCCCTCACCATCATGTTCGCAATAAAGCTGGCATTCCGTTCAAGCTACTCTATATCAAGGATCAGTATCAGCAGGTGCTGGTGGCGCTTCCGGCCTACAGGGGAGATTTTCGCGGACGCGCCTCCAAGATGGAGCGTATCGTTGCGCATATTCCCTGCCTCGTCTTTGAATTATTGCAGGATCAATCCCAGCAGATTGCCTTTAAATTCCTCAGCAACAGCTGTGAAACCCTGTTGGGTCTGCCTGAGAGCGCGTTGCTGGATAATCCGGGACGTTTGCTCGACATTATTCAACAGGAAGATCGGGAATCTTTCTTGAAAAGCATGACGCGCGCGGCGCAATCCCAAACTGCCTGGAACTGGGAAGGTGGCATTCGTATTGAGAAGTGGCAGGATACGAAGCTGATCAATTTGCGCGCCAGCCCAGTGCCTTTTGATGATGGTCGTATTCTCTGGCACGGCATCATGACCAATATCTCGAATAGTAATAGCGAAAAGTTTGCGCTCAGTCATATCGTCTCGCGATTTAAGACTATCGTGGCCAGCATCCCCAGTATGGTGTTTGAATCCACGCTTAATAGCCAAGGCGAACTACGTTTTAACTATGTCAGCGAATCCAGTAAATCGCTATTGGATCTCAGCCCAGAAGTGCTGCAGCAATCGCCGGCGCTATTGGTCGAGATGATCCTACCCACAGACCGCGAAAGATTTCATCGCAGCATGCGGCGATCTGCGCGTGAACTCTCGATCTGGAACTGGGAAGGTGCGATTTGGATGGAAAAATGGCAGGATATCAAGACAGTTAACCTGCGTGCGACACCTACACTCAATGCACGCGGTGAAATTCAATGGGGCGGGCTGATCAGCAATATTACCCAAAGCAAGAGCGCACAATTAGCGCTGGATGAAATCAGTACACGCTTTCAAGCCATTGTTGCCAATATTCCCAGTCTGGTATTTCAATGTCATCAGGAAGCAGATGGCCAGGTTGTCTTTAACTACCTCAGTGATAACTGCCAGCCACTTCTGGGAATCACCATTGAGGACCTGACTGAAAACCCGGGGAAACTGCTGGAACGAATTCTGCCTGAAGATCGGGCATCCTTTGTGGAGAGTATGCAGCAGTCTGCAAAAGACCTTGATATCTGGAACTGGGAAGGCAGACTCTGGATAGAGGACTGGCAGGATGTCAAAGTGGTCAATCTGCGGGCAAGTGCCTCAAAAAACGCGGATGATCAGGTGGTATGGGGAGGTGTTATCACCAATATCACGCAAAGCCAGCGCGAAAAAATGGAGATTGAGGCATCCCATCAGCGGCTGGAAGAACTCTCTTCACAAATGGCACTGATCAAGGAGCAGGAGCAATTGCGCATTGCCCGGGAGATTCACGATAATCTGGGTGGAAACCTCACCTCGATCAAAATGGGGCTGGCATCACTGATTCGCAGCCTGCCTGATACCCAGGCAGAGTTACGAGACAAAGCTACCCGGATTGAAGCGCTGGTTGATCAGACTTTTGAAGAGGCCCACAGGATTACCGCAGATCTGCGCCCCAGCGTGTTGGAGCTAGGCATTGTTGCTGCACTTGAATGGCAGGCGCGGGAATTTGAGAAGCAATATGACATCCCGTTCGAGTTTTCCACCAATAACGAGGATATTGATCTCGATGTTGATCAAGCGATTGTGCTGTTCCGCATCTGTCAGGAAGCCTGCTCCAACATCATCAAATATGCGAAAGCCAATGTCGTTGAGGTGAGCTTGTATCGTAGTGAAGATGCCATCTCAATGACCATTCTGGATGATGGCATAGGCATTAAAGATGAAGATAAATTGAAGAAGAACTCCTTTGGCCTGCGCGGCATGGTAGAGCGCGTGCAAGCCGTAGGGGGCGAGATTTCAATTGGACCAGGTGAAACGCATGGCACAAAAATTTGGGTAAGATTACCTTTATAATCTAAGATATACACAAGATATCTCTTGATAAGAATTAAGATTTAAGGTTAACTAGGGCGTGTGAATATGCGCTAGCTGATCACAAGAATTTGCTTTTAGATGTATGCGGATGTGGCAAGCTTGTATTACAAGCTTGGACGATAACAATTAAACCTATCCAGAATCAGAACATTAATAAGGCATGCCAACTACTATTATCAAAGTCATCATCACAGACGATCATGCCATTCTGCGTGATGGCCTAAAACAAATCTTATCTGAAACAGATGTCATTCAAGTCGTTGCCGAGGCGGATAATGCGACCGAGGCGATTATGCTCGCCAGAAAAAAACCGGCCGATGTGATGTTGCTGGATATCTCACTACCTGATCGGAACGGGGTAGAAGCGCTTAAAATCCTGAAAAAAGAACACCCTGCCCTGGCAGTGCTCATGCTCTCCATGCATCGGGAAGACCAATATGCAATTCGCTCCCTCAAGGCAGGCGCTTCAGGTTATCTCACCAAACAGGGTGCCGCCGCTGAACTGGTGCAGGCGATTCGCACCGTAGCCAAAGGTAAGAAATATCTCAGCGCCACTGTTGCCGAGAGTCTTGCGAACCACCTCGGTGATGATGAAAAACCTTTGCACGAAGCCCTGTCAGACCGCGAGTTTCAGACACTCTCCATGATTGCCTCTGGCATGACCGTTAGCGAGATTGCTGAAAAACTCTGCCTGTCTGTCAAAACAGTGAGTGTTTATCGCGCACGTATGCTGGAAAAAATGCAGCTCCATAACAACGCCGAAATTACCCATTACGCTATCAAGAACCATCTGGTCGATGAAGACTAGAGGCATTCGTTTCAAATCACGCCTATATATAGAGTATCCAGCTTTACCAATTTAGCTGCCGCGCCTTCACCCCTCACCCTTCACCCTTCACCCTTCACCCTTTCACCTGATCATCATGGTGCATTCGATTGATCAGATTGCACCTGTTTTACCCCGCTTTTAGGCTGTTTGCCTGATACTGACGTGCCTTAGGATAGCAACATATCGTACAGGGGTGAAGATTGTTCCAGCGTGCCAAATATGGCTCCAGAAGCGCTTCGCAGCGTTGTTTGGGTTGGCTGCAACTCTTTGGTTATCAACATTAATTCAGGAATTTCCTAAAGTTTTTCAAACAGTATGCCGACAACAGGCTTACACCGGGTTGCCTATCGGGGGCAATCTGAGAAAAAAGTAAAGGCAACACTAAACTTTCTCAGATTGCGTCCGATAAAAGATACAACAACGATGAAACGCAGCAAGATCAGCGAGGCAGCGTTGAAGGCAGAAACCGGAAATTGAGAAATAACCTAAATTAAAGGAGAACCAAAATGGCTGCAGTAATCAACACCAACATCGCTTCTTTGAATGCGCAACGTAACCTGAGCGCATCACAATCAAGCTTGAATACTTCCATTCAACGTCTGTCATCAGGCTTGCGCGTCAACAGTTCCAAAGATGATGCTGCTGGTCTGGCGATTGCCACCCGTATGGATGCTCAAGCACGTGGTCAAGCCGTTGCTATCCGTAACGCAAACGATGCGATTTCCTTCGCACAAATTGCTGACGGTGCACTGGGTAAAATCACTGACGCTTTACAACGTATGCGTGAACTGGCTGTTCAGGGCGCTAACGGTACCAACGGTACAGACGACCTGGCCAACCTGGATGCGGAATATCAGGAACTGGTTGCAGAAGTGACCCGCCTGGGTACTGCGACTAAGTTTAACGGCTCGGTTGTGTTTGGCTCAGGCTATACCTTCCAAGTAGGTGCAGATGCTACTGACACCATCAGCGTATCTGCCACTGCAGCACCGACGATTGCCGGCAGTGTAACCAGCAACGCTAACGCAACTGCAGCACTGGGTCTGATTGACACTGCTCTGGACGCTGTTAACACCTCCCGCGCTACTTTGGGTGCTGTGCAGAACCGCTTTGAATCAGTGATCAGCAGCCTGCAAGTTTCGGTTGAGAACCAATCTGCAGCACGGTCCCGCATCATGGATGCAGACTTCGCAGCAGAAACCGCCAACCTGACACGCGGCCAGATCCTGCAACAAGCTGGTACAGCGATGGTAGCGCAAGCGAACTCCTTGCCTAACAACGTGCTTTCTCTCTTGAGAGGCTAATGAAAGCAGGGACTTCATGAACCAACTACCGCGGGGGAACTTAACCATCCCCCGCGTTAGCACGTAAGGAATATGATCATGTCGATTACATCTATCAACGGTTTGGGTGCGGTAAGAGAGCTAGGCTCTTATCGCGCACAAACACAAGTAGCAGATGTGCCCGCAGCGGTTCCTAGCAAGCCCGCTGCAGCAGAGACAAGTCAACCGAATACGAAGGAAATGCAACATGCTGTCGATAACCTGAATCGGGTGATCGCAGCCTCACTCCAGAGTATTCATTTTTCGCTGGATGAGGAGTCAGGCAAAGTAGTTGTAAAAGTGCTGGATTCTGAAACCCAGAAAGTGCTCAGGCAGATCCCAAATACGGATGTGTTAGCCATTGCCCGCAACCTTGCAAGACTGCAGGGTTTGGTCATTTCTGACAAAGCCTGAGAACAGGAAATCACTGTGTGGTGATGTATGCGCCCCACAGTCTTTTTGATTGAACAGCAGTAATAAAGGAGTATGTGATGTCCATTTCAGTTGCAGGACTAGCCACCGGACTCGATGTTAATTCCATCGTGAACCAACTGGTTGCCGCAAAAAGCGGACCATTAATGAGTATTGCCTCCCGGAAAACTGCCGTTCAATCAAAAATATCCGCTTTTGGCACCCTGAAAAGTGCACTATCAACGTTTCAAACCGCGCTGGCGAATCTGTCCAGTGCCAACAAATTCAATGTACAAAGTGCCACGATTGGTGATAACTCATTCTTTACGGCCACAGCGAACGGCAAGGCCACCAATGGTGACTACTCGGTGCAAGTCTCACAACTGGCACAAACCCAGAAACTGGCCATGGCAGGTTTTGCCAGTAAAACCGATGCCGTAGGCACCGGCACTATCACCATTACTCTGGGCAGTTATGACAGTGATGGCAACAGCTTTACTGCCAATCCCGACAAAACCCCGGTCAACATCAACATTCCAGCAGGTGCAAACAGCCTGGAAAAAGTGCGTGATGCCATCAATGCGGCCGATGCCGGGGTCACAGCCTCTATCATCAATGATGGTAGTGCCAATGGCCACCGTCTGGTGATTACGTCCAAGGAATCTGGCACGGCAAACAGCATCAAGATTGATGTGACCGATGACGATGGTAACAATCTGGATGACAGCGGTCTGTCACGACTGGCATTTGACCCGACGGCCGCTGCAGGTAGTGGCAAGAACCTGACGCAAATGCAGGCAGCACGAGATGCGCTGCTCACCATTGATGGTATTGCGATTGTGAAATCCAGTAACACTATCAGCGATGCGATTGAAGGCGTGACCCTGAACCTGCTGAAAGTGAGTGATGGCAGCCCGACCAATATGAACATTGCCACAGACACTGCTGCGATCGAAGCCTCTGTGACTGCTTTTGTGGAAGCGTACAACAAGCTCAATACATCCATGCGCAACCTTACCAAGTATGACGAGAACACCAAGACCGCAGCCGTGCTGAATGGCGATGCCACCGCGCGCGGTATTGCCAATAAGATCAAGGCCATGATCACTGGCACGATTTCAAATGATGGCGCTTTCAGCACGCTGACACAGATTGGCGTTGGTTTTAAGGCCGATGGCACACTCGCGCTAGATAGCACCAAGCTGAAAAACAGTATTGCCAACAATGTAGATGACATTGCCAAGCTCTTTGCCAACAGCGCCAGCACCAGTGATCCACTGGTGAGCTTCGTGAGTAGTTCCAGCAAAACCAAAGCAGGTACGTATGCCATCAACATCAGCGCGCTGGGCTCTGAATCCAGCCCGACTGAAGGTACGATCAACGGCATGGCGGGCATTGGCCTGGGGACTTCATTGCGAGGCGCACCGGGTAACGATAGTGAAGGTTTGCTGATTAGAGTGTCAGGTGGCACCACCGGTGACCGCGGTACTATTACCTTCAGCATCGGCATCGCGGCACAATTGCATAGCCTGATCTCTGAATTCCTCGATGAGGAAGGTATTCTGACAGCCAAAACCGATGGGCTGAACAACTCGATCACCCGTCTTGATCGGGAAAAAGAGATGCAGGAAGCACGCCTGGCGCAAATTGAGAAACGCTATCGTCACCAATTTACAGCGCTTGAGGCCATGGTAAGCAGAATGAATACCACGAGCTCCTATTTGACCCAGCAATTGTCACAGCTTTCTTCGATTAACAAGTAACAGATAAGACGGAAACAATATGTTTGGATTGATCAACAAAGGCGTGAACGAGTACAAGCGCATCGACGTTGAAACCGGTGTGGTGGATGCCAATCCGCAACGGTTGATTGTCATGCTGTACGAAGGTGCAATTGAAGCTTGCCAGACTGGCTTGATGCATATGCGCCAACAGAATGTTGAGCAGAAAGGCGAGTCTCTCTCGAAAGCCATCATGATTATTGAGAGCGGTCTTCGTCTCGCGCTTGAGAAAAATGAAGGCGGTGAGATTGCTGAGAGCCTGGATACCCTCTATGGCTATATCAGTAATCGCATCTATCTGGGTCATCTGCAGAATAACCCGGATTTCGTGTTGGAAGCCATCAAACTGATGGTGGAACTCAAAAGTGCGTGGGAGGCCATTGCCAATGTGCAGGCAACGGCAGCACAAAATGCGGCAACTGTCGCTTCAGGTAACAGAATGTTCGGCCAGTCCATATTAGCAAAGGGATAAACAAGCATGCATAGCAAAAGAATTTTAGGACTTTACGCCAACGTGGCAGACATCAGTGACCGCATGCTGGCTGCTGCCAGGCTGCAGGATTGGGAGCTTCTGGAAACATTGGAAGCCGAGTGTTCCGCCTGTATTGCCATTGTCAAAGCACAGGACAGGCCACAGGATAAAGACGAGAATGCGCACTTGAGTAGCGAAGAGCTCAAGCAAAAAATCCGCTATATCCATAAAATCCTCGCCACCGACAAGGAAATCCGGCAGCTCATTCAGCCATGGATGCAAAAGCTTTCCAGCATGATCAGTAACAACGGTAACCAGCAAAAACTGCATCATGCATACGGGAATCAATTCGGACAGTAATCATGACCCCGAAACCGGCCGTTTCTCCTGTCAACAGCGTGAGTCCGATGACGCCCATGCTGGGTGTTGCCGACACGGCCGAAGAACTGAATTTTCGCTTTGAACAGCTGAACCTGGCACAGCTATCAAAAGGCCAGCAGTATCAAGGCCGTGTGATGGCCAAACTGGATGACCAAACTTTTCTGGTCGCCCTGAATGGTGGCGCCCTGAAAATGTCACTGGCAGCTAATACCAAGGTGGGTGAATTTATTCAGCTGCGCTACATGGGCGGCTTCCCTACACCCACTTTTATGCTTTCACCGCCACCGCCAGCACAGAGTGCGGCAAAACTGAGTGAATCGGGTCAGATGATCAACCAGTATCTGAACATGGCCGAGCAGAAGACTACGATTCCCAGGCATGAAGCCACGCAGCCGGTCACCGGCTCACCTTTTACCGCCCCTGCGAAATTGGCGCAGGAGCTGCGACAAGCCCTAGGGCAAAGCGGATTGTTCTATGAATCACATCTGGCAGCATACAGCGCGGGGCAAAGATCATTGGCCAGCCTTTTACAGGAGCCGCAGAATCAGCCAAACACCATTCTGAATACCCTCGTGCCGCAGCAATTACAGATTCTTGAGCAACAACGCCTGCTCTGGCATGGTGAAATCTGGCCACGCCAACTAATGGAATGGGAGATCGCACGCCGTCATGATCGGCAGTCTGCCACTGAGGAGGAGACGAGTGAGCAGGATGAGCGTGCCGTAGACAGCCGCATTACGCTGCATTTGCCAAGACTGGGCGAAGTGACGGCCAAATTATCGATATCACAAGGCCGCATGCGCATCGACATTCTGGCAGATAAGCCGTTGACCGAAGCCATGCTGAAACAGCAAGGTCAGGCGCTGATTGAGAGTTTGCAGGCAGCCGGACTATCTCTGGAACATTTTGCGATCAAGCACCATGAACCAAATGTACAACCCTAGGCAGCAAGCAGTGGCACTTGCCTACGAGACCGGCGACCTTGCACCGCGCGTGGTTGCCAGAGGTCGCGGCATGATTGCCGAACAGATCATTGCCCGCGCAAAAGAACATAATGTCTTTGTGCATGAGTCACGTGAGTTGGTGAATTTGCTGATGCAGGTGGACTTGGATGATCACATTCCGCCCGCACTTTATACCGCCATTGCTGAGATTCTGGCTTGGCTTTATCAAATGGAATCGCGTGGCAGCTATGTACATCTTGCGCCAGAGGAAAAGCGCCCGGACGCTGACTTGCATTACTAGCCCCAGGCCCTCGCCCCCACAGTTAGCAAGCTCAAAAACCTGTCACTGATTCAGATCGGCATGTTCATGATGTCCTGATACGCTGACACCAGTTTGTTACGCACCTGCACTGTAGCCTGGAATGCAATATTGGCCTTTTGACCTGCGATCATGACATCGGACAAACTGACGCGATCATCACCCAGCACAAAATTCTGGCCCAGTTGTTCGGCCTTGCGTTGTGTGGCATTGACCTGATTCAGAGATGATTTCAGGGCCTGAGCAAAATCGACCTTGCCGGTCTCTTGCACCGACTTGAGCGGATTGGCGGCACCCAGCGCATTAGTGCCTTGCATGGCATCGGGCTTCTGCGCAGCCGCCTTGAGTTGGGCCAGCATGGATTTGATTCTATCTGGATCGATGGCACCCGTATTCATATTGCAGTACTCCTGATTTCGTCACATGAGTACTGTAGCACTCGCGTAACAGCGGGATTGCGAAATTAGGCTGAGAAATCCCGTTCTATTCCAGCAATTGATATTTCACGAGCGCGCCATAATGGCATCCAATCAGGCAAACCCTGTGTGAATGATGAACTGGAGTAATTGAATATGGCAGCAGATCAAGCAACCCTCAATGCAGGCGGCCTCGTGGCCCCGGGAAAATCATTGTTGGGCGGCAAGCTGATCGTCGGTATCGGTGCCGCCGCAGTCATTGCGTTCATGGCCGTTGTCTGGCTTTGGAGCCAGCAACCGGATTATCGCGTCCTGTTCTCCAATTTTTCTGACAAGGACGGGGGAGCCGTCGTTGCCGCACTGGAGCAGATGAATATTCCTTACAAATTCTCTGAGGGTGGCAGCGCCATTCTCGTGCCTTCACAGCATGTACACCAGGCCCGCCTGAAACTAGCCTCCCAAGGTCTCCCCAAAGGTGGCAATGTGGGTTTTGAATTACTTGAAAACCAGAAATTTGGTGTTTCCCAGTTTGTTGAACAAGTGAATTTCCAGCGTGCGCTTGAAGGCGAGTTGGAGCGTAGCATTCAATCAGTGGATGCTATTCAGGTTGCCCGTGTGCACCTGGCGATTCCAAAATCTACCGTATTCGCGCGCGAACAGAAAAAACCAACCGCATCCATCCTGCTGAACTTGCATGGCGGTCGCACACTTGATCAGCGCCAGGTGAGCGCCATTGTGCATCTGGTTGCCAGCAGCGTGCCTGACCTGCCTATCGCCAATGTCACAGTGGTTGATCAGAACGGCACCTTATTGTCGGATGCAGGCAAGCAAAACGGGGCTGATCACCTTGACCCCACTAAACTGAAATATATTGAGGAACTGCAACGTAACATTGTGAAGCGTGTTGAATCGATTATCGTGCCATTGGTAGGTGCGAATAATGTACGCGCCGAAGCCAGTGCTGAAGTCGATTTCTCAAGCACAGAACAAGCAGCAGAAATTTACAAACCCAACCAGACCCCGGATGCCAGCGCCATTCGCAGCATGCAAAGCAGCGAATCATCCAGCAGCACCACTACCACTGCAGCAGGCGTTCCAGGCGCACTGTCAAACCAACCGCCAGCACCGGCCACTGCACCACTGGTCAGTGACCCAGCCGACCCTGACGCTGCTGAAGGCACTACAACAGTGACTACACCTGTTAGCTCACAGCGCAATGTGACAACCAACTATGAAGTCGACAAAACCATCCGCTACGTGCAGCAACCGATGGGCGGCATCAAACGCCTGACTGTGGCTGTGGTAGTCAACAACATCACGACTACAGATCAGGATGGTAAAACCGTTACCCGTCCGCTAACTGACGATGAAAAGACACAAATCAATGAACTGGCCAAGCAAGCCATGGGCTTCAATGCAGATCGCGGTGATTCTCTCACTGTGGTAAATAGCTCCTTTGCTGGCGTGGAAGCACAAGTGCTGCCAGAGGTACCACTCTGGAAGCAACCTGCAACCATTGATATGGCGAAGGAAGCCGGCAAGTTTCTGTTGGGCATCATCATCATCTTCCTGCTCTACCTGCGTCTCTTGAAACCCATGGTAAAAACACTTACAACACCTGCAACGCCCGCATTGCCATCTCCGGTAGACGATGGCGCACTAGTGTCGTTGAGCAACAATACACAAGCGGTAACAGCCCGTGGCATTGGCCCACGTGGTTATGAGGAAAACCTGCAGGCCTCCAAACAGATTGCGAAGGAAAATCCCAAGCTGGTTGCGAATGTTGTCACTTCATGGGTAAGCAATAATGGTTGAAGATAAGATCATGAAGAGTGCCATCCTCATGTTGGCGCTGGGTGAAGAGGAAGCCTCCGAGGTGATGAAACACCTGAGCCCGCGTGAGGTGCAAAAGCTGGGTGCCGCCATGACCGCCATGAAAACCATTGGTCATGACGATGTTGAGTCCGTCCTCAATGATTTTCTGGCTGAAGCCAGCCAGAATACCTCGCTGGGGCTGGACTCGGATGATTATGTCCGCTCGGTGCTGACCCGTGCATTGGGTGACGATAAAGCCTCCAGCCTGTTGAGCCGGATTATTCAGGAACGTGATTCCAGCGGCATTGAAAGCCTAAAATGGATGGATTCGCTCACCGTGGCCGAATTCATCAAGAACGAACATCCCCAAATTATTGCCACTATCTTGGTCCACCTTGAGCGTGATCAGGCCTCTGAAATTCTGGGCCACTTCACTGAGCGCCTGCGTACAGATGTGATGCTGCGCATTGCCACGCTGGATGGCATCAAGCCAGCTGCACTGAAAGAACTGAATGATGTACTGACAAAGTTGCTCAGTGGTAACGAAAACCTGAAGAAAAAGAACCTGGGCGGTGTAAAAGCCGCAGCAGAAATCATGAACTATGTAGGCAGTGAGCATGAATCTGCCCTGATGGATGCACTAAAGGCCTACGATGAAGACATGGCGCAGAAAATCATGGACGAAATGTTTGTCTTTGATGACATCATCGATATTGATGACAAGGGTATCCAGACCATTCTGCGTGAAGTGCAGTCTGACACACTGATACTTGCGCTCAAGGGTGCAACCGCAGAGCTCAGAGAAAAAATCTTCAAGAACATGTCAACACGTGCAGCGGAAATGATGAAAGAAGACCTTGAAAGCAAGGGTCCGGTACGCCTATCCGAGGTGGAAGCGCAACAGAAACAGATTCTACAGGTGATCCGACGTCTGGCAGACGAGGGTCAGATCATGCTGGGTGGCAAGGGAGGCGACGATCAGTATGTCTAGTACACCCTTTGCAAAAAATGATCAGTCTGAGTACCAACGTTGGGAAATGAATGCCCTGTCTGCAGGTAGCGGTCACCACAACAGAAAAGTGGAGCGTGAGAAACCGGGCAAGATTCCACCAGAATTGGCACAGATTCTTGAAAATGCACGTAAGGATGGTTTCAAGCAGGGGTTGCAAGAGGGCTTTCAGGCTGGCATGCAAAAAGCACAGGAAATGGCACTGGAAAATGACCAGCGCTTTATCCAGCTTGGCAACGCATTTGAATCAGCATTGCAACAGGCAGACGACAAAATTGCAGAAGACGTATTACGTCTAGCCCTTGATATTGCCAAGGCGATGTTGAAAACCACATTGGAAGTCGATCCTCGTAATATCCTGCCGATTGTGCGGGATGCGATTCGCTACCTGCCTGCAGTCACCAAGCCTGCGCGTATTCTGCTAAACCCAGCGGACGTGCAAATGGTGCGTGACCATCTGTCGGAAGAGTTGGCCGATGGTGGCTGGCAAGTGATTGAAGAACCAGACGTTGAGCGTGGTGGCTGCATGGTTGAAACCGCCAGCAACCAAATAGACGCGTCGAATGAAACCCGCTGGAAGCGCATCAGTGAAGCGCTTGGGCAGCCCAGCGGCTGGTTGATTGAGCACAATGCCGCATGAATACCGATAACCTGCATAGCCAACACTGGAAAAACTATCTGCGCGACTGCAGCGAGATTCTCAATCTCACGCAGCCAGTAGAAGTTTCCGGCAAGGTTACCCGCCTCACTGGCCTGATCATGGAAGCGGTGGGCATGAAACTCCCCGTAGGTAGTGCCTGTACCGTACCTTTGCCTGACGGCAGAAAAATTGAAGCAGAAGTTGTTGGTTTTGACGGTGATCGCTTGTTGCTGATGCCACAAAGTAGTATTGATGGCATCGTGCCTGGTACCCGGGTTTTTCCACTGGAAGCTACTGAATATATCCCCAAACCCAGTAATGCCAAGCATCCACGTCGCCGTGCGTCTGATCGCACCCGCCATCTCCCGGTAGGGATGGAACTGCTGGGCCGAGTCCTGGATGCGTCCGGCATGCCGCTGGATGATCTCGGACCATTGAAAACCCGCCATTCTGCACCACTGGTCAACCGGCAAATCAACCCATTATCGCGTGAACCCATTACCGAAGTGCTTGATGTCGGCATACGTGCCATCAATAGCATCCTGACCGTCGGGCGGGGCCAGCGCATGGGGCTGTTTGCAGGCTCTGGCGTGGGTAAAAGTGTGCTGCTGGGCATGATGGCCCGATACACCACAGCAGACGTAATTGTTGTGGGTCTGATTGGTGAACGTGGCCGTGAGGTCAAGGAATTTATTGAGCAGATTCTGGGGGAAGAAGGTCTAGCGCGCTCTGTTGTCGTCGCTGCACCAGCAGATGTCTCACCGCTGATGCGGATGCAAGGGGCCAGCTATGCCACCAGTATTGCCGAATACTTCCGTAGTCAGGGCCAACATGTGTTGCTGATCATGGATTCTCTCACCCGCTATGCCATGGCACAGCGCGAAATCGCTCTGGCGATTGGTGAGCCACCCGCCACCAAGGGCTATCCACCCTCCGTATTTGCTAAGCTGCCTGCACTGGTAGAACGCGCAGGCAATGGCAAAGCCGGTGAGGGCTCAATTACCGCTTTTTATACCGTGCTGACCGAAGGCGATGACCAGCAAGACCCCATCGCTGATGCGGCACGCGCAATTCTGGATGGTCATATTGTGCTCAACCGCACACTGGCTGAAAGCGGTCACTATCCGGCGATTGATATTGAACAGTCCATCAGTCGAGTCATGGTCAATGTGACAAGTCCCGATCACCAGAAACTTGCCTTACGGGTGAAGCAGCTGAATTCACGCTACACGCGTAATCAGGATTTGATCAATGTCGGTGCCTATGAAGCCGGGAGTGATCCTATTCTCGATGAAGCCATTATCAAGCATGAAAAAATTGCGCGCTTTCTACAACAGGATATTCGTGAGCAAAGCGATCTTTCGCAAAGTTTGCAAGCCATGAGCCTACTGCTCATGGATGAAGGTGTATAACGATGACAGCACAGCGCTCTAATGTCATGCATACGTTGGTAGATTTGGCTACGCAAGAAAGCAAGCAGGCGGCAGAGCGCTTGAGCGACGCCAACAAAACCCTGCGGGATAGCGAGCAGAACCTGACCATGCTGCTGGAATACCGCCGTGACTACACGCTGCAATTGACACGAAACCTGGAGTCCGGCGTGCACGCCGAGAACTATCAGAATTTTCAGGGATTTTTGTACAAGCTTGATCAGGCAATTTCAGGGCAGGAAAAACTGGTTGAGTCCTGCAAACAGAATGTCACTGACCAACTGAAGCAATGGCAGGCCTGTGAGCGGAAAAAGCTCTCTTACGGTGTGATTATTCAACATGCCGAAACCAAGGCCATGCACGCACAACAGAAAAAGGAACAGAAACTGATGGATGAGCATGCTACACGCCAAAGTATGAAAAACGCCGGCAAATCTTCCATCCGTTAATCGAGCATATGCGAAACCAGAAGGAAACCACCATGCAGAACAGCCCCCTCATGAATATGCCCAGCCCACCAGTGAAGACTGCACAGCAGGCTCCAGCAAAAGCGACCCAGCTCGGTGCAGAACCTGCTGACAACACCTCTTTTCAACAGGCATTGATGGGGCGAATTCAACAACAGCACAACCAGACCGCACAATCACACAAACAACCAGGTCAGGCCAAAGCTGAGACACAGCAAAAAGATGTCACAGCCAAGGCAGAAAAAACCGAGCCATCGGCAGAAAGTCGTGTGCACGAGGATAAAAGCAGCGCCAACAAGCTCACTGCAGAACTAGCAGCGGACAACCCGCCTGAAACTGCTGAGGTGGATGACAACATGGACCCCGCAGCTGAGCAACTGCTTGCTGAATCAACAAGTGTTGACCCGGCAACTATCAATGTGCTGGCGCAGATGAGCCAAGCGCAACAAATGACACAAGCACAGCAGATGAAAACATTCGCTCAGCAACGTACGGCAGCCTCCATTGGGGAAAATGCCGTCCTCTCTGAAAAAGATCTGCCAGAGCATCTTGCAGGAAAATCCGCTGACATTCAGGCTGATGACGCCTTAGACCCGCGTCATGGCAACGGTAAAGCCGTCGATAGTCTCGCCAAAGCCGCAACCGAAGCCCGTGTCAGCAATACGCCGATTCAGACGGACAAAAGCTTTGACAAGCTGATGGATCAGATACAAACAAGTAACCTTGCCAAGGAGCCCTTGTTGACCACAACACAAACAATGCAAGCGACTTCTACCAGCCAGGCCGCTAACACGGCGGCTACTGCAGCCCAGCACACCATCATGCCCTATCCAGGCAAAGAAGGCTGGAATCAGGCCATCGGGCAGCGCGTCCTGTGGATGGTTGGGAACGCCCAGCAGTCAGCCACACTGAACTTGAATCCACCTGAGCTTGGCCCGTTGCAGATTGTGATCAATGTGCACAACGACAAAGCTGACACCACTTTCCTCTCGGATCGGCAGGAGGTACGGCAGGCCTTGCAGGACGGCATGGATAACCTGCGTGAAATGATGAAAGAGGCGGGGATCAGCCTTGGTCAGACCAATATCAATGATCGCAGCCGGCAGCAGCAGGAATTTGCACAAAAGATGTCTTCCTCGAACAACGGCGAAACCACGCAAAGAACAGATGACATGCCGGTAGCAGCACAACCTCGGGTGGCCATGGGGCTGGTCGACACTTTCGCCTGATCATCCCAGATATGTCGCATGGTGGATGAGAATTTCATCCGCCATGGCACGACCATCGTTTAATCAAGGCGAGATGCTGCTGCAAGTCGAGTATTGTGGACATCACAACTGCGCATCTTGCGCTGCGTAAGGCACATCAAACCGTTTCCTGGCGCTGATACGAAGTTTGTGTCAACAGCCCCTAATACCGGATATAACCCATTTTCCCACCTCTTTTCCCAGCATCCGCAGGGCTTGCTTGTCCTGATAATAGAGCCATTCTCTAAGTAACAAGGAATCAGGAGTAGGCAATGGCAGAAGAAGCAGTCAGTACAGAAGCAGTTGAGACCCCTGCCAAAGGGTCCAAGAAAAAGCTGGTGATTATCATCATCGCAGCCGTTCTTCTGATTGGCGGCGGAGCAGCAGCCTGGATACTGACGCAGGGCAAGGATGCGTCCAAGTCCGGTGAATCCGAGTCTAGCGAAGCCAAGGGTGAGGCCCCTGGTCAGAAAAAAGCCGCAGCTGCGCCTATCTTCATGACACTGGAAACCTTTACCGTCAATCTGATACCAGATCCAGGCGAACAATATTTGCAAACTGATATTTCCCTGCAACTCACAGAGGCTTCACAAGAAGTGGTTATCAAACAATTCATGCCGCTGGTTAAAGCACAAATTCTGATGCTGCTATCCAGCAAGCGTAGCTCGGAAATTTCAGATATTGATGGCAAAAATAAGTTGAGCAAGGAGATTGCGGACACCGTCAATAGCATGTTGCCAGGCGGTGAAGCTGCACCAGCGATCTCTGGTGTCTTTTTTACATCGTTCATTATTCAATAGTCACGTTTCATCATGTCGGATAATTTTCTCTCACAAGATGAAGTTGATGCCCTGTTAAAGGGCGTCACTGGCGAAGAAGACACAGTCGAAAATGAAATCGACCCATCTTCTGTGCGCGAGTACAACCTCGCCACACAGGAGCGTATTGTCCGTGGCCGCCTGCCCACGTTGGAAATCATTAATGAGCGTTTTGCCCGTTTGTTGCGAATTGGATTGTTCAATTTTCTGCGGCGCACTTCTGAAGTGTCGGTTGGTTCAGTACGCATCAGCAAATACAGCGATTTCATTCGTAATCTGGTGGTTCCGACCAATCTCAACCTGGTTCAGATCAAGCCCTTCCGTGGCACTTCCTTGATGATTTTCGACCCCAATCTGGTATTTCTACTGGTCGATAATCTGTTTGGTGGCGATGGGCGCTTTCATACTCGCGTTGAAGGGCGAGACTTCACCCAGACCGAACAGCGCATCATCAAGCGCGTACTGGATATCGTGATGGAAACCTACATGAAATCCTGGGAGCCCGTGTACCCGATTGAAACCGAATATGTGCGCTCAGAGATGAACACCCAGTTTGCCAACATCGCAACGCCCAATGAAGTGGTGGTTTCCACCACCTTCACCATTGAGCTTGGCTCAGAAAGTGGTGACATTCATTTCTGTATGCCATATGCGATGATCGAACCCATCCGCGACATTCTCAGCTCCAGTTTGCAGGGTGAAGTGCTTGGGGTTGATAAGCGCTGGGTCAGGCTCATGACACAACAGATTCAAGCTGCCGAAGTAGAACTGGTGGCCAATCTTGCACAAACCAAAATGTCCTTGAGCCAGGTGCTCAACATGAAGATTGGTGATGTGATACCGCTCTCACTGACCGAAACCGTGGAAGCGCAGGTCGACAAAGTCCCGGTCATGGAGTGCAAATACGGATTATTTAATGGGCAATATGCATTACGTGTAGAGCGGCTTCTCAGAGCAAACTCTACTGAGTACGTCAAAGGAGAACAAGATGGCGAATGAAGACGAAACAATCGAAGCAAGCACTGTTGAGGATGATTGGGGTGCTGCTATGGCTGAACAGGCAGAAGCAACTTCTGTCTTGCAAGCCAAACCCGATAATGCTCAAGTGTTTTCGGAGTTTTCAGATAAGAACCGCCTGACCGATACCCAGAACGACATTGATTTCATTCTGGATATTCCGGTACAACTCACCGTGGAACTCGGACGTACCAAGATTCCCATTAAAAACCTGCTGCAACTAGCACAGGGTTCAGTGGTGGAGCTGGATGGCATGGCAGGCGAGCCTATGGACGTTCTGGTCAACGGCTGCCTGATTGCACAGGGTGAAGTCGTCGTGGTCAACGACAAATTTGGTATTCGACTGACCGACATCATCACACCCGCCGAGCGAATCCGTAAATTGAACAAGTAACCCAGCTGAAGTCATCAACCTCATGAAACTATATTTATTGATCATTTCAGCCCTGGGCTTATTGCCTAATCTGGGATGGGCCACGCAAACCGCTCCCATTTCACCCACTGGCAGTGCCTTGCAGATGATCTTCGGCTTGCTTGTCGTGGTGGCTGTGATGCTGGCGCTTGCCTGGCTACTCAAACGCTACGCTCCAGGGATGGGGCAAAACAGTGGAGTGGCACGTGTCATTGGCGGCGTGAATGTCGGCGGGCGCGAGCGCGTGGTCGTCATTGAAGTAGCTGATCGCTGGCTGGTGGTCGGCGTTGCGCCCGGCCATGTCAGCAGCATTGCCAATCTTGAAGCTGGTGCGTCTGATCTATCCAACCTTCAGAACAGCACCAGCCCTGCCAATGGCAATCCCTTTGCCAAGTGGCTGGCAAAATCTTTACACAAATCGCGTCGAGGCGAATAAATCATGCATAGGCAATTTCGTCCATGGCGCATTGCAGTCTGGCTACCTGCTGTCCTGCTCAGCGCCTTCACCGGATCACTAGATGCCATTGCCGCAGACAATGCCAGCATCGGCGTATTGAGTGCAACCCCTGCCGCTGGTGGTGGACAAGACTACTCGCTGAGCTTGCAAACCCTGCTACTGCTTACCTCACTTACGTTCATTCCCGCCTTGTTGTTGATGATGACGGGTTTTACCCGCATCATTATTGTATTGTCACTCTTGCGTCAGGCCATGGGCACCCAGTCCACTCCACCCAATCAGGTGTTGATTGGCATGGCGCTGTTCCTGACTTTTTTTGTCATGGGCCCGGTATTTGACAAGATTTACACTGAAGCCTATCAGCCTTTGGCAGAAAACCGCATCACCATGCAAGAAGCCATGGAAAAAGGTGCAGAGCCGCTCAAGGCATTCATGCTCAAGCAAACGCGTGAATCTGATCTTGCCCTGTTCATCCGTATGTCGCAAAGCGAACAACCGGAAACTGCCGAGGATGTGCCTTTGCGCGTGCTGATTCCCGCCTTTATGACCAGTGAGCTCAAAACGGCTTTCCAGATTGGATTTGCCATCTTCATCCCCTTCCTCATCATTGATATGGTGGTAGCCAGCGTGTTAATGGCTATGGGCATGATGATGGTGTCACCGGTGATTGTTGCCCTGCCTTTCAAATTGATGTTGTTTGTCCTAGTGGATGGCTGGCAACTGATCCTCGGATCACTCTCGCAAAGTTTCTATTAGCGTTAAAGACATGCAACAGCAAATCAAAAGGAATGACTCATGAGTCCGGAAAGTGTTATGGATATTGGCCGGCAGGCCATTTACATCACCATGCTGATTGCAGCACCCATGCTATTGACCGCACTCATCATCGGTCTGGTCGTCAGTATTTTTCAGGCGGCAACGCAAATTAATGAAGCAACCCTGTCCTTCATTCCCAAGTTGTTTGGCATCCTTGCAGCTTTGGGGGTTGCAGGTCCATGGATGCTAACGATGATGGTAGACTACATGCGGCAGGTACTCACTAACATCCCCATGCTGGCAGGTTAAATTACCCGTTCAGGTTTCACCATGGTGACGATCAGCTCTGAAATTTTGCAAGCATGGGTCAGCGGGCTGTTATGGCCACTGACTCGCATTCTGGGGATGATCGCCATCACCCCAGTATTCAATCATCGTGCCATGCCAGCGCGCTATAAAGTGGGTTTGGGCGTGTTCATTACGCTCGCGATCATGCCAAGCCTGCCTCCCATGCCACAGGTGGACATGCTGTCCGTCCATGGCGCAGGCATCCTTGCACAGCAACTGCTCATTGGCGTCACCATCGGCTTCATGATCCGCATCGTGTTTGCTGCTGTGGATCTTGCCGGCCAGCTCAGCGCCATGTCCATGGGCCTGGGTTTTGCGACCTTTTATGATCCGCAGTCGCACGGCCAGACCACTTCAGTCAGTCAGTTGTTCATGATTGTCGCCATGTTGTTTTTCCTCAGCATTAACGGTCATCTGATCATGATCATGTCAGTCGCTGAAAGCTTTATTACCATGCCGATCCAGGCTGAATTGTCCAATGGCATCAACTTTCAGCAGATACTGAACTTTGGTGGCAATATTTTCAGCACCGGCTTACATATCGCACTACCCGTCATTGCTGCTTTATTGATTACCAATCTTTCACTTGGCATCCTGAGCCGCACAGCCCCACAGCTCAATCTGTTCGGGATTGGCTTTCCAATCACCATCAGTATTGGGTTGATTATCATCGCGCTATCATTCCCCAGACTGGCGGTGCCCCTCGAACGATTGATGAGTGAAGGGTTTAGCAATATCACGCTGCTGATGACTAAGGGCGATCGCCGTTAACCATCATCTCAATAACAGGCTAGGCCAACGCCTCAACACACCAGTTCAGAGGTAACTGTATGCCAACTTTAAAATGAATGGCGTCAGCCTGACCAGCACGCAACTCCAATACATGTTAGGCCTCTTTGCAGCTGACTGTATGGCAAGGATGCAGCTTGGGGTAAATAGCAAGGATACGAAAATCCACGTCCAGAAAGATCACGTCGATCGGGTATTGCATCCCATAGGTATGGATCGCTGAACAAGGCGTAATCAACAAGCCCTGATTGGGTGTTAATGGCGCTTTAAACAATAAGCCGCACAAGCGTTGAAAAAAACTACGTGCAATCTCGATCTCAATCGTGCGGTATCGCAATGGTAGTATTTGCTTATCCAACATCTCATCCCACTCATTCTTCACACATCAAAATCAATCACTCAAACCATTAACAAACCAATACCATCATGAAAGATTCATATGGGAATCACATGTGGATAATGTGCTCAGCAGGACTCTTCTAGCATTAAGAATATTTCAGGAAACTGGATGAATGGGCATGAGGCATATCACAAGTTGCTTTGACCATTTTGCAAGCTCTTCAATCCGGGCCAGTCATGATCATGTCTGGCCAACCTCATCGATTCATCCTGCATGTTGAAGGGCTTTGGTGCACGATATGGCGGGATGCACTAGTCATGTTCATCACTCACATTGCGATTGCGGTAGGATGATCCAGACTCGTCTGACCAAAGTATTGATAGGCGGCGATTGCAGCGAGCGCGATCAGCGCAATGATCACAATATATTCGGCCAACCCCTGACCACGCTGCATCCATGTTTTTTTCATGTATTATCTCCTAGAATGACAACTGGTTTATGATGGGCTGTTAGGGAAAAAGCGCCTCTGACCAATGTTCGCTAGCACGATTTCAACCACGACGAAGAATAGAAGCTCGCAAACACTAGCCAGAGGCATGCTCGACCCAAAGCAATAAACGTATACATTCATTCAAACATATACAAGCGTATTTTAATGTATTTTTATACGTTTGTATAGATACAGGTTTATACCTATGGAAAAACGCTCGCGCAGAAGACTTGTTGAAGAAAAAAGAATTGAGGAAGTCACGCACTTGGCCGAACAGGTCATGCAAAAAAAAGGCATTCATGCCCTGACTTTGCAAGAGTTGATCGATGACTGCAGCATTTCCCGGGGGACGTTTTACAAACAGTTTCCATCCAAGGAAACCTTGATCACCTATCTTGGTATCAAGGCCTTGAATTTCTGGGCAGGCTTGTTGGATAAGGCCGAACATTATGATGGCTTATCGCGTGAACGCTTGATGGTGTTGCACGCATCCCATGTGCTTTGCCACCATCTAAATTTCAATAGTTATCAGTGCATCTTCATTGCCAATTCAGAAGCCAATCGCATTGCGGTTTCCCCAGAATTAAATATGATTTTGGATGACCGCATGCACAAGCTCATCGACTACATCCAAATGTGTGTTGAACTGGCTGTTCAAGAGAAAAATCTGGAACTACCAGACACTTTGAATGCACAGGAGATGGCGTTTTTCATCTGGTCTGGTCGCTATGGTGCAGCACTAGCCTCCAGCAATTATGGCTTTTTTCCGTCCGTAAGCGGGGATCTGACACAAAAGTACAAGGAATACACCCATTACCTGTTGGACAAGATGGGCTGGGCACCACTCACTACGCAAATCAATTATGAGCGCGTGCTCAATCAGATATTTAAAACTTTCTACAAATCCGAGTGCATGCTGGCACGCAAGATTTACAAAAAGCCACACCCATTCTCAATTACAGAAGAGGTATTGGTCCCTTAACACCCAACCCCTCTGCATCTGAATCATTCAAGATCCAACATCATTCAGGGCGTGCATGCCACGCCCTGAATGATGTCAGATTGAAAACAGTAGCCCAAACCTAATATGTGCTATAGCAAAAAGCGGCTCGTCGGTGTTGCTTGTGCGACCCAATATACAGTTATTCCGAAGTATTAATCAGCCTGCACTCTATTTTTCCCGAACATGACATTGGTTATGATGGCATCGTGGTAATAAAAATTAACTGATGTAAAAGAATGTAAGGAGAAGTGGATAATGAAAAGCGTAATCACAACCATTGGTGCAGTTGCTCTTGTATTCTCTGTCAACAGCGTTGTCGCTGCCGAGCCAGGTGATATTCAACTGAACGAAGTAGTCACACAGGCTTCCAAGGAAACTGCGGTTAAGCCACACTTCAAACACCACCATGATATGAATGCAATTGAAATTGTGGCCAAGCCATATGACCCTAGCGAAGACAAGGCTTACATTGCACTGACCAATCCCAAGCATCACAATGAAGTGAAGCGTTATGTGGGCGAGAAAGCACAACCATCCAAGGCCGTTGTAGCCCGCCTGTCTCGTCACTAATCTCAAGTACGAGTACGCCAAAAACGCCCAGTAATGGGCGTTTTTTATTGCCCGCTCATATCATTCATGCCCATGATGATCCTCACTTTCTGCGTGCCGCAGATCATGTTGCAATGATTTGTTCATCATGTGGCACGCATATTCTCTGCTGCATGTCAGCCCTCAAACTTGATCAAACGGTGCTGTGTCGCATGATATGCCGTTGAAGATATATTCGAACATGCCGATATAATCTTAGAGTTTCTATTACCTGTTGTGAATTTTGGTGTAGCGGCTCACAATCAAATTGCTGCCTATCGAGAATATATAATGAATTGCAGTATAACTGCCTATGCAGCTCTTAATCGTTGTCCGTCCCTGACGCAACTACTGCTTGTTATTGTCCTGAATACCTATTCGCTCACTGGTATTGCTGGTGAATACGTGCGTCCTGCTGCCCCAGCTCAAGATGAAATCCTGGCAAAACAATTTCCTGAAGAAGAAAAAACCTGGTTAGCGCAGCACCCCGTGATACGCGTCGCCGTCAAGGATGGCTGGATGCCGATTGAGTTCAAGCTGGAGAGTGAAAAGCATCAGGGGATTTCTGTGGACTATCTTTCCGCAATCGCAAGTATGCTGAATGTCAGTTTTGAAGTAGTAGATTATGCGGAAGGAATGTCCAATTCGCAGGTTGATATGATTACCGGTGTAGGGGCAATACGCTCACTAGAAGGTACAGATTTTGCACCCACCTCCCAGCCATTCCTGAGCTTTCCTTACGCGATTTATGTCAACCGCAACTCCGAAAGGACGCAGCTCGTCAATCAACTGGAGGACTTGCGTAAACTTCGGGTTGCGATCTTTAAAGGTGCCAGAATCCATGGGCAAATAGAAGCTGCACACCCTGACATTGCATTAATCAATGTTGAAATTGCAGATGATGCCTTTGATCTTCTTGAAGAAGGTCTGGTTGATGCTTATGTTGGCAATGAAATGGTGCTTGACTACCATATCAATGTCTATCGACTTGGATTCGTCAGAAAGGCGGGCTTAACGCCATTCTCAGCTTCAGTCACGATGGCAGTCAGAAAGGATTTGCCGTTACTTCAATCCATCATGGATCGTTCTATATTGCTGGTCCAGCCTAACAATGAAGCCATACTGAACAAGTGGCGCGTCAAAGAGGAAATCACCAGCATCAAGGTACTGAAAATCATCGGAACGATTGCGCTGGCGATTTTCCTGCTGGTATTGGCCCGTCTGTATAGCTTGAAACAATCGCTAAAAAAGCAGGCACGCGAGTCCCAGCAGCAAATCTGGCATCAGGCCAATTATGACTTTTTAACCGCGCTGCCCAATCGCCATCTGGTAGAGGACCGACTCAAACACGCCATCATGCGTGCGAGTCGATCCAGCATGATGTTAGGGCTACTATTCATTGACCTAGATAACTTCAAGCAGATTAATGATGAATTTGGCCATGCACATGGTGACACTCTATTGATTGAAGCTGCAGAGCGCATCAACCAGTGCACAAGGGCAGAAGACACAGCTGCAAGATTTGGTGGGGATGAGTTTGTCGTCCTGATTGCGGACATTACAGACTCACAGGATATTGAAACGGTATGTCATAAAATTCTATATGCATTGAACGAGCCGTTTTATGTGAATGGTCATGCGCATTACATTTCTGCAAGCATTGGTATTGCTGTTTATCCCGATGATAGCCATGACACGCAGGCACTCATCTCGTTTGCAGATCAGGCCATGTATGAAGCAAAGAAACTCGGCAAGAATCGCTATCAGTTTTTCACCTCATCCATTCAGGCAGCTTCGCTCAATCGCTCAAGGATCTCGAACAACCTCAAGGAAGCACTGCTTGAAAACCAGTTCGAGCTTTATTTTCAACCCATTTCAGCGCTGGCAAACGGTCAGATCAGCAAAGCAGAGGTACTTATCCGCTGGACACATCCGACCGAAGGGATTATCAGTCCTGTTGATTTCATACCTATGGCCGAAACCAGTGGTTTGATTCAGGAAATCGGACAATGGGTATTTATGCAGGCTGTGGAGCATCTCAAGATTATTCATCAACATGTAGATGCCAATTTCCAACTCAGCATTAATGTGTCTCCTTATGAGTTTCAGAACCCGGAGAGATTACTGGGCTGGCTGTCACACCTTGAATCAGAAAAGATTCCCGGACACTGTATTGGCCTTGAAATCACCGAGGGCCTACTATTGGAAGCCTCTGAAAGTGTGATTGATGTACTAGCGACTTTTCATCGTTATGGCATTGAAATCTCGATAGATGATTTTGGGACTGGCTACTCTGCGCTTTCCTATCTTAAAAAGTTTGATGTCGATTACATCAAACTTGATCGCTCCTTTGTGCAGCATATTCCTGACAGCCAGCATGATTCGGTGCTCTGTGAAGCCATCATCGATATGGCCCACAAGTTAGGCATTAAGGTGATTGCAGAGGGTATTGAGCATGCTTCACAAGAAGCCGCACTAAAACGTTTCAATTGCGATTTTGGTCAGGGCTATCTCTTCGCCCGGCCACGTCCGATGAAAGATTTACTCACAGCATTACAACGGCAATCTCATGTTGCCGACGCACCTGCCAGCGAGTAACACCTGCAAGACATCCCTCTTATCAAGGACGCTAGTCCACCCGGACTATTGGGCTGAAGCAGCACATCAGGTCTAATGATTCTCAATATTCCAGACATGCATCCATTTTGAAGGGAACGCCTATGAAGAAAAAACAAACCATCGCGATCATGACCTTGATGGTTGCCTGCACATCAGCCTCACCCCTGTTACTGGCTGCTGAACTGAGTGCACCAAGCCAGGATATATCAGGCAGGTCAGTCTCTGTGATCAGCAATGATATTTTGCTGCCATTGGAAGCGCTGAATGAAGTCAAATCACATTTTGCGCAGAAACACGCTGGTGAAAGCAAGCTTGCCATGGCAGACGCCCAGCCATTTGAAACGGGTGCTGTGATTGCCAGCCATGTATTAAGGTCTTCTTCAGCCAACCAGCTGAATACGACGGCTTCTAGGCAATCATCCAACGCTGATCATTCTGTGATCATGGTGCTGGCGAGCATCGGCTTGATGTTGCTCATGGCATTAAGACGCCATCGCATCTAAATTTGTTGCCTATTCAACTTATACAACCCATTAAAAAGCCCGCTTATGCGGGCTTTTTAATGGGTAACATTCAAACGTTTCTTGTCCAAGTATTTCTAACAAATTTATATCGCGGTTCAGGATAAAACCTTTGCCGCAATACGCGGATTGCAGGAATGGCGAGCAATGCTCCGACCAGATCTGCCAGCCAATCCATCAGACTGGCTTCACGACCTACAGTGTATATCTGCCGTATTTCATCGACACCCCCTACCATAGCCACCATGATGACAATCCAAAACAGGCGTGTTTCTGGAAATGCCAAGCCAGCCATCACTGCGAGACAGCCAAATGCGCAGATATGAATCACCTTATCCCAAGGGTGTGGAAAAAGCTGGCCTGCGCCCGGCATATTACCGCCTATAAACAGTGCCGCAAGGAACACGGTCACGCTTGCAATGGCAAGATAACGGAAAAAGTTAGGGTATTCATATAGATAGGTTTTAATACGCTCCATCTTGTCCTTTCAGCATCAAAAATGCGGTTTTAAGAATAATGTATAAATCGAGTTTGGGACTCCAATGGCGCAGGTAATCGATGTCATAGTCGATCCGCGCCTTCATCTTGCCCAGTGTTTCTGTTTCTCCACGCAGTCCATTCACCTGTGCCCAGCCAGTAATGCCAGGTTTGACTTTGTGACGGACCATGTAGCCTCTAATCAGTTTTCGATACATCTCATTGTGTGCAACCGCGTGCGGACGAGGCCCGACAATACTCATACGCCCCTGTAACACGTTGATAAACTGCGGCAATTCATCCAGTGAGGTCTTGCGAATAAAGGCTCCAAACGGGGTAATCCGCTGATCCTGCTTTTTGGCTTGGGTAACCCGTGTTCCGTCTTCGCAAACGGTCATTGAGCGAAATTTATAGACCAGAATTTCTTCACCATAGAGACCGTATCTGCGCTGCTTGAAAATTACAGGGCCGGGTGAACTGAGCTTCACACCTAATGCGACCGCTATCATCAAGGGCGAAATCATGAGCAGAATCAAGGCAGACAACACAATATCCATCAAGCGCTTGATCAGGCCATTGAATCCACGAAATGGTGTTTCACATAGCGCCACAACAGGAATACCATCAACATGGCTCACGTGACCCTGGATCAGATCAATCTGGAAGATATCCGGGACAAAGTACACGGAGGCTGTAGTGTCCTTCAGGTCATCCAATAACTGGGAAATTCTTTCCTGACTCACCACAGGCAATGAAAGGTAAATGGCATTGATATGGTGCCATTTCACGAATCGGGCAACATCATTGATATTGCCTAACACTGGCGCCTCCCCATCTGTAGAGGGCAAACGCTCCGATTGCCTGTCATCAAAAAATCCAAGCAACTCAGCTGCAATGTAATGGTTGGATGTGAGCCGGTTTGCAAGCGCCAGCGCCTGCTCGTTGATTCCGACAATGACGGTCCGTTTAGCCGGGCCCTGCAGCTTTATCAAATAAGGGGCTGCCACTCTGAGTGCGAAGATGGTGCTCACCTGAAAGACCGGGGTCAGCACACACCAAAGCATGATCGCCGACAATGAGAACAGGTAGAGATAATCTGTTGCGTAGCCAAATAGCAGTAACAGACTCCCAATGATGATCCAGTTCAGCAGGATGTCGCTGATGGCGGCACGCGGTGTCAAATGCAGCCTGGCCTTGCCGGGATAACTGACAGCAAATAGCATGAGCGCCAACATCAGGTAGGCAGGCGTCAAGCCTTGATCTACCCAATGGGCAATCCCCCACAGAGTGCCAATGAGCACCAAGGGATCGAGCAGAGATTCAGCAGTAGAAAGCAGGCTGTCGCGTGCTAGGGATACACCAAAATCTCTGGCTCTAGCCGTTTGAATATCGGCTTGAATGGCGATGTTATCAGTGGGTTGCATGAATTTCAGGACGTTGACTCAGTTTTGCAACAGCTTGCGCACGGCTGATCACATCCAGTTTTCGGAAAATACGTTGTAGGTGATTTTTGACAGTGAACACACTGATATTCAGGATCATGCCAATTTCAAAATTGGTTTTTCCGTTCATGACCCACTGCATGATTTCCATTTCACGATCAGACAATGGTGATGTGACGCTGGAAACTGAAGTGCGGTTAGCAACTGCTTCATGTGCCTGTTGCTGATCAAGCTGGCGCAGCGAGTGGTCTATATACGGTAAAAAGGCTTCCAGCATGGTTCTTGAGAAGTTAGGCTGGATATTGCTTGCACTCAGCAAGACGTAAAGACAATCGTGCTTGCCGCGTTGATCCTTGATGGCATGCACCAGCGCAGATTTGAGGTTGGCAAACGGCGTTTTCACGTTGAGTCCGGCAGCCACCTTGGGCATCACCCCGTCGTCCATCCTGATCACGAATGGAGACTCCAAGTGATCTTTCCAGTACTCAAACATTCTTGCCAGAAATGGGCGAATTTCTTCATGACTGGCTTCACTATTGTCTTTTGTGCGCATATCAGGGGATGCAGAGACAATTTCAAAGTGGAAGTCACCAGCGCTAAAATCCCCCCAAGCAGTCAGCATGATGTCGTGGGGAATAAACTGCTGTACCTCACCCTGTGACCACAGCAGAAATTCGCAACGGGATCGAATTTTGAGTGATTGATGCAGCAAGCCAACAAACTGCTGCATTTGTGTTTCATTCAATTCAGTATTCAGTGCCATGAAAGTTCTCGCTTTTGAAAATAATGATCGGAATTCAAGAAGTTATATCTGCCTATCCGATGCTTCGCAGCTGAGGGCGTGGCATCGTGGATGCGAAGGTGTATTCCGGAATGTCAGATTGAGCGACACCAGTGCCTACTTGGAATGACACCCTGCCTGCTTTTGCGTACTCGCCGTTCGGCTACTGCCTTTTGTTTTCAGCTTGGTAGTCAGAAAAGACGCAAAAACAACCATCACCTCCCCATAGGCAAATCGCGTGCCACATTTCATAACACATTGAATTTCATAAATAATTGATTGAATTTAAAGCACATTTACCTCCGCCATGCGTCTGCATTTGGCGACATGCATTTTTTCAATTTTTACAACCTATTGTTTTTTAATTAATTTTTCTGTCTCAATCCGTAGACAGGAAAAAATCCCAACCTCAGACACCTATCCTCAGAGTGCCTTTTTGACGGGCTTTAAGCTTTTGTAACAGCGAGTGAAGTGAACGGTAGTACCAGAGGGAATTAGTCCACTCGGTCTATTGAGAGGTATCCATGCAGGCGACTAGGATGCATTCCATCGTTGGCGAATTCTGAATCAGTCGTCATCGATCATTCGCGGGTGACCTACACGGTTGACCAAATCGACAACACGACATGTTGAGAGTCTCTGGAACCATGTATTGCGACATTGAAAACCTTGGCACTGCAGATCGCTATCTGGATGAAATCCATGAGTTAGCGAGCGATATCCCCTTGTTTGACGACTTGACACAGCAAGAAGTTGAGTTGTTATGTCGTCATCTTGATTGCTACGGTGCGCCCCGAAATTACCCGCTACTGAAGGATGCTAGTGAGCGGAATTTTTTGTTGCTCATCCTCACAGGTTGGGTAGAAGTGCGTCACACATGTCCTGAGAAAAACTTTGGGCATCGCACAGAAATCATGACGGGCGGCACCATTGGAGAGCTCTCGCTGATTGATGGCCTGCCCGATGTGCCCGACTGCATTACATCTGTCCCCACAGACTTTGCAGTGTTGACCCAGGAAGGCCTGAACCGCTTGCTTGAAAACGCACCACGCGTTGGCAACAAAGTGTTGCTGGCACTGTTGAAACAAATGTCACGACGCATGCGGGGTGCCCATCATGTGGCCGGGACTTCCAGACTGTATTAATGAACACGAAAGACTTTTGAATTGAGGTATGAAGCAATGAAAACCCTGATGAAATTTTTAGTGACAGCCTGGCTACTGACAGTAGCCAGCCTGACTTCCGCTGCAAATCAGGATGATTATCGACTGGCGACCAGCGATTTGATCAAGATTACCGTATTTCAGAACCCCGATCTCACCATTGAAACACGTGTTTCTGAAAGCGGCACGATCTCTTACCCTCTGATTGGTCAGGTCAATATTGGCGGGCTTTCTACCAGCGAAGCAGAAAAGCTGATAGCAGATCAATTGAGAAATGGAAATTTCGTCAAGAAACCACAAGTCAATATTGCATTGGTTGAAATCCGGGGGAGCCAGGTCGCAGTGCTTGGCATGGTCAACAAGCCCGGACGTTTTGCACTGGAAGGTGCCACCACCAAACTCTCTGATCTGATTGCCATGGCGGGCGGCGTAGCCCCAGGTGGAGGCACTGGCAGTGCAGTCATTACGGGCAATCGTGAAGGAAAACCATTCAGAACCGAGGCGGACATCGCCTCACTGTATTTGCAGGACAGCGCGCAGCAAGATTTGGTCATCCATCGGGGTGATGTGATCTATGTCGCCTCTGGCAGCATGGTGTCAGTGCTAGGTGAAGTCAACAAGGCTGGCCGCTTCCCACTGGAAAATCTCAATATGCGGCTTTCTCAGGTCCTGGCATTGGCCGGTGGCGTCACCGCAGCTGCGTCCGATGCCGCCATTGTCACTGGCATCCGCAATGGCGCTGCCTACTACCGCGAAGTTGACGTGCCTTCCATCTTTCTAACTGCCAATAGTGAGAATGACATCCTGATTCTCCCAGGTGACGAAATTTACATCCACAAAGCCCCTGTGTTTTACATCTACGGCGAAGCACAAAAGCCAGGCTCGTATCGGGTAGAACGGAATATGACCGTCATTCAGGCACTGGCGCAGGGCGGTGGCCCGACTGCACGTGGTACACAGCGCAACATCAAAGTGCTACGCAAGAAAACGGATGGTGCAGTTGCTGAACTCAGCCCCAAGTTGACAGACCCGATTCAACCGGATGATGTGATTTATGTGCGCGAAAGCTTGTTTTAAACCATGTTGAATAGCCGGGAGCCCGTATGAATATCCGCCAGTTCTTTCTGATTCTGCGTGCCCGCCTGGGCATCATTCTCACCGTGTTTTGCGTAACGGTGCTCAGCGCATTTGTAGCGACCATGTTGATGCCCAAGGTGTACAAGGCGACGTCACAGGTGGTACTCAATTATCAGGGGCGCGATGCGGTGACAGGCTCACTTTCGGCCTCTCAACTTTCGCCTGGCTACATGATGACGCAAATTGACATCATTAAAAGTCATCGTCTGGCACTGAATGTTGTTGATCTGCTGAAGCTGGAAACTGATCCCATGATGAAAGATGCGTTCATGAAGCGCACCCACGGCAAGGGCGAGATCAAGCATTGGATTGCCAACCAGTTGCGTAGCAAATTGGAAGTGGCGCCAGCCAGAGAAAGCAGCGTATTGCAATTATCCTTCAGCAGTGAACATCCAGAGTTCTCTGCCCGTGTCGCCAATGGTTACGCCAGCGCCTATCAGGAACTGGGCGTTAAGCTCAAGGTAGAACCCATGCAGCGCGCAGCTGCCTATTTCAGCGAGCAGACCAAGGCCCTCAGAGCCAATCTGGAAGAAGCTGAAACCCGTCTTGCAAAGTACCAGCAGGATAACGGCATCACCAGCCTTGACCGTCAACTCGATGTGGAAAGCGCGAAACTAAACGAGTTATCACAACAATTAGTCATGGCACAGTCCATGGCGATTGAAGCGCAATCCCGTCAACAGAATGCACTCAGAAATCCGGGCACTTCACCCGATGTTGCCCTGAACCCCGTGATTCAGAATCTGCGTGTTGAAGTAGCTCGCGCAGAAGCCAAGCTGGCCGAGGTGTCCGAACGTCTCGCACGTAATCATCCCCAGTATGAGACTGCAGAAGCAGAGCTGAGCCAACTCAAGGCGCAACTTCAGGCTGAAATCGGCCGCACCTCCAGCAGCATTATCGGCAGTGCAAGCATCCACAGACAACGCGAGCAGGATTTGCGTGCCCAACTGGCATTGCAGAAGGAAGAAGTGTTGAAGCTGAACCGCACCCGAGATCAACTGGCTGTCCTGCAAAAAGATGTCGAAATTGCACAAAAAGCCATGGACGCGGCGACTCAACGTTTCAGCCAGACCAGCATGGAGGCACAGGCCAACCAGAGCGATGCGGCCATTCTGACGCTGGCTGAGCCTCCGGGCAACCCAAACAGTCCAAAGGTCTTGCTCAACATGCTGCTTTCCGTATTTGTCGGCGGTTTTCTTGGGATTGGATTGGCCTTCATGGCCGAGTTGGCTGATCGCAGGGTGCGTAGCAGCGATGACATCGCCAGTCTGCTGAAAGTACCCGTGGTGTCGCTCAACAACAAGCGTCCCAAGGTCACTACAAATATTGGGCTGTTACCCGCCTGAAGCACGCAATTTTGATCAACACTGAATCACAGGAAATCGAGGCCGTCATGCAAATCTCACAAATTCACGCCACACCTCTGCGACAGCCAGAAACTCGCAAGATTGCCAGCATCGGTGAACTGCTGGTCAAAATGGGCAAACTGGATGATGCACAATTGGGCCGCGTGCTGGACTGGCAGAAAAAAGCCGGTCTGCGTTTCGGCGAAGTCGCGAATAAACTGGGTTTGGTATCTGCCACTGATGTTAAACAGGCCCTCGCCATGCAGTTTCGTTATTCTTACCTGAGCAACACAGAAAGCAAAGGCAAGTTAAGCGAAAACCTGGTCGCCGCATTTGAACCTTTCTCGGCTCGGGCTGAAGCCCTGCGGGCACTTCGCAGCCAACTGATGCTGCAGTGGTTTGATCGTGGCCAGAAATTACTGGCTGTGATCGGTGCGCACGCAGGAGAAGGCTGTAGCGAACTGGCTGCCAATCTGGCCGTGGTGTTTTCACAACTGGGTGAGCGCACACTATTGGTTGATGCCAATCTGCGTGACCCGCAGCAACATCGCACCTTTAATATCCAGCAGCCCTATGGTTTGTCCGACATGCTGATTGGCCGCGTCGATCAACATGCCATCGCACGCATTACCGATCTTGAAGGCCTGCATGTTTTACCAGCCGGCACGCTTCCGCCTAACCCACAGGAGCTGCTCAGCCGTAAAAACTTTGGCGCCTTGATACATCAGTTGGGCGAGCAGTATGACGTGGTAATTGTAGACACTGCGCCTGCCGCGATGAATTCTGATGCGCATGCAGTCGCAACTCGCTGTGGCGGTGCCCTCATGGTGTCACGCCTGAATAAAACCAAACTGGCAGAGATCGCAAACATCCGCGACCAGCTGGTGTTTGGCAATGTCGAGATCGTTGCAGCGATTGTGAACGAATAACGGCCCTGATCATGGCGCTCCCCGCCCTTTTAAAATCTTCTGGCAGCACCATGGTGACGACCATCGTGATCACCATGGTCGGGTTTTTGACTTCGGTCATCACCGCCCGCATTCTGGGGCCGGAAGGTCGAGGCCTGTTATCTGGCGCACTGATGCTGGCAACACTGGCAGCCAACCTCTCACTGTTTGGTCTCGCCAATGCATTCATTTATTTCAAGGGCGCGGGCCGCCCATTCCGTTACTTGCTGTTTATCGCGCTATCCCTCGTATTTGTTGTGGCATGTTCACAGCTGACTGGTTGGTTAGGACTGCAGATCAGCCAGGAACAGCGTCTGAATGATGCCGTGTGGTTGATCCTTGGCATGTCAGGCATTCTGGCGGCCCAGGGCTATTTTTATGGCCTCAGCCAAGTTGATCCCAGCCTGCGCTTTTTTAACCTGACACGCATTCTGCTGGTCGTTGGCAATCTGGCCGCATTGTTAATACTGATGCTGATTTTCCCAACGGTAGACTTCCGCCTGATACTGATCAGCCAAATGGTGGTCACCGGTCTCCTGATATTGATTGGGGTGGCTTGGGTGGCACGAAACCGGGTTTGGCAAGGTGCAGACAGCAGCAAACCAGCCGCAGATTGGAAGAGTGTGCTCACCTATGGCGCTGCGCACCATGGCACAGTCGCTCTTGGCCTGATACTGATCAATTTTGACAAGATTGCGCTGCTCAATATTGGTACCATCATTGAATATGGTTTCTATGCGCTGGCTTTTACCACTTCACGTTTGATTGGCGCAGTACAAGAAGCCGTCTCAACAGCACTTTACTCACGCTTTGCCGGCAAGGACATTGCCACCTTGTCGCATCAGGTGCGTGTGTCATTCCGCCTGACCTTTATCCCCATGCTGACGCTTGCAGCCATGATCGCTGCAGCATCACCGTGGTTGATTGCCTGGGTATATGGGGTAGATTTCGCGCCAACGGTGCTGCCCTTTGCCATTCTTCTGTTTGAGTGCGTGATTGCTGGCGCCAGCTGGACACTGGCACAACGCTTCAACGCAGCTGGCAGACCCGGTCTGGTATTTATCCGCCAATGTATCTCAGTCATTCCAGTATTTGCTGCACTGCCATTTCTACCCGCAGAGCACATTCATATCTGGCTCAGTCTTTTGATGTTAACCGGGGCTGTCTTGCGCCTTGCGGTCACACTGGGTCTTTACCCGTTTGTATTAAAAGAGCCTATGCCCGAAATACTGCCCACGCGGGAAGATTTCAGAAAAGTAAGGTCCCTGTTCCATCAACAAAAAAGTGATTTTGCCCTGAATGGGGCCGTCATTTCGGGGGAAAAATGATCAAGGTCCAATCTACACCGCATGCTGAAGTCATGCAGTCACTTGCAGATCGTCATCAGTTACTGTTGCAACTGATCAACGACAAACCCTTTCATTACCTTGATATTCCAGTGCATGGCAATATCGGTGACCTACTCATCATGCACGGCACGCAGGCATTTTTCAGACGCCATCGCCTGAAACCCAAACTGTCTGCACCAGCTTTTGCCTTTAATGCCAGCTGGATTGCACCTGATGACGTGATTTTGTTTCATGGCGGTGGTAATTTTGGCGATCTTTATAGCGAATATGGGATGCAACCCATGCGCGAGAAGATCGTGAGTGAGTACCCAGATCACCGCATCATTATCCTGCCGCAAACCATCCATTTTTCCAGCCCAGAAGCGTTGGAAACATCATCCGCGCTGTTCCGCCAGCACGGTGATGTGCATCTGTGCGTGCGTGACGTGGCCTCCTATGAGTTGGCCAAGGCCTTTACCGACCATGTGTATCTGATGCCGGACATGGCTCATCAGCTATACCCCATCAATCACGAAATCATGGCTGACATGAATAGCAGGCTGCTCATCAGCCGCGTTGATGGTGAAAAAAAACAGGCGCTAGACCCAGCCAGCTTTGGGGCCGCAGCGATGACAGACTGGCCGGAGTTGGTCGGTCATCGTGAAAACACCATTGATTTTTATCGCCGCATGATGCGCTACCTCTACCGCGCCGGAGCAGGCTTCATGGGCAATCAGATTTTGTCAGACCATTGGTCGCGTTACGCCAGAAAACTGACGCAACAGGCTGTGGATCTCTTTGCACGCCATGAGTTGATCGTAACTGATCGTTTGCACGGTCACATTCTGGCTTGCCTGATGGATAAACCCAGCATCGTGCTGGATAACAGCTACGGCAAAAACGCCGGATATGTCGATACCTGGACCCGCGAAAGTGATCTGGTATCACTCAAGGCCGTGTAATCACAACATATCCAAAACCCGGCCTCAGGCCAGAAACAGGAGGAACATATGGCAACATTCGACATACTACTACCGGTCAAGAACGGAATTGCCTATCTTGCAGAGTCCATTGACAGCATTCGTCGTCAGACATTTCAGGACTGGCATCTTTATGTGCTGGATCATGGCTCCAACGATGGCAGCCGTGAACTCGCCGAACATTATGCTGAGCACGACAAGCGTATCAGCGTGCACTGCCTACCCTATGCCCATGGGCTCTCCGGGTTGCTGAATCTGGGCCTGGACTTGTGTGACAGCCAATATGTTGTGCGCCAGGATGCAGACGACATATCGCTGCCCAACCGCCTGCAGGTACTGGCCAATGCGTTTGAATTTGATCAGGAACTCACGCTGGTGGGTTCATTGGGTGATGTTGTCGATGCGCAAGGCAACAAGATTGGCATGCTCGACATGCCTACTGGTCAGCACGGTGTGATGGCCAGCACACTGTTCCGCACGCCAGTTGCGCATCCTACGGTGGCAATGCGTCTGGACAGCATCCGTGACCTGGGCGCGCGTTACGGTGAGGACTTTATCGGTGCAGTACCAGAGTCGCGTCGCATGCATGTGCCAGGCTTGGCTGAAGACTATTTTCTGTTTGGTCAGCTCGCACTGGTGAGTCGTTGCATGAACATCAATCAGAGCTTGATCAAATACCGCTGGCATGGTGCCAATGTGGGTGCCACCAAGTACGTCGCACAAACCGAACTCGCGCTCAATATCTCACGCTATCTGGCTGAATCGCTCTCGATCATGCTGGGCATGAATCGCGTTGATCCAACGCCATTCACCAACCATGGCATGAACCTGATCAACTTTGGCGACAGAACCGATTTTACTGACGCCTATCAACAGTTGCGTGCATTCATGACCAAAGCCATGCCGCAATCTGCAGAGCTTTCTCACGAGTTGTCTTTCCGCAAGGTGATTTCCAATCGCTCACGTTTACCCATGGCGAGCCGCTATCTTGCCCATGCGCAACAATTTGGCGTCAGCCATCTTGAGTGGCGTACGGTGCGCTCCTGGCTCATCAACGGCTTGAAAAAGCAGCCCATCCTGACGCTAACTCCAGCAGGATTACAGGCTTAACCCATCATGTTCGACACCTTGAACCTTAAATCCATCTTTGCCGGTCTGGGCTTGATCAGCCTCAGCCTGATCGCAGGTCTGGCATCTGTGGGTTATGTCTCGCTGGTGGATGGAAACCTGATGCTGGTTTCAGCGTTTCCCTTCATTCTGGCCATGGGCATGTTTCTGGTGTTCGATAAACGTCATCTGTTCCTGCTGGTGATGGTGATGCGCGCCTCGGGTGACATCATCTTTGAAAGCTCCAAGTTTGGCGGCGGTTTTGGCGTAGGAGGGCTGATCAATGCACTGGTGATCTTCATTGCCATGCTGTTCATCATGGAAAAACCTGAACGCCTCAACCGCCATATGATCTCCATCTGGGGCGCCGTTCTCCTGATCGGGTTGGCATCCGTTTTTCATGCCCCGGAATTGCGTGATGCTGCCCGTCTTTTTCTTGCGCTTTGTTCCTACTGTGCAGTGTTTGTCATCGCTTTTTATGTGGTGCGAACCAAACAGGATTTTGAGCAATGCATCTCGGTGATTCTGCTGTCATCGCTGCTACCCGTCATGTATGCTTTTGTCGATATTGCCCAGAACATGGGCAGCGCACAGCATGAAGAAGGCTTCCGTCTGCAAAGCACCTTCAGCCATCCCAATATCTTCGCGTTTTATCTGGTGCTGACTGTTTCACTGTTGTTCTATCGCCTGAAAACGGGTTGGCAATCTGCAGGGGCTGCTATACGTGGCATTGCGTATGGATACCTATTGCTGCTGCTGGGCCTGCTAGTACTGACTCAGACACGCAGTGCCTGGGCTGGCTGCATTGTGCTGTTTGCACTGTACGGTGTGTTTTATGAGCGCCGCTATCTTCTGTATCTGCTATTGGCACCAGTGCTGGCATTGGCCTTACCCAATATCAGAGACCGCCTAATCGATTTGGGCAGCGGTAACGAATATGTCCGCTACGCTAAACTGAACTCATTTGCCTGGCGCGTCATGCTGTGGGAATCCGCCATGGAGTGGATCAACCCGGTCAAGGCAGTCTTCGGTTATGGCCTGAATGCATTCAAACACTACTCCCCGACCTTTTTCCCATTGGCGGGTAAAACCCATTTCGGTGCTCACAGTACTTATGTGCAATGGTTTTTTGAAACCGGTGTTGTTGGCATTCTGGCGGCTATCTGGATGCACATCAGACTCTTTATCGCGCTACAGGCATCGTTCTGGAAAAGTAAGCTGTATGCGGTGATTGCCGTAGCACTCATCATTGAGTATCTGTTTTTTGCCTTTTCAGACAACATGCTGGATTACCTCGCCTTCAACTGGTACTTCTGGTTTTTTATTGGCACTGCAGTTGCGCTGACCCTGATTGAATCTGCGCAGCCCGATCCAGCAACAGTATCGTCTGACTCATCCCCCATCAAGCCATCTTCGACAGGAGGTAATCGCCATGTTGCAATATGACCCTGACTGGCAAGTAGATCTTGCCCGCTATCCATCTTCCAGACCTTTACTGAAAGAGCAATCGCTCTGGGCAGTATGGGTGTATCGCTTTGGCAGGCGCATCGACCAAATGGAAGGGCGCGTCTTCAAACGCATGTTCACTGCTGTGTACTGGCTGTTGTTTCGCATCGTCGAAACCTTGCTGGCTACCAGTATTCCAAAATCCGCCTGGATTGGCCCTGGCCTGCGCATCTGGCATTTCGGCAGCATCTTTATTCATCCTGATGCGGTGATTGGCTCCAACTGTACCTTGAGGCAAGGCGTCACCATTGGCAATCGTACATCTGATGGAGAAGTCCCCGTGATTGGCAACAATGTCGAATTCGGCGCCTATGCGCAAGTACTTGGCGGTGTCCGAATTGGCAACGGTGCAAAAATCGGTGCCATGTCCGTGGTGCTGTCCGATGTTCCTGACGGTGCAACTGCTGTGGGTATTCCGGCAGTGATCATTGAGAAGAAAGCGGTCACTGACGCCAGCAGCCAAATTGATGCAAAAACAGAGCTATCTGACCAGTTGCTGCAATTTCCATCGCGCAGTCAAAAACAGTGGTCATCGGCAGAGGGTCGCAAGCGTGCAAGCGCTGGCCGATAACCCAGCCGTCGTTCTTGATGTTCCAGCAAGCATCACCCGTTACTTTTACGTAGTTTACACACATGGCAACTGATCGCTTCGCTGCGCTTGATGGGTGGCGAGCGATCAGCATTTTGCTGGTACTCGCCGCCCATCTCTTGCCATTGGGCCCCAAACCATGGGACTTGAATGTGGCCGCAGGCTTGTTTGGCATGGTGCTGTTCTTTAACCTGTCAGGATTCCTGATTACGCACTTTATGCTGCGTTCCAGCCGCGTGCGCGACTTTCTGATACGTCGTTTTACCCGGATTTTACCGCTCACCTGGCTTTATTTAGCCATGGTGTTTGCGCTGTACCCCGTGAGCAGCGATACCGCGCTCGCACATGTGCTGTTTTTTGCCAATTACCCCCCTAAACCTCTGATTCCTGTGACAGACCATCTCTGGTCAATCTGCATAGAGATGCATTTTTATTTGGGCATCGCGTTGCTTGTCTTGCTGTTTCGCAAGAGTGGTCTGCTACTTTTACCCTTGTTCTGTATCGGGTTTACCTTGTTGCGAGTATTCGATGGCGTACATTATTCAGTGATCACCCACTATCGTATTGATGAAATTCTGGCAGGGGCGGTACTTGCGCTCATTTATCACAATCACCTGGGTCAACGCATCAAACAGCTCATTCTGCGCATCAACCCGGCATGGGTGCTGTTTCTGCTGTTGTTATCAGTACACCCGGATAGTGGATTTATTCAATATTTCCGCCCCTATCTTGCCGCTATGCTGATTGGTATCACGCTGCTGGATACAAACCGCGCGCCATTTTTACAGCATCGCGTGCTTGCCTACATAGGCACCATCTCGTTTGCCCTTTATGTGTTGCATCCACTGCTGGCGAGCACCTGGTTGGGTAGCAATGAAGACTTTGGCAAGTATGTCAAACGCCCCCTGCTGTTTGCTGTGCTGTTTATTTGTGCTCATGTTTCCACTTTTTACTATGAACGGCCATGGATCACGTTTGGCAGGCGTCTGTCATACCGATTCAAATTAAACCCCGTGACACCATGATTTCTGATAATTGCGATTGAAATGCCTATGATATTGAAACGATTGACGATATTGACCTGCTTTCTCAGTGCAGCATATGCTAGCCTGATACAGGCAGAACCATTACTCACCGACCAGGTGTTTGCCAAAGACAGTTTCTGGTACACCCCCATTCCAGAACGTGTGGCTTTACACCCAAAATCTGCAGAATATCTCGCCGATTTTTTACGCCAGAAAAACACCTTCTATGGCAACGTGCATGTCAACACCACCCAATACGCCAGCCCGGTATTCGTTGTGGGAAAAATCCCGACCGTACGCGTTACAGAATGGGATTGTCAGAAAAAAGGCTTTCAGGACCCGTCACTGGCCGAACAATGGTCAGAAGTGCCTATTCCTGAATATGCGCTGGCTTCCAAAGGCACCGATCAGGAACTGACTATCTATCAACCGGATACCGATACGCTCTGGGAATTCTGGCAGGCACGCAAAATAAACGGGAAATGGCAGGCATGCTGGGGCGGGCGTATGCAGCAAGCTTCTAAAAATATAGGCATTTTTGACAAGCACTATGGCACAACAGCCACCAGTCTGCCTTTCATTGGCGGACAAATCACCGCAGAAGAGCTCGCACGCGGCGAAATCCGTCATGCGATTGGTATTGCCCTGGTAGAAACTGAGCATCATGACCGGTTTTCATGGCCGGCAAGACGCTCCGATGGTTTCAATCCAGAACGCGCCAAGAACCGGATTCCAGAAGGACTGCGAATCCGCCTTGATCCATCGGTTGATGTAGATCGTCTACCCATGAGTAAGGCAGGCAAAACAATTGCCAGAGCAGCTCAAAAATATGGGTTTGTGGTTTGGGATAAGGCTGGTTCTATTTCAATCCGTGCCCAGAACCCCATTACGTATACCGCCCAGGGCAAGGCAGACCCCTACCCCGCATTGTTTGATCACAAGCCCAACCATGCCGTGCTTGATGGCTTTCCCTGGGACAAACTGCAATTTCTACCCATGCATTATGGTAAGCCCTGATTTCAGATTGTCTGCCATGAGTGACAGAAAATATTCAATTAAATCAATACACTAACAAATGCAATTGGATTTTTGTCGCCACAACAAGACATCCTCATAAAGGTATATTAAAAAATCCTTTTAAATTCAATGTACTGAATCATGGCATGGCATTTGCAAGTATTGTATGAGCCAAAATAACAAGGAGAAGTATATGAAAGTCATGGTCGTAGGTGGTGCCGGGTATATCGGCTCTCATATGGTTAAGATGCTGCTGGATGAAGGGCATCATGTCATGACCTTTGACAACTTATCCACCGGATTTCGTGATGCCGTGCTCGGCGGACGATTCATTCAGGGGGATCTGGCCGATAAAAAGCGGTTAAGTGAAGTCATTGGTGCATTCAAACCAGATGCCGTCATGCATTTTGCTTCATCTATTCAAGTGGGCGAATCCGTCAGCCGGCCAGACAAATACTATCTGAACAATCTAAGCAACACACTCAACCTGCTGGATGTGATGGTTGAACATCAGATCAAGTATTTTCTGTTTTCTTCCACAGCAGCCATTTTCGGTGAACCCGAGTATGTACCGATCAACGAAACCCATCCAAAACGGCCACTCAACCCTTACGGCCGCTCTAAATGGATGGTGGAACAAATTCTGGCCGATTACGACCGGGCATTTGGTCTGAAATCTACATGCCTGCGCTATTTCAACGCAGCCGGGGCAGACCCTTCAGGCCTGCTGGGAGAACGACACGAGCCAGAGACGCATCTGATTCCGCTAGTCCTGCAAGCTGCGTCTGGTCGTCGCTCAAACATTACCGTGTACGGACGCGATTACGACACGCCAGATGGCACCTGTATTCGTGACTACATTCATGTGGTGGACCTCTGTCGCGCCCATTTACTGGCGCTTACCCGCTTAATGGCCACAGACTATAGCAACCAATATAATCTGGGTAATGGCTCAGGATTCTCCGTTCATCAGGTGATCAACACAGCTCAAGAAGTCACTGGCCGAAAAATACGGATTCAGGAAGGCGCGCGCAGGCAAGGTGATCCAGCCAGATTGATAGCGGATGCCACATTGGCCCGCGAAGAACTGGGCTGGCATCCGGTGTATTCTGATCTGGAAACCATTATCCTGCACGCCTGGTGCTGGGAAGCCTTGCATAATCAGGCACATCTTCAACAAAGGCTTGCATGATCAATTCTCGCAAAATAGCATTCGGCACTATGCAGTTATCCATCAAGTATCAACATGGTCTCATCACCACCCTACTGGTTGCGATTCCACTTTATGCCACAGCAGATCAGGATGACACATTCAATCTGGTGGGTGGGCTGACAGCACGTTATGAAAGCAATTTGTTCCGTCTGTCGGACAGTGCAAACCTTGACAGTGTGCCGGGCAGGCCCAGTAAATCCGACTGGTTATACAGTGCCAGCGCTGGTGTGCGCATTGATAAGCCTTACGCGCAGCAACGCTTTCAATTTGACCTCACCGGCACGGAAAACCGCTTTTCCAACAACAGCTTTCTGAATTACAACGGCGTGGATTACAAAGCGGCCTGGTTGTGGCACCTCACCCCCAGAATCAGCGGTATTCTGCTTGCCAATCAAGAACAGCGTCTGGTCAACTTTGTAGATTTTCAGGAAGCGGCACTGGATAATGTACAAACCAATCAGGTCCGGCTGTTCAATACCGACATCGATATCGGCGCGGGCGTACATTTGATTGGTGGCGTGATGGAAGTGCGCTCCCGCAATAGCCAGACATTTGATGCGCTGGGGGATTATGTGCAACGTGGTGGTGAGGCAGGGGTCAAATATGTTTCACGCGCCGATAGCAGTATTTCCCTGGTACAGCGACGCCTCAATGGTGAATACCGTGACCGCATACTGGATCCTGTTGCGCAACTTGATACCGGCTTTATCCACCAGGAAACAGAAGCCCAGCTCGACTGGAAACTCTCAGCCAAATCGACCATTCTGGGTAAGCTGGGATATCTGGACCGGGAGCATGATAATTTCAAGCAACGAGACTACAGCGGCACTTTTGGCAGATTGGAATACCGCTGGGCAACCACGGCAAAACTACAATGGAACACCGCGATTGCCCGCAATCTGGTCAGTTTTCAGGAAGCTGCCAATAGCTACTATATTGCTGAAAGCTTTTCCATCGGGCCGGTATGGAAAATCAGTCCAAAAACCAGTTTGCGCGGCCGCTTTGATTATAGCGAACGTGATTTCCGAGGGGCCATTGAACCCACCAGCCCACTCCGAAAAGACACCATCCAGTCATTTGCATTGATCGGTGACTGGCAGGCCACGCGCAATATCCTGATCAGCGGGGTTTTGCAGCATGACAAGCGCAACTCCAATTTTGAACAGTTTGATTTTGATGCAACAGCCGTTGGCCTCTCTGCCAATATGCAGTTCTAGTTAAGGAAGCTCCAACAGAGCTTGTGGGCACTTCCCTCGAACACGTCCAATTGCGGTCTTCAGGTTAAATCAGTTTGCATCTTTAGCCGTCACTGTTAAGGTAGACCACTAACAAACTAACTTCCCGTTTTCATATGTTCAAACAATTCAGCGCAGCTCTGTTGCTTTTTATTGCCCTGTCTGCAGAAGCAGAAGTGCTGTCGGGTAAAGTGGTCCGAGTTGCAGATGGCGACTCTATTACGGTGCTCTTGAGCGGCCGTCAGGAAAGGATCAGACTGGCCGCCATAGATGCCCCCGAAAGCCATCAGGCATTTGGTAGAAAATCCAGAGAATCTCTTGCAGAAATGGTCGCTGGCAAAACCGTCATGATCGACACCAATAAGCGTGACCACTATCAGCGCATCGTCGGCAAAGTGCTACTGGATGGCGTCGATATTGGTCTGGAACAGATCAAACGTGGCATGGCCTGGCACTACAAGCAGTACGCGCAGGAGCAAGAAACCGAAGATCAATCAGCCTATGCCCAGGCGGAATATTTGGCACAGCGCGACCAAGTCGGATTATGGCGAGACAAACACCCTATGCCACCATGGGAGTTTCGCAAGCTGCGCAGATCCAACAACTGAGCATGATGAACGCCTTCACCTATCAGCATCTGGCAAATCTGGTGTTGGCCTTGCATGTTTGCATCGTGCTATTCGTGGTGGGTGGTCTGCTGCTGATTATGATCGGCAATATCAAGCAATGGCATTGGGTCAACCATCGCTGGTTTCGATATTTGCACCTCACGGCTATTCTAGTCGTGATTGCTGAAACCTGGCTGGGCTGGACCTGCCCGCTGACCACGCTGGAAATGTGGCTACGCGCCAAAGCGGGTAGCACCGTTTATCCGGGCAACTTTATCGAACACTGGCTACAAACCTTGCTCTACTACCACGCCCCGGATTGGGTGTTTCTGCTAATCTACTCGCTGTTCGGGCTATTGGTCATCGCAGTCTGGCTGCGCTTTCCACCCAACGCTGACAAGTAAACCCTAGTCAGGATCACAAAAAAACCACCAGACAGGCTGGTGGTAAGGGGAGTACGGTTGGTCCAGGACAAACCAATGCTGGATCAGGGCGTGTTTATGCCCATTAAAATGTCACGGTCAGGCTGGTATTGATGGATCGTCCCATCCCCGGCACAGCTGTTCCATACAAGACGCCTGTACCCATGGTGGCCCCTTGGCCCAGATAAGCACCACCCATCGGGTCGTCATAGTATTTATCCAACAGATTCTCAATGCCCACATCAAAGCGCACCTGCTTCCACTGGTAGCTGCTGTACACATTCAGCAAGCCATAGCCTGCGGTTTTCAGCTCCTGACGTACATCCTGCACGCGGTCTTTACTATCTACCAGTTTAAGCTCCAACGTGTTTTGCCATGCCCCAAGGCGATGATCAAGTGCCAATCGCATATTCAAAGGAATGATGCGATACAAGTCTTCACCAGACGTCAGATTTTTGCCACGCGTGTAACTCACCAGCCCTCTCAGACCCAGATTACCGAACTCACTTGCACTCAGCAGCGACAATTGACCCGAGACATCAATTCCATAGATACGTGCACGTTGATTATCCAGACTGAGATTGACGAACCCGTCCGGGCGCAACGGGCAGGTTTTGCCCACCTCGTTACAGGCTACTGCATCAATATAGTCATTGATGTAAGTGAAATATGGTGTCGCTTTCAGCGCCCATTTTTCCTGCGCAGCATCATGCCAGTTAGCTGCAATACTTAATGTATGCGCAACCTCAGGATCCAGATTGAGATTGCCAACATAGCCGTTACCATCGCCATACCAATTGTTCATGTTCATCACCATGGTGTTGTTGGTAGACCATGTATAGCGCTCATACAGATTGGGGGATCGGGTCTTCATGGCATACCCCGCTTCATACACCTGCTGTGCATTCGGGGTATACCGCGCCAGTGCTGTCAGGTCGATGTTGTGATCAGTCTCGCTACGGTCAGCTGCATTGAATGCACCGGGTATGGTCAGTGGGTTGTTGGGGTCTCCATAACCCATCATGCCGCCCATCGTGTTGTAACCTTGCACGCGTCCGGCATTTGTCCTGACATGTTCATGGCGCACACCGAATTGTGAAAGCCAGGATTGATTCCATCGGGCCTCCCACTCACCAAAGACAGCCAAACGGTCACGCTCCCCGTTGTTGATATTCTGGAATGTCCCTGGGCCCATCATCATCCCAGAGCCAGAAGCTGGCCAATAATCATCCAGACGATAGCGTTGCAGTTCGCTACCCACCCTGACCAGATCACGCTCTGAAACCACAATATCACCCTGCACCTTAAAACCGGTGTTCTTGCCCCGGGTCTCCATCGGCATCCCTGGTGCATCCATGTACCAGAACTGCTTGTCATCGCCAAAATTCATGCTGTGGCGGGTATTTTCATGATATACATTGGCTTGCAAGGTCCCCCAATCATAGAGGCCGGTGTAACGCAGATTCACTTGCTCACTGTCGTTATCCGTCATGTCCATACGCTGGTTAGGGAAGTTCTGATAAGGAATGTTTTGCACACCCAGTTTGAGTTCCACCAAGTGATTCTCATGCCTCAGACCCAATGCCATGGCATGGTTTTCTGCCTTGAAAGCTGTTGATCCAACTTCGCGTCCGGATAACCAGCCACGGCCCGCTGCCGCTTGCCCTGCTGGCTTGAAATTACCACCCGCCTTGTAATTATTGGCTTCTACCATGGAACCTGTGTATCGCAATGAGACTTGTTCGTTCGCAATCAAGGCTGAGAGATTGATGCCACGAGCGTGATTGTTACTTCGATAGAAAGTGGAAGCCAGCCCCTTCATCAGCAACTCCCCCGGATGTTCAGAGAACTCTGGTGGTGCTGATTCCACGATAATGGTGCCGCCAATGCTGTCGCCACCCTGACTCACCGGCGTGACCCCGGCAATTGCACGAATACTGGCAACATGCGCAGGGTCAATATACGACAATGGCGGATTCATATGATTGGCACAGGCTGAAATCAAGTCCATGCCATCGACCTTGATCCGCAACCTGTCATCGCCCAACCCGCGTATGACCGGCAGGCTGGAGACCCCTCCCGCCCGATAAAGACTGATGCCCGGCAATGCTTCCAGTATGCTGGCGGTATCACTCGTATGCGCTCGCATGCGTGCTATCGCATCGGCAGCAAGGCCTGAGCCTGTGAGTGAAGGCAAGGGCTGCGGCATTTTCTCCCACACGCTGACTTCAGGTGTATGTAGCGTATGTTCAGCAAGTGCTGGTGAAATGGCAGTAAAACAACTGGCAATAACTACGGTAATTCTTCTTAACTTCACAATCCGGGCTCCGGCGACAAATGGCACGCCCGCATTATAAAAACCCTTCACAACGGTCGGAATGCGACATGATGTCGCAGCCCCCAGCATATCGCTGCTCATTAACGCTATTGCAAGCTAAAATCCGACCTATGTTAACGCTGCTTTCTGACCCACTTACTGCTGCCTATAAAAACCTGCGCCGGCTGTTCTGGCTGCGGTTTGTCATCATCAGCTTTCTGGCACTCACTGCGGTCATCCTGATTCAGATCGGCGTGCCCTTATCGACCCGTCCGATTGCAATTGTGATCGGCTTGATGTTGTTGCTGAATCTGTTTACCTGGTGGCGTTTAGGTAAAACAGCGCACGTCAGTGAACTTGAACTCGTCACTCAACTCATCGGCGATATCGCCACGTTAACCGCCTTGTTTTACCTGACGGGTGGTTACAGCAATCCATTTGTATGGATGTATTTACTGCCATTGGCTGTCGCCGCAGTCGCATTGCGCAGCCTTTTTGTCTGGCTCATTGCAGGCTTGGCTGTTGCCTGTTACTCATTGCTGGTGTTTTTTCATATTCCCTTATCACACCTGCACGTGCATGCGGGGCCAGGGAAAGACATGGACATTCACTTGGTGGGGATGTGGCTGGGATTCGTTGTCAGCGCGGGCATTTTTGCATTTTTCGTAGCGCGTATAGGACGTGGCCTACGCGAATATGATCGCATGGTGGCTGAGGCCCGGGAAACCGCACTGGAAAACGAGCGCATGGTGGCATTGGGCACGCTGGCAACAGCCGCTGCACATGAGTTGGGAACACCACTTGCCACCATGGCTGTGCTAAGTAGCGAGATGCTGCAAGAAGAGACTGAGCAGACACAACTGAAACAGAATCTCCTATTACTGCGTAAACAGGTGGATCGATGCAAAGAGATTCTGACCTCCCTGACGACCCATGCCGGCGACGCGCGTGCTGAAAATGCCGAAGGCATCGCTTTAGATGTGTTTCTAGCGCAAACCATAGAGCGCTGGCATGATCATCATCCCGCAGTTGTTCACACCTTCACTCTGCAGGGCAGCAGCCCGGTGCCCATGATTGCAATGGACCGAACGCTGGGCATGGCAATCACCAACCTGTTGGACAATGCCGCTGATGCCTCACCTGAAAAGGTAGACATCTATGCAGAGTGGAACGGCCAGCTTCTAGTGTTGAATATTCGGGATTATGGGAAAGGTTTGAGCAGTGAAATGGCAGATCGGGTAGGCAACCCATTCTTTTCAACCAAACGTCATCTCGACAAAGGCATGGGGCTGGGGCTATACCTGGCCCGCATGATACTTGCTCGATTTGACGGCACCGTCAAACTGGACAACTACGCAGAGTCAGGCACCATAACCTGCGTTCGACTGCCTCTGGAAAAGCTTAAAATCACGGTTTTAAAGCCGCATCCAGCATCGCTTGAAGCAAGGCGATGAACCCAAAAAACCATCAGGCCAGTCAATCTCAAAACCACGATGATTAAAAAGATACCGATATGTCAGATATTCCCGGCATGATGCCAATGCTTTTGTTGGTTGACGATGATAAGTCATTTCGAGAGGTCATGGCCCGAGCGTTAATGCGTCGTGGTTTCGCAGTGAAGCCAGCCCATGATGCAGCAAGTGCGCTTGAAATCGCTACCGCTGCAACGCCTGACTATGCCGTCATTGACCTCAAGATGCCCGGTGACTCTGGCCTGATACTCCTCAAGCAATTAAAAGCACTCGCACCATCCACCTGTATTGTCATACTGACTGGATACGCCAGCATTTCAACCGCTGTAGAAGCCGTCAAACTGGGCGCCACACATTATCTTGCCAAGCCTGTAGATGCCGATGAAGTCATCGCCGCGTTTAATCAAGTTCAGGGCGATGCTGCCATTAATATTGCACCTACCCCGCTCTCTGTTGATCAAATGGAATGGGAACATATTCAACGGGTATTATCCGCGCACCATGGCAATATCTCGGCGACTGCACGCGCTCTGAATATGCACAGGCGCACGCTCCAGAGAAAACTGGCCAAACATGCCCCTAATTCACACTTCCCAAGATTACCCATTCAAGATGAGCCTCACTAACGAATTCGATCAGCTTAATGTGAGCACAAACATACCCTGACCCACAAGCAGATTGGATGACAGATCTGCCTTGCTATCCCTGACAACGCGCGGCAAAACTCCCACACCGTTTCAATCTGCGGCATAATGAAGCCACAATAAGCAATAATAAAGAAAGCCTGTCCATGGGAGCATTGCAGCGATCCAGTTTGGGCCTAACCTTCTTGGGGAATATTCGCTGGTCATCTTCGATTGACCAGCGACATGGTGATGCCCTTGCTGAGTAACCAGACATCAGCATTCCCGGTTGTCGGCGTCGGTGGTACGTCAGACGATGCGGAAGCGCTTTATCATTTTCTCCGTCAACTTCCCCGAGATGCAAACATGGCGGTGGTGGTATATTTCAATGATACCCCCCCTGACCATCCTGATTTTTCCAAACTCAAACACACGATAGTCTCTATCAAGCATGGCCTGCCTATTGCGCCTAACCAGATTTACCTCGCCCCGGTAGATCGAAAATTTCATGTAGTAGATGGTGTTTTCCAATTTCCCGCCAAACGTGCAACTTGCGAAGCCCTTTCGAGTCTGGATGAGTTCTTCTCACAGATTGCCCAATCTTTTCAGGAATATAGTATTGGCCTATTGCTGGGTGGCAATGATCAAGAAGGATTAAGTGGTCTCAAGGTCATCCACCAGATGGGTGGCTTGGTCGCGGTCAATACAGACAAACCCGAGCCACATCAGCGCAATTTGCAAAACGTGCTGGATAGCGGTCTGGCTGACATTGTGGATCAGGCTCGCAATCTATCGGGGCGTATCCAGGCAACACTGAGAGGATTTCCCTTCAACCTTGGCACAGAAGATCTGCTCAAGAAACAGGATAAACAAGAATTACAGCGCATCTTTGAGCTATTGCAGGAAAAGACCAGACATGACTTTTCCACGTACAAGAGAAGCACATTCTATCGACGGCTTGGTAAGCGCATGGCGATTCGCCATGCGAATAACATCAGCGCTTATCGTCGATCATTGGAACAACATCCCGATGAAATTATCTCACTTTATAATGAGCTTCTGATTGGTGTCACCCGCTTCTTTAGAGAGCCTGAAGTCTGGAATACCCTGTACAGGCTGATCAAGGAGCATTTGGAAAACGCGCCGGCTTCCAGCTGTGTATTCCGCGCATGGTGTGCAGCCTGCTCGACAGGCCAGGAGGCTTATACACTGGCAATGGTCTTTCAGGAGGCACTAGCCGAGCTGAGCGCATCTCAGCCAGATAGCATAGACAAGTCCAAGATAAGTCTGCAGGTATTCGCCACCGATCTGAACGCCACATCGATTGCAAAAGCACGCAAAGGTATCTACCCGAGCGATATTGCAGACGAAATATCCCCTGAAAGATTAGAACGCTTCTTCAGGAAACATGAGGTGGGGTATCAAATCAACAAGGACATTCGGGAAATGATTGTCTTTGCCCCTCACAATCTGATTACAGACCCGCCTTTCAGCCGGATTGATTTTCTCACTTGCCGCAACCTTCTAATTTACCTCACGCCAGATGTGCACGAAGTGTTGATTTCACGCTTTCACCATAGTCTCAATCCAAATGGCATTATGGTCCTTGGCAGCTCTGAATCTACTGGGGCTGCCGCGGCGTTGTTTACATCACTGCACCCCACCATGCAGATTTATCGCCGGCTAGAAATCGCCAGTGATAAAAAGCAGGTTGAACTCTTGTCCACAATCTCCTTAAACTTGTCAAACCAGATGTCGCACTCGGAGTTATTGCCCCCGATGAAGCAAAAGAAGTCTGCCAACCATCAGCATTTGCTGGATCACCTCCTGTCGCAGCACTTTGCCCGTGCGGCAGTGCTGGTCAATACCATAGGCGACATCCTCTATATCAGTGGCAAGACGGGTAATTACCTCGAACCTCCTAGCGGCAAAGCCAGCTTAAATATTCTGGCGATGGCGAGGCCTGGCATTCACAGTGCCTTGAATGAAGCTTTTCATGATGCCTTGCTGAAACAGCAGGCATCCCGTGTCACTGCGCGTCAGGAAAGAAACGGGGACGATGAAGCCTTCATAGACATCATCGTGCAGCCCGTCCCTGAAGAAGCCGGATATCAGGACAGCCTGGTGGTGATTTTCAATGAGACTGTCGCCCCCACCATCGCCGACACCCACAAACCACCAGCACAAAAGGTGCTGGAAAACGCGCGCATCAAAACCATTGAGCAAAAACTGCAAAGCACCCGGGCAGAGCTGCAGTCTGCTCGAGAAGCCTTGCAACATCTGCGGGAGGAAATGCAAACCTCCAATGAAGAGTTGATGTCGACCAATGAAGAGTTGCAATCCACCAACGAGGAGCTGACAACCTCTACAGAAGAGTTGCGCACCATGAACGAGGAACTCATCCGCTCCCGGCATGAAGCCGAAATGAGCTTGGATAGTTATACAGACTTGTTCGATTCAGCGCCTGTGGGTTACTTTATCCTCAATCGAAACGCCACAATCCAGCAGGCCAATCTGGCTGGCGCAGAACTTCTGGGCATGGCACGTGAGCAACTGATTGGCGGTCACTTGTCCATGTTCGTCACTGAGGCAGATCGTCCCATATTTGCCAGATGTCTGGATAAAACCTTCACAAAACCTGAAGCACAAGAGTGCGAAGTCTCGGTCTGGCAAGGCGCCAACACGCAGCGACAAGTACGCATATTGGCACTTGGCCTGCCAGATGGCACTACCGTCAGAGTAGTGATAGATGACATCACTGACCGCAAAAAAACCGAGCTGGCATTGATTGAAAATGAGCAGCTGCTGCAGGAAATGAGTGCCATGGCCAGAATTGGTGGCTGGGAGTTTGATATTGCCACGGGGGTTGGTCACTGGACTGCAGAAGTAGATCGCATCCATGAAATCGATCACGTAGATGTGAATAGTGTGTCAAATGGTCTGAGTTTTTTCTCGGGAGAATGGCGCAGTAAACTTGAATCCGCTGTTCAGGCGGCCATCCACCATGGCACACCTTATGACCTTGAACTACAGATGACCACCGCCAAGGGCAACAGGAAATGGATTCGTACCGTCTGCGTACCTCCCCAGGACAAACTGCACCGGACCAGATTGCGCGGCGCCATACAAGATATTACCGAATACAAACGCATCCAGTTACATGAACAGATGCGTAACCGGGTACTGGAGCTGCTGGCAGAAGATGCCGCGCTCAATGAGATTCTAAAGACCCTGGTATTAGGAATTGAATCACAGAACCCGGACTTGATATGCAGCATTCTTCTGGTAGACAAGCAAGGCCTGCACTTTACTACGGGCGCTGCGCCCAATCTCCCTGACGCCTATAACAAAGCCATTGAGACAGTGACCATCGGCATGGGCGTAGGCTCCTGTGGCACCGCAGCCTTTACCGGCGAACGAGTGATTGTAGAGGATATCCATACCCATCCCTACTGGGAACCCTACAAGGACCTGGCAGCAGAAGCCGGGCTTGCCGCATGTTGGTCTGAACCCATCAAGGACAAATCTGGAAAAGTACTCGGCAGTTTTGCCATGTATCATCGTCAGCCCTCCTCACCCACCACGGAAGACATTCGGCTGATTGAGCAAACCGCCAAACTGGCTGGAATCGCCATCGAAAAAAGCCAGCTCAAGGAAGAACTGGAATTTTTCACTCTGGTATTCCAGAACAGTACAGAAGCCATGATGGTGATGGATGCCGAGGGCATCATTCTGACCACCAATCCGGCGTTTACCCAGATTACCGGTTACAGTGCAGAAGAAGTGAAAGGTCATCTATCCAATACATTGGATCCACACCTGCGGCATAGCCCGATGTTCCAGACCATGTGGCAGGAAATAGACAGCACAGGCAAGTGGCAAGGTGAAAAATGGAACAACCGCAAAAACGGCGAGGCTTATCTTGAATGGATGAGCATCAACACCATCCGTCAGTCCGATGGCAGTGCTTACCGCTATGTACTGCTATTCTCTGACATTACCCAGAAGAAGCGTTCAGAAGAGCTGATCTGGCAACAGGCCAACTTTGACCCACTCACAAGCTTGCCTAACCGCAGAATGTTTCGTGACCGCATTGATCAGGAAATCAAGAAAAGTCGTCGAGATGGCCTATTGCTCGCCATTCTGTTCATTGATCTTGATCGATTCAAAGAAGTCAACGACACCTTGGGCCACGAAATGGGTGACAAACTGCTGGTGGAAGCCGCCGAGCGTATTCGCAGTTGCGTGCGGGAGTCAGACACTGTGGCCCGTCTGGGAGGGGATGAGTTCACCATCATTCTGAATGATCTTGAAGATCACGGCAGCGTAGAGCGTATCACGCAAAGTATTCTTGATAAGCTTTCCGAGCCTTTTGTCCTGGGTGAAGATCTTACCTATGTATCAGCCAGTATCGGTATCACCCTGTATCCCGACGATGCCAGCGATATCGACGAACTGCTGAGGAATGCCGATCAAGCCATGTATGCCGCCAAGGATCATGGCCGCAATCGATATCACTACTTCACACCATCCATGCAACGCGCCGCACAAACACGCATGCGACTTGCCAATGACCTCAGGCACGCACTGAGCAATGACGAATTTCGGCTACATTATCAACCCATCATAGCCCTGAGAACCGGCGAAATTCATAAGGCAGAAGCCCTTATTCGCTGGCATCACCCACGTCAGGGATTGATCAGCCCGGAAGACTTTATCCCCATCGCCGAAGATACCGGCCTGATTGTGGATATTGGTGACTGGGTATTCAAGCAGGCAGCACGCGAAGTCAAACGATTCCGCGAAACCTATCACCCTGACTTTCAGATCAGCATCAACAAATCACCCGTCCAGTTTCTGAATACCAATCATCGCAACCACTTCAACTGGATCACTTGCCTGAAAGAGCTTGCACTCCCGGGTGACAGTTTTATTGTAGAAATTACCGAAAATCTTCTGCTGGATATGGATCAGGGCGTCACCGAGCAGCTTTTTGCGTTTCGTGATGCTGGCATTCAGGTCGCCATTGATGATTTCGGTACCGGCTATTCATCCCTGTCTTACCTGAAAAAGTTTGACATTGATTACCTTAAAATCGACCGTATCTATGTCAATAACCTGGTGCCTGATTCCAACGATCTGGCCCTATGTGAAGCCATCATCGTCATGGCCCACAAGCTGGGCCTGAAGGTGGTTGCCGAGGGGGTTGAAAGTGCATTGCAGCGTGATTTATTGCTGGAAGCTGGTTGTGACTTTGCACAAGGCTACTTCTTCTCAGCACCGCTACCATTGGATATGTTTGAGCAGTCTCTGACTGACAACAAGGATAAGCCCAATATCAATCCTGAGAATTAGGGTGTTTAAATGGCGCGCGTGCTTCCAGCTCAGTCTGATATTCCATGACCCCGCCAGCTTCCAGATTTACTGCTTGCTCGATCGCTTCTGAAAATGCGGGTGGATGCACCAAATGGTAGGAACAAGTGGATCGTGGCTTGAAACCCCTTGCCAGTTTGTGTTCTCCTTGAGCGCCACCTTCAAAGTATTGAATACCGTGCACAATGCAATATTCCTGCGCCTGATAGTAACAAAGCTCATAATGCAAGCCCGGCACATAGGCTAGCGCGCCCCAGTAGCGCCCGTACAGACAGCGGGTGCCATCATGCAAGGTTCCCAACAGGTTGAGCGCGGCGGCCATGGGCCGACCCTCCAACTCGGCTAACACCAGCATGATTTGTTTGGGCATATTGCGCCCGATCTCCAGAAAGAAATCCAGATTCAGGTAGGGGCTGGAGCGATGTTGCTCATAGGTATTGATATAACATTGAAAAAATAGATGCCAATCGGCCTCCGTTATCTCGTCACCCATCAGGCATCTGCACACAATCCCGGCCTGATGGACACGAGCACGCTCCTGTCGGATTTTTTTGCGCTTATCATGTTTAAGCGTTTGGAGGAATTCATCGAAATTGCGATACGCCGCGTTTTCCCATCGAAACTGCACGCCCTGTCGCTTAATCCAGCCAGCTGCGGCCAATATGTCGCTCGTTCTGGCATCTGGAAACAATATATGTGCAGAGGAAAGTTGCGATCTCTCCAGTTGCCCCGCAAGCACTCCTGCCATTAATCGCTGGATTTCAGAGTCATGGCTCAGTAGCCTTGGGCCGGGGATAGGCGTAAAAGGAATGGCAACCAGCAACTTGGGATAATAGGCCAGTCCATGCCGTTCAAATGCATTGGCCCAAGCCCAATCAAACACATATTCGCCATATGAATGAGATTTGGCATACATTGGCACAGCACCGACCAATCGTTGATCATCGAAAACCACCATGGGCAATGACTGCCAACCCGTGCCGGGACCAACACAGCCAGACTGTTCAAGTGCGCGTAAAAAGGTATGAGATAAAGCTGGACTACCATCTGTCAGCCGATTCCAGGCTTCAGCATCCAGCGATTGAATACTTTCGAGAATTTCTATCTTGCGTGCCATAACATGCATTATGCATGGGAGCCAAATGGCAGAGAATGGGGAATGGCTAGATTCAGTGTGCGCTCATTTGGATAGCGCGGATGTGATTTTTTTGTAATCGCCCTAGAGTGCAGGTTTGCGATTGGCTTCAGCTTGTTTGCCTTTGGTTTTTGAAGGCGGCGTTTGTTTTGCCTGCTTTTCCTCAATTGCAGCATCTTCAGCTTTTTTCATCTCAGCTTCTTGTGCTTCACGAATCTTGAGTTCAGCAGCCCGTTGCCGTTCCATCAACTTGGCCTGAAAAGCCACCAGCTCATTGATGCTGATGAACCCATCGCCATTGAGATCCACTTGGTTAAAGTGACGTGCGACTTGTGGCAGGCTTTCAACCGTCTCAACTCGTGATAGTTGACCATCGTTGTCCTGGTCTGCAGCAAAGAAGCGCTCTTGCAGCTTGCGATGCATCAAACGCCGACGGTCTTCAATTTGCTCATGTGCAGGATCAGCAGCCCTGTTGAACTGACGCAAATCCATCCGCAATCGCATTCTGTCTTCAGCTGAGACACCGTCCAGACGCTGTGGCATGTACTCTGGTGTTGCTTCTTCTAGCAATGAGGCAGGGGCTTCATCTTGCGACTTGGTGTTATCCACGCCATCGCGCGGTCCGGCAACACCAAGCTCTGCCAGACTCATTAACATACAGCAAACCAGCATGGCTGGCTTGCCCAGTGCGTTCACTCCATGAGAAATCAGCATCTAGCGGCTCCGATCATCAACCGATGTTCAGTGGATCCAGAGCCGACAAAATACAAACATGCATGAAACCCCCTCGATCTTGTACAAACGTCATGTCCCTGAGGACTTATTGTTAAGATTGGATGCAATCTCAAAAGTTTATTTTTGTTTTTGCCATGTGCGTGCACCTGGTTGAGGTTACTGGCAATATGGCGAATGCGTACACAACTGGCGCTATCAGCCAGTTTGAGACGGCTATAATGACGCAAGAATGTAAATCGATTGTTTCTTTGCGCAAGATGATTGTAAAAAATTGTAACAGGATCAAATCGAGACTTTGCTACCACCCACTTGCCAGATAAGACTTCCCATTCGAGCGGATTACCGCCAAAATAACGTGCATGCAAACCAATGCCAAAAAAGTACTGCTAGTTGACGACGATTTACGCATGCGTGAGTTGTTGCAACGCTATCTAGGTGAGCAAGGATTTTCCGTAAAAGCGGTGTCCGACGCGTCGGAAATGGATAGTGCGCTTGCTCAGGAGCACGCAGATCTCCTTGTACTGGATCTCATGCTACCAGGTGAAGATGGTCTGGCGATCTGTCGCAGACTTCGCGGCAATGGCAGCAATATGCCCATTATCATGTTGACCGCGCGAGGCGATGAGGTGGATCGCATCATCGGTCTGGAGATGGGCGCAGATGACTATCTGCCCAAACCTTTTAATCCGCGAGAGCTACTGGCCCGCATCAATGCAGTCATGCGTCGTCAGGAACAACGGATGCCCAGCGCTCCGGTTCTGGATGCCGAAACCATTAAATTTGGTGACTTTGTGTTTGACCCATCAACACGGAGTCTGACCCGCAACGGTGAGCAAGTCACGATTACCAGCGGTGAATTTGCGCTACTCAAGGTCTTTGTTGACCATCCCCGTCAACCGCTGTCACGCGATCGCCTGATGCAACTGGCGCGCGGACGTGAACTGGATGTATTTGATCGCAGTATTGATGTGCAGGTATCCAGACTGCGACGCTTGATTGAACCTGACCCTTCCCATCCACGCTACCTGCAGACGATGTGGGGATTCGGCTATGTATTTGTGCCGGATGGTGAGGTGCAGAAAAATTGACCCCGTCATACTGATCTGAGAAGTGAGACTCTTTCCCCGCACCCTGATCGCCCGCATCATGGTGCTGATCGCGCTATTACTGGCGATCGGCCAGTTCAGTGCGCTCAATATCTTTGACTACTTTGAACGCGAGCCTCGCGCGCAGGCCGCCGCCCTGCAAGCTGTCACCGTTGTCAATTACACACGCGCCTCGCTGCTAGCCTCCCATGAAGATCGCCGCATAGCCCTGCTGTCGGAATTGTCCGGCCGTGAGGGTGTACGTATTTATGCGGCAGACTTGCTCGAAGTGGTTGAGCCACTGCCTGCTGATCCTTTCATCAATCTGGTCGCGGATAAAATCCGGGAAAATCTTGGAGAGGAAACGCTGGTCACCATCAATCATTTGGGTGTACCCGGATTGTGGATTAGCTTCAATATCGGTCAGGATGATTACTGGGTGGTTATTCCACGCTTTCAGATTGATAGGCCGTTTCCCTGGCAATGGCTGGGCTGGGTAGCACTAGTTGCCCTGCTCTCATTGTTGGGCGCCTATTTGATTGCAGCCAGAATCAACCTGCCATTGCGTTTTCTTGTCAGAGCAGCAGATCGTATTCGCCAGGGCGAGCAACCGCCAAGACTGCCTGAAGAAGGGGCTGATGAAATGCGTGAGGTACTGCGCACCTTCAATGAGATGTCAGAAGCACTGGCACGTCTTGATAGCGAGCGCACGCTCCTGCTGGCTGGCGTCTCCCACGATCTGCGTACTCCGTTGGCACGTTTACGGCTATCCGTTGAAATGCTGCCGGATACAGTGGGTGAGGAAGTCCGCAAAGGCATGATTCAAGACATTGCCGACATGGACAACATCATCAATCAGTTTCTCGATTTTGTACGTGGCGTGGAAGGCGAACCTGCCCAGATGGTGGATATCAATGCGCTGATCCGCTCCGTCGCAGATCGCCATACGCGGGCTGGGCGGAATATTCAGCTGAGCCTGTCACCGACCTATCTGGTTTCATTACGTCCGCTCGCCATGCATCGCTTGATTGGCAATCTGATTGACAATGCCTTTGCCTACGGTAATGGCCGTGTGGCAATCAGCACAAGAATCACCGCCGGTAATATGGTGGTCAGCATTATGGACAATGGCCCGGGTATTCCGGCAGCGCATATGGAAAGACTGCTGAGGCCGTTTGAGCGCATGGACAGTGCGCGCGGCAATGAAGGTGGTAGCGGCCTGGGACTTGCCATTGCAGATCGAATTGCCCGCTTGCATAAAGGCAAGCTGGAGTTGTTAAACCGCGCACAAGGCGGGCTTGAAGCGCGGCTTACCCTACCGCTTTAACTCAATTCCTGATCTTATGCGGGTTGAAACCAGGCCAGCTTGTGACGCAAGGTTACAACGCTTCCCACAATAATCAAACAAGGTGACTTGAGTTCAGCCGCTGCGACCAGCTCGGCCAGATTGGTCAAGTCACCTGCAACCACGCGTTGTTGCGGCATTGTTCCCTGTTGTATAACAGCAGCCGGTGTGCTGGCTGGCAAACCATTTGCCACCAGTTGTCGACAGATATCCGGCAACCCTGCCAGGCCCATATAAATCACCACAGTTTGATTAGGACGGGTCAGCGCCGGCCAATCCAGTTCCACACTCGTCACATGACCATCTTCACCGGCCTTGAGATGCCCGGTGGTAAAAATACAGGATTGTGCATGATCACGGTGAGTAAGCGGAATACCCGCATAAGTGGAAACGCCGTTTGCCGCGGTAATGCCAGGCACCACCTGAAAAGGTACGCCTTGGTCCATTAAGGTTTCAATCTCTTCGCCACCCCGGCCGAAGATGAAGGGGTCGCCACCTTTCAAGCGCAATACGCGCTTACCCTCCTTAGCCAGCCTCACCAATAGCGCATTGATATCTTCCTGTGGCAATGTGTGGCGGTCGCGCGCCTTACCCACGTAGATCAACTCGGCATCTCTGCGCACCAGCTCCATCACCTGTGGGCTCACGAGTTTGTCATACACACACACATCGGCTTGCTGCATCAGCCGCAGCGCGCGAAACGTCAACAGATCAGGGTCGCCAGGGCCGCCGCCCACCAGATAGACTTCACCTGATACCGTGGCGTTATCCGCTGCGGCAAGCTGGTTGGCAAGAGCATGTCTTGCGGCAGCCTCCTGTCCAGAAAACACTAGCTCGGCCACTGGCCCTGAGAACACTGCTTCCCAAAATACACGTCGTTTCTGCGAATTATCAAAACGCGCCTTGACTGCATCTCGAAAATCCGCCGCCAATTGCGCGAGTCGGCCATAGCTTGCAGGAATCAGCGTTTCCAGCTTGCTGCGAATCATGCGTGCCAACACAGGTGCGGTGCCGCTGCTGCTGATCGCGATCACCACTGGTGAACGATCCACGATAGATGGCATGGTAAAAGTGCACAGTGCAGGCGCATCGACAACATTGACCGGAATATTGCAGGCCTTGGCATCTTCGGACACCTGCTGATTGACAGCATCATCATCCGTTGCCGCCACCACCAGACAAGCCGTCTGCAGATGAGCTGGTTGATAAGTATCCATGACCACCTGAATACGCTTTTCTGCCGCGAGCTGCTGCAAGCGCTCGTGCAATGCAGGTGCAACCAACAGAATCTCCGCATCGGCTTTCAGTAGCATGGTGACCTTGCGTAGCGCCACTTCACCGCCACCAACAACGAGGCATCGACGACCCTTGAGTTTGATAAAAATAGGTAATGCTTCCATAGCTGCTATTTTACGCGCGGATTCGCAATTACTTCTCGCTTGGAGTAGAATTAGGGCTTACTATTTGTTTTACCTGACGAATTTGCACCCCTCGCCTGCAACTTGTACCCCCAGCATGACGCCAGACGCTGACCAACTGGCGGACTCCGTCCAGCCAAAAAAAGTCTTTATCAAAACCTACGGTTGCCAGATGAATGAGTATGATTCATCGCGCATGGCCGATATGTTGCAGGCCGCTGATGGCATGCAACAAACCGACAACCCGGAAGAGGCCGACGTTATTCTGTTGAACACCTGCTCAATTCGGGAAAAAGCCGAAGACAAGGTGTTCAGCCAGCTTGGGGTATACGGCCCACTCAAAGACAAGAAACCTGATCTGGTGATTGGCGTTGGCGGATGCGTTGCCAGCCAGGAAGGCGAGAATATCGTCAACCGCGCGCCCTATGTCGACATTGTATTTGGCCCGCAAACCTTGCATCGCTTGCCTAAGATGATCGAGGCGCGTCAGCGCAGTGGCGCTGCGCAAGTCGATATCAGCTTTCCTGAAATTGAAAAATTTGATCAGTTACCGCCGCCGCGTGTCGAGGGTGGTGCCGCGTTTCTCTCCATCATGGAGGGTTGCAGCAAGTACTGCACCTTCTGTGTAGTGCCTTACACACGTGGCGAAGAAGTCTCACGGCCTTTCGAGGACATTCTGGTGGAAGCCGCATTATTGGCTGAACAGGGCGTAAAAGAAATCACGCTGCTGGGCCAGAATGTGAATGCTTATCGCAGTGAAAGCCGTGATGGCGCAGCAGTGGATCTGGCAACCCTGATCGAATATCTGGCAGAGATTCCACAAATCGAGCGCATTCGTTTTACAACTTCTCATCCCAATGAGATGAGCCAGGCGCTGATCGACTGTTTTGCCCGCATCCCCAAGCTGGTCTCGCATATCCATTTGCCCGTACAGGCCGGTTCCGACCGCGTACTGATGGCCATGAAACGCAACCACACGGTGTTGCAATACAAGTCGATTATTCGCCGTTTGCGAGAAGCCCGCCCAGATATCTGTATCAGCTCCGATTTTATTGTTGGATTTCCCGGCGAGACAGATCAGGATTTTGAAGGCACGATGAAATTGCTTGAAGACATTGGCTTTGATTACTGCTTCAGCTTTGTCTACAGCCCGCGTCCTGGCACGCCCGCCACTTATCTGGATGACAATACGCCGCTGGAAACCAAGCAGGCACGTCTAGCCCGCTTGCAAGCACTCAATGAAGCACAAGGCAAGGCGATCAGCGAGTCTATGGTCGGCAGTGTCCAACGGGTGCTGGTGGAATCCTTTTCAAAGAAAAATGCAGCAGAGCTGGCCGGTCGCACCGACAATAACCGGATTGTAAATTTTCCCGGCAGCGCCTCACTGATGCACCAGTTTGTGAATGTCAAAATAACAGAAGCACTTGCCCACACGCTGCGTGGCGAGTTGCTATAGAGCCTACCTTGGAATTTACCCTTAGCCCCGAAGACAATATCCGCCTGGCCAATCTATGTGGCACGCTGGACGAAAACATCAAACAGATTGAAGATGCACTGGATGTGGGCATTGCCCGCCGTGGTGCCCATTTCAAGCTCAGTGGTGACAAGCAGAACATGGAGCTGGCGGCTCAACTGCTTGAAAACTTCTATGAACGGGCCAAGAAACCCATTGAGCTCGAAGAAATTCAGCTGGGCCTTGTTGAGCTCGACAAATTCAGTCCTGAAGCGATTGTCTCATCAGCCATGCCCGTGCTGATGACACGTCGTGCAGATCTGCATGGCCGCACGCCAAGACAGGTCGAATATCTGCAGCAAATTCAGGACTATGACATCACCTTTGGCATCGGCCCTGCAGGTACCGGTAAAACTTATCTGGCTGTTGCTAGTGCCGTGGATGCGCTCAGCCGTGACCGGGTAAAACGCATCGTTTTGGTGCGTCCTGCCGTGGAAGCGGGCGAACGACTTGGGTTCCTGCCTGGCGATCTGGCCCAGAAAGTTGATCCTTACTTACGCCCCCTCTACGATGCGCTATACGATCTGGCAGGCTATGACACGGTCAACAAAATGTTTGAACGTGGCGCCATTGAAGTTGCCCCACTGGCTTATATGCGCGGGCGCACACTTAACCAGAGCTTCATAATTCTGGACGAAGCCCAGAACACCACACCTGAACAGATGAAGATGTTTCTCACCCGCATTGGCTTTGGCACCAAGGCCGTTGTCACGGGCGACGTCACCCAGATTGATCTTGCCCGCCACCAGAAGAGTGGCCTGGTAGAGGCCCAGCAGGTGCTGAAAAGTGTTCGTGGCATTGCGATGACGCACTTCCTGTCCGAAGATGTGGTAAGGCATCCATTGGTGCAAAAAATCATCAACGCATACGAAAAGTACGATCGCGATCGCGACGAAAACGCAAACCAAGATGCCTAAACTCATGATGGATGTGCAATTTGCCACTGAAGTCGCAATACTGCCTACTACTAACCAGTTTAAGCGCTGGGCCCGCGCAGCTTTGCGAGTCGATACCGAGGTAACGCTTAGAATTGTTGATGAAGCAGAAGGTCGCCAACTGAACCGTGAGTATCGTGGCAAGGATTATGCTACCAACGTATTGACTTTCCCGCTTACGGAAGAACCGCATCTGATGGGCGACATTGTGCTGTGCGCGCCAGTGGTTGTCCGTGAAGCGAATGAGCAACATAAATCAACTGAAGCGCATTATGCACATCTGGTTGTTCATGGCATCTTGCACTTGCATGGCTATGATCATGAAACCGAGCCGGAAGCAGAATTGATGGAAATGCTGGAAACCGAAATTGTCACGAAACTTGGGTATCCTGACCCCTACAAGGAATATGCTTGAAGATGAGTGAAGCTGACAGAAATGGTAATGGCGACAAGCCGCGCTGGTTGGAGCGCCTGAGCAACTTTCTATTGCGCGAACCTGAAGACCGTGAGCAACTGATTGAAATGCTCCACGCCGCGTACGAAAATAATCTGGTCGATGCCGATGCGCTATCCATGATTGAGGGTGTGCTACAGGTGTCTGAAATGCAAGTACGTGACGTCATGATCCCGCGCTCGCAGATGGATGTCATTGACATTACCGACCCCCCGGAAAAATTCATCCCATTTGTTATTGAAACCGCCCACAGCCGTTTTCCAGTTATTGAGGAAAACAAAGACGACATTATCGGCATATTGTTGGCAAAAGATTTGCTTAGGTATTATGCGGGCGAAGATTTTGAAGTGCGCGACATGCTGCGTCCCGCTGTATTTATCCCGGAATCCAAACGGCTGAATGTGTTGCTCAAGGAGTTCCGCAGCAACCGCAATCATATTGCGATTGTGGTCGATGAATATGGCGGTGTTGCAGGCATGGTAACCATTGAGGACGTGCTGGAGCAGATCGTTGGGGATATCGAGGACGAGTACGATTTCGATGAAACCGAAGACTACATTATCCGGGACGTCAATGGTCGCTATCGCGTCAAGGCACTGACTGAAATTGCCGACTTTAATGAAGTACTGGGTACCAGTTTCAGTGATGATGAGTTTTCAACAATTGGTGGATTAGTCGTCAGCAAATTTGGGCATTTACCCAAGCGTGGTGAACAAATTACGATTGACCAACTCAAGTTCACTGCGCTTCGGGCTGATAGCCGCAGGTTGCATTCGATGAGTGTAGAAGTTTTAACCCCGACAGAAGAGCTATTGAACGAGCAGGAATAAGGTACCGGACACGCCGCAGTACTGGGAACTATTCCTGCCAGATTGGCTCAAAGTAGTTAGTGGATTAACCAATACAAGGAGTACCGGTATGCGCACATTTTTGATTACTTTATTGCTTGCTTTTTCCGGTGCTGTGCTGGCCGAAGATGCTGTAGAAGCACAACCTGCCAGCGAAATCCCGACCTCTGAAAAAGAGTTCGTGGCCGTTATTAATCAATACGATAAAGCCAAGATTGTCGAACAGTTTGGCGAACCCGCCAAAAAAGATGACATGAAATTGTCAACGACAGGTGAAGTACTGGCTTCCATCTGGCAATATCATTTCATTAATACCAATGCTGAAGGTGCCTATTACGAAACCACAGAGCTGGATTTTGTGGGTGAAAAGGTGGTCATGGTCGTGTTCATGAATCACGACGGTGAAGACAAGATTAGCGCAGAACCACCATCAGTTGAAGCACAACCCGCACTACCTACGATGTAGCTGCTTGTTCTGATATATCTAGACTGCACATTAAAGACGTCAGAGTAATGCAGTCAAACAAAGAAAGGGCATTAGCCCTTTCTTTGTTTTCAGTGTCAGTTGATATTTACTGCTGCTATTACTTCTTCAGCGCATCGCGGATTTCACGTAACAACAGCACATCTTCAGGTGTAGCTGCTGGCGCTGCAGGTGGCTCTTCAGTTTTGAGGCGGTTAATGGTTCTGATCAGAAAAAATACTGCAAAAGCCACAATCACAAAGCTCACAACCGCGTTGAAGAACAAACCGTAGTTCACGGTCACAGCACCAGCCTCTTTGGCAGCAGCGACGGTTGCATAGGGGGCAGCCGTCGCGCCTTCTTTCAGCACTACAAACAACTCACTAAAATCCACGTTACCGAGCATCATGCCGATTGGCGGCATGATTACATCATCCACCAGGGATTTCACAATGGCGCCAAATGCAGCACCAATAATAATCCCTACTGCCATATCGACCACATTGCCGCGCATGGCAAAGGTCTTGAATTCCTTGAACATGGTATCTCCCTTTTTATTGATGTCACATTGCGATCACACAGGTGAATGGGTACAACCCAACACCGCTATAATGCAAAAAGATTTGACTACCGTCTAGGATTTCCTTTTGCTCAAACGCTTCTATATTCAGCAACTCATTGCCATCATGCTGGGAATCATCGCCATCGCGGGATTCGCACCTTTCAACTTCTATCCGGCCACCATATTCAGCATTGCCGGTCTGTTTTATCTCTGGCATCAGGCAGATCGCCCCATGCAGGCTGCATGGCTGGGCTTGGCTTTCGGGCTCGGATTTTTCATTGCCGGTATTTACTGGATCTACATCAGCCTGCATGATTTTGGCGGAATGCCCTGGTGGATGGCGGCTTTCTCGACCTTTTGCCTGTGCGCTTTTCTCGCACTATTCCCCATGCTGGTCGGCTGGCTAAGCTATCGATCAGGCAGGGTGCTGCTTGCCGCCCCACTATTATGGGCAGTTTCAGAATGGGTGCGTGGCTGGATTTTCACCGGATTCCCTTGGCTGACCATTGGCTACTCACAAGTTCCGGGTAGTCCGCTTGCTGGTTATATGCCAATCATCGGGGTGTATGGCGTTTCACTATTAACCGCAGGGGCTGCCAGCCTGCTGGTGCTGGCTTTTACGAAAAGACGCACTAAAGTCACCATCATCGGTCTGCTTGCGCTCTGGATCAGTGGTGCACTATTAAAACAAGTAGCGTGGACCACGCCTGAGGGCGAGCCGGTATCGGTGGCTTTACTGCAAGGCAATATCTCGCAAGACCTGAAATGGGATGAGGACGAGGCCAATCGCACCCTCTCGAAATATCTTCAGCTCGCAACAGATACACAAGCCCGCCTCATTATCATGCCGGAAACTGCGCTGCCCATGTTATTGCAACAAGTTCCGACAGGCTATCTTGAAGCGCTCAAAACACATGCGATAGCGCAGCATGGGGATGTCCTGCTCGGCGTGGTGGAGTATGAAGAGGAAACGTTTTATAACAGCATGGTAAGCATTGGCAGTGCACCCAGCCAAACCTACCGAAAAACCCATCTTGTGCCGTTTGGCGAATTCATCCCGCTCAAGGCAGCCTTTGGTTGGATATACCGGGATTGGCTCAATATTCCCCTCACAGATCTAGCGCGAGGCGGATTTCAGCAACGCCCGCTACACATCGCAGGTCAGCGTGTTGCAGTCAATATCTGTTATGAAGATGTGTTTGGTGAGGAAATCATTTTTCAACTCCCCGAAGCAAGCCTGCTGGTGAATACCAGCAACGATGCCTGGTATGGTGAATCCACTGCAGCCTATCAACACCTGCAGATCTCCCAGGCCCGTGCGCTTGAGACCGGGCGCATGATGTTGCGCGCCACCAATACCGGTGCCACCGCCATGATTGACCGTAACGGCGAAGTCACAGACCATCTGCCACATTTCCAGACAGGTATTCTGGAAGGCGAAGCGCAAGGCTATTCCGGGACAACGCCTTATATCCAGTTTGGCAACAAACTCTTCCTGTTACTGTCGCTTTCCGGGCTGGTTTGCCTTTTGTGGCTGCGTAAAAAGAAGTAAAATCAATCCTTTCGCCAATCAAAACTGAATAAACGTCACCATGGCACTCACATTTCAGGAAATCATCCTTACCCTGCAGCAATACTGGGATAAACAAGGTTGTACGCTGCTGCAACCTTACGACATGGAAGTAGGTGCTGGCACCTCGCACACCGCCACTTTTCTAAGAGCATTGGGACCAGAACCATGGAAAGCGGCTTATGTGCAACCAAGTCGCCGCCCCAAGGATGGCCGCTATGGTGAAAACCCCAATCGCCTACAGCATTACTACCAATATCAAGTGGTCCTGAAGCCCGCGCCAGAGAATATTCTTGAGCTTTATCTGGGCTCACTTGAAGCACTGGGCTTTGATCTCAAACAAAACGATATCCGCTTTGTAGAAGATGACTGGGAAAATCCAACACTAGGCGCCTGGGGATTAGGCTGGGAAGTGTGGCTGAACGGCATGGAAGTCACCCAGTTCACCTATTTTCAACAAGTAGGCGGCATTGATTGCAAACCCATTACAGGTGAAATCACCTATGGCCTAGAGCGCCTGGCCATGTACTTACAGGGCGTTGAAAATGTCTACGACCTGACCTATTCACCTGGCGTCAGCTATGGCGATGTGTTTCTGCAAAACGAGCGTGAACAGTCGGCCTACAACTTTGAGCATAGCGATGTTGAGTTTTTGCTGACAGCCTTCACCGCCCATGAAAAACAGGCAAAACACCTGATGGAAAACCAGCTTGCCCTGCCTGCCTACGAGCAAGTACTGAAAGCTGCGCATACCTTTAACCTGCTGGATGCCCGTGGTGCCATTTCAGTCACCGAGCGTGCCGCTTATATTGGCCGCATCCGCAATCTGGCCCGCAGCGTAGCAGCCAGCTATCTGGAAAGTCGTGCACGTTTGGGCTTCCCAATGGCACCCAAAGCCTGGGCTGAAGAAGTCCTGGAAAAACTGGAAAAAGAAAAGAAAGCTGCATAAGTCATGGCAAGTCAGAATCTGCTGGTAGAACTCTTTGTTGAAGAACTCCCTCCGAAAGCGCTTAAAAAACTGGGTCAGGCTTTTTCAAGCGGCTTGTTTGAGTCACTCAAATCGCAGGCCTTGATCGACGACGACGCGACTGTCACAGGCTTTGCCTCGCCACGTCGATTGGCTGCACATATCACAGCCGTTAAAGATAAAGCCGCTGACAAGCAGGTGGCACAAAAACTGATGCCAGCCAATGTCGGGTTGGATGATGTAGGCAATGCAACGCCAGCCTTATTGAAGAAGCTGACAGCATTAGGTGCTGATGCGAATGTAGTGCCTCAGCTGAGAAAAGAACACGATGGCAAGGCAGACATCCTGTTTCTGGATGCCACACAGCCAGGCGCAACCTTGGCAGAAGGCTTGCAACGTGCGCTTGAAACCACATTGAGTCAATTACCGATCCCCAAGGTGATGACCTATCAATTGCACCACAACACCAATAACCCCGGCTGGGAAAGTGTCAATTTCGTGCGTCCTGCGCATGGTTTGATCGCATTGCATGGTAGCAAAGTGCTGGACATCAGCATTCTGGGTCTGAAATCCGGCAACACAACACAGGGTCATCGGTTTGAGGCAAAGGTCAGCCCGCTGATCATCCGCGATGCAGACACCTATGCCGAACAATTGAAAAACGAAGGCGCAGTGATTGCCAGTTTTGAAGCGCGCCGCAGTGAGATCGCGCGTCAACTGGCCGAGGCTGCTAGCAGTCAAAACCTCACACCGATTGAAGATGATGCGTTGTTGGACGAAGTCACCGCGTTAGTTGAACGTCCCAATGTATTGCTCGGTAAGTTTGAAAAAGAATATCTGGAAGTCCCGCAGGAATGCCTGATTCTGACCATGAAGGCCAACCAGAAGTACTTTCCCTTGCTGGATGCCAATGGAAAATTGACCAATCAGTTTCTGATTGTGAGCAATATTGCGCCGAGCGATCCCAGCGCAGTGATTGGCGGGAATGAACGTGTTGTTCGCCCGCGTCTGGCTGACGCCAAATTCTTTTTTGATCAGGACCGCAAGAAAACTCTCGAATCTCGGGTTTCTGGTCTGGATAAGGTCGTATACCATAACAAACTGGGCTCACAAGGTGAGCGCATACTTCGCGTGCGCGCCATTGCCAAGGCCATTGGTCAGCAATTGGGGGGCGATACGCTGGCAAAACAGGCAGATCAGGCCGCCATGCTGGCCAAGGCCGATCTACTCACCGACATGGTAGGTGAGTTTCCTGAACTGCAAGGCATCATGGGCCGCTACTATGCGCAACATGAGATGCTGGATGACGACATCGCCTACGCCCTTGAAGACCACTACAAGCCGCGTTTTGCTGGAGATGAATTGCCGCGCAATCAGGTCGGCATCTGCGTGGCATTGGCAGACAAACTGGAGACCCTTGTTGGGATGTTCGGGATTGGTAATATCCCGACTGGCGACAAGGACCCGTTTGCGTTGCGTCGACATGCGCTGGGAGTAGCACGCATGCTGGTTGAGCTGAATCTCCCACTTGCACTGACCAATATTCTTTCCATGGCTTCAGAAGTATTGCTCCCTGCGATTGACCCAGCGGCGCAAGAGAAATTCGGCACCAACATGTCAGAGCTAGAGAAATTCCTGATGGATCGATTGGCAGGTTACTTCCGTGAAGCGGGCTATACCGTGCAGGAAATCGATGCCGTGATTTCTCTACAACCAGAACAGCTCGGCCTTATTCCCAAACAGCTGGAAGCGGTGAGAGCGTTCTCGACCCTCTCTGAAGCCGACAGCCTCGCGGCAGCCAATAAGCGTGTGGGTAATATTCTGAAAAAAGCTGAAACCCGTATTGAAGCCAATATTAATGCTGCCTTGTTGAAAGAGCCTGCAGAATCCAAACTCGCGAATGCGCTGGCCAGCGTCAAACCAGAGGCCGATGCCGCCTTTGAACGAGGTGACTATACCGCCTCATTAAAAGCTTTGGCGGCCCTGAAGGCACCAGTAGATGACTTTTTTGATCATGTCATGGTGAATGCAGATGACCCTGCACTCAAAGCCAATCGTCTTGGCCTGCTGGCCACGCTGCATCAGGCTATGAATCGTGTGGCTGACTTATCGAAATTAGCGGCGTAAGCTTTGTGAATGACATCGCAATCAGCGAGTTGGGTGGGATATGACTGTCCATAGAGACTGCAGTAAAGATGTCAGTGCATCTAGCATTACCTGTACAGGCTACGTGCATCCTCGCGTGGCTGTTCACGGTCTATCGCATGTAAAGTATCACGCAACTCAACGATACATCGTTGCCGCTATTGATATGGAATTCACAACATGAAACTCGTTATCCTAGACCGCGACGGCGTCATCAACTACGACAGCCCGCACTTCATCAAGAACCCGGATGAATGGAAGCCAATCCCCGGCAGCCTTGAAGCCATTGCGCTACTGAATCAATCCGGTTACCGCGTGGCACTTGCCACAAATCAGTCCGGGATTGGGCGTGGCTTATTCGACATGGCCACCCTCAACGCCATCCATGACAAAATGCACCGTGCCCTCGGCCAGTTTGGCGGTCGTATTGATGCACTTTTTTATTGCCCGCATGCGGCTGAAGATAACTGCGATTGCCGCAAACCCAAATCCGGCATGATTGAAGAGATTGGCAGTCGTTTTGGCATTGACCTCAAAACCGTCTACAGCGTGGGAGACTCACTGCGTGACCTGCAAGCCAGTGCAACTACCGGTGCGCAATGCATACTGGTACTCACCGGAAAAGGTGAAAAAACGCTGATTGAAGGCAATCTGCCAGAAGGCACCTGGGTGTGTGCCGACTTGGCTGAAGCCGCCCAACGTATCATCACGCAAGAAAGCCCTTGATACTGTTGTATGCTGATCTTCCTGCGCTCACTGTTTTTTCTGCTCGGCCAATGGGTATTCACGCTGGTCTTTACCGTGGTCGCGCTACTAACTTTTCCATTTAAACCGATCACCCGTTACCGCATCATTTCGCTTTGGGCGCGTACCATGCTCATCTGGTTGCGGCTGGTGTGTGGTATTCGCTATCAAGTCATTGGCGCTGAAAATATTCCTGATGAACCCTGCATCATTCTTTCCAAGCATCAATCTGCCTGGGAAACGCTGGCCTTTCAGAACATCTTCCCCCCTCAGGTGTGGGTGTTAAAGCGTGAATTGCTGCGGATTCCGTTTTTTGGCTGGGGTCTCGCCATGACCTCACCCATTGCCATTAATCGCAGTGCAGGACGAGAGGCCCTGAAACAAATGGTCGCACAAGGCAAGGACAGGCTCGCCAAAGGTTTCTGCGTTGTTATCTTTCCTGAAGGTACGCGCATGCCACCAGGGGTCAAAGGCAAATACCATATAGGGGGTGCCTGGCTGGCTGCGCATACTCAATCTACTGTCATACCTGTGGCACATAATGCCGGCTTGTTCTGGCCAAAAAACGGGTTCATGAAAAAACCCGGCACGATTACCGTGAATATTGGAAAACCAATAGCCAGTAAAGACCTGAAACCTGATGCGCTCAACCAACAGGTTGAGGACTGGATAGAATCCACCATGCCGAGCCTGCCGCAATCATGATGAGCCATGTGCTTGTCATGCCGGATGGCGAAGCAATCCCGTATCAATTAGAACACCGGTCACGTCGCACCATCGGCATGAAAATTAGTGCCAGTGGTCTGGTTGTACATGCACCCAGACGGGTCAGCCAGACTTTGCTGGAAAGCGCGCTACGTACCAAAGCGGACTGGATACGCAAGAAGCTCGCACAAATTGACACGCTAACCGCCCCGTCTATGCTATGGGAAGACAATGTCATCCTGCACCTGCTTGGACAGCCGATCACGCTCAAAATCAGTCATGACAGTCGTAATCGGCAGCCGATTTTCACCGATGGTCAGCTCAACCTGAGACTGACAACCTTGACAGATTCAGCACTGATTCAGAAAAAAGTCCTCGACTGGTACCGTAAGCAAGCCTTAGCTGATTTCTCACGCAGATTGGAAATATTTGCCACCAAGTTGGGCGTTCCAAAACCCAGACTGTTTCTTTCAAATGCCCAGTCGCGCTGGGGAAGCTGTAACAGCAAGCAGGAAATCCGCATTAACTGGCGCTTGATTCAGGCCACACCGCATATCATCAACTATGTCGTTTGCCATGAGCTGGCACATCTCAAGGAAATGAACCATTCGGCAAAGTTTTGGGCCGTTGTGGAAAGCCTCTATCCCGATTACAAAGCCGCAGAAAAAGAACTGCGCACCCTATCTCCCAGCCTGCACCGACTCTGAGCCTACCCTAAACAAGCCCCGGGCTTTTTTGTCCGGCATCACGCGTGATATGCTTGGCGAGCATTCCGATTCAATCACAATAATTCAGGGAGCCATTATGAACTTTGCAGACGCCATTCAGGTTTGTTTTCAGAAATATGTCGATTTCAGTGGTCGCGCCAAAAGACCGGAATATTGGTGGTTTTTTCTCTTTTGCCTATTAGGCAGCCTAGGGTTGGAAATGGTCAGCAGCATGCTTTCCTGGATCTTTTCGCTTGCCACCTTGTTGCCGTCATTGGCAGTAGGGGCTCGCCGTTTGCATGACACCAACCGCAGTGGCTGGCTGCAACTATTGTGGATTGTGCCGATTATCGGCTGGATCATCATGATTGTATTTCTGGTACAGGAAGGCCAGAGTGAAGACAATCGTTATGGGGCAAGCCCTGCGAACTAGGCGTCCACCTGTGCTCAGGTTATATAGCCTGAGCACAGGCTGACGCTACTGGCTTTGGAGCATTTACCGTTTGAAGCCATTTTTCAAGCAACTCACGGCTGGTGATCAGAATTGGAGCGTGATTGCCGTAGTTGCTACCAGGCTTTGATCCGAAAACCCATTGTTTCGCTGAAAGATTTTTTCCTGACTATAGAACTTCCGCACTTCGGCTCTCATGACTAGCTGCTTTGAAAATCTGTAATCCAGATTGACAGAATAGCTATAGGTATTAAAACCATTGCCTTGCGTGGTTTCAACAATGACTTCGTTTCTATCCTGATAGTATTCTAGTCTGGTCGCAACACTTAAACGGTCGGAATGTTGATACTTTAAGATCGCAACCGGCGACAACCAGACATGATACCGACTGCTGCCACGTGATATCTGTTCTGCTCCAATGTCAAATGCCCCTAGGATGCCAACCCGGTCAGTGAGCGCATAGTCAATATAAAAATTATGAAAATATCGCATTCTTCTATCTCGATCTGACCGATCATTTCCCACAAAGGAGCTGCTGTTAACTGTCAGTTTTGGATGCGGTTTATAGGTAATTTGATGTCCCAGAGATGGGGTAGTGTTTCCGTCTGGCCTTTGAATACGTTGCCATCCATTCAAAACTAGCCCGCTGACATACCATCTGCCATCATCTGAGATATATGAAACCCTTGCCCCTGTCTCAAAATAGGGCGAGTTATCTGCAAGCATGCTGCGTGTCACTGTCCAGTTTTCAATACCTATAGCGCTCTCAAATCCGATATGAGAGGGCAACACGCCGACATCCAACCATAATCGATCATCCAATCTAACCCCAATATTAGCTTCAACTATCTTTTGCAAATCTCTGGGCTCCTGTTCGTAGTTGGCACGCATGTAAGTACCTGAACCCAATGCGAAGTGCGCCCTGAAATTGTCATGGTTCAAACTTGTCTTGATGAACGCGAGGTTGATACTAGGCTTGTCAGTTACATGATGACTATAGGTAAAGTCAGGTCTTCTTTTACCTCTCGGATGATTAAAGTCCTTTATGTAATAGGCTTCCAGGTATCCTTCCAAGGTCAAATAGTCATCCCATTCAGCACTGTTTTGTTCTGCAAAAGTCTGCTGACTCAACAATATTGCCAATAATGACAAGCGTTGGATGAGCTTCATGTCCTGAAAACTTTCATCATTTGTATCTTCGTGAATTAACAGTCCGTGACGGCGATCAAAGATGGATTCTTGAACCTAGTTCGATCACGTTGTTAATAGGAATATTGAAATATTCCACCACACTGCCTGCATTACGGGACATTAAAGCAAACAGACTGTCACGCCATCTGGCCATTTTCCCACCTGCGGATGGCACTACCACTTCCCGGCTTAGGAAATAGGAGGTAGTAAAAGGATCTAGTTCAATCCCTTCAATCTTGAGTTGAGACAATACCAATGGCACATCCGGGCGCTGCATGAATCCATAATGCAGGGTAATTTGCCAGAAACCGTCTCCTATGCACCGGACATCAGCATGCTGCTCAACCGGTATTACAGGAACATCCTCAAACTGCACCGTCACCACCAGATTTGTCTGATGTAATACCTGATTGTGCTTGAGGTTATGCATCAAGGCTTGTGGCGCACTTCGTGGATCAGAGACGAGAAATACTGCAGTTCGATCAACACGTGGTATGTCACTGGCCGCAACGTTTTTAACGAATGTCTCCAGTTTGGGGTCGTCCTCGCGTATATGTTGCAATAGTGCTTCCCGACCTTGTTTCCAGGTCCACATGATCACCAAAAGCAGACTGCTCAGGGCCACTGGAAACCAGCCACCATGTACAAACTTGGCTGAGCAGGAAATCACCAGCATAAGGTCCAGCAAAATAAAAATACCTGTTGCGCCTGCAGCCAGCCATAGTGGATATTTCCAGCCGTAGCGAATAACAAAAAAGGTCAAGACGGTTGTGATTAACATCGTACCAGTCACCGCGATGCCATACGCGGTTGCGAGTGCGGAGGATGTTTGAAAACCGACGACAACCACCATCACAGCTCCGAGCAGGAGCCAGTTAATCGCAGGAATGTAGATCTGACCAACCTCAGCTGCAGAGGTATGAATAATTTGCATGCGTGGGAGGAATCCCAGTTGAATCGCTTGTCGCGTTACCGAGTAGGCTCCGGAAATAACAGCCTGTGACGCAATAATCGTCGCCATCGTCGCCAATATCACAGCGGGGATCAGTAATGGCTCTGGAAATGACAGATAAAATGGATTAACCACCATTTCCGGTTTCGCAAGCAGTAGCGCACCTTGCCCAAAGTAGTTCAAGGCCAATCCAGGCAATACCAGACCCGTCCAGGCAATTCTGATGGCAGGTTTGCCAAAGTGCCCCATATCTGCATACAGCGCCTCTGCACCAGTGACAGCAAGCACGATTGCACCCACTGCCAAGAATATTCCCAAACCCCGTTCTGACAGGAATGTATATGCATGCATTGGGTTAACTGCATCAAGAATGGCTGGATTTTGTGAAATATGCCAACCCCCAATTGTGCCCAGCACTACAAACCAGATCACTATGATCGGGCCAAAAAAGGCACCCACAGCGCTGGTGCCGAATCTTTGAAACGCAAACAGGCAAACCAGAATCGTGACTGAAATGGGGATGACATAATGAGAGAGGGTTGGTGCAGCAACCTGCAAGCCCTCCACAGCAGATAGCACAGAAATAGCGGGCGTGAGAATGCTATCCCCATAGAACAAGGCTGCACCAAAAGCACCCATAATCAACAGCCATTTGCGGCGTTTCGGCATATGTCTGGCAGTCTTCACAGCCAATGCCAATAGCGCCATGATCCCACCTTCACCATTATTATCAGCCCGTAACACCAGAATGACATACTTCAGTGTCACCACCAGCATCAAGGCCCAGAAGATTGCTGAAACAGCCCCGAGGATATTCGCCGCGTTCAGCGGAATACCCGCGGCCTCACCAAATATTTCCTTGATGGTGTACAAGGGACTGGTTCCAATATCGCCGTAAACAACACCAACCGCGCCCAGTGTCAGTGCCGCTGTACTGCTTTGTTTCGCTTGCATCATCGCTCCATCTTTGCACAAATAGATGGTGCCATTAAGTCAGGTTATGTATATCAACCGCATAAACAAACCAAGATACTTTGTGGCAGAACGCTGATTTATTGCGCGGCCAAACGATAACCAATCCCCAGCTCTGTCAGTAGATAACGTGGTTCAGCCGGATTTGATTCAATTCTGGCGCGAAGGCGTCCCATGTGAATGCGCAGATAATGGGTATCGTCAACATACTCTGCCCCCCAGATGGCAACCAACAGCTCGCGGTGCGTCACAACTCTGCCCGGATGTTGCGCAAGATACATCAACAACTTGTATTCAATCGGGCTCAAATGCACCGTTTTGTCATCCAATAGCACCGAACCTTCAATCAAATCAATCCGAAGTTGATCCAGATGATATACGTGGTCACGCAGTGTCATCTTACTGAGCCTGCGCAAGGCCACCCGGATGCGTGCAATCAACTCATCCACACCAAACGGCTTAGCAAGATAATCGTCTGCCCCCAGATTAAGACACGCAACCTTCTCTGCCTCAGATTGACGCGCTGATAACACGATGACTGGGATATCAGAACGGACACGTATCTGCTGGAGAAATACACCACCTTCTCCATCGGGCAGCCCCAAATCAAGAATCACCAGATCGGGCTTGTGCGCATCAAACTGTTGTTGCGCAGTTTCGATATTGTGCGCAAGCATCGGAACAAATCCCGCCGTACGTAGAGACACCTGCAAAAAGATGCTGATCTGCCGATCATCCTCGACCACAAGAATATTACTTGTCGGCAATTTCATCAGTTGGCCTCCACTTTGTGAAAAACAGTCGCATCGTTGTGCCTCCCTCAGTTCTAGGCTGCATTTCGAGCATCACATCATGGAGTTCTGCAATCGTTTTCACAATGGCAAGACCAAGGCCAAAACCTTTACCACTTGTGGCATTTCTTGAGAACTTATCAATCTTGTCCACCGACCAATTTGTTGGAAATCCGGCACCGCGATCATGCACACTGATTGAAATGCCTGTAGTTGCCTCGTTTACATCAATCAGGATTGGTTCAGTGCCAAGATGAGCATCCAAGGCGTTATCTAGAAGATTGGCTAAAGCCTGCGACAACATGATGGCATCTGCCAATACCAGCGCATCAGTGTTGATCTTCACTTGAATCTCTGTTTTCAGTGGGCGCTGACGATACCGGCTCAGGAGTGTGCCAATGATTTCTTCTGGAGACTGCCAGTCCAGATTCAGCGCTTCCTCCTTGACCATTCTCAGTCGCGCCATCGCGAGAATATTTTCAGTTGATTGCGTCATATATCTTGCTTCAGCAGCAATCGCGACAAGCAAGCGCTCTTGTTCTTGCGCCGACAGTAAATCTTTCTGGGATACCAATGTGGTTGCCGCGCCTAAAATAGCAGTCAACGGTGTTCGCATATCGTGCGAAAGAGAGGCCAATAATGCATTTCGGAGCGCTTCGTCATGCGCATGCAATTCGGCCGAACGTAATGACTCACGATTCAGCAATCGCGTATAGGCGATTGAGACCTGATCAGTCAATCCGCGCAAATCATGAAAAATAATGTTTTCATTGGCGCCTACTTGAATGATCAAGGCCAGAGATTTGCTGGGCATGCGCTCAAAGGGAATGATCCAGAACCCCAAATCTGCCCAATTGATGGTCCCCGGTCCGATAGGTCTGCCGTTCTCGACTGCCCAGCGGATTGCATGAGGGTCTGGGGCAATATTGAATGTTCCCTGTTTGCAAAGGAGTACACCGGTAATGTCACTAAAAGCAACTGGCTCCCTCAAATAATCTGCGATCAGCTTGGCGCTGGTTTCTAACAACTTCTCAGGCTCATTTTCTGCTGCAAGATGCTCTGCGAGGCGCTGAGAAAACTCAGCACGCGCCCGAGCCTGTGTAGACTGCTCAGTCTGATTACGTAAACGCCTGACCAATGAAGCCACCACAATCGATACAAGCAGAAAAGCTGTCAAAGCGACCCATGAATCCAGATCAGAAATTTCAAAGGTATATCGAGGCTCAACCTGAAAGAAGTTGATGGCAGTAAATGAAGCAAAGGCTGTGAATAAAGCGACAGGAAATCTGAAATAGTAGGCGGCAAGCAAAGCAACAGCCAGATGCAGCATCACAATACCCGTGATACCAAGGCTGGAATCAAAACGATGTCCAATGGCTGTCGCCAGAACAATCAGTCCTATCGATAAGATGATTTGCAATAGGATCGCGCGCATCACTTAATGTGGCTTGAATTTCTGTTTAACGCAAGCGCAAAGCATTCAGCACCACAATCAGCGAACTCACCGACATACCTATCGCGGCCATCCATGGTGAAATCATGCCAGTGGCCGCGAACGGCAGTGCAACAAGGTTATAGCCCAGCGCCCAGGCAAAATTCTGGCGTACAACACTGCGGGTAAACCCTGCTGTGTCAAAAGCATGCTGCACTTCTTCCAAATGCTCTGTGAGTAACACAATATCCCCTGTTGCCCGCGCCATCTGAGTACCGCTGCCCATGGCAATGGAAACCTGCGCTTTGGCCAGTACTGGCGCATCGTTGATCCCATCCCCAATCATGGCCACTATCTCGCCCCGGGCCTGTAACGCATCCATGACGGCAAGCTTTTGCTCGGGAGAGGCCCCCGACTGCCAACTATTCACCCCAATACGTTCAGCAAAATCTGCGACAGCCGCTTCACTATCACCGCTTAGAATAGACACCATTTTGCCCTGCGCCTGCAGCCCGCGTATCAGGCTGTCAGCACCAGATCGGGGATGATCGGCAAATACAAAAGCGGCTAGATAGCGTGTGGTATCACTCAGCCAGATAATAGTGGCGCCAGCTGGAACATGATCTAAGGTTGGCAAGGGCAGCGCTGCATTGACACGCGCATTCCCCAGAAAGTAGGTTTTGCCTTCAATGTCAGCGCGCACCCCCAAACCAGGGAGATTGTCCGCGTTTTCTATCGTATTCAGCGCCCGCACACCAATTTGCGTGCGCAAAGCCTCAATAAAACTTTTGGCATACGGATGTTCTGATCGTTGCTCAAGGCTCGCCGCCATGCGCAGACAGGTATCCGCATCCCATTCACTCAGGCAGCGAATCTCCAACAATACGGGCTTACCCAAAGTCAAAGTGCCCGTTTTATCGAACACCACATGCGTTACCTTGGCCAGACTCTCAAGCGCATGACCTCGGGTTAACAGCACACCCCGTTTCACCAGATGCGATCCAGCCGCAGCAAAGGCCGCTGGCGCTGCCAGCGACAAGGCGCACGGGCAACTCACCACAAGTACGGTCAGCACAATCTCGAGTACGCGCTCGGGGGCTATCTGCCACCAAACCCAGGCCGTCATCACCACTGCCAGCAGGAGCGCATAGGTAAACCAGGCTGCCACGTGGTTTGCCAGTTCTGTCAGCCGCGGTTTTTCAGCCTGCGCCCGATCCAGCAAGCGGCTAATGCCTGCAATCACGGTCTGCTCCCCCACTGCACGCACCCGAATCAACAGCGGGCTTTCATAGTTGATACTGCCTGCATACACCTCAGCACCTATAGTCTTGGGTCTGGGTTCACTTTCGCCTGTTAGTAAAGACTCATCGGCACTGCTTTCACCCTCAACCACTATGCCATCCGCTGGAATTGTTTCACCGGGCTTCACCACGAGCGTGTCATCCGGCTTCACATCCACCAATGCCACCAACTCGGTCTGCCCTGAAGCTGATTGACGCGTAGCCACAGCAGGCACCAGCCTCAACAGGTTTTCTGCTGCTTCAATCGATTTTTCTCGTGCATTACGTTCCAGAAAACGCGTTGCCAATAGAAAAAAGATCAGCATGGTCAGCGTGTCGTAATAGACCTCCCCGACGCCCTGTAGGGTTGCCCAGATACTGCCAGCAAATCCCGTGACCAGCCCCAGGCTAATCGGCACATCCATGCCAAGACGGCCAGTTTTAAGTCCACGCCATGCCGCGGTATAAAAGGGAATGGCCGCATAAAACATGGCAGGCACGCTCAAGACCAAACTGAACCAGCGCAAGGTCTGCGCCGTGGCAAACTCCAAGCCTTGTGCCGGCCCAGCATATAGTGCCACTGCAATCATCATGACCTGCCCAGCAGATAATCCAGCCACTGCCAAGCGCCTGAAATCCGCCTTGCGCTGCTTCTGTCGTAACACTTCATGTTGTTGAGCGCTGAAAGGATGCGCGTGGTAACCCAGCTTGCGAATTTCCGCGAGGATCTCACTGAGTTTGATGCGTGCATCGTTCCAGCGGATACGAGCACGGTTAGAGGCATAATTCACCGAAACTTCAAGCATGCCCGGCAATTGCTTCAAATGACGTTCGTTTAACCAGACACAGGCTGCGCAGGTAATGCCTTCGAGGATGAGCGCAGCTTCCTTGATATCGCCATCGCTTGAGGATACAAAGTCACGCTGGACATCCGGATGATCATACAAGGCTAGTTGTTTGAGCTCATCGGGGACAAGGTCATCAACATTTTTGGGGAGTTCGGTGCGGTAACGGTAATAGTCTTCAAGCCCGTTCTGCACAATGGAAGCTGCCACGGCCTGACAACCATGACAACACATCGCGCGATCAGCTTCCAGAATATGAACGGTAAAGCGGGTATCTGCCGGAACTGGCAAACCACAGTGATAGCAGGCTTGATCAGCGTTGATTTCCACGCATCAGCCTTTGTTAGTCAATATAGAACTGTTGCTGGCGACGGAAATGATCAGACGCGCGGTATATATTCAACTCTGCTAACCATCGGCCCGGATCCGGCAAAATGATCTCATGTTCATAATTGCCTGGTGTGACCTCAACAAGGAAAAACTCACGGTCATCCCGACTGTTTGCAAGTCGCCACAAACCGAGCCTGACCTCCGCACCCTCAACTGGAATGCCACCTGAAGTTTGTATGCGTAGACGAACGGTGCCCGGCACATTGTTTTCCAGGTCGTCAAGACCAATGAGCTCTACCTTCCAATCCAGCTTGCGTTGTTCTTCAATCCGCTCAAGATGCTGCTGGTAACTTTTGTTTTTGTCATGCGGCACAGTACCGGGAAATGCAGTATGCACCTTTTGCGTATCAGGGCTGGGCAGTACCAGTCGCACAATCTGGTCAGGCAAACCGCGGCTGGCAATCGACAACAACACCGCATTCAAAATCACCAGAAATATAAAGAAGCCGATAATGATTTTCGGTGCCCAATGTATACCCTCTTTTTTTTGCTGCATGCCCCCAAATACGGTCAGCACACCAGCATTGGCAAGAAACAAGGCAAAGTGTATGGCCAGTACATCGCCGCCATCCCAGTGTTGGCTGCAATACACCAGATAAGCCAGAAAAGGGATCAAGCCACTCAGCACCCCAGCCCAGAAATTTGCAATGCCTAGTTTGCGAGCGCTAAAAAACAGAGCCACCGCCAGCAGCAAACCGCCAAATAACGTCTCTGTCATTGAAACCTGTGGGATGTGCATCAACATCTGCGATCAGGACTCCCGCTTACTGTTGAAATTGGTCTCTACCCGCATCACCTCTGATTCCGGATTGGATGGCTTGATCACAAATTGAAACTGACGGGTTTGGGCTGACAATGCCTGACTTAAGTCCACCTTGGCATTCACAGAGAGGCTTTTACCTGCACGCACCCGGATTTCAGGAATATTGCCTAAATCAAGTGCTTCTTGTGGGATGCCCTCTACAGTAATTGTATAGACTTCGTCATGCTCGGTTTTATTGACGATGTGAATCTGATAACGATTACGGAAGCTGCCATCTGACAACATCACATACAAAGGTTGCCGCACTTGCATGACATTGACCTCTGTATCACTGCGCGTACCGATGTTATAAAACAGCAGTCCAGTTGCAATAATCAATGCCAACGCATAGCCCCAAACCTTGAAGCGCTTCCATTCCAGTCGCGGTGGGTGCGGATGATCACTCGCCAGATTGCGTTCAGAATCGTAACGGATCAGTCCTCTTGGAAAACCCACTGAATCCATGATGTTGTTACATGCATCAATGCATAAACCACAAGAGATACACTGATATTGCAAACCATCACGGATATCAATGCCCGTGGGGCATACCTGCACGCAGAAACCACAGTCAATACAATCCCCATGTCCCTTGGCCTGACGCTCATCACGTGTTTTCAGGCCAACAATAGGTAGTGCGCGGCCGGCAGCCCCTTCACCGCGATGCTTGTCATAACTCACTGCCAGCGTATCAGCCTCGTACATCACGCCCTGAAAACGGGCGTATGGGCAAGCCATGGTACAGATGTGCTCACGCGCCACGCCGCCGGCAAAATAGGTGGTCAAGGTTAACACCACCACCGTAATATAGCCGGCCTGCGCAGCCTCCCCCATCACCAGATCACGGACAAATTCCGGTGCGTAGGTAAAATACGCAGCAAACGTCACTGCGGTCCAGAATGAAATCAGGACCATCAGCGCATGAGAGCCCCCAACCTTCAGTACTTTCTCACGATTCCAGGGTTGCTTTTGCAAGCGCATGCGGGCTGGCCGCTCACCTTGCAACAGATGCTCAATCCAGATAAACAGGTCTGACCATAAGGTTTGAAAACAGAAATAGCCGCACCAGGCACGGCCAATCAAGCCCGTGGTAAAAAACAGCAAGGCTGCAGCAATAAACAACAGCATCGCCAGCCAGAAAATATCCTGCGGATAGACAATCAAATCAAAAATGAAAAAGCGTCGACTGCCGAGATCAAACAAAATCGCTTGATCAGCCGCACTGTTGCGTTGCCAGGGCAACCATGGCAACAAGAAATAAACCGAGTACGCCAGCAACATGACGCCGGTTTTGAAATTCCGAAACTTGCCTTTTACCGACCGCGTCACAATCGGAATGTGACGTGACATAGAAGCAGATTTGGTCGTCGTGGTTTCCATAAGGCTTTCTTAAGTGTTGCGCACCGTATCAACAGTAGCGCAAATAGCAAAAAAGGCTTGTCTTTGCGTCTTTCCCATTGAGAAAGCGCCCAGACAAACCCCTTTTGTTTGATTCATTGCTGTCGTTTACTTACCGCCACCCAGACTATCATGGACATAGACGGTCAGCAGCTTGATCTGGTCTGGTTTCAGGCGTGCGTCCCAGGCAGGCATCACACCCCTGTTCAAGCCGCCAGTGATAATCTGACGAATGGCCTGTACTTTTTCCTGCTCGGTTTTCATGCCGGAAATATCTGCCCACGCCCAGATCTTGTCAGTCAGGTTGGGTGCGCCAACGCCCTCTTTACCTTTGGCATCTGCACCATGACAGTAAAAGCAGGCAGCCGTTTCCGATTGAAACAGTTTGGCGCCAGAAGCGGCAGCACCAGTGTCATGCGGTTCGTCAGACAGGCTTAACACATAATTGGCAAGTTGGCCGATTTGTTCATCAGAAATCAGGTTTCTGAATGCTGGCATATATCCTTGACGGCCATACACGATAGTTTCCTGAATACGCTCGTAAGTACCGCCATACTGCCAATCATTGTCAGTCAGGTTAGGCGCAAAACCAATCACCCCCTGACCACCAGTCTGGTGGCAAGGCGCGCAGTTATCAGAGAACAGGGTTTTACCCGCAGAGGTCACAAACTGCATGAGTTCGGCATCCTGCGAAATGTCTTCAAACGAGGTAGCGGCTACCTTGTCAAACCATTGTTTCTGAGCAGCCTGCAACTCGTTCATTTCCACCATGAATTTGGAACGCATATTCCAATGGGTGGTTTTTTCAACTTGCGTCCCGTCCACCTGGGTCGCGGTATAGGTAATGCTGTTCAGGCCCGGGATGCCCTTGGTGTAGGAACTACCAATCGGCCATGCTGGGTAAAACAGCCAATACACAACCGTAAAGACTGCCGTGATATAGAAAGCCCACACCCACCATCTTGGCAACTCATTATTAAGCTCCTGCAAGTCACCATCCCACACGTGACCCGTGGTTTGCACACCCTTTGGTTTGGTGGTGTTGCCTGTTTGATCTGTTGTTTTTTCCTGACTCATCTTACTTACCCTTGAAATCCGTCTCGTCATCCTGCAGCGGGATATTCTTGTAACTTTCCAGCCGCTCACTCCGTTTGCGGCTTCCATACACATAAAACAGGATGCCGCAAAACAGGGTGAAGAAAATCACCAGCGCTAATGGCTTGGTATTCTCAAAATTGGTAAACCAATACAACCATTCCATATGACATGCGTCCTAGCGGAATTTCACGAAATAATCGTCATCATACTTCTTGAAGTCCACCAACGTGCCCAGCATCTGGAGATAAGACACCAAGGCATCCATTTCCGTCAGCTTGTCCGGGTTAGTGTCATAGTTACCTTGCTGCGCCTGCGCAATCAGATTGGCTTCCGCATCCGGGATGTGCAGATACTTCGCAACATCTTCACCAAACTCTTCCACATTGCGATCATACTCAGCCTGCGTCAGGGAATAAGGTACGCCGGTCTTGCGCAAAGCCTTCATTCTTAAGCCCACATCAGAAAAATCCAGGTCATTTTTAGCCAACCAAGGGTAGTTTGGCATGACGGATTGTGGCACCAGAGAGCGTGGTGCAATCAAATGCTGTGTTTGCCAATCATTGGAATATTTACCACCCACCCTCGCCAAATCAGGCCCTGTACGCTTTGAGCCCCACTGGAAAGGATGGTCGTACTTGGACTCGGCAGCCAATGAATAATGACCATAGCGCAAAGCCTCATCACGGAACGGACGAATCATCTGTGAATGACAAAGATAACAGCCTTCACGGATGTAAATGTCGCGACCGCGCAACTCAAGCGGCTTATAAGGACGAATGCCATCTACCTTTTCAACCGTTTCCTTGATGAAGAACAAGGGCACAATTTCAACCAGACCACCTGCACTGATGGCCAGCATGGTCAATACCAGCAGAATGCCCAGGTTGCGTTCAATCTTATCGTGATTCATGGTGACTCCAGATTCCTTACTTTTCTTTGCCAGCAACCATTAGGCCGCACTGGTACCAAGTTGCGCCTGCATCTCGGTTTCCTTCATCGCAATACTGCCCTTGCGGATGGTTTTATACATGTTGTAGCACATCAGAATCATGCCAGCGAGGAAGAAAGCCCCTCCAGCAGCACGCATGATGTAGAAAGGATGCGCGGCTGCAACAGACTCAACAAAGGAGTACTGCAGGTTGCCAAAGTCATCAAACGCACGCCACATCAGGCCCTGCATAATGCCCGAGATCCACATGGCGGTGATGTACAACAGAATACCCACCGTCGCCAGCCAGAAGTGCACATTGATCATGCGCATGCTGTGCACTGGCGTGTTCCAGAGCCTTGGAATCAAATGATAAAGACTACCAAAGGTAATCATGGCCACCCAGCCCAATGCGCCGGAATGTACGTGTCCAATCGTCCAGTCCGTGTAGTGTGACAGCGCATTAACATCCTTCAAGGACATCATGGGGCCTTCAAACGTGGACATGCCATAGAAAGACAGCGCCACGATCAGGAAACGCATCACCGGGTCAGTACGCAGCTTGTCCCAGGCACCAGACAGCGTCAGGATACCGTTGATCATACCGCCCCAGGACGGGAGCAACAGCATGATGGAGAAGGTTGCGGCCAGCGTGGAGGTCCAGTCTGGAATCGCAGTCCAATGCAAGTGGTGAGAACCTGCCCACATATACAAGAAGATGATCGCCCAGAAGTGAATCACCGACAACCGATATGAATACACGGGCCGACCAGCCTGCTTAGGCACAAAGTAGTACATCATGCCGAGGAAGGCCGCGGTCAGGAAGAAACCTACCGCGTTGTGACCATACCACCATTGCGTCATGGCATCCTGCGCCCCTGAGAACAGGCTATAGGACTTCAGCGAGAACAACTCAACCGGAATCGCCAGATTGTTGAATACATGCAGCAGTGCAGTGGCGAGAATAAATGCTAGATAAAACCAGTTAGCGACATAAATATGCGGTTGTTTACGCTTCATCAGCGTGCCGACAAACACAATCAGGTAAGCCACCCAGACAACCAGAATCAGCAAGTCGATTGGCCATTCCATTTCAGCATACTCACGGCCCTGGCTGTAACCAAACACATTGCCAAGCGCTGCAAACACAATAGCCGCCTGCCAACCCCAGAAGGTAAAGTTGGCAAGACCATCACTGAATAGCCGCGCCTGACAGGTACGTTGAACCACGTAATAGGAAGTCGCAAACAGCGCACTACCACCAAAACCAAAAATCACTGCCCCGGTATGTACCGGACGCAGACGACCAAAGGTAATATAAGGATTATCGAAGTTGAGTATAGGGAACGCTAGTTCAGAGGCGATATACACGCCCACGAACATGCCGATTGCACCCCAGATCAACGTCATGATGGTGAATTTGCGAACAATATCGTAGTTATATTGCTCGTTGGAACCCACTTCTGCTGCCATGTCGGTCGCTGCCATTACTTACGACTCCTGAATCTCAAAACTGTATGCAAATATCTTGCGGAAAGCCCAGCATTATAGTCTCCAACAATATGGCTGAACAACCCGAAAACGACGAAAAAAAACTAATTGAAACCTTACCGGGAATTAAAGTAATCGACTAAGATCGTGCGCAATCTCGGTCGGCTTTTGGCCATATTTGAGATATAGCCGAATTTTCCCAGTTTTATCATAAACATAGATGCCAGCACTGTGGTCCAGTGTGTAACCACTCTGGCCAGGTGTTTCCTGCTTGGCATAAAAAATCTTAAACACCTTGGCTGTCGCATCAATTTGCTCCGGGGTTCCGGTCAAACCGATGAATCGCGCATCAAAGTGCGGCACAAACTTGGCTAGTACATCTGGCGTGTCCCGTTCAGGGTCTACTGTCACAAACAACACTTGCACCTGATCACTGGCCGGGCCCATCAGACGCATGGCCGCTGCGAGATCAGCCATGGTAGTCGGGCAAACATCAGGACAATGGGTAAACCCGAAAAACAAAGCCACCACCTTGCCCTTAAAATCTTCCAGACGCTTAGGTTCCCCGGTGTGATCCGTCAAATTAAAATCGGAAGCAAAGTCTGCGCCGGTGATGTCAGTACCAAATGTAGAAGCAGCGTCATCGGCGGGTTTGCAAGCTACCAACATGGCCGAAAAACTGACTGCCGCCAGAAAACACAAGAATTTGCGCATGATTTTGTTCCGTGGTTGCGTATACGACATGATTTTAACACGCTGGTTTCGTCTGAATGCGAGGGAATCAAGCATAGAAATTTCTTGCATGACTTTTCCCTGAATTTTCCGCAAAAGCCCATGAAGTCAACTATTCAAGCAAGCCTGCTTACGTTTACAATAGAGGCTTTGCTTGCTGGAGATATTGAAGATGGCTGTAGCCAAATCCATGGCCGACCGCGACGGTCTGATCTGGTATGACGGTAAAATGGTGCCATGGCGCGATGCCACCACTCACGTCCTGACCCACACTTTACATTACGGCATGGGGGTCTTCGAGGGCGTGCGTGCCTACAAGACTGACAAAGGCACTGCCATCTTCCGCCTGAAAGAGCATACGGATCGGCTGTTCCGCTCCGCGCACATCCTTGGCATGAAAATGCCTTTTGACAAGGACACCATTGCAAAAGCCCAGCTGGCAGCCGTGCGTGAAAACAATCTCGAATCTGCCTACCTGCGCCCCATGGCATTCTATGGTGCAGAGGCCATGGGCATTTCCGCCAAAACATTGTCAACACACGTGATTGTCGCCGCCTGGAGCTGGGGCGCTTACATGGGCGATGAAGCGCTTGAAAATGGCATTCGAGTTAAAACCTCGTCCTTCTCGCGCCACCATGTCAATGTCACCATGTGCAAGGCCAAGGCCAATGGCAATTACATGAACTCCATTCTGGCGCATCAGGAAGCCGCGCAAGATGGTTACGATGAAGCGCTGCTGCTGGACGTTGATGGCTTTGTGGCAGAAGGCTCGGGCGAGAACATCTTTATTGTCCGCAACGGCAAACTGATCACCCCAGACCTGACCAGCGCACTGGAAGGCATCACCAGAGACACCATTGTGCAGCTTGCGGGCGAAATCGGGCTGGATGTAGTTGAAAAGCGCATTACCCGCGATGAAGTGTACTCTGCTGATGAAGCCTTCTTTACTGGCACCGCAGCTGAAGTCACCCCCATCCGCGAGCTGGATAACCGTGCCATTGGCGCTGGTCGTCGCGGCCCAGTCACTGAAAAACTGCAGACGCTCTATTTTGATGTGGTCAAGGGGCGCTCAACCAAGCACGCTGACTGGCTGACGCTGGTTTAATCATCTAAGCAGTGAAACACAAGGACAAATCGCATGGCTGATGTCAAAGAGTATGAAGTCACCGCAAAAGACTTGCCGCTACATTGCCCAACCAAGGAGGTCGCGTTGTGGTGTTCGCACCCGCGCGTCTTTCTGGATATCGCAGAAACCGGCCATGCGATGTGCCCTTACTGCGGCACCAAGTATAAGTTGAAGGCAGGCGAAGTGGTCGGACACCACTAACCTAACCTAGAAAAATGGCTACGCGGGCGAATCATCCGCCAGCAACATTATTGCGTAACAGGCATAGCAGGCTTGTATTTACTGGTGTTGGGTAGCGGGTAAAGCTGCGCTTCACCCTCCCAAAGCGAGGCAATCACCTCGGCCGTCTGCAAAAATTGGTCACTGGATGTCCGGTTCACCCAGATTGTCGTCGTCGCTGTCCCTGTTGTTTCAGGCCCAAGCAATTCTGCCATTTTCAAGCGATGTTCCAATTGGCGTGCCACAGCCTCTCCGGTATCAATCAGGGTCACATCAGCCCCTGCCTCTTCTTGAATCAAGCTGCGAATAAAGGGGTAATGAGTACAGCCCAGCACAATGGTATCTGCCCCCTCAGCTAGCAGGGGCCGCACATACTGCCCCACCAGGCCCCTGACCACTGGGGAATTTAGATCACCGGATTCAATAGCCTCCACCAGGCCATGACAAGCTTGCGTCACCACCTTCACGCCCTGCCCGTATGTCTCTAGCAAGGCGGCAAATTGTGCACTTTGCAAAGTGCCACTGGTTGCCAGCACGCCGATCACCCCCGCATTGCTAGCCGCTGCAGCAGGCTTCACCGCCGGCTCCATGCCAATAATGGGCAAGGTGTAGCGTTGCCGCAAAAACTCAATGGCCGCAGCGGTGGCTGTATTACAGGCCACCACCAAGGCTTTTGCGCCTTGGGCAATCAGATAATTGGTCAGATACTCTGCCCGCTGCCGGATAAACTCAGGGGTTTTATTGCCATAGGGCGCATGATGAGAATCTGCGCAAAAAAGCAAATGCTCTTGCGGCAAACGGTTCCGCAGATGTTTGAGCACTGAAATCCCACCAACGCCTGAGTCAAAAACCCCCACCGGGGCTGAGAGGTCCATCCGAAAAGAGGCCACTTGAATACTCGCTGATTAAAAGGCAAAAAAGAGTTTTAGTTTAGCCGAACTGGCCTTGCGGTGTCATGGTCAGGATGCAAGCACACTATAATGAGCACACACCAAGAAAGGACAACTATGGGCAACCGACTCAGCAAAATCTACACACGCACCGGCGACAGCGGCACAACAGGGCTAGGCGATGGCAGCCGTGTCAATAAAGATAGCCTGCGCGTGGATGCCATGGGCGATGTAGACGAGCTCAATGCTGTCATTGGTATCCTGCTCACTGAGCCGCTTGGCAAAGAAGTTTCTGAAGTCCTTACACGCATTCAGCATGATTTATTTGATTTAGGTGGCGAGGTCTGCATTCCGGGCCATGCAATGGTCAAGCCCGAGCGGATTTCAGCCCTTGAAAACACGCTGGATGCCTGGAACGAGCAACTAGACCCCTTAAAAGAATTTATTTTGCCGGGCGGCACCCGCGCTGCTGCTTACTGCCACTTGGCAAGAACCGTTTGCCGCCGTGCAGAACGCCAACTCACCAGACTCAGCCGTATTGAAGCAGTCACCCCAACCTCCATGCAGTACCTCAACCGCCTTTCAGACCTGCTGTTTGTACTGTGCCGCATACTCAACAAACAGGCTGGCGTGCCAGATGTGTTGTGGAAAAATGAATAAATACATCACATTAAGCTGAAATATCGGGTTAGTATTCAGTTATTGTCCATCGTAATGGTAGGGTCATTATTAATGGTGCATTTTCTAAATAAATTAGGGTGCCTTCAACAATTTAAGAAGAATTAAATCAGTGCATTATAAAAAACGTTCCAGTTTATACACCTCAAAGGTGCATTTCACGTGCATTTTTAGGGTGTCTACTTTTAGATGGCGCGCAGTTGTCCGAACTTCGTGAGTCCGCCGCTGCGCGTCGGCCATCACTTCGTTCGAGCGAACACCGCTTCGCGGCCAAGCCCCACATGCACCACCTCCGCCTTACAGGCTCGGTGTCGCAGATGGGATGTCGCTCAACTGCGCTCCGTTAGAGCACACTATGCCCAAGCTCGATCTCCGCACCATTGCCAAAGGTCTGGGTACCTATGCTCTTATGGCCGTACTCATTCCGGTTGCCCTCGTGCTACTTGCTAGCCTCGGCCCCAGCGAGTGGGTGGCTCAGTACATTGAGCCCGCTAAGCGCCTTCAGTTTCTCTTCGTTGTTGCAGTCGGTGGCATTGTGGCCGGGTTGTCGCGTACTCACCCCTTAGCCCATTCGGTTGTCGTTGGCGCAATTGGCGGCTTGGTGTCATTTTGTCTTGTGGCCGGCCTCAATGCCGCGCCTCATCTCAATCTCGTAAGTTCATTTGTGCAATATGTCCTTATGGCAGCTGTTTGGTGCTTTGTTGGCGCATTGGTAGTGTCGTTTCTGCGTAGAGGCCGCTATGCGCTCTAACCTTTCGGTCAAGCGGGACTGCGGAACCGGCGTGATTTCTCCGGTCAACCTCTTTCGCGCCGCAGCCCCTTACCTCCAACGTTAGCCTTCATTGTGAACATCGTATCGAACGGTGTAACGAATCATTACCTGAGGTAGTTATGCATCCATTTCACATGATGCTCGTGTTGTTTTTAGTGTCAGCTCTGATTGGCTTGGGCTTTGTATTTCGCTGGGAACGCAAGCAATTCCTCGCGCGAGGCTTGGTTGATTCTTGGTTAATCGTTCGCCTTTCCACGATCCCGACGGCGTTGGTTGCAGTTGCCCTCGTCCTGATTCCGGCACGGAGCACATCCGGCATGGAAGGTCTCGCGATCTTCTATTTGCTGCTTTTAACAGCTGCCCCCTTGTTCTGGTTTGGAACTCATTGGGCGGTTGGCAGGCTAGTGAGGCCTCAACTGTCTTTCGGGGATTCAGCGCGCATCGCCGGTTCGCCACTATTATATGCAATTGCCGTTGCTATGGTCGCACCCATGTTGCAGTCTCTTGCATGGTCAGTATTGAGGTCGCTCGGCATCGACTAGCCAGATGTAAAGTGGTATCTGGTTTGAAGTCGGCTAACTCCAAATTAATGGAGTCAGACTCGATTGATTTCGCAATCCCGCTTAGAGCGCACTCACGGGCAATGCGTCGCTTGAATGCAAACCCTTAACGTGCCAACTTGGCCCGACCTACCGTGTGTGTATCCGTCCCAAACCAGATGTTGCGTGTGCTTGCATCAAACACCATGTGGCGCACCGTTCTGCCGCCACTGGCAATTTCAACTGGTTGTGTGAAGCTTTCTGATTTTGGGTCAAAGCCGACAAAGCGATTGGGCATAACACCCGTTTCAACGAACCAGACCAACCCTTTATCATCACTCGTCATGGCGTAGGGTCTTGAATCTATCCCTGAAGGCATGCGCCACTCTTTAATGGCCTTGGTTTTCTGGTCATAACGGCCCAGATAGCCATCAGCATAATCCACATACCAGACTGCACCATCTGGCGTGACGGCAATACGGCGTGGGCGGGCTTCTTTACGTGGTAACACAACTTCCTCCACCACGCCCCTGGCATTTACTGTGGCTAGCTTGTTGGTGCCAAACAAGGCAACCCATGGCTGATTGTTGGCGACTACCAAGCCATAAGGCCTTGCTGCTGATGTTGGTACATCATGCAGCTTGATTTTGCGGGTTTTGGTATCCAGAAAACCGATTTGGTTACCGTGTTGCACGGTAAACCAGATATGGCCATCTGCATTAAAGTCCATGGTGTGCGCATCACGCGCGCCACTACCGGGCAGCATGATTTTTTCAATCTTGCCAGTGGCGGGGTCAAGCAAACCGATATGCTGTGCGCGGTTACCGGCATACCAGACGCCTTGTTTGTTAGAAATGACCGTACGCGGGCCGGTACCCTCTGGCAGATCGTAACGTTTGAATTGCCCGGTGGAGGGTTGCAGGCTGGCAACATAATGCCCCACCTGTCCGACGAACCAGATGATATCCGGGCCACCCACCCAAGGGTCACGCGGCAGAGTGTTCTCATAAGGCACTAGCCATTCGGTGATTTTGAGTGGGTCTTGTTGTTGTGCAGGCTCCTCGTCGTGCGCGGCCTGCGCCGACAGAAAGAACCCTGCGAGAAGCACGAGCAATATTTTGTTGAGATGCATGATTCACCCCTTTTCAGACCTGGCATTAACATTAAACACCAATACTAAAAGGATTAAATCACCGGCAGTAAGTTCATTGGAATGACATGACAAGATCATGGTGAATGCGCAGGTATATCCGCCCAAGCATGCGCTTTACGTTATAATTCGGTCACTTAGCTGACAAGATTCCGGCCGCCTTTACTACATGATCAAAAAATTCCTGCAACGCGTCTTCAATCCGAGCAAACGCAGCACCAGCAAAAAATCCGCTGGAACATCTCAACAGCATGCCATCACCATTCCGCGCAGCAAGCATCGTATTGACCGAAAATTATTGAGCAGCGCCGCCATTAAAACCACCGAAGGTTTGCAAAAAGCGGGGTATGAGGCCTATGTGGTGGGTGGTGCCGTGCGCGATTTGCTGCTGAAAAGACGCCCCAAGGATTTTGACGTGGCGACTAACGCCACCCCTGAACAAGTGCATCGGGTATTTCGCCGCTCTCGCATCATAGGCCGTCGCTTCAGGCTGGTGCATGTGCTGTTTGGCGATGAAACCGTAGAGGTGTCCACGTTTCGCGGTAGCCATCTGGCAGAGAGTGATCATGCCAAAACGGCTGAGAGTGGCCGCATTCTGCGCGACAATGTGTTTGGTAATCAGGAAGAGGATGCTATACGGCGCGACTTTACCGCCAATGCCTTGTATTACGACCCAGCCACGGAAGAGGTGATTGATTTTCATCATGGCTTTGCCGACATTCGAGCCGGCATTTTACGCATGATTGGTGACGCCCCAACCCGCTATCGTGAGGATCCAGTGCGGATGCTGAGGGCAATCCGGCTTTCTGCCAAACTGGGCCTGAAACTGGATGCCGCCACCGAAGCGCCGATCCCCAAAATGGCTGACCTGCTAAAGGAAGTGCCGGAATCACGCTTGTTTGATGAAATGCTCAAGCTGTTCCTTTCTGGCCATGCGCTGGAAAGCGCAAGTGAGCTGCGTAAACATGGCCTGCATCACGGCCTGCTGCCCTTGCTGGATGTTGTGCTTGAGCAGCCGATGGGAGAGCGTTTTATCAACTTGGCCCTAAAAAACACGGATGACCGTGTGCTCAGCGACAAGCCAGTATCTCCCGGTTTTCTGTTTGCGACACTGCTGTGGCATGAAGTGCTGGTGGCCTGGAATAAGTTTCAGGATCAGGGTGAACGTTCAATCCCAGCGCTGCACATGGCAATGAATGAAGTATCTGAGATTCAGGCAGAAAAACTGGCGATTCATAAACGTTACAGCAGCACCATGCGTGAAATCTGGGGGCTGCAACCCCGCTTTGAACAGCGCGGCGGCAAGCGCCCTTATGGGTTGATTGAACATCCGCGCTTCCGCGCTGCTTATGACTTTTTGCTGTTGCGTTGCGAATCTGGCGAGGTACCTACCGAGGTGGGGCAATGGTGGACTGAATTTGCGCAGGCCGATGGCGAGCGTCGGGCGGCCATGCTACTGCCTGATACCAGCCCGAAAAAACGCCGCCGCAGACGCAGAAAACCCAGCGCCAATAAATCCAGCACTGAGGCTGCCGCTTCGGAATGAGTCGCGCCTTTATTGCCCTTGGCAGCAATCTGCAACAACCACAACAACAAATCACGCAAGCTTTTGCAGAAATTGCAGCACTCCCGCACACCACCTTGCTGAATACATCATCGCTTTACCGCAGCGCGCCGGTAGGCTACGACAACCAACCCGATTTTATTAACGCAGTGGCAGAAGTGGATACCAGCCTGCCACCTGATGTGCTATTGCAGCATTTACTGGCAATAGAGACAGAACATGGTCGGGAACGTCCGTTTCCAAATGCGCCGCGTCCGCTTGATCTGGACTTGCTCATCTACGACACGCTGTACATCGCTACGCCTGAACTCACCATTCCACATCCCAGAATGCACACGCGGGGCTTTGTCCTGTTACCATTAGAAGAAATAGCGCCTGACTTAGAGATTCCCAACCCGAACCTCAATGAGCGCAGTGTCGCAAAGTTGGCAAAAGCCTGTATGGATCAGGGTGTAACAAGAATATGACCATCATCAAAACCGACCTGACAGAAAAATATCCTTACATTGTTATTGAAGGACCCATCGGTAGCGGAAAAACCACGTTGGCCCACAAATTGGCTGACAGATACACAGCCGAACTTGTGTTGGAAAACGCCGAAGCCAATCCTTTTTTGCCCCGTTTTTATCAGGATGTGCAGCGTTATGCGCTCCCTACCCAGCTGTTCTTTCTGTTTCAACGTGCTGGGCAGTTGGTGGATCTTACGCAGCGTGACATGTTTGCCAAGGCGACTATTGCCGATTTTTTTCTGGAAAAAGATCCGATTTTTGCGCGCTTGAATCTGGACGATGAAGAATTTGCACTCTACCGCCAGATTTACCAGCATTTGCAACTCAAAGCCTCTGCCCCGGACCTGGTGATTTATTTACAGACGCCGGTGGATGCACTGGTTGACCGTATTGAACAACGCAATATCAATTATGAGCAAAACATCCCACGTGAGTATCTGGCGAGACTTTCCGATGCTTATAGCGAGTTTTTTCATCAATATGACACTTCGCCATTGCTGATTGTGAACAACGAGAAGTTGAATATTGCAGCGGATGAAACATCGCTGGATATACTCATTCAACGCATTCTGCAAATTCGCAGTCGGCGTGAATTTTTCAACCCCAGTTTTGAATAAGCGACGCCACGCACCATGAATCTGACCACATTGCAAAAAATGAAGCAGGATAGCGAAAAAATTGCCGTCCTTACCTGCTATGACGCAAGCTTTGCCGTGCTGATGGAAAATGCTGGCGTGGATATACTGCTGGTAGGTGATTCACTTGGCATGGTGCTTCAAGGGGAAAAGAGCACGCTCCCTGTCACGATGCGCGATATGCAATATCACACACGTTGCGTGGCCAAAACCAGCCAAAAAGCCTATATCGTCACCGACATGCCGTTTGGCAGCTACCAGCTCAGCCCGGAGCAGGCATTGCAGAATGCCACACGCATCATGGCAAGCGGTGCGCATATGGTTAAACTGGAAGGCGGCACCATCATGACGGAAACTATCCGATTCCTGGTAGACCGTGGGATTCCAGTCTGCGGCCATCTTGGGCTGACCCCACAATCGGTACACCAGCTCGGCGGTTACCGTGTGCAAGGACGTGACCAAATCGCTGCAGACCGTTTGATTAAAGATGCCAAAGCCTTGGAAAAGGCCGGCGCAAGCTTGCTGGTGCTGGAAATGGTCCCGGCAGCACTCGCCAAAACCATTACAGACTCCATCAGCATCCCGACCATTGGCATTGGCGCAGGACCAGACTGTGATGGCCAAGTATTGGTGTTGCATGACATGCTCGGCATATACGCCGGAAAATCGCCCAAGTTCTCCCGCAACTTCATGCAAGGTTCCGAGAGTATTCAGGCTGCCATCACAGCTTATGTACAAGCGGTTAAATCCGGTGACTTTCCCACCACTGAACACAGTTATTGAGCTTTTGCGGCATGGACATCATTCATAGCGTTGCAGAGCTCAGGCAAAGACTCGCCAATACGCCTGCAATTGCTTTCGTACCCACCATGGGCAACCTGCACGCCGGGCATGTGCATCTGGTTGAACTTGCCAAGCAACATGCTGTTTGTGTCGTGGTCAGTATTTTCGTGAATCCTTTGCAGTTTGGCGCAAATGAGGATCTGGACAACTACCCGCGGACTCTGGAGGCAGATTGTGAAAAACTGCAGGCCGCTGGTGCTGATGTTGTCTTTGCGCCGTCAGTGGATGAAATATACCCCGAGGCGCAAACTTTCCATATTGCCCCGCCCGTAGTGGCAACCGACCTTTGCGGTGCTAGCCGACCTGGCCATTTTTCCGGAGTGGCAACGGTTGTCCTGAAATTATTCAACATGGTCAGGCCGCAAATTGCCATCTTTGGCAAAAAGGATTTCCAGCAGCTGCATATTATTCAGGGCTTGGTCAGGCAATTTAATCTGCCCATAGAGATTGTGGCAGGCGATACCGTGCGAGAAGCCGACGGGCTGGCCATGAGCTCCCGCAACAGCTATCTTTCTTCAGCCCAGCGTATGGAAGCACCACGTTTGTACAGGGCACTACAACTGGTTGTCGATGCCGCAAAAAAAGGCGAGCACGACTTTGGCACCATTGAAACGCAAACCACGCAATATCTGACGCAACTCGGCTGGATCGTGGATTATGTGTCCATTCGCTCTGCCAGAACCTTGCTGCATCCAGCACCAGATGAGAAGGCATTGGTGGTACTGGCGGCTGCCAAACTTGGCCGCACAAGGCTCATTGACAATATCGTGTTTGAGATCTAACACTGGTATCCTGAACAGGTGTTTGTGGATGCTGGAAATTTTGCACCCCAGACCCTAAGTGTCTATAATGTCAGTCCTTTTGAATCAACAGGGTAGCTCATGCAAAGAACCATGCTCAAATCTAAGCTGCATCGTGTGCGTGTCACGCACTCTGAGCTTGACTATGAGGGTTCATGCGCGATTGATGAAACCTTGATGGAAGCTGCGGATATTCGTGAGTATCAGCAGATTGACATCTACAACGTCAATAACGGCGAACGCTTCACCACTTATGCCATTCGTGCCGAACGCAATTCGGGCACGATTTCGGTCAATGGCGCTGCTGCGCGTAAAGCCAGCCCCAATGACCTGCTCATTATTGCCAGCTATGCCAGCTACAATGAAATTGAACTTGAAAAGTTCAAGCCACAACTCGTATACGTGGATGCCAACAACCGTATCAAGGATCAGCGTAATGCGATCCCTGTGCAAGTCTCCAACCAAGCGGCCTGAATACCCTCTTACGCAATGCTCAATCTTGAAGAAATGAAACTGGCCGTCATTGACGCGCTGGAAGACATTAAGGCTTTTGATATTACCGTCATGGATGTACAGAAACTGACCTCCATGACGTCTTACATGATCGTAGCAAGTGCCAACTCTACGCGTCAGGCAAAAGCCATTGCCGATAATGTACGTGAGAAATTGAAGGAAAAAGGTGCCGAACTCCGCGGCACCGAGGGTGAGAAGGATGGCGAATGGGTGCTGGTTGACCTGGGCGACATCGTAGTTCACATCATGATCCCTACTGCTCGTGCCTATTACAATCTTGAACAGCTCTGGGGTGAAACCGAGAGCCGTCGTGCCTCCCCCAAAGCCGCTGCTGCCTGATTTTCCGCTGTGAAACTGCGCATCATCTCAGTGGGTCATAAAATGCCAGACTGGGTTGAGAAAGCCTGCACGGAATACATGAAACGTATGCCACGCGAAGCCAGCGTGGACATCATAGAAATCAAACCCGACAAACGTGCCTCAGGCAAGAATTCGTCCGTAGTACAGGAGGCGGAAGCTGCCAGAATTCTGGAGGCAGTGGGCAAAGACTTGCTGGTGGTGCTGGATGAACGTGGACAGGAAGTGACCACACATCAACTGGCACAACGCATGGAAACCTGGCTCAGCAGTGGCCGTGATATTGCTCTTGTCATTGGCGGCGCAGATGGCTTGGACCCAACGCTCAAACAAAAGGCGGACTGGCTTTGGAGCCTGTCAAAACTTACCCTGCCGCATGGCATGGTACGTGTTGTCCTCACCGAACAGCTCTATCGCGCCTGGACGGTGATTCAAAACCATCCTTATCATCGCGAGTAATCGCTTCTGGCACAGTTAGTGCTAATCATTTGGTACCCCCCCGACTTTCTGTACGTTACACGCCGTTAGCCGCATGTCATCTTGAAAAACCGCCCTGAAATGGTGGCTGACAGTGATTTTTGCCCCAAAATGAGGACAAGCTTATGGATCACCAAAGTTTCATTACCCTGTCAAAATTTACCGTCGAGGCAAGAAAAACCATTGGCACGGTTAACCCGTCCCGTTTGATGAAAGATGAGGACTACAGTGCAGCCGTTTTTAAAAAAGTCGCCGCTACAGATCACGACGAACTGAAGGCTTTGGCGCATCTTTTAAAAACACAGTTGGGATTGGTAAAGGAAGCCAAACCGGCCGCGCCAGTTAAACAGGAAAAATACTTATACGGCGCCAGAGGCTGATCAGCAGTGGGGCAGGATATGATAATCTTTAAGGATGTCTGCCCTTTATGACCAAGCACTCGTATGGTTTCGTCGCGATCTGCGCGATTACGATCATGCGGCGCTGTACCACGCGCTCAAAGCATCTCGCAAAGTCTATTGTGTCTTTGTATTTGATACCGATATTCTGGATGCACTCCCCAGCAAGCTAGACCGACGCGTTGAGTTTATCTGGGAAAGTGCGCTTGAACTGAAATCCGCCCTGCAACAGCAGGGTGGGGATTTGATTCTGTTGCAAGGTTCAACGTGTGATGCAATTCCTGCTTTGGCGGCCCAACTCAAAGTGAGTGCCGTTTTCACCAACCACGACTATGAGCCTACCGCCATCAGCCGTGATGAAAGCGTCGCAGCGGCGCTTGCACAGTCTGACATCGCCTTTCTCACGTTTAAGGATCAGGTCATTTTCGAAAAAAATGAAATCCTGACACAGGCTGCCAAGCCATTTAGCGTCTATACGCCCTACAAGAATGCCTGGCTTAAACAGGTGAATGACTTCTATCTACAAGCTTACCCAGTAGACCGATATTCAGGCAATCTGGCAAAACCATCGCAAGATATTTCCACTGTTGATGCGTTTGAATCCCTTGGTTTTTCACGCACCAATCTATCCACGCTCAAGCTCCCTACCGGGATGTCTGGTGCGCAGCATCTGTTCAGGGATTTCCTTGAGCGCATCCAGCATTACAAATCTGCACGGGACTTTCCTGCCATCAAAGGGCCCTCCTACCTCTCTGTGCATTTAAGATTCGGCACCATCTCCATACGCCAACTTGCCAGAACCGCACACCAGATTGGCGGGGCCGGTGCTGAGGGCTGGCTCAATGAGCTGATCTGGCGGGACTTTTATTTTCATATTCTTCACCATCATCCACGCGTCGCTGCCGGGCATGCCTTCAAGCCGGAGTTTGATGAAATGGGGTTTCCCAATGAAGCCAGCCTTTTTCAGGCATGGTGTGATGGCAGGACAGGCTATCCGCTAGTGGATGCCGCCATGCGCCAGATCAACCAGACCGGCTGGATGCACAATCGCTTGCGCATGGTGGCTGCCAGCTTCTTGGTGAAGGATTTGCTGATTGACTGGCGTTGGGGTGAACGCTACTTTGCAGAACATCTGATTGATTTTGATTTCAGCGCCAATAACGGTGGCTGGCAATGGGCGGCATCAACCGGCTGCGATGCGCAGCCCTGGTTCCGCATCTTTAACCCGGTGACCCAATCTGAAAAGTTTGATGCTGAGGGCAAGTTTATCCGCAAATACGTGCCAGAACTGGCGGCCTGCAATGATAAGGAAATTCATGCGCCCTGGCTCATGACGCCCGCACGTCAGCAATCCATTCAGGTCATCATTGGCAAAGATTACCCCTCACCAGTGGTCGATCATGCCACGCAACGTGCGATGGCATTGGACCTGTACAAG